>Ga0153915_10000073_pt1 | contig 87147 bp, 65 predicted proteins | sample Opewatmetagenome_2_FD_107003 | JGI IMG/M metagenome (GOLD analysis project Ga0153915, IMG submission 107003) | Freshwater wetland microbial communities from Ohio, USA - Open water 3 Core 3 Depth 3 metaG | ecosystem: Environmental > Aquatic > Freshwater > Wetlands | place: USA: Ohio, Lake Erie...
AAGCTTGTCCTCCTTAACCTGATCCCTCTATCAAAAATCCATCCTCAAGGTGGTACACTTTGATTCGACCAACGTGGTACACTTTGAATCGACCGGTGACACTTCCATCGTCTTGGCCACGCGACGCAGGCGTTTGGCGTTGGCGATGTCGTACGAAACAAGGTAACGGCGGCGGCTCGAAGCCATAATTAGCGCGTAGTGAAGCCGTGGTAAACGGGCGCGTCACCGCGTACGACACGCCAAAGCTGGCGCGCTTGCACCTCGAACATGCGGCGGTAACTCATTTTGTAACCGAATTCCGGGTGGCTGACCTCGGTATCGAGGCGGCGGAACCATGCTTCCCAGAAACGGCGGCGACCCTGCTCGTTGAGAAACGTGCCGCTGGCAGCACGGATGAAGTCGCCCGGATCGATCTCGCCGCGATTCACCAGCGAAATGGCAACCGAGTCCGCCACGAGAGGGCGAAACTCCTCCATCAAGTCGAGCGCCAGAGCAGGGCGTCCGTAACGTGGTTGGTGATAGAAGCCAAGAAACGGATCAAGGCCAACGGCATGACAGACGCCGGCGAGTTCTTTGGCGAGGATGGAGTAGCCCAATGAGAGGAGCGCATTGACTGGATCACGCGGCGGACGGCGGTTGCGTCCCTGAAAATCGAAACACCATTCCGTGCCTTTGAGCATGGAAGCGAACTGCTCGAAGTAGAGATTGGCCGCGCCACCTTCGAGACCGAGGAGTTCACCGAGGTCGCGGGCTCCGTCGGTCGCATCACGTGCGTCGGCAAGGATGCGCAGTATACGGTCAGGCACCTCGCCGTTGCGCATAAGCATGACGCGTTGGTTGTGAATCTTAGCACGGACAACTTCCCGAGCGAGGCGCAGGCGGAAAAATGGCTCGGCGAAGAGACGGACCTGCCCTAAGCGTGCATCCACACCGCTTGCGGGCAGGCCGCGCAACAGCCCTAAGAAGCGTCCAGACGCGGCAAAATAAGCGACATCGACGCCGTGCTCGAGGCATGACTCCGCGGCCTGTGCGGTGAGTTGTACAGGACCGTAGAGGTAGATACCGCGGACTTGATGCAGCGGCAGCTTGCGCACGACCTCACCTTTCACCGTGACGACAAATTCTCCGCCGCGCTGGCCGACCTGCGCACCGGATGTCTGCACGACGAGCAGCTCGCCATCGTCGCGTGGCGGACGCGGCGGCGGCAACGGATCATGGTCGGCGGGTGGCTCGCCGGTGAACTCGGGCGGTAGCTCACCGGGCGGAAAAGCGAGACGGAGTTGTGGATCGTCGGTCAGCGCGCGCTCGTGAGCCTGCGCCCACCAGGCGGACTCGCGTGGCAGGCAAACGGGATAGGCGGAGCAAAAGTCACAGCGTCGGTCATCAACGAGCGGGGGTGGCAGCCGACCAGCCGCAGCCACGGCCCGAGCTTCGGTCAGCGCCGTCCGTGTGCGAGCAAATAGGTCGTCCGCTAGAGCCACAGGCACCCGCCGCTTGTCTTCGGCATAGTAAATAGCAGCGGACTCGACTGGTGAACCCTGCTCACGAAGCAGCAAGGCGTAAGCAGCCATCTGCACGGCATCGGGCTCCTTGGCAATGCGCGTGCCATCGTCGAGCCGCCGAGCGGAGCCTTTCTTGTAATCAACAATACACGTGCCGTCCGTGCCGCCCTCGATAATATCGACAACGCCGACGAGGCCAAGCGTGGAGCTTTCAACGCGGAACGAGCGAAGCTTGGCACCGTCGGACAAACCGTCGCTCAGGGCGGCGGCACGCTCGTCATCGAGGCGCGACGACTGGTCAGTTTGGCGATGTACGGCGGAGCCGGCAGCGGTGTCGGCATTTTCTTCAAAAATGTTTTCGACCCACTGGAAGTAGAACAGTCGCGGGCAGTAGATGAAGTTGTGGAGATTGCGCACGCCCATTGGTGGCTGGGCCTCCGTCGTGCCATCAGTGCGAAGAGCGGCGTCCGACATAACCTATTCCTTAAACAGCGCCCCTTCATCCCTCTTATCACGCCACGACTTCAGTCGAGCCGCGTTGATTTGGCCGACACGCTTCCACTGCGCTGCTTTTACGCAACCCCAGAATGATTTACTGTGCAGCAATGGCGGCGTGGCGCTTTCATTGGGAATCTCTGCGGAAGTCCACTCCCGTGTGAGCCAACTGAACTCGCGACTGTCCTCGGCAATCTGGCGGGCGAACGTTCCCAGATTGCCTAGGTCGGCGAAGAAGTTGGGTTGGCGGGTATCATCTGGTTTAGCGTTCGCTGGGCGATGGACGATGAGCGGTTTCCCGGCCTCGCCGAATTTGCGTTTTTCTCGCGTCAACAATCGCGCTTCCGATGTTGCAGCATCTTGCTTTGCCTTGCCTTTCTTGTTTTTGGCCAATTTGACGCTGCCTTCGCGCAGGGAACGCAGGCGCGGATGAATTGTCCACAACCTCGGATCAGCAATTGCGCGGAGCGCAAGATTGATAGCAGCGTTGATGTCCGCCTGGACGATTGCAGGATTGATGTCCGCGCCTTTCACCTTGTCCATCACCGGCACGAAAACAGGCCCACCTGCCATCGGGACAAGCAGCGTGCGCGTAGGACATGGTGCGGAGCGCTTCTTCTTCAGCCAATCGCACTCTAATTCTGCCTGCGCTTCGACGAGTTCCTGATCGAGTTCGATCAATCGTTGTGCGTCCTCTTTCGGATTTCCTTGGTCGTCCTTCTTTCCAGCCAGCCACGCCCACTGCCCTTCTTTGGTGAAACCAGCGATGACCTCTGCTGCTCGGAATCCGGGCACGCCGCTACGTGAACAGAAGCGCGATGAGTAAGCCGCGGGCGTCTCCAATACCGGTAGACCGAAGACCTCGCAGAGTTGCTTGAGCTTGTCCCGCACGGCGCGATGACACCACTTCATTAAGCGGCTGTTTTCACGTGGCGCCCGACCCTGACTCGTCCGATAACGCGATAGATCCTCGATAACGATGAAATCTACAGGCCCGATCCATTGGCTTTTCCTGTCGAGAATCTTCTCGTAAACGCCGTGCTGATCTTTCTCCTTGCGTAGCGCCTTCTTGTTTGCAGGCGGCGGCGCCAGACGTAGGCCGAGAGCTTCGGCCAAGATCATGTGCGCCGTTTGATTGACGCGTTGCTCGTTAAGACTATCGAGCTTGTCCAGCAAGTCGGGACAGGGATCAGGAACAGATTCATCGCGGCGGATAGGTGGTTTGCCACCAATGGTACGGCGGAGCGTCTGGTTCAACGACTGAAACCGCTTCCGCCGTTCTTCGATCTGTTCGATGCGTTCGAGCGAAAGCCCGCGCTGGCCGCGGAGCCAGACTGGGCGTTCCTTGCTGTCGAGGCTTGGCCCGCCCTGGGTGAGGTGGTGCAGCGGATTGTTCTCCGTCGCGGCGGGATGTTTCTCCCAATGCCAGGAGCGACCGCGCAGAGCCAGAATGCGGTTCGCGAGGCGGACGAGTAGACCGGGTGCAAGATCAAGGCCCTGACGCAGTTGCGATTCCAAGTGCGTCTGCACGCATGGGTCGTGCTTTCTGGCCTGCTCTTTCAACTCCGACGTCACTAGCCGCGGGTCGTCGCACTCGGCAATCTCCTTGCGGGCGGTACCTTGCTGTTTGTCGTCGCCGCGCAGAAACCAGCACCAACGGTGCAGGCGAGCGATGCGCGATTGGTAGCGGCGCAACACGACCAGCAGCTTGTCGTTTTGCTCCGGAAAACTGAGTCCGTTGCGCCAGTCGTCGGGTAGCAGCGTGAAGCGCTCTTTACCATCGGTACCCTTCTCGACCGATGCCAATGCGCGCATCAAGTCGGCGGTGTCGTCGGCTTCCCAATCGCGCGCCGGGCGGCCACGTTCGCCCCAAAGCTCCTCGCGGAAATCGAACGACTGGCCAGAATCGTCGGGGTCGCGCTCGTCCAGCTTGCTGCACTCGCGCCAGACCACTGCATCCTCACCGGGCAGTCGGAAAAGGCCGGAGCGTTCTAACGCCGCGCGCCACTGTTTGCCGGGCATGGCTTGGAGATCGGCCGGCCCGATGAAGCGCGTCGGGCGGTGGCCGAAGTTACCATCGCATCGTACCAGCAACCGAGCAAACGCTCCCGCGTCGCGCTGACCCAGATCGGTGGCGAGGCCGCGGAAGTCGGTTAGCTTCTCATGCCACGGAACGGGCTCAGATTTTCGCGGCGCGCCCGCTTCCTTCGCAAAATGGATGTCGGATGGCCATCGAAGGCTGGTCTCCCTCCGTGGCTCAGAAGCTGAATAGTTAAACTGGGCAAAGTTCATTTGCCGGTTTTTGCCGGAAATCTGGTAGTTCCATTTTGAGCGGTAACCGAACATCGCTTCAATGCGTTCTGTGTTCACCTCGACCGGAAAGGTGAGTTGAATGTTCGACTCGCTGTCAGGCTGTAGAGTGATGCGACAATTGGCGAAGTTCACCCGCTCGGGAGCTTTGTCCAATTCGAGAGCCGCCATCATCGGTTGGAGCCACGGCGCTTTGTAAAGGTTGTCGTCACCACTGGATCGAAGTTGGTCGCGGCAAAGGCGCGGTGCGGCGTAGTGAATTCGCGCGACCGTTGGCATAAGGCCGCGCTCGGTGCGGAGCACGATACCAGCGGTGAAACTCAACTGAGTTGGCTCATGACGGGAAAGGAGTCCGGGTTTTGACGGTTTTCGGCTGGCGGTCTTCGGTTGAGCTTCACTCTTTTTAGGGAAAATGAAAAAGCGCGGCGAAAGTTTGGGATGGGCCGGGGTGAACCTAATCGGGCGTTCCTTGTCCGCCAACTCGGCTTGGAGTTCCTTGTAGTCGAGCCATGCCGCGAGCGGGTCATCGGCGTGCCACGGCTGCGAGCCGGCATCGCGCCAGATCGGGTGATACTCCGGCTTCGCGAGCCAACCGTAGAATGTGGCGCTGCCGAAGTCGTTGCGATGTTCAGTTTGCTCTTCCGCGAGAATATCGAGCAACCACTTCTCCGTGGCCTGCCCCGCCTCGGCGGCGGCCCGCCAGCGGCGTTTGATTTCGGCAAAGCCGCGCACAGTCCGTTCGCGGATCGTGTATTCCTTGACGCCAACGACATTCTCCTCGCCCTCGGCGTCTGCCAGCCACGCCAGTTTATCCTGCACAATCTGCTTTAGCAGTCCAATCCGGGTGTCGCCATAGAAACCGGAGAGGGATTCGTCTGTATCGTCGGCTCCCGAGGCTTCGCGTCCCTTGCCTTCCATGGCAGCGCGCTGTAGGCGCAAGCGTTGGGCAGCCTCCTGCCTTGTCAGCGAGTCCTGGAAATAGCGGTGCGGTGATTTGATCGCCTCCACGAATGCTGCAAGGTCAAATTCGAACCAAGCGGCGCGTTCCTTGTCGCTTGGCTCACGGAATAGGGCTTGATTGGTGAAGTAGTCGAAGGCTTTGAGGTCGGCGGGCGTTCGGAGTTCCCGCAGGGGATCATTAGCCAGAGATTCAACGTCTTTTCCTATCGCCAGTCTGATGGTAGCACGTTTGAAAGCCGCCACAACCTCTCCGACATCCGGCCAGTGTTTAAAAAGAACGGCGAGTGGAAACTCACTTTGGTAGCGCTTTGCGGCAACTTCAACCGGCGTAGCTGCATCCACGTTGGCGACATACGCGAGCCAACGGTCGCGGAGCCCGGACAACTCCGGTGCCCGATCCAATGCTGTTTCGAAATACTCCGTCAGACAGTCTTTTGCTTCTCTACCGGTGGCGATCTTGGCACTTTGGACAAAAAGCGACGGCGAGAACTCCGCAGCGAGGGCTTTGAGGTCGGCGGCGGGATATTCGTGAAATCGTCGAGCAAATAGCTGGGCGTCGTGGCGTTTCCCCAGTTTGGCACTGTCATCGGTCTTCTTTTTTGTGTCCGGGTCGCAAAGCCATGCCAGTTTATCGACAGCAAACACAGATAGATCGGATGCTTCGTCCGCCAGTTGCAGCAGTCGGAGGCAGGCCGTGCCGCGCATCTGAGGCGAGGCCGGGCAGCCACGCATGACCTGCTTGGCCGCACTGTCGAAATCCGTTTCGGTCGATGCAAATTGGAGAATGGAGGCAAGGCGTTTTTGCGGCCCGTCGAAGATCTCGGCCTTGCGCTTCGCAGTCTGCCATGTCTCCCGGACTTTAGCGGCCCAACCTCGCAGCGCCTTAGCCTCCGGTGTCTCGCTGTCAACGCCCATAGCCATTGCCGCCAGTGCGAGCGTGTAGTAATTCACCGCGTCCTGAAAGAGTTCGTGGTGCTGCCAAAGGACGACCTGCCAAGCATGCCGGTTGGCACTGCGAGCCTCCGGAGTGTCGCCGGGAACAAGCGAAACCCACTCATTTTTCGAGCCCGGTTTGAGGATTTCAACCTCGATCACGCGACCTTGGTAAATGCGTTTCATGACGGGGGTAATTACTGAAAGTTGTAGTTTTCTTTCAGCTAATCCAAATTACCCGCAATAATCAACGACTCCGTTTGACGGATTGCGGTCCTGTTTCGCCTCACTCCACCAAGTCGCAGAAATCGGCGTGCTTACTGACCACCTCGTCTCGCTGCGCGTAGTAGCGTTAGGATGGCGTTGCGGACCTCAACCGAGAGGTTGGGCCACGCTGCTACGATTTCGGCCATCTCTTCCCCAGCTTGGCCGGGGGCGCGTGGAGAGCGGCATGGATCGGCCTTGCCTGATTTTCCTGTTTCTTGGCCGCCCTCAGCTTCTTCCCCGACCTGCTCGTCGGGTTCGAGTCCTGAGCACTATCTTCCCCAAAGAGGAAGCCGCGGGCTCGCGGGTCCAGTGCCAAGGTGTTCAATAGCCGTTGGTTGTCCTTAGGTGGTTCCACCGGAGATCCGCTGTTCCCAGGGAGAGAACCACGTTCCCGGCCGCGGTCGGCACCGGATCGCCAGCCAGAGCCCGGCCGCCAGCCACGCTCCGGCGCTCAGCCCGTAAGTCAGCCGCAGCGCCCTCGTTCCCACAAACCGCAGATCCACCTCGTGGGCTCCCGCCTTGAGCGGGATCATGACCAGCCCTTGATTGGATCTCCTGACGTCCGCCGGCTTCCCGTCAACTGTGGCGACGTAGCCCGGCAGCATGACGCGAGGCGTTTCGAGGAATCCGTCCTCCGGCAGGGTCAGCTGAGCGCGGTAGGGGATCAGCGAGCGCACGCGCACCGGGAGCATCTCAGGGTCGAAGCGGGATGCGGTTATCTTCGCGAAATGCACCCATGTGTTCGCGGTGGTCCCGGCCGGAATCGCATTGCGCACGAAGAAGACCGTGATCTCGGCCGCATCAGGGCTGGAATTGCCCAGCGTCAGCACCTTGCCATTTTCCGGCCCCGATCCGAAAGCCTTTGGAAGGCCCGAGGCCGGCAGGGCAAACTCGCGATAAAAGTGCTCGCCCTTGAAGATCAGATAACCCGGAGCCACTTCTTCGGGAAACTCGAAGCGCAACAGCAGCGTCGTGTTCGCCGGGATCGTCAGGCGCGGCTGCAGGTCGACCCAGGCGAGCCCGGTTTCCAGGGGACGGCCGCCCCACTCGATGGCACGGCTTCCCCGGCGTTCCATTCGCGCCGCAGCTTCAGCCGGACCGGCGAGCTCCGTCTGGTCCATTCTCAACAGCCGGCTTTCGAGGCGCCAGTCATTGCCGCCGTGGGTGTAATAGTCGGGAAGCCGCAGCAGATCGTACACGAAGCGATGCACCACCCTGTTCTCAGGCATCAGATGCTGCTGGGAGAGCGGCCCAGGCGCCGTGATGGCAAAACCGCGTGCCACGAACTTCCTGGCCTCGGATGCAGACCAACCAGCCAGCAGAATGGCCACCGACACGAGCGCCACTTTCCGCCATCCTCCCGCCGAGGCGATCGATGCCGCGGCGAGGAAGCCAAGTACAGCGGCGATCGCGCACCAGGTTGGGAGCAGCCGCACCGTCATCGGGATGCCCATCACGTAGGCCAGGTCGGTGGGGAGATTGCCGATCACGAACCTCGCCACCGGCCCCACCGGCCACACGAAGAGGATCAGGAGAGCCCCAGCCGCGGCAAGCATCCCGGCCGCCCGATGCTTCTCGCGACTGCGCCCGAACGAATGGAGCAGGCCCGCGCCGAAACAGGCAAGAAGCGCCCACCCTGGCTGGGAATTCCCCTCAGCCATGGCGTCGGGGGCGACCGGCCGGAGCAATTCCCGCCACCGCGAGGCGTTGTGATCCAGCCCCGCCAGGAACTGGTCGTTGACCGGAAGCACCTCGCCCCGCAACGCCCAGGCGGCGCCGAACGCAGCAGCAGCCGCAGATCCGAACAGGACGGCCCATGTGAGACGCTCCCTTTTCTCCGCCGGCCAACGGCGCGCCAGGACCGCCGCCAGGGCCACCGCCGCCGTCCCTGCGGCGAGAAACCAGAAAAAGGCTCGTGAGGAAAGCCACAGCGCCGCAAGACCCGCCGCCGCGAGCCCGCCCCACCGCCAACGCCCCGTCATCCAGCCCCGCGCGAGCCCGACGAAGCCGAGCAGCAATCCGCCCGTCTGCAGCACTGCGGAACTCCCGCCTGACACGCTCTGGTCGGGGCGCTCGCCCATCGCCCAGAAATAGTGCGCGCTGAAAGCCACCACCGCGGCACCTGCGACGAGCGCCTGCCTCCAGTTTTCCAGAAGATCCCGCTGCAATGCCAGCCGGCCGGCCTGCAGGAACACCGTGAGCAGCGTCGCATACATTGCCGTCGGCGGATGGCACATCCACGCCAGCGCCAATGCCGCCGCCGTGAACAGCAATCCACGCCTGCCCGAGGTCTGAACCGATTCGGCGTTGCCGCAGACAACCCAAGGAAGGACTGCAACGGCAAGATAGGTCATGTACATGTCGCCCGAATAGAACCCGGCGAGCACGGCCGGGGTCGTCGTATAGAGCACCGAGACGAGCGCCGCCAGCCAGCGCGAGCCATTACGCAGCCGGTTGAGCCCGGAGTACATCGCAAACGTCCCGGCGAAGGCGGCGGTCAGCGCGGCGAGATGCTGAAGGGAGAATAAGGGGAGCGCGCGGGCTGTCAGCAGATCCCATCCGCCGACAATGAACGTGTAGGCAGGGGCCGAGCGGATCGGGTGGATGCCTCCGTTGAAGATATTAGCCCCCTGCCCAACGAACACGGGGAAGACTCCCTCCCGGAGTTGCTCGCGGTAATCATCGGCGACGTAGGCGTACCAGATCGCATCCGTTCCCCCGAGAAACCGATCGGTCAGAAGCGGCGACGCCACCCAGAGCGCGGCGCCTGCGACGAGGACCAGCCTCCAGGCTTCACCCGCGCCCCAGCCTTCGCGATCCGCGCGGCGCAGCCGCGACCAGAGGGCCACCCGGAAGATCGCGATGAGACCCAACGCACAGACGTAGGCGGCCCAGGGGAGATGAAGGCATACATTCGCCGGGAGGCACCACCACAGCAACGCGGCGAGCGCAAGTTCCACAATGAAGGCACGGCCGGCGCGATCCGCGTTTCGGTGCCTCAGGGCCTCACCCACCAGCCAGCCCGCGATCCAAAGGCCGAAGACCGCCCCGACAGCGGGAAGCCCGAGGCGCCAAGCGGCAAGGTAATTGCCTCCGATCCAGACCGTCGCGGCCAGCAGCCACTCCGCCGCCCACCGGCCTTCGCTGAGAGATCGGTACCATGCCTTCATCCAATGGCCGCTCTTGCTGGCGATCGGCGCGCAAGGGTCAACGAGAATCGCGGCGGGAAGCCCGGGGCGACGTCACGTGGATGCGGTGCCCAGGATGGCGTCCGCCTCCCTGCGGGCCGACTCGCTCCTTGCCCTCGCTGAGCATTCCGCGCCAGAATCTTTTCTGAAGCAAACCCCGTTGTCGGCTTCTTCCTCTCCCGATGCAAAAGCACGAGCACCTCACGCCTGCCATCGACACGACGCGGTTCCGGATCCGTGTCGCCTGACCGGCGCCGCAGGCCCGCCTGAAGCCCGCCTTCTCTCTGGCGATGCCGCCCCCCCCAACGCCCATGTCCCGATAGCGGGTTGGAACACGTGAATTGTCATTTTCAAGTAGCGTGAAACCCGGTCCGCCAGCGATCTCCCAGCACATCCCCTCGTCCCGTGCGGAATGCCGGGGCATTCTGCAGTCATGACTGACCCGCGCGAGCACCGATCGGATCTGGCCTCGCTCTACCGCACGACGGTCGGGCCGCTCCGGCGCTATCTCGCCCGGCTCCTGCACGACGATGCCTAGGCGGAGGACGTGGCCCACGACGCCTACCTCCGCGTGGGGCCGACGGTCGACCGCCAGGCGGCGGAGAACCCCGAGGCGCTCCTCTACACAACGGCCCGCCACCTCGCGTTCAACCGCATCAAACGCCAGCGCAACGCGCCCTTTGCGCCTGGTTCGCTCGAGCCCGAACGCACGGAATCGGCCGAACCTGGCGTGGTGCAGCAGGTGATGGCGCGCCAGGAACTCGAGCAGCTGGAGCAGGCCATCGCTCAGCTCCCTCCCGGCTGTCGCTCCGTGCTCCTGCTTCGCAAGGTCGAACTGCTCTCCCACCGCGACATCGCCGAACGCCTCGGCATCGCCGTCAGCACCGTCGAGAAACAGCACGCCCGCGCCCTGCGCCTGTTGCGCGAACGGCTTCCTGCCGAGCCGGCCCAGCCATCCTCCACGCCGGCCGCCACCGCCAAGGAGGCCCATCCATGAACCGCTTCCCGCAATCGGCCGATCCGGCCGTCGACGAGCAGGCCTCGATGTGGGCTGCGCGGATCGAGGGCTCGACCCTCACGGCTGCCGATCGCAACGCCCTCGACGCCTGGCTTGGCGCCGACCCGGGCCACCGGGCCCTTCTCTCCGCCTACTGCCAGTTCTCAGCCGACCTCGAACCCAGGCTCTCCGCCCTCGCCGCAGCCGGCCTGGTCGGGATGCCGCCGGCAGCCCGCCGGTCGCGGCGCTGGATCCCTTGGGCGGCGGCCGGCGCCGCCCTCGCCGCAGCCGCGTGCATCGCTGGCGCGATGGTTCTTTGGGTTGGACGCCCGAAGACCCAGGACGAAACCCTGGCCACCGCCGCGGCCGTCCGCCAGACGCTCGTCCTCGCCGACGGCTCCCAGGTGGAACTCAACGCCCAGACCAACCTGCGCGTCGAGATCAGCCGTTCCGAACGGCGCGTGCGCCTTGCCTCCGGCGAGGCCTTTTTCTCCGTGAGCAATGACGCCCACCGCCTCTTTGTCGTCGAGACTCCGGCCGGATCGGTGTCCGTCGCCGGCACCCGGTTCAACGTCCGCGCCGACGCCCCGGGGTTCCTGGAGATCACCGTGCTTGAAGGCACCGTTCAGGCGCGACCCATCGACGCCACCGGCAGCCCGGCCGCGCCCGTGCCTCTCGGCGCCTGCAGCCAGCTCACCGCCGGCCGCGAAGGCGTGCGGGTGCGGACACTCACGCCCACGGCAACCGCCGATGCGCTCGCCTGGCGCCAGGGCAAGGTGGTGTTCAACGACACTCCGCTGGACGAGGCGCTCGCGCGCTTTGCCCGCTACCATGGATGCGGCATCACGTCCACGCCAGCAACGGCGAAGTCGAAGCTGTCGGTCGGAGGGATCTACAGCGTGGACGATCTCAACGGCTTTCTCGCCCACCTTGAAGGGGAGCTCCCCGTCCGCATCGTTCGCGGACTCAACGGAACCGTGCAGGTGAGCCTGCGCTCCGAGGAATGACACCCCCGGATCCCCCCTTCCCTCACCCGCGACCCCGAGATCTCCCCCGCATGAGCCCCAGGATCCGATCTTCGGCTGGTCGCCGCCCGGCGCCACGAGGAATCAGCCGGGGGGTTGCGGCGGGCGTTCGCCTCATCGTCCTCGGATCCGCCCTGATTCTGCCGGCGCGGGCGTCCGCCGAACCGGTCGATTTCAACCTTCCGCCCCAGCCGGTCGCCAGCGCCCTCCTCGATTTTGCCCGCCAGGCCAGGGTCGAAATCCTGTTTTCCTACGATGAACTCCGCCAGGTGCGTTCGACGGAAGTATCGGGACGCTTCGATCCCGAGGAGGCGCTCAGCCGCCTCCTCCGAGGCACCGGCTTCCTCGCGCGCCGCGATGCGAAGGGAAAGTTCGGGATCCTGCGCGCCACCCGCGCCACCGGCTCGATCCGAGGCAAGCTGCTCACGGTCGACGGAGCCCCCGCGCCCCGTGTCGCGGTCACCCTCGTCAATCTCGGGCTGTCGACGTCGACCGACGAACGCGGCCAATTCTCATTCTCGGCGGTGCCTCCCGACGTCTACCGACTCGAGGCCTCCGGCTCCGGCTACCAGCCGCTCGTCATTCCCGGTATCCGCGTCCTGGCGGGGCGCGAGACGATTGCCGACACCCGGGCGCTCGCGGCGGAAGCCGACACGGTGCGGATGGCCCCTTTCCTCGTCTCGAGCGAACTGGAACGGGAGCGCCTTCCGGATGGGAGAGGGCCGTACCTCGGGCCCCGGGTGGCGACAGGCAATCTCGACCTGCCCCGCACCGCCGACGATGCGCTCCCCTACACGATCTACACCAGGGACCAGATCGCGCATAGCGGATCGGTCAACCTGAACGAGTTCATCCAGCGCGAGCTTCCCGACAGCGACGCCACGACCCTCGCGCCCGACCAGCTCGGGAACGAGAGCACCTTCAAGGTGGGCAGCACGAACCTGAACCTCAGGGCTTACGGCGAGGAGGAAACCGTCGTGCTGGTCAACGGTCGCAGGCTCCCGGAGATCGTGAACAGCACCGGACTCCGGACGCTCCCGCCGGACGTGAATTTCATTCCGCTCAGCCTCGTGCAGCAGATCGAGGTGCTTCCCGCTTCGGCAGCCGCGCTCTACACGGGCAACCCGGTCGGAGGGGTCATCAACATCGTACTCCGCCCCGATCCCGATGGCACCGTCACCGAGGTGAGCACTACTTACACGAACGCCCTGCGCGGGTTCGACGCCCCGCAGTCCTCCGTCTCCCTCCTCCACGGCCGCACCCTCCTCGACGGGGCGCTTCGCGTGCGCCTGAGCGCAACCTTCACCCGCGCCCTGCCGGCGACCGAGGCCGAACTCGGCTATATCCGGCACAAGACACCGGCGGCGCCCGCCCTCAGCGACGCCGTCTATGGAGCGACTCCGAACGTCCGGAGCACAAGCCTGGCACCGTTGTTCGGCACGGCTTCATCCCCGGTGACCTCGGTCCCTCCGGGTGCCGACGGCACGCAGGGCCTGGCCGCCTTCACCGGCCGGCAGGGCATCCGCAACCAGGATCTCTTCGACTCTCCCGGCGGATGGGCGGCTTCGAATGCGAGCCTCGACTACCCCTACGGACGCCGGCAGCGGCGCACGACGTACTTCGGCTCCGCCACCTACGACGCCCTTCCCTGGCTTCAGCTCGGTGCCGACGGCATCTACTCCCTGACCGTCGCAGGACGAGGCCTCGACGTCTTCACCGCCGATCTGGCGCTGGCCGCCGATTCTCCTCTCAATCCCTTCGGCCAGGCGGTGCAGGTCTCCCTGATCGAGACCGCCTCCCAACTCGGGGAATCGTACAGCGAAGCCCGGACCGAGTTCGCGTCCGGCGTGTTCGGCGCGCTGTTAAAACTCCCGTCCGACTGGCGCGTGTCGCTCGACGCGCAATACGCCCACAATCTCTCGAAGTACCGCGGCGTTTACGGCGCCGACGCCACCCGCTGGCAGGCGCTGGTCGATGCCGGAAGCTACAACCCGCTCCGCGACACCCAGGCCCACGGCCCTCCGCCGGAGTTCTACAACCAGACCCTCATCTACTACGGCGCCCGCGGACGTTTCGTGACGCTGGGCAGCTACGACACGATCGACGCCTCGGCGCAGGTCACCAACCAGTCGCTCGTGCTTCCCACGGGAGTCGCCGCCGTGCACGGCGGCGTCGATTACCGGCGCATGCATCTCGCGGACTTCTCCAACGTCCTCCGCTATGGCGACGGCTCGCTGGCGGCGACGCCGGTGACGTGGCAGGGGCGCATCCTGCAACGCTACAGCGCGTTTGGCGAGATCCAGAGCCCCGTGCTTCCCGCCAAGAGCCTCCCCCGCTGGCTCAAGCGGATCGAGTCCGATCTCGCGCTCCGCTACGTCGCGGCCGACACCAGCCGCGAGAGCTACCTCGCCCCCACCGCCGGATTCAAGGTCGACTTCGCCGGAGGCCTCTCCCTTCGAGGGAGCTTCACTTTCTCCAACCGGTATCCGACGCCCTACATGAGCAAGCAGGTGGCCACCCCGTCCGCCGGCGGAGGTTCGGGGGAGGTCAGCTATACGCAGATCTACGATCCGGTGCGCGACCAGACCTACAACATCCCGTCGCGCATCATGATGAATCCCGATCTCCAGCCGGAATCCGCCACCACGCAGACGGCGGGCGTCATTTTCCAGCGCGGACGCGAGCACCGGGTGCGCGTGGGGCTGGATTTTGTCGACACGCGGAAGACCAACGAGCTGGTCTCGCTGGGGCCGCAGGAACTCCTCGATCTCGAATCCCTGTTCCCCAACCGCGTGATCCGCGCCGCCCTCGCCTCCGGCGACCAGCACAAGGCGGGCCTCGTGAGCTACGTGCTGACCGGCGACGCCAACGTGGCGTGGTGGCATTCCCGGAATTGGAACGCCAACCTCGATTATGCGTGGAATCGGTGCCTGGGTGGGACGCTCAACTTCTACGCGCACCTCGTCTGGTTCCAACATTTCGACCGCGAGGTGGATCCGAACTCCGCCGTGGTGGACGAGCTGCGGCATCCCGACGGCGCGGTGACCGACCTCCTGCAACGCCGGACGAACTTCGGCGCCGGCTGGTCGAAGCCCGACTACGGATTCGGCTGGGCCGGGCATTACTACGGTCCGCGCATTCTCCCCGAGGTCGAGAGGGCGAGCCAGGGCAGCGACCGCATCCGGCCGTTCTGCCAGTTCGACGCTTACGTGCAGGGCAGGCTCGACCGCTGGCTGCCATGGAAGAGTCCCCGTTTCAGCCTGCGCGGACAGCTCCGGGTGAACCATGTCCTCGGGGCAAATCTGCCGCGATACGCCAACGAGTCGTCAGGCGCGGGCGTTCAGCCCTACGGGGATTGGCGCGGCCGGACTTATTCGCTGTCGCTGACGGCTACGTTCTAGGAAGGCGCCCCGGAGGGATTCCCTCCCTCATCGCCGGATAGCGGGTTTCTCGACGCCGATTGTCTGGATTTGCAGGAGCCAGAAAATGACACCGATCGCAAACACTCCGTGGCACGGCCGCGGAACGCTTCCGCAAACGGCGTGCACCCCGCCGCCCTTGCGCGAAGCCGAAGATATCCGCGACGCGCTCAAGTCATGCCCTGCGCCAGCGGTCGCCGCCGCGCTCCGGTTCCGCGCGACCGGCGACATCCGATGCCTGCCGGCGATCCTCCGGGGCATCATCGGACGTCACGTCACGCCGGATCTAAGCGCCAAGCTGGCCTCGCCGGCCGCCGACGACTTCCGGCTGGTTGAGGATCTTGGAGTCGACTCGCTGATGCTCATCGAAATCGCCGCCTCCTGCGAGGAGGTCTTTCAGCTCTCGATTCCCAGCAGGGAACTTTTCGAGCTTCGGACCCTCGGCGACATCAATCGGGCGATCGCCCAGCGACTCTGTTGCCAGGCCCCGCCAGGTGAGCGAGCCGCGTCGCCGGCCGACGACTGGGATTAGCGTGCATCGATCGCCGAAGGGGCACCTCAATGAAACGCGAACTCACAGGCCGGGGTTCCGCCGGCGCCCGACCGCCGTTGATTTCCCTGATGACCGCCCTGGCACTGGTCTTCGGATCGCCCCACGCCTCCGGCTCGGATCAGGCGTACGACCTGCCCTACGCCTTCACGACGCTCGCCGGCAAGGCCAGCCTCGGCAGCGCGGACGGCATCGGTGAAGCCGCGCGGTTCGCACAGCCCTATGACGTCGCCTGCGACCTGTCGGGAAATCTCTATGTCGCCGATACCGCCAACCACACGGTCAGGAAGATCACGCCCGCCGGCGTTGTCACGACCCTTGCGGGGCTTGCCGGAGTCTCCGGCTTCGCCGACGGCACGGGCACGGCGGCCCGGTTCGCCGCCCCGCAGAGCATCGCGGTGGATGCCGCAGGCAACGTCCTCGTGGCGGAGCTCACCAACGGAACCATCCGCAGGATCTCCCCGGATGGAACCGTGACCACCCTCGTGCATCTTCCCTCGGTGCTGAGTTATTCGCCCGTGCTCCCGGTGCTGCCGGGGTACGTGGTCGACACCTACGGGCCGACCAACGATATCGCCGTCGCGACCGACGGCAGCGTGTACGCTGCCGACACGTTTGGGAACAGGATCCTGAAAATCGCTCCCGACGGAGCCATCGCCGCCATCGCCGGGTCGGCGGACTCGTGGCGCGGCAGCGACACCGATGGCACAGGGAGCGGCGCCTCTTTCTGCCACCCGCGCGGCCTCGCCCTAGATTCCACGGGAGATATCTATGTGGCGGATACAGGAAATGACGCCATCCGCAAGGTGACGTCCGCGGGAGTCGTCAGCACGATTCCGGTTCATGACTCTTCAAACGACAGCTTCACCGGACCCAAAAGCCTCTCGTTGGACTCCATGGGAAACCTCTACGTCGTCTTCGCCTCCTCCGTCTGGAGGCTGACCCCCGCTGGGGCCGTGTCGAGGCTCGCGACCCTGGAAAGCATCTTGGGCAACACCAGCATCTATTATTATTATCCTACCTATTATCCCGACGGATCGTCGGTCGATGCCTCCGGGAACCTGTACATCGCCGACACGGGCAATTCAAAGATTCTCAGGCTCTCGCCGGCGGGGATGCTAACCACGGTTGCAGGCTTCGGCCCTGCCTGCGGTGGTGCCGACGGCGCAGGCAGCGCGGCCCGCTTCTTCTGCCCTTCGGGAGTGGCCGTCGACTCCTCCTGCACCGTCTATGTGGCCGACACGGGGAACCACACGATCCGCAAGATCTCCCCCCAGGGGGCCGTGACCACGCTCGCCGGCCTTGCAGGATCCGAAGGATCGGCCGACGGGATCGGGAGCGCCGCGCGCTTCAATGCGCCCGCTGCGGTAGCCGTGGATGCGGCGGGCATCGTCTACGTGGCCGATACGGACAACTTCACGATCCGCAGGATCTCCCCCGAAGGAGTAGTGACGACCTTGGCCGGCCTGGCCGGATCGTTTGGCGGAGCCGACGGGAGCGGCACCAGTGCACGATTCGTCATGCCGCACAGCCTGGCCCTGGACGTGGATGGCAGCATCCTCGTCGCCGATTTTCCCTCTTCCTACACCTTCGAAGCGCAACGGACGATTCGGCGGGTCACCCCGGATGGGGTCGTCACAACCCGGCAGGTGATACCCAACGCTCCGAACATCAGCTCGCGGGTGCGGTCGCCGCTGGCGATCGCGGTGGACCCGGCGGGCGATCTCGTGGCCGCCGACTGCTGGGCCTCGGTCATCTGGCGGATCCCCCGGAACGGGACGCCTTCCGTTGTCGCCGGCGTGGGAGCCGCGGCCGGCGGCGATGCGGTGGACGGTACGGGCACCGCGGCACGGTTCACCTATCCGACAAGCGTCGCCGTCGGCCCGGACAGCAATGTTTACATCACTGACAATCATTCCATCCGGCGAATGGCGCCCGGCGGCATCGTGAACACGCTCGCCGGCATCGCCACCATCTTTGGAGGCGGCGACGGCATCGGCCCGGCTGCCCGGTTCAACGGCGTGTCCGGCATCGCGGTGGACGGGGTAGGGCGGCTCTATGTAGCCGACACGTACAACCACACCGTCCGTCTCGGGGCGGCCGCCAGCGCCCCTGCGATCATCACCCCGCCGCAAAGCCAGACGGCGGCCAAGGGATCCGGCGTGCAATTCTCGGTCGCGGTCTCCGGCGTGCCGGACCCGACATTCCAGTGGTATTTCAACGGGGCTGCGATCGACGGGGCGAACGCGGCCTCCTTGAGCATCATGAGCGTACAGGCCGCCAGCGCCGGCAGCTATTCCGTCAGGGTCAGCAACGCCCTGGGCAGCGTCACGAGTTCCGCGGCGGTCCTCTCCGTCACCGAGGCAGCCTCGTCAAGCAGTCCGTCCGGAGGAGGCGGTGCGATCGAGCCGGGATTCGCCGGGGCTCTCCTTTTGTTTGCGCTGGGTTCTCTTTGCCTCCGCGGCAAGGACGCCGCGGCTCCATGCGCACAATTGCCTTCGCGACCTTCGCGGCTTCGCGCGAGAAAAGAGCGCCAGGCCCCCCCCTCCGCTGCAAAGGCGAGTCTCAAGCGCGGAACCGATCCCGTGATCCTATTTGACGCCGGACGGTTCCTCCGGGATCTTGCCTCCCGCCCGCGCCATGTCCCTCGATTCCATCCAGCAGGCCCTGCTCTCCTCCTATGAGGAGCACGGGGGGATCAACCACCTTGAAGGGGCCAACCTTCCCTCGGAGGAGTCGGTCAACCGCCTCGCCTCCGATGTGATGCATCTGCTCTTTCCGGGTTTCTTCGAGCAGAACCCCATCACCCGCGAAAACGTCGCCGCCCTCACGGCCCGCCGCCTCGGCGAGGTCTCGAGCCGGCTCGTGACTGAGATCGAGAAGTGCCTGCGGTTCGCCGGCGAACCGCATCCCGGGGCCCGCGCCCGGGCGCTCGCCGAGGAGACGCTCGGCCGGCTGCCCGAGGTGCGCCGCGTGATCCAGACCGACGTCACCGCGGCCTATCACGGCGATCCCGCCGCGCGGAGCGTTGAGGAGATCATCGTCGCCTACCCGTGCGTGCTGGTCATCTCGCTGCAGCGCGTCGCCCACCTCATGTACAAGGCGGGCGTGCCCCTGCTCCCCCGGATGCTCACCGAATACGCCCATGAGCGCACGGGCACGGACATCCATCCGGGCGCGGAGATCGGCTCGCACTTCTTCATCGACCACTGCACCGGCGTCGTCATCGGCGAGACCACCACGATCGGGGCGCACGTGAAGATCTACCAGGGCGTGACCCTCGGGGCCAAGTCGTTCGAGCTCGATCCCGAGGGCCATCCCGTCAAGGGCGTGAAGCGCCATCCCGATGTCGAGGATCACGTGACGATCTACGCGCACGCGACGATCCTCGGCGGCGATGCCCGAATCGGCGCCCATTCGGTGGTCGCAGGCAACGTCTGGCTGCTGGGCAAGACGGTGCCGCCGCACAGTCTCGTGTACAGCCGCGGCAGCTCCCTCGTCGTCCGCCCGATGAAGGAGGGCGAGGTGCTCGGGAATTGGGAGCCCGACTGGCAGATTTAGAAGCCGAACGCCCGGTCCTGCCGGGCCGCCAAGCCGCGCGCCACATCCCTGGCGAAGAACGGGCCCCGGTAGATCATGCCGATGTAAATCTGCACGAGCGTCGCGCCGGCATCCAGCTTCTCGCCCGCCGCCTCGACCGAGACGACCCCGCCCGAAGCGATGATCGGCAGCCTGCCGCCGGTGGCCCTCGCGACATAGCGGACGATCTCCGTCGACCGCGTCCGCAGCGGGCGCCCGCTCAGGCCGCCGGCCTCGTTCACCGAAGCCCAAGGCCCTGGCCGGGCCAGCATCGTGTTGGTGGCGATGATGCCGTCGAGGCCGAACTCGGCGATCGCCGCGAGCACGGCGTCGATCTGCGGAAAGCCTAGGTCGGGCGCGATCTTGATCAGGAGCGGCCGGTGCGGCTTGCCCGCCGCGACGCGGGCGCGGTTCGCGCCGGTCAGCGCAGGCAGCAGCTCGCGCAGCCAGTGCGCCTCCTGGAGCTGCCGCAGGTCGGGCGTGTTCGGGCTGCTGACGTTGATGACCAGGTAGTCCGCGTGGTCGGCGAGAAGCTCGAAGCTGCCGAGGTAGTCGGCCGCCGCCTTGTCGAGCGGAGCCGCCTTCGACTTGCCGAGGTTGATCCCGAGCGGGATCCGGCGGGCGCCCGGAGGGGCGCCGCGGGCCAGGCGCCTCGCGATCGCCTCGGCGCCCTGGTTGTTGAAGCCCATCCGGTTGATCACCGCCTCCTCCCTCGGATAGCGGAAGATGCGCGGCTTGTCGTTGCCCGGCTGGCGAAGGAGGGTCACCGTCCCGATCTCCACGTGGCCGAAGCCGAGCGCCGCGGCGGCCCGCCACGCGGTCGCGTTCTTGTCGAAGCCCGCCGCCAGGCCAACCGCGTTCGGGAAGCGCAGCCCGAGGCACTCGACCGGCCGCATCCGGTCGGCCGGCAGCTGTGCCCACCACTCCATCGCCCGGCGGATCGGGCCCAGCGAGCCGAGCACCGTCAGGGCCGTCACCACCTGCTCGTGGGCTACCTCGGGATCAAGCGTGAAGAACACGGGTCGGACGAGTTTCTCGTAGAAGCTCCCCATGGGCCGCCACCATGCCGGCCGCCCGCCTAAAGTTCAAGCCTGCCGCCGCGGTCGGAACCGGGGCCGGATACCGCCGCCGCCGCACGCCAAAAAACACCGGGATTTTGTGCTTGTTTTTTGCCCCTGCCGCCCCACCCTGCGCACCGCTTTCGCGCCTGCGCGCGTCGCGCCGCAGCGGAAGGCACGCTGTTTTGATCTTTTTTCCGCTGAGGGATTGACACCATCGCACAGCCGGTTTTTTGGTGCACGAAAACAACCTCTAGTACTCTTTTTCTTCCTCCCGATCTCCTCCTTCCGTCATGGCCAGACCCGCCCCAAAACTCGAATGGTGCATCGTCCGAATCGGCGAAGATCACAACTGGTGGGTTGAAGAAGTCAGCGATCCGGTTCGTTGGGACGTGGATGGCCTGAGCATCATCGACCCGCGCCAGGTGCAGCACATCATCGACATGGTCGAGCCGATGCGCGAATACGGCTTCGATCAGGACGTCATGGAGCGCGCCTTCCTTCCCTTCCGCATCGAGAAGGACCTCGGGAGCGGACGCGTGCGCCTCGTGCGCGTGAAGGACTCGCTTTTTGAATCGGAGGACAAGCTGTTCGCGCTGCCCGATCTCCTCGACGAGGAAAACGGCCCGTACGCCGACTTCCTCGACCATATCACGCGCCTCCGGGTCAAAATGCTCAACGACCTCTTCGACTTCGAGCAGAAGCTGAGCGTCGACGAGATGGAGGACGAGATCCGCGAGGCCCGGAACATCGATTTCATGGAGGGCAAGGCCGTCCACGTGTTCACCGAGGTCACCGCCATCCTCGACTACGCCCCCGCCGGCTGGGAGGGCGAGGAGGAGGGCGAGAGGCCCGCGCGCAAGGAGGACGAACTCGACGACGAGGATCTGCCCGACTTGGACGAGGCCGAGGAGGAGCGCCTCAAGAACGACCAGTCGCTGAAGTGGGATGAGGACGAGGACGGCGAGGAAAAGGACGAAGACGAGGATGATCTCGACGAGGATGGGAATCCGCGCAAGAAGGATGAAGAGGACGAGGACGGCGAGGAAAAGGACGAAGACGAGGATTCCGATTCTTCCCCGCCGCGGCGCCGTGGCCGCGATCGTTCCTGAGGCCTGCGCCGCCGGATTCGGATCCGTGTTTCCCGCCGTATCTCCGGCGTTCTGAATACCTTTGACAATTGCGGGCGCGGTCGATTGCTATCTTCTGTCCGGTTCCACTCGCCGTTTCACTCTAACGACATGCCCCGCAATCTGTTTGGTCACTTTTCAAACGACATCGGGATCGATCTCGGTACGGCGAACACGCTCGTCTACGTAAAGGACAAGGGCATCGTCCTTCGCGAGCCGTCGGTGGTCGCCATCAGCACGTCGTCCCGCAGGGTGCTGGCGGTGGGTGAGGAGGCAAAGCGCATGCTCGGCCGCACCCCGGGCAACATCCAGGCCATCCGCCCGATGAAGGACGGCGTCATCGCCGACTTCGACATCACCGAGGCGATGCTCCGCTACTTCATCCGCAAGGTGCATACGAGCTCCTTCCTCGCACCGCGCGTGATCATCGCGATCCCCTCGGGCATCACCGAGGTCGAGAAGCGCGCGGTGAAGGAGTCTGCCAACCGCGCGGGCGCGCGCGAGGTGCTCACGATCGAGGAGCCGATGGCCGCGGCCATCGGCGTGGGCCTGCCGGTCGACGAGCCGGCCGCCAACATGATCGTCGACATCGGCGGCGGCACCACCGAGATCGCCATCATCTCCCTTGCCGGCGTCGTCTTCTCGAAGTCCATCCGCGTGGCGGGCGACGAGCTCGACAACGCAATCATCAACTACATGAAGCGGGCCTACAATCTCCTCATCGGCGAGCGCACGGCTGAGGAGATCAAGATCAAGATCGGCTCCGCCTACCCGCTTGAGGAGGAGCTCTCCCTCGAGGTCAAGGGCCGCGACTCCGTCGCCGGCCTCCCGAAAACGATCCACATCACCTCCCAGGAGATCCGCGAGGCCCTCAGCGACACGATCGGCGCCATTGTCGATGCCGTGCGCAACGCGCTCGAGCGCTGCCCGCCGGAACTCTCCGCCGACCTCGTCGATCGCGGCTTCGTGATGGCCGGCGGCGGCTCGCTCATCCGCAGCATCGACCGCCTGCTCAGCGAGAAGACCGGCCTGCCCGTCACGGTGGCCGACGATCCCCTCAGCGCCGTGGCCAACGGCACCGGCGTGGTCCTCAGCGACCTCAGCTTCCTCCTGCCCCATTTCACCAGCGAGGCAAAGAGCTGACGCCGGCGCCGCGGCGCCAGCAGATTCGGATGGATTCGGCCGCCTCCGGGCCTAACGTGCTGCATTGCCCGTGTCCTCCCTCCGCTTTGTTCAGGCCAAACCCTTCGTCGTCCTGGGCGTGGTCGTGCTCGCCTGGCTCCTGCTCCCGGTCGTGGTGAAGTCGTTTCTGCGAGCGGGCTTCGCCGAGTTCCAGGCGCCGATCGCCGTCACCGCCTCCTACGCGCGCGACCTGCAGACGTACTGGGCGGAACGCGCCCATTCGAGGAACGAGCTGATCGAGGCAGGCCGCGACCTCGCGCACGTCTACGCGGGCTACGAGTTCCAGGCACAGCAGACCGACGAGCTCCGCCAGGAGGTTTCGAGGCTCGAGCAACTCCTGCGCCTGCCCTCGAATCCAAACTACCGCCTCGAGCCCGCCCGCGTCGTGCGCCGCGACCTCTCGGGCTGGTGGCAGCAGCTCGTCATCCGCAAGGGCTCCAACTACGGCATCGTCCCCGGCGCCCCGGTCGTCTTCAGCGGCGGCGTCGTCGGCCGCATCCGCGAGGTGCACGCCACCACCGCCGTCGTCGATCTGCTGTCGAGCTCGCGCGTCCGCCTCGCCGCCAACATCGAGGAGGACACGCGGCCCGTGAGCTACCAGGGCGGCGACAACCGCTCGCTCTCCCCGGCCCGAGGCCTCGTCGACTTCGTGCCGCCCGACATCGTCACCTACTCCTCCAATCCCCGGCGCCTCGTGACGTCCAGCCTCGGGGGCGTCTTCCCCGCCGGCCTCACCATCGGCTACATCACGCGGCTGGAGACGAGCCCCGACGGCATGTTCAAGAACGGCGACGTCGCGCTCGATCCCCGCCTCTCCGAGCTCACCGAGGTGACCGTCCTCGTCCCGCTGAACGCGGAGTGAACCCCCGCCCGCTCCCATGCACCGCCGCTGGCTCATCCCCTTCGCCGCCATGGTGCTGCTGTGGAGCCTCGTCGCGCAGCTCAACCACTCCCTCGCGCCCCACGGCGTCTACCTCTTCGCCGCCGGCCTCCTGCCGGTCTTCGCCGCCCTGCGCCTGAGCCTGCGCCACGGGTTCACCGCCACGCTGCTCGCCGGCCTCGCCGCCGAGGCCACCGAGCCGTTCCGGCTTCCCGGGACCCTCCTGCTGCTGCTCGCCGCGGTCCACATTCTTCTCTACCACCTGCGCTACCGATTCCCCCGCGACCAGACGATCTTCTGCGTCGCCGCCGCGCTCATCGCCAACCTCGCCGTGTTCCTCGGGGTCTCGACGGTCGAGCTGGCCGGCCATCCCGCGCCCGGCGCCGCCTGGCTGCGCCTCTTCGCCGACCTCGCCTGGTCCCAGCTCCTCGTCCTGGTGGTGGCGCCGTGGTTCTTCGCCCTCCAGGAGCGCGCCCTCGTGCTCGCCCGCGTCGACCTGTTCGCCGAGAGCCATCGCTAGCCCCGACGCCCGCCCGTGAGCATCATCGAGACCTACCAGCCGCAGCACCCGCGCCTCCGGTTCTTCTACTTTGTCACCGGGATGCTGGTCGCCGTGCTCTTCACCGGGCTTGCGTACCGGCAGCTTTTCCGCTCCGGCGACTACGGCGAGCGCGAGCGTCTCCAGAACCAGCGCCGGGTGCTCATCCCCGGGCCGCGCGGCAACATCTACGACCGCAACGGCCGCCCACTCGTCCTCAACCGGCCCCATTTCTCCGCCACCGTCGAACTCGACGCCCTGCGGCGCGAATTCCAGAGGGAATACCAAGAGACCGTCCGCCGCTACCGGGAGAGCGAGGCCGCCGGCGACACCCTCAGGTCCGACCGCCCCTCGCCCGCCCAGCTCGAGCAGATCGCGCGCGTCCAGGTCGTCCAGCGCTACCTCGACCAGGTCAACCGCCTCCTCGGGCGCAGCGAGCGGGTCGACGCCCACGAGCTCAACCGCCACTTTCAACAGCAGCTGCTCCTGCCCTATGCCATCCTCGACGACCTGAAGCCCGAGGAGTACGCCAAGCTGCTCGAGCGCCTTCCCGTCGAATCCCCGCTGCAGCTCTACGCCTCGAGCACGCGCGACTACCCGTACAAGTCCGCCGCCGCGCACGCCCTGGGCTATGTGCGTGCCAGCGAGGAGATCTCTGGCGAGGAAGTCCCCGGCGAGGATCTCCGCACCTACGCCCTCCCGGGCACCGCCGGCCGCGACGGGCTCGAGCTGCGCTACGATTCGCTGCTGCAGGGCGAGACCGGCGGCGCCGTCTACCGGGTCGACCCCGCCGGCTTCCGCGTCAACCCGCCCGTCTCCCGCCGCGCCCCCGTCCAGGGCTACGACCTGATCACCAGCCTCGACATCGACCTGCAGCTCGCCGTCGAGGCGGCGATGGAGCAATATGCCGGCGATCTGAAGGGCTCGGCCGTCGTCCTCGACGTCCACACCGGCGAGGTACTGGTGCTCGCGAGCAAGCCCGGCTACGACCTCAACGCCTTCTCTCCCCACCTGAGCCTCGCGGCCAAGGAGGAGATCGACAAGAACGAGGCCTGGACCAACTTCGCGATCGCCGGGGCCTATCCGGCGGGCTCAACCTTCAAGATCGTCACCTCGATCGCCGGAATGCGCAGCGGCCAGCTCAACCCTGAAACCGTCCTCGTCGACTGCACCGGCGCGATGTACGTCGGCAACCGAAGGTTCACCTGCGACAACGGGCTGGGCCATCACGGCCCTCTCTCCCTCCGCGAGGGCATCGCCCAGAGCTGCGACGTCTATTTCTACACCGCGGGCATCGCCATCGGACCGGATATCATCGCCGCCGAGGCCCGCCGTCTCCACCTCGACCAGCGCACGGGGATTGATCTCCCTCATGAGACGACGCGCATGCGGATACCCGATCCGGAATGGAAGAAGCAGACGACCGGGGAAAGCTGGACCAAGGGTGACACGGCAAACATGGCGATCGGCCAGGGCGCCGTGAACGTCACGCCAATGCAGATGGCGTGCTTTGTCGCCTCGGTCGCGCGCGGAGAAACCACGACCGCCCCGTCGCTGGTGCACGATCCCGACCGGCCGCCGCAGCATTCCGAACCCCTCGGGCTCACCCCGTCGCAGCTGGTCGTCCTTTATGACGGCATGGAGGGCTGCGTCACCCACGGCACCGCCGCCCAGACGCTCGCCGCGCCCAAGTGGCGCATCCCTGGCCTGCGCATCGCCGGCAAGACCGGCACGGCGCAGACCTCCCGCGATGGGAAAAAAATCAACATCGCCTGGTTCATCTGCTTCGCCCCGCGTGAGAATCCGCAGATCGCCGTCGCCGTCGCCATTGAGGGAGAGCCGGACAGCGGAAACCTGGCCGGCGGCCTCTACGCGGCGCCCATCGCGGCATCCGCCCTCAGGACCTGGTTCGAAAAAAGCCAGCGGACTCCGCTCGTCTCACTGACTCCCAACGGCTGACCGGCCGCGCTTCGCCTCGCGCAGCGCCCGTTTCGCGAGCCGGAACACCGCCCGGGGCTCGGGCCAGGAGCCCCGCGGACCGTAGCGCAGCCGCTGCAGGGCGAGCACCGTCTCCGGCGGGACGGTTTCCCTTCCCTCCCCGGCGGAGAGGCGCGACAGCCAGCGCCCCGCCTCGCGCCGGACGGGATCCGCGGCGCCGGGCTTCCCTCCGGCCCGCCGCCACCATCCGCGCGCCCGACCGGCCCGCCAGGCGAGCCAGAGGGCCGGCACCGCCCCGGCTGCCGCCAACGCGCCCGCGAACCGAGAGAGATCCCACGGCCGCCGCAGCCAGCGCCATCCCCGCGCCCCCGAGGCGCGCACCCACTCACGGAGCCTTGTGCCGACCCCCTTCGCCGTCTCCCGCAGGCTTTGCGCGAGCGCGACCTGCGCTCGCTGGTCGAAGTTGACGATCCGCCGGTACCAAAGGATCTGCACGGAATCCAGCCGCGCGCGCCAGCTCCGGTCTCCCTGGCGGGCGGACCCCGCCCGCGCCGCCGCGCCCGCCGCCGGCGTTCCCGCCGCGCCCGCCACCGGGTCGATCCGCACCCAGTTGCCGTGCCCGTCGTAGAGCTCGCACCATGCGTGCGCGTGGCTGTTGCGCACCATGAAGTAATTCTCGAAGCCGTTCCAGTCGCCGCCCTTGAAGCCCGCGGCGACCCTCGACGGGATCCCGGCCGCCCGCGCGAGCAGCGCCGCCGAGGCCGCGAACAGCTCGCAATGGCCGGGCCGGCCCGACTCCAGCCAGGCCACCACCGGATCGCTTCCCGCGGGGGGCGACGCCGCGCGCAGTGAGTATCCATGCCGCTCGCACAGCCACCGGCCGGCCGCGGCGCCAAACCCCGCCGCGCCCGCCTGGGCCCCGGCGGCGATCTCGCGCGCCCAGCGCTCGAGCCGCTCGCGGTCCTGCGGCCGCCCGGGCAGCTCGAGCGTCGTCGCCGGATAACGGCCCCCGGCCGCCCAGCCCGGGCCCGCGCGCGCCGCATCGAGCAGCGCGCCGAACCGCCGGTCGGGGAGCAGGCCGTTGTCCCTCATCCCCTCGATCCGGTAGGCCGTCATCGTCACCGGCTCGTTGCGGAGGGTCCAGACGTGGAGCGCCTCGAGCGCCTGGACCTCCTGCGCCTCGCGGAAGCGGAGCATCGTGAACGGGCCTCCGATGGGCAGGTACCGGCCGACGTCGGCTTCGAGGTAGAAGGTCCAGAGGACCGGGGGCCCCGGCGGAATCCGGAACCGGTCGCGCACCAGGGGAACGGTCTGCGTGTGCAGGACGAGATCCGCCCGAAGCGGGCGCGAGGTGCGGAATACGCCGTCGCGGTATTCGTCGAGCGCCGTCATCCTCCAGTAGGGCACGTCGGGCACCTGCGAGGCGTCCGAGACGTCGACGCGCAGCGCCACGCCGTTGTCCTGCTGGATGTCGATCCCCTCCCCGAGGCGGATCGTCTCGGAGAACCCCGTGTGGCTTTTCTTCGTGATGAAGCGGTCGAGAAACAACCCGCTGTCGATCTGGAATCGCGGGATCGACAGGAACAGCAGCGCCGACACCGCCACCACCCCGGCAAAGAGCGCGGCGCCCAGCCCCAGCAGCCTCCAGTCGGCCGCCGCGCGCAGGCGCCTGGCCAGTCGGCTCCACGGCACATCGGCCCACGCCGGCCGCCGCCCGGGTTCCGCAGGCCTTCCCGCATCCATCCCTTCGGCCAGGGTGATCGCGAAGAGATAGGCGAGCGTCAGCGCGGTGAATCCGAGGATCTGCGCGGCAAAGGCCATCGAGACGCTCAGCACGCCGGCGACCATCACAAGGAACAGCCCCAGGACGATGAGCTGGAGGTCGTCGCGCTTCCGGCGGTAGGTGGCGCTCCGGTAGAGCAGCAGCCAGAGGTCGAGGCGGATCACCGCCGGCAGCCACTCGCCATTCGAATAGAGATCCCACGCAAAGACCGCGACGACGAACGGGAACGCCAGCCTGTGCACGAGCGGCGGCAGCCGCGCCGGCCAGCCCGGGCGGAGCAGCGCCGCGAGCGCGGCGGCGGCGGCGAGCCCGGCGGGGATCCCGACGTCGATATCGAGCAAAGTCACCGTCGAGACCGCAAGCAGCGCGAGCAGGTTGCCCAGCGTCCAGCGGAGCCTCTGCAGCTCGTCGGAGCTAAGTTGTGGCCGCCTTCTCTCCATGGATCCAGGCCGCCACCTCCCTCGCCCCCTCCGGGGCGAAGGTGATCAGCGGGCGTCGCTTTGGTTCCGCGTCGGGCCAGGGTGTGAAAGGCGGGCGGCTGCCCGCGGCAGGCGCCTCCACCCCGGGAGCGGCCTCGAGGACCGCGACCCGGTCGAGGAACATCTCAAGGTCGCGGACCTGCCGGACCGCGATCGGGCTCTCCCGGTTGACGGCCGCGCCCGCCAGCACGCCCGCGGTGAACAGGTCCTCTGCGAGGGTCGCGGCCAGCCGGCACAGGAGCTCGAACTGCTCTTGCCGCGCCCACCCGCCCGGAGGCGCCTCCACCCAGAGCAGGTATCCGGCGGCCCCCTCGTCCGCCAGCTGGCGCACCATAAGCTGGCGCATCCGCGCGCTTGCCTTCCAATGAATGAGCCGGTGGGAATCGCCGGACTGGTAGCGGCGCATCGCGAGGAGGTCATCGCCGCATCCCGGCCGCGCGAGGCGCTCGCCGCCTTGAGGCCGGGCCGCGCCCGCGCGCCGCACCCACCGGTATTCCACCGGCTCCGGCCAGACGACCGCCTCGCGCCGCAGCCTCGTGCCATAGCGCTTCCGAAGAAAGCCGAACGGGAAGAGCGTCCCCACGCCCGCCAGCTCGACCCGCACGCGGCCGCGCCGCCGCGGGGTGAACAGCCAGTCGAGCCTGAGCTGCTCCCCGGGGTCCAGCCGCGCGCGCAGGGGAAGCGTCCCGCGGGAGGTCTCCGCCGCTTTCCGCTTGAGGATCGCTCGAATCTCGTCGCCGGAGGCCTCGAAGGTCGCCTCCGGCCGCAGCGGGCCGGTCGGCCCCGGCCGCGCCTCCAGTTCGAACCAGAGTCCGTACGCCGGGAGCAGCGTCCGGCGATTCCAGAGCTCCAGCGCCACCGGCGTCTCCTGCCCCGCGCGCAGCGGCGGCGCCAGCACCAGCCGCCAGCGAAGGCGCCTCAGGTTGAGCCACGACATCACCCCGCTGAGGATGAGGCAGGCCAGGAGCAGCGAGAGGGTGATGAAGAGGATGTTGTTCGAGGCATTGTACGCCGCCGAGCCGATGCCCATCGCGAGCCCTATCAGCACGACGCCCGGGAGCGTCGGCAGCACGCGGTTGCGGTGCACCGGGCAGATGAGCCCCCAGAGCGCCTCGTTCCAGCGGCGGCGCGTTCCGCCCCCGTCCTCCGCGGGACCGCTCCACCCGCGTTCCAGATCCGCGACTTCCTGGACGGCCTTCATCCGGGGGAGGATCCGCGGGGTTTCCTAGGCCGGCTCGGGGATCGCCGCGACGATCCGCCGCAGGGCCGCGCCGATCGCCTGGCGCTCCTCGAGCACGTCGGAGGTTGCCCTCGCCAGCGAGAGCCGGTGCCCGAGGACGGGCTGCACCAGGCCGGTGACGTCCTCCGGCACCACGAAGTCGCGTCCGGCGAGCAGCGCGCGGGCCTGCGCTGCCCGCTTGAGCGCCAGGCCGCCGCGCACGCTCACCCCGGCCTTGAAATCCGCCTCGGTGCGCGTCGCCGCCACGATCTTCAGCACGAAATCGAGCACGCTCTCCTCGATGAACACCCGGGTCGCGAGCTCCTGCACCCGCACGAGTGCGTCACGCGCCGCCACGGCGTTCAGCGCGATGGCGTCGTAGTCCATCCGCGGGGCGCGGAGGATGTCGAGTTCGTCCGCGGCCGGCGGATACCCCATCCGGATGCGCATCAGGAAGCGGTCCATCTGGCTCTCGGGCAGGGGGAAGGTCCCCTCGTAGTCGACCGGGTTCTGCGTCGCCATCACGAGAAACGGCGCCCCCACCGCATGAGCCTCGCCGTCGATCGTGACCTTGCCGCGGTCCATCACCTCGAGCAGCGCCGACTGCGTTTTCGGCGTCGCCCGGTTGATCTCGTCGGCCAGGACGATGTTCGCGAAGATCGGGCCCGGCTTGAAGACGAACTCCCGGACGTGCTCGTCGTAGATCGCGACGCCCGTGACGTCGCTCGGGAGCAGGTCGCTGGTGAACTGGATGCGCGCGAACGAGCAGTCCATCGACCGCGCCAGCGAGTAGGCGAGCGTGGTCTTGCCGAGGCCTGGCAGGTCCTCGATCAGGAGGTGGCCGCCGGCCGCCAGGCAGATGAGCGTGCGCTCGATGACGTCGTCCTTGCCCCTCACGGCCAGCCTCATGTTGGCCTTGAGCGCGGCCAGCACCTCCCCGCCCGCCGCCACCTGCGCCGCGTCCATGGACTCGCTCATGCCGGCCAAGGTAGCCCCCGGCAACCCCGGCGCAAACGCAAAGGAGGAGAGTTGCCCCGCCTGGCCCGTTTCCCAAGCATCCCCTGCACCCGCCGCCACCCGCGGCACCGACGATGAAGAAGCCCACCCAGGAGGAGCGCTGGCGCATGTGCACCCGCAAACGCCGGTATCGGACGCAGGGCGACGCCCTCGAGGCCGCGCAGCGGCTCGGGATCGAGCGGCGGAGCCAGGCCTACCTCTGCCCCCTCTGCAGGCATTGGCACCTCAGCTCGAAGTGAGCTCCGCGGCGGTCGGGAGCGCCCGATCCCGGGGGCTCCGGTCCGCCCGGGCGCAGGCACGGCCTCAGGACAGCAGCCTGAGGATGGCGGAGAAATCCTCGTCGCCGCCGCCCTGGGCCTCGACCAGCCGGAGGCGCTCGCGGGCCGCCTCGAGAAGAGGGAGCTTCCCGGCCCCGGCGGCGCCCGAGGCGAGCCGCATGTCCTTGTGCATGTGCTTCACCGAGAATTGCGGCGAGAAATCGCCCGCACGCAGCTTGGGTTCCTTGAGCTTGACGAGGCCCGACTGGCCGACGTTGCGCGCAAGCGCGTCGAAGAAGGTGTCGTCGCCGATCCCGGCGCGGCGCGCGAACACGAGCGCCTCGCTCAGGCCCTCCATCATCACGGCAAGGTTGAGGTTCATCGCCAGCTTGAGGGCCGCGGCCTTCTGCGGCTCGGGCGCGATGTGGAGCCGCGTCGCCGACACGAGCGCAAGCACCGGCTCGGCCAGCGCCACCAAGTCGGCGGGGCCGCCGAGATAGTAGACCGTCTGGCGTTGCTCCGCCGCGGGCCTGCTTCCGGTGAACGGCGCCTCGAGGTAGCGGGCGCCCCGCGCCATCACCTGGGCGCAGAACCGGACGCTGCTCGCCGGATCGATCGTGCTCGATTGGATCACCACCTTGCCCGGCCCCAGCTTCGGGAGGATGCGGTCCAGCACCCCCTGCACCGCAGGAGGATCGGCCACCACGATCTGCACGAGGTCGGCGGCCCCGGCCACCCCCTCCGGGGTGTCGCACCACCGCGCGGCGTCCTTCTTCGGCGTGCGGTTCCAGCAGCCCGCCAGCACGCCCGCGGCGGCATAGTGCCGCGCCCAGACCCCGCCGATGATTCCCAGTCCGATGACTCCGATGGTCTTCATGCAGCCCAAGAAAACACATCCGGCCGGCAAAGGAAAGTCCCGCAGCCGGGATGCCCGGCGGCGCGACGCTTTTCTCCCTTGTTCGGGCCGCCGGGGATGATCCAATACATGCCTCTCCGCCCGATGAAACTCATCAACCGCGATCTCATCACCCAGCTGCTGCAGCGCGCCGCGGCCTCGCCCCGCCGCCGCTCCAACTTCAACCTGCATCCGGCGCTCGAGGATCCGGTGCAGCGCCTTCTGGTCGCCGCCAAGGCCGACACCTATTTTCGCCCGCACCGGCACGAGATCCGCTGGGAGTGCGCCCTGGTGATCCAGGGCCGGTTCGACGTCTACGGGTTCGACGACGCGGGCGCGGTCACCGCCAAGGTCCGGCTCGGGCTCCCCGGCGACGCGGTCGGCTTTGAGATCCCCGCCGGAACCTGGCACACCTGGGTGCCGGTGGACGACAACGGCGTCTTCTTCGAGACGAAGCAGGGCCCCTACGATCCGGTGAACGGCACGACGTTCGCGCCCTGGTCGCCTCCCGAGGGCGACGACGCCGTGCCCGGTTTCCTCGAATGCCTGCGGGCGGCCAAGGTCGGCGACCGCCTGGCCCCCTGACCGCTCCCGTCAGGCGAGGATCTCGAGCATCCGCGTGAACAGCCGGTTGACCTTCTCCTGGTTCGACTTCACGAGGTCCTTGAACTTGGAGAAGTCGATCTCGGTGCCCTCGAGCCCGTTGGCGTAATTGTCGATCAGCGCCAGGCTGTTGTAGCGCAAGCCGGCCTCGACGCACAGGTCGGCCTCGTGGGCCGCCGTCATCCCGATCACGTCGCCCCAGTGCCGGACGATGCGGATCTCGGCCTTGGTCTCGAACCGCGGGCCCCGCATCTGCACGTAGACCTTGCCCGTCTGGATGGTGAATTCGGGGGCGAGTTTCCCGACAAGCAGCGGGATCAGGTTGTTGGCGATGCCGGGGGCGCCCCCGCGCAGTTCCTTGTCGAAGAAGGTGGCGGGGCCCTGCTGGAGGCCGACGTAATCGCTGCAGGAGACGAGCGTGCCGGGCGGGAGCGAGGGCTGGAGCGACCCCACCGAGTTGAGCGAGAGCACATCCGCAAAGCCCAGGCCGGCGATGGCGCGGATGTTCGCCCGGTAGTTGATGGAGTGAGGGGGCAGCGGGAAGCCGTACCCGTGGCGGTTGATCAGGATGAAATCGCCACGCCGCTTGTAGGTGACCGGCCCGTGCGGGGTCTCGGTGGTGGCCACCTCCCACGAGGAGAACAGGGAGCTGTTGACGATGCTGGTGCCGCTGAGGAAGGCGACTTTCATGGCCGAGAAGTAGGCGGCGGCGCGCGCGCCGGCAACCGCTTTCTCCGCTCCGCTTGCCACCGGGAGGGAAATCGCTTGAGTCGGGCCGTCCCTCCCATTCTTCCCGCCATGCCACTCACCTTCGACCTCCCGTTGTCCGAGCTCCGCAACTACAAGGGCGTCAACCCGCGCCCGGCCGACTTCGACGCCTACTGGGCGTCCGCCCTCGCAGAGATGCAGGCCCTCGACCCACAGGTCGAGCTGCGGCCCAGCGCCGTGCTGCCGGCGCGGGGCGCCGAGTGCCTCGACCTCTATTTCACCGGCGTCGGCGGGGCGCGCGTGCACGCGAAGTACCTCCGGCCGCGGGGCGCCGGGCGGCACCCGGCGGTGCTCCAGTTCCACGGATACAGCTGCAGCGCCGGCGACTGGCTCGACAAGCTCTCCTACGTTTCGGAGGGCTTCTGCGTCGCGGCGCTCGACTGCCGCGGCCAGGGAGGGCTCTCCGAGGACGTCGGCGGCGTGCAGGGGACGACCCTGCGCGGCCACATCATCCGGGGGCTCGACGATCCCGACCCTGCCAAGCTTCTCTACCGCCAGATCTTCCTCGATACCGCCCAGCTGGCCCGCATCGTGATGGGGTTCCCCGAGGTCGACGCCGCGCGCGTGGGCGCCACCGGCGCCTCCCAGGGCGGCGCGCTCACCCTCGCCTGCGCGGCCCTCGAGCCGCGCGTGCGCCTCGCCGCGCCGGTGTACCCGTTCCTCTGCGACTACCAGCGCGTGTGGGAGATGGACCAGGCCCGCGCCGCCTACGAGGAGCTCAGTCAGTATTTCCGCTCCTTCGATCCCCGGCACGAGCGGGAGCGCGAGGTGTTCACCAGGCTCGGGTACATCGACATCCAGCACCTGGCCCCCCGCATCCGGGCCGACGTCCTCATGTTCACCGGGCTGATGGACACCGTCTGCCCGCCGTCGACCCAGTTCGCCGCGTACAACAAGCTCACCTGCGCGAGGCAGATGGTCCTCTACCCCGACTTCGCCCACGAGTCGCTGCCGGGCCAGGGCGACCGCACCTTCGCGTTCCTTTCGCAGCTCCGGAACGCCTGAGAAACCGCAGCCGGGGTCTCAGCCCCGGGAAGGCCGCCGTCTTCCCGGCATTCCCCTTGTCAAATGACAGGGCGGCTTCATAAAGGGCCGCTGAATTTCCATGCCAGCTTCGAACGCCAACCTGCCCAAGCACGTCGCCATCATCATGGATGGCAACGGCCGCTGGGCGAAACAGCGCGGCCTTCCCCGGATCGAGGGGCACCGCCGCGGCGTCGAGACGGTGCGCGCCATCATCGACGCCACGCGCAAACTCGGCATCCCCTACCTCACGCTCTACGCGTTCTCCGCGGAGAACTGGCAGCGGCCCGCCGACGAGGTCTCGGCGCTGATGGGGCTGTTGGAGTTTTTCCTCCGCCGCGAGACGAAGGTCCTCGTCAAGAACCGGATCCGGCTGCACACGATCGGGCGCATCGACGCGCTCCCGGCCGGCCCGCTCCGCGAACTGCGGCATGCGCTCGAGGCCACGCGGCAGTTCAGCGACTGGCACTTGGTGCTCGCCCTCAACTACGGCGCCCGCACCGAGATCCTCGACGCCGCGCGGGACTACGCCGCCGCAGTCGCCGCCGGGAGGGAGAACCCCGGGACCACGACGTGGGAGTCCTTCCAGCGGCACCTCTACACCGCCGACATCCCCGATCCCGACCTGCTCATCCGCACCTCGGGCGAGACGCGCCTGAGCAATTTTCTTCTCCTGCAGTGCGCCTACTCCGAGATGATTTTCTCCCCGGTGCTCTGGCCCGACTTCACGAAGGCGGAGCTGGCGGCGGCCGTGGCCGAGTACCAGCGGCGCGAGCGCCGCTTCGGCCTCACGGGCGAGCAGGTGAAGCAGACTCCTCCGGACTCCCCGGCCGCAACCTGACCCATCCCTCACGCCCGTGATCAAGCGGACGCTCAGCACCTTCATCCTCTGGACCCTGGTTTTCGTGTGCATGCGCTACGGAGGGGCCACCGGCGCCGTGTGGCTCATCGCGGCGATGGGCGTGCTGACCCTGCACGAGTTCTACGCGCTGCTCAGGCCGATGGGGTTCGCGCCCTTCCACTACACGGGCCTTGCCTGGGGCGCGGCGATGCTGCTGGCCCCCCGCTACCTCGAGCCCCGCCTCACCGCCGCCGATCTGCTCGCGCTCGCCGCCGTGCTGTGCGCGGTGAGGCTCCTCGCCGAACGCACGGCGGAAAACCGCGTCGAGACGCTCGGCGCCACCCTCTTCGGACTCGTCTACGTCCCGTTCATGCTCCAGTTCCTCGCGCGCATCGCCCTCATTGCCTCGCCGGCCCCCAGCACGGGGCTCATCCTGGCGCTCTGGCTGATCGCCGTGACGAAGGGCTGCGACACGGGAGCGCTGCTCACTGGGCTGGCGATCGGCAGGCACAAGCTCGCGCCCGCCATCAGCCCGAAGAAGACCTGGGAGGGAGTCGCCGGCGGCGTACTGCTCTCCGTCCTCCTCGGCGCGGGGATCGCCTGGGCCTGCCGCCCCTGGCTCCCCGGCGCCTTCACCCCGTGGACCGCCGCGGCCGCCGCGGTGCCGCTGGCGGTGCTCGGAATCATCGGGGACCTCGTCGAGTCGGTCATCAAGCGGCGGGCGTCCATCAAGGACACCGGGCAGTCGATCCCCGGCATCGGCGGCGTGTTCGACCTCTCCGACAGCCTGATCCTGACGGCGCCGGTCGGCTGGTGCCTGCTGCATCTTCTCTGAGCCGTGTCCCCGCCCCCTTCCTCCCGCAAACGGCGGATCGTCCTGCTGGGCGCGACCGGCTCGATCGGCGAGAACGCCCTGCGTGTCATCGCGGGGCACCGCGACCGGCTGGAGCTCGTGGGAATCGCCGCGGGCACCCGGCATCGCAGGCTCGCGGTCATCGCGCGGACCTTCGGCGTCAGGGAGGTGGCGCTCTTCGACCCGGCGGCGCTGGCCGCCGCGCGCGCCGACCCGGAGTTTCCGCCGGGCACCCGGTTCCACGCCGGCCTTGACGGCCTGGTCGAGCTCGCGCAACTGCCCGAAGCCGACGTGGTGCTCGTCGCCATGGTGGGAACGGTGGGATTGCGGCCGGCGCTCGCCGCGATCGAGGCGCGCAAGGATCTCGCACTGGCCTCGAAGGAGATCCTCGTCCTCGCCGGCAAGTTCGTGATGGCCCAAGCCGCGGCCGCCGGCGTGCGGCTCCTCCCGGTCGACAGCGAGCATAACGCCGTCTTCCAGTGTCTGGAAGGCCATCCTTCCGCGGCTGTGCGCCGCGTGGTGCTCACCGCCTCGGGCGGCGCTTTCCGCGACCTGCCTCCGGAGGCGCTTGCGCGCGTGACACCGGCCGACGCCCTGAAGCATCCCAACTGGTCGATGGGGCCGAAGATCACCGTCGATTCGGCGACCCTGGCAAACAAGGGGCTCGAGCTGATGGAGGCCCAATGGCTCTTCCATCTCACCCCCGATCAATGCCAGGCGGTGCTCCACCCGCAGAGCATCGTCCACTGCCTCGTGGAATTTCAGGACGGCGCGATGCTCGCCCAGCTCGCACCTCCGTCGATGACGTTTCCCATCCAGCACGTCCTCCTCTACCCGGAGCGCGCGCCCGGCATCGACCGCCCTCTCGATCTGGCGCAGCGCCTCGCGCTCGAATTCCGGCCGGTGGACGAAGCGCGGTTCCCCTGCCTCCGCCTCGCCCGCCAGGCCATGGTGGCCGGCGGAGGCGCGCCGGCGGTCTTCAACGCCGCCAACGAGGTCGCCGTCGCGGCTTTTCTCGGGGGAAAGGTGCCCTTCCTTGCCATTCCCGGGGTGATCGACCATGTTCTGCAATCCAGCCCGCACAGGGAACCCGCCGACCTTGACGAAGTCCTTGATTGCGACGCCTCGGCCCGCCGCGCGGCCCAGGCATCGCTGGCCCGATTCACCTCCTGAACCCCTCCGACGTCCCGCTCCCACCGGAATCCTCCATGTTTCTCTGGTCGATCTTCCTCATCGTTTTCTTCTTCGGCAGCTCGATCCTGGTGCATGAGCTGGGGCACTTCCTCGCCGCCCGCTGGCGCGGGGTGAGGGTCGAGCGTTTCTCGATCGGCTTCGGCCCCAAGATTCTCTCCTGGAAGGGGCGCGACGGCGTCGACTACCGGCTCTCCTGGCTGCCGCTCGGGGGCTACGTCGCGCTCCCGCAGCTCGCCGACATGCAGGCAATCGAGGGCGAGACGCAGACCGACGTCTCGCAGCTCCCTCCCGTCAGCTACCCGACGCGGATGATCGTGTTTGTCGCCGGCGTGGTCTTCAACGTCATCTTCGCCTTCCTGCTGGCCTGCATCATCTGGATCGCCGGTCAGCCGACACGCACCGAGCTCGACACCACGAAGGTCGGTGTCGTGCTCCCGACCATCACGCTCCCGGACCGTTCGACGGCGACGGGCCCCGCGATGGAGGCCGGAATCAAGCCTGGCGACATCATCCGCGCCATCGACGGCACCCGCGTCGCGAACTGGCCGGATCTCCAGCAGACCCTCTACGCGAGCGGCGGGCGCGCCGACGACGGCCGCCCCAAGGTCGTGATCACGATCGAGCGCGCGGGGCGGGTGATGGACTTGGCCGTTTATCCCCGGCTGGCGGGCGAGGAGAGCATGCGCCTGATCGGCATCGCTCCCGCCGAGGAGATGATCATCGCCAGCCTTGAGCCGGGCCGGCTCGGCGCCTCGATCGGTCTCAAGCCGCAGGACCGCATCATTGCCTACGACGGCGCCCCGCTTTTCTCGCGCGACGAGTTCGCCGCCCACTTGGCGCGCAATCGCGACCGCCCGATCGCGCTCGACGTCATGCGCGGCGACAGCCGCCTGACCCTCACGCTCCCTCCGCGCCCCGGCCTCCAGGATTTCGCCGACCTGGGCATCCAGCGCCAGACGAGCTTCCTCTACACCCATCCCGATCCGTTCCGCCAGCTGAGCGAGCACTTCGTGTCGACCTACCGCTACGTCGTAAGCCTGCTCAACCCGCACTCCGACATCAGCGTCTCGAAGCTCACGGGGCCGGTGGGGATCGTCCGCGGCTTCTACGCCTCGGCGCAGGCCGACATCCGGCTCGTGCTCTGGTTTACGATCCTGGTCAACGTCAGCCTCGCGATCTTCAACCTCCTCCCCATCCCGATCCTGGATGGCGGCCACATGCTCTTCTCGACGATCGCCTGGATCCGGGGGCGCGCGCTTCCAGAGGGCGTGATCATGACGGCGCAGAGCATCTCGCTCGTGCTCCTGCTCTCCCTTTTCCTCTACGTCACCTTCTTCGATTTCCGGCGCCTCGTCCGCGACCACCGCCCGGAGCCTCCGCGCCAGACGGCACCCGCGACGCCCGCGGCGCCTTGACCGGGACGGAAGGCCCGGGTCCGCGCCCGGCCCATTCAGAACCGTGCGTTGCGCGCCAGCAGATCCCGGATAGGTTCCGATCCCGCCAACCATGCCCTACTGCTCCTCCCGTTTCAGGACCGTCCGCCGCCCCACCGTCGAAGTGAAGGTCGGAGCCGTCGGCGTCGGCGGCTCGGCCCCCCTGAGGATCCAGTCGATGACGACGAGCGACACGCAGGATGTCCCCGCCACGGTGGGCCAGTGCATCGCGCTGGCCGAGGCAGGCTGCGAGATCATCCGCGTCACCGCGCCCAACCTGGCCGCGGCCAGCTGCCTGCGGGACATCCGCCGCCGGTTCACCGGGGCGGGCTTCGGCGCCATCCCCCTCGTGGCCGACATCCACTTCCTACCGCAGGCCGCGATGGAGGCCGTGGAACACGTCGAGAAGGTCCGCGTCAACCCGGGGAACTTCGCCGACAAGAAGCGGTTTGCCGTGCGCGAATACACCGACGCCGAGTACGCCGAGGAGCTCGAGCGCCTGCACGACGCTTTCGCGCCGCTCGTGCGGCGCTGCCGCGAGCTCGGCCGCGCGCTGCGCATCGGCACCAACCACGGCTCGCTCGCCGACCGCATCCTGAATCGGTTCGGCGACACGCCGCTCGGGATGGTCGAGAGCGCTCTCGAGTTCGTCCGGATCGCCGAGGCCGGGGACTTCCACGGCATCATCCTCTCGATGAAGGCCAGCAATCCGAAGGTCATGCTCCAGGCCTACCGGATGCTCGTCGAGCGCATGGACGCCGCCCACCGGCCCTACCCGCTGCACCTCGGGGTGACGGAAGCGGGGGACGGCGAAGACGGGCGCATCAAGGGTGCGATCGGCATCGGCGGCCTGCTCCTGGACGGCCTCGGCGACACGCTGCGGGTGTCCCTGACCGAGGACTCCGTTTACGAGATCCCCGTCGCCCGCGCGATCGCCGACAAGGCCATGAGCCTCTGGGCAGCCCGCGATGAAGGCGCCGCCCCGCCGCCGCCGGCAGAGACGGTCGCCCCCTTCCGCTATGCGCGCCGGGACTCGCTCGCGATCGACCTGGGCGCGCGCTGCGACGCGGGGGCCGACCGGCCGCCGCGGGTGATCGTGCGCGTCGGATCGGCGGACGATCTCGCGCCGGCCTGGACCCGTCTCGCGAGCGCCCTTCCGGCCGACGCCCCCGCCGAGGGCATCCTCGTCCCTGCCCCGACCTCCGGGGCGCTGGAACGCATCGGGCGGGCGCTCGCCGCCGCGAATGCCCCTGCCGGTTTCGTCGTCCTCGAGCTCGCGGAGTCTCCAGATCTCCGATCCCTGGACTCCCTCTGCGGCGCGGGCGGTCCGGGCCTGGTGCTCTGCCAGCGACTCACCGAAGCCTCTGCCGGCTCGATCGCGGCCCTCGCCGGACTCGTCCGCCGGCACGGCCGATTCCTGGCCATCGACGCCCCTCCGGCGTCGTTCCCCCTCCTCGCCCGCCTGTTTCCCGCCGTGGGGCCCGAGCGGCTCCTCTTCACCATCAGCGACCCGGGCGTGCCCGCCGCGGGATGCGGACACGCCCTCGGCGCCTACCGCGCGCTCGCGGCACAGCTGCTCCGGCTCGGCTGCTGCGCGCCGATCTGGATCCGCAACACGGCGGCGACGGCCGTGCGGAGCGACCCCGACTTTATCGGTCGCCTGCTCGAGGCGAGCTTCCTGACCGGAGGGCTCCTCTGCGATGGGATCGGCGACCTCGTGAGCATCGAGACGGAGCCCGATCCCGTCCGCGCGGCGCTCCTCGCCTACAACCTGCTCCAGGGCGCCGGCGCCCGCCTGTCGAAGACCGAGTTCGTCGCGTGCCCGAGCTGCGGGCGGACGCTCTTCGACCTGCAGACCACCACGCGGCGCATCCGCGAGCGCACCGGCCACCTCACGGGCGTGAAGATCGCGATCATGGGCTGCATCGTGAACGGCCCCGGCGAAATGGCCGACGCAGACTTCGGCTACGTGGGCGGCGCGCCCGGCCGCATCAATCTCTACGTCGGGAAACAGTGCGTGCAGTACAACCTCCCCCAGGCCGAGGCCGACGACCGGCTGGTCGCGCTCATCAAGGAGCACGGGAAATGGCGCGATCCGCCGGCCGGCTGAGCGCGCCGGGGGGGGCCGGCCGGAATTTGTCACCGAAACTCAACTACAGTTTCCTCCTCGTAACATGGCTGAAAACGCCCGCCGGCCCGGGCCCGCGTAGTGAGGGTGCTCCTACGGCTCCGCGCCGCTCCCGGACCCCGCCGTCTCCGGCCCCAAAACAGCCTGTGAATAACTTGTGGGAAAGTTGCTCTTGAAATGCATTTTGTGATTCACGTTACTCCGCGAATCCTTTTTAGTATTCTCTCCCCTGGAGGTTCTTTCCCACGTCCGCAGTTCGCATTCCCTTGCAGGCTTCGAGTGAGTTGTACTCTTTCTCTCTGGTCTTCAACGTATTATTCTCATTTCTTGACCTAACCCCCATCCCGCTGAGACCGGGCATGCCTTTCTCCTCCTGGCGAGCGACGGAATTCGACGCTGTTTGACGCGTGGCGAGAGCGGATTCCAGAGGCATGTGAATAATCTTCATCTTTCGCCCGCTCCATGTCATCGCTGACCCTCTCGCCCAGTCTCTGGGAAACCGTCAAATGTGACTTCAAGGGATTGTTCCCTGAGGATGTCTTTCAGATGTGGTTTGAGCCGATCGTCTGCCTTGAGACGACGGAGGATTCGATGGCCCTTGGAGTGCCGAATGATTTCGCGGCGATCTGGATCCACGACAACTACCTCGACCTGATCACCCAGAGGCTGCGGCTGACCGCGGGCCGGCTCGTGAACGTCACCCTGAAAGTGAGCCACGGGATCCCGGCGAACCGGGTTGCCGCGCCCTCGAACGGGGGCAACGGCTCGCCCGAGAGCGCCGCGGCGCTTCACCCGCCGCGCATGCGCGCGACCCCGCGCCGCGGCGGCCGGTTCGACGAGAAGGGCCCCAACACGACCTCGCTGAATCCGCGGAACACCTTCGAGAACTTCGTGGTCGGCTCGAACAACCAGCTGGCCCACGCGGCCGCCCTCGCGGTGGCGCAGACCCCCGCCCAGGCGTTCAACCCCCTCTTCATCTACGGCGACACCGGCCTCGGGAAGACCCACCTGATGCACGCGGTCGGCCACAGCATCCTCCGCAACAACGGCGAGTCCAAGGTCGCGTACCTTTCGACCGAGAAGTTCACCAACGAATTCATCCAGGCCCTCCAGGAGAACAGCCTCACCCGGTTCCGCCAGCGCTACCGCAGCGTCGATGTGCTCCTGCTCGACGACGTGCAGTTCCTCAGCGGCAAGGAGAGGATCCAGGAGGAATTCTTCCACACCTTCAACGACGTGTTCGAGTCCGGGAAGCAGGTCGTGCTCACCAGCGACCGCCCGGCGGGCGAGATCGCCAAGCTCGAGTCGCGCCTCGTCTCCCGCTTCCAGTGGGGCTACGTGGCCGACATCCAGTCGCCCGACTTCGAGACCCGCGTGGCGATCCTCCGGACGGAGGCCACGAGCCTGAAGTTCGACGTGCCGCCGGCCGTCATCAACTTCATCGCCCAGCACATCTCGAAGAATATCCGCCGCCTCGAGGGGGCCCTGATCAAGGTGGCCAGCTACTCCGCCCTGACGAACCGGCCGCTGGATCTGCAGACCGTCGAGGTGCTCCTGCAGGACGTGCTGATGGAGCAGGCGCAGAACCAGCTCACCCTCGAGACGATCCAGAAGCGGGTGGCCGACCATTACCAGATCCGCCACAGCGACATGACGAGCAAGCGCCGGCCGGCAAACATCGCGATGCCCCGGCAGATCGCCATGTACCTCTCGCGGCAGCTCACCAAGCACTCTCTCCAGGAGATCGGCGACGCCTTTGGCGGCCGCGACCACGGCACCGTCATCCACGCCTGCAAGACCGTCGAGAACATGATGGAGCAGGACGATTCGGTCCGGGGCAGCGTGGAGTTCCTGCGGGCGCAGCTCGCGAAGTAAGGCGTCCGGCCGGATGCGGCTGGCCGGCCCTGGCACACCGGGGTCTATTGTTTGAATTCTGTCTGGTTTTCGCCGGGCGGCTCGTTATGCAATATCGGCTCTCCCACCCCTTACTCATGAAAAAGACCAAGGCCTATTTCCCCAAGATTCCGGCGATCGCCTACGAGGGCCCCTCCTCCGAGAACCCGCTTGCATTCAGGCACTACAACCCGGACGCGGTCGTCGACGGGAAGACGCTCAAGCAGCACCTGCGCTTCTCGATCGCCTACTGGCACGCGTTCCGCGGCGTCGGCCTCGACCCCTTTGGCGCCGGCACGATCGTGCGTCCCTGGGAGAGCGGCAAGGATCCCGTGTCGGTCGCGAAGGCGCGGATGGAGGCGGCCTTCGAGTTCTTCGTGAAGATCCAGGCCCCTTTCTGGTGCTTCCATGACCGCGACATCGCCCCCGAGGGCCGCACCCTCGCCGAGTCCAACGCGAAGCTCGACCAACTGGTGGCCCACGCGAAGCAGCTTCAGAAGGCCACGGGCGTGAAGCTCCTCTGGGGCACCGCCAACCTCTTCGGCAACCCGCGCTACATGTGCGGCGCCGCCACCAATCCCGACGCCCATGTCTTCGCCTACGCCGCCGCGCAGGTGAAGAAGGCGCTCGAGGTCACCCAGGAGCTCGGCGGCGAGAACTACGTCTTCTGGGGCGGCCGCGAGGGCTACGAGACCCTCCTGAACACCGACATGAAGCGCGAGCAGGACCACCTCGCTGCGTTCCTGCACATGGCCGTCTCCCATGCCAAGGCCATCGGATTCAAGGGTCAGTTCCTCATCGAGCCCAAGCCCAAGGAGCCCACGAAGCACCAGTACGACTTCGACGTCGCCTCGGGCGTCGCCTTCCTCAAGACCTACGGCCTCGAGCCCTACTTCAAGTTCAACATCGAGACCAACCACGCCACGCTCGCCGGCCACACCTTCCAGCACGAGATCGAGGTCGCCGCCGCCCACGGCATGCTCGGGTCGATTGACGCCAACACCGGCGACCTGCTGCTCGGCTGGGACACCGACCAGTTCAACACCGATGCGCGCGAGCTCACGCTGGCCATGATGTCGATCCTCCGCGCCGGCGGGCTCGGCACCGGCGGCTTCAACTTTGACGCCAAGCTTCGCCGCCCCTCGATCGACCTCGAAGACCTTTTCTACGCCCACATCGGCGGCTTCGATACCTATGCCCTGGCCTTCAAGATTGCGCGCCGGATCCTCGCCGAGGGGAAATTCTCCCGGTTCGTCGCCGACCGCTACCACAGCTTCGACAGCGGCTTCGGCTGCGACATCGAGTCGGGCAAGGTGGGCTTCCGCGAACTCGAGAAGATCGCCCTCAAGCTCGGCGAGCCAACCCCGCGCAGCGGCCGCCAGGAGTACCTCGAGAATCTGATCGCCCAGTACCTGCGGGGCTGAGCGGACGCAGGTCTTCAGATTCGGCGACCGCGGTATTGCACCGCGGCCGCCAAATCCACAAGACTCGATTCGTGCAATCGATTCTGCCCCCAGCCTCGCGCATCCCCCTCCCGCGGGTTTCTTCCGTCGTCTTTGCAGGCCTGCTTGCCGCCGCCCTCGTCGGATGCTCCACCGAGCAGTCGCGAAAAAAGAAGCTCAGCGAGCGGGTCATGCCGCCCCAGCCGGTGCTCGCCGGCACCGCGCGCTTCGCCGACGGGATGATCGTGGTCGAATCGTTCCTCGGGCCTTCGGTCCGCCTGAAGCACCTCGATGACAGGGACGACCGCAAGGGACCGCGTCCGAGCGGGCACCGGAGCGGGAGCATGGGAGGAGAGACCGACTACTACGAAGTCCGGGACGATCCCTTCGAGGAGGGCGCCAACACCTTCTCGGCCGCCGAGATCGACGAGATGTACGGGCGCACGAACTTCGAGTACATCCTGCCCCCGCGCCTCGCGCTCGCCATCAAGTTTGCCAACAACGGGACTCAGCCGGTGACCTTCGCCATCGCCGACGTCAACTGCATCCTGGGCAACTTCGCCCCGCGCCCGTCGGCGATGACGCTGGCGCCCGGCCAGCAGGCCTCCATCGACCCGATGCTTTCGAACCTCGACAGCAACTTCGAACTGCTCGACGTCACCCTCGCCATCAAATGCAACGGGAAGACGGATAAGCAGGTCCTCCACCTGGCCAGGCGTCCCGGCGCACCGTCCCCCGCACCGCAGCCGCCTCCTCGAGATCCGTGACCGGCCGGCCTCGCGCCCGGTTTGTGCGTTTCAGTCAGGCGAGCCCCCGGCGCGGAGTCTGACCCTCCACTTCCCAACCCTCCGTTCTCATGGCTACCTACGGCTACTTCGACGACGCCCACCGCGAATTCGTCGTCACCCGCCCCGACACACCGCTGCCCTGGCTCAACATGCTCGGCCAGGACGACTTCTTCGGCCTCTGCACGCAGACCGCCGGCGGCTACTCATTCTGGAAGGATGCCCGGCTCCGGCGCGTCACGCGCTATCGGTACAACAACAACCCGATGGATAACGACGGCCGCTTCCTTTACGTGAAGCAGGGCCGCACGATCTGGAACCCCGGCTGGAAGCCCGTGCGCACGCCGCTCGACGCCTTCGAATGCCGCCACGGCCTCGGTTACACGCGGATCACCGGCAAGAAGGATGGCATCGAGGTCGAGCAGCTCATGTTCATCCCGCCCGACGAGAACCTCGAGGTCTGGCGTGTGCGCGTGTGCAACCGCACGCGAAAGACCCAGAAGCTTACCCTCTTCTCCTTCGTCGAGTTCTGCTTCTTCGAAGCGCTGAACGACATGACGAACTACCAGCGCACATACTCGATCGGCGAGGTCGAGATCGAGGGCTCCGCCGTCTACCACAAGACGGAGTACCGCGAGCGCCGCGATCACTACGCGCTGTTCGGCTGCACGCGGAAGATCGACGGCTACGACACCTCCCGCGACGCCTTTGTCGGCGTCCATAACGGGCTCCACGATCCCAGGGCCGTGCTCGCCGGGAAATGCTCCAACAGCCGCGCCTACGGATGGAATCCCGTCGGAGCCCACCAGATCGACCTGACCCTCAAGCCGGGGCAGGAGGAGCAGTTCGCCTTCATCCTGGCCTACGTCGACCAGGGCGACCTGGCGAAGTTCGACGCCCCGTTCATCATGAACAAGACGAAGGGGCGCGAGATCCTCGCGAAATATTCCGACCCCGCCGTCGTCGACGCCGCCTTCACCGCGGTCCGCGCACGCTGGGAGGAGCTCCTCTCCGTCTACCAGGCGCCGGCCGTCCCCAACGAGCACCTGCGCCGGATGGTGAACACCTGGAACCAGGCCCAGGTCATGGCCACTTTCAACCTGTCGCGCTCGACCTCGGGCTATGAGACCGGCATCGGACGCGGCATGGGCTTCCGCGACTCGAATCAGGACATCCTGGGCTTCGTCCACCTCCTGCCGGCCCGCGCGCGCCAGCGCATCCTCGACATCGCCGCCACCCAGCTCGCCGACGGCACCTGCCACCACCAGTACCAGCCCCTGACAAAGAAGGGCAACGCCGACGCCGGCAGCGGATTCAACGACGACCCGCTCTGGCTCATCCTGTCGACGTGCGCCTACATCCGCTAGACCGGCGACGCGACGATCCTCGACGAGCAGATCGGCTGCGCCGACAAGCCAGGCTCAAAGACGACGCTTCTCGAGCACCTCGAGATCTCGATCGCCTACACGCGCCGCAACCGCGGCCCGCACGGCCTGCCGCTCATCGGCCGCGCCGACTGGAACGACTGCCTCAACCTCAACTGCTTCTCCAGCCAGCCCAACGAGTCGTTCCAGACCACCGCCAACGTCGGCAAGGGCGATGTCGCCGAGTCGGTCATGATCGCTGGCCTCTTCCTTTACGCCGCGCGCGATCTCGCCGCCCTCTACCGGCACCTCGGCCGCGAGGCCGATGCGAGCCGCCTCGACGCCGCCTACGCCGAGATGCTCGGGATCATCGAAACGCAGGCCTGGGACGGCGCGTGGTACACCCGCGCGTTCGACTCCACCGGCAAGCCCGTCGGCTCGAAGTCCTGCAGGGAGGGCAGGATCTTCATCGAGAGCCAGGCTTGGTGCGTGCTCGGCGGCGCAGGCTTCGGCAATGGCCGCGCCCGCAAGGCGCTCAACGCCGTCGACCGCCATCTCTACGCCCCCGGCCTCGGCTGCGCCCTGCAGTACCCGCCCTACTCCGGCTACCACCTGGAGCTCGGCGAGGTTTCCAGCTACCCGCCCGGCTACAAGGAGAACGCCGGCGTGTTCTCCCACAACAACACGTGGATCCACATCGGATGGACGCTCTTCGGCGAGGGCGACAAGGCCCTTGAGTACTACCTCAGCATCTGCCCCTCGGCCAAGCGCGACCACGACGTGTATCGCTCCGAGCCCTACGTCTACGCCCAGATGACCTCGAGCCAGTTCTCCCCCACGCCCGGCGAGGGCAAGAACTCCTGGCTTACCGGCACCGCCGCGTGGTCGTTCGTCGTCGCCAGCCAGTACCTTCTCGGCGTGAGGCCTGACTTCGGCGGACTCCGCGTCGACCCCTGCATTCCCCGCAAGTGGAAGGGCTTCACCGTCACGCGGAAGTTCCGCGGCGTCACCTACACGATCACCGTCCGCAACCCACAGGGGAAATCCAAGGGTGTCCGCTCGCTCGTCGTCGACGGCAAACGGGTGCCGGGCAACGTGATCCCGCTTCCAGCCGCAGGCACGACCGTGGTGACGGTCGAGGTCACGCTCGGCCGCTGACCGGCTCGCACCTCCGCTTTTTCACGCCGCGGTCTCCGGACCGCGGCGTTTTTCTTGTCGGAGACAGGCCTGCCTTCCCGGATCCGCTGCGGCTACCCGAGCACCGCGATGACTCGCGAGCCATTCCGCAGGCGGTCGAGCGGAATGAGAGTCCCCTCGACGGGCTTGTGGTCGACGAGCAGTTGTTTCACGCCGCGGCAGACGCCGCCGGGGTTGCGCACCTCGATCTTGACGAGGCGGCCGCGGAAGCTGCGCTGGATCTTGAAGCCGGGCCAGCCCTTGGGGATGCAGGGATCGACCCGCAGGCCGTCGATCTCGGGCCGCACGCCGAGGATCCACTGCAATGCCGTGTGATGGCTCCAGGACACCGTGCCGCTGAGCCAGGGCACCCGCGATTTTCCCGCGTTGCGGTTGCAGGTCGCGTAGGTCGTCTGGCAGTGCACGTAGGGCTCGCTCTCGCGGATCTCGGCCCGGTCGTTGTAGGCCGAGGGCATGAAGGCCCGGTAGTACTCGTAGGCCTGGTCGCCGTCGCCCAGCAGGGCCTCGGCGATCACGGCCCAGCTCTGCGTGTGGCAGAAGATGCCGGCGTTCTCCTTGATACCGTGATTGTAGATCACGCCGCCCATCACGGTCGGCGGCGTATGGGTGAAGGGCGGCGCGCTGAGCATGATCCCGTAGGGCGTCGCGAGGCGCTGCTTGAGCGCGTCCATCGCGCTGCGCCCCTGAGCCGGGGTCGCCGCGCCGCTCATGACCGCCCACACCTGGGTGTTGATGTAGATCTGGCCCTCCTGCTCGCTGCGCGAGCCGTAGCGGCGGCCGTCGGGGCCGATCGCCCACAGGAACCACTCGCCGTCCCAGGCCGCCTTCTGGATGCATGCCTCGAGCCGCGCGAGCTCGGCGCGCGCCCACGACGCCTCGGCAGGGAGGCCGAGCCGGCCGGCGATGCCCGCGTAGACGTCGAGCCCGTAGCGGAGCTGGAACGCCACCATGACCGACTCGCCATTGTAGCCCATCTTGACGCAGTCGTTCCAGTCGGCGTGCAGTCCGCAGGGGAGCCCGTTGGCGCCCGACCGCTCGAGGTTGAACTCGAGCGCGCGGCGCAGGTGCCCGAGCACGGTCGCCTCGCCCTTGTCGGCGTAGGGAAGGATCTTCTTGTAGAAATCCACGTCGCCCGTCTCCGCCACGTAGTCGGGCACGGCGTTGAAGAACCACAGGCAGTCGTCGGAGCGGAATTCCTCCGGCCGTGGCGCCGTTTCGCTGCCGGGGCGGTGGTCGAAGGTCTTCACCACGGGCATCGCGCCGCCCGAGGCCACCTGGCCGGTCAGCATCAGCTCGAGACGCCCGCGGATCCCCTCCTTGAGCAGGGGCATGACGCCGAGGAAATCCTGGACGGTGTCGCGGAAGCCGAGGCCGTCGCGTTCGCCGTTGTAGATCATCGAGGCGTGGCGCGACCAGGCGTAGGTGATGAGGGCGTTGTAGCCGCCCCAGACGTTCGCCATGTGGTCGAAGTCGGCGTCGGGCGTCTCCACGCGGATGCCCGCCAGGAGCCCGTGCCAGTGCTCCTTGAGCCGCTTGAGCTCGGCGGCGCAGCGCTCGGGGCCGCCGAACTCGGCGACGGCCGCGCGGCCGTGCGATTCGGGCGTGCCCATGCCGAGGAGGACGATGATCTCGCGGCTCTCCCCGGGGGCGAGCTCGATGCCCGCCTGGAAGGTGCCGCAGCCGTTCTCGCCCTCCGCGAGGAAGTTCGAGCAGCGGCCGTCAATCACCGCCTGCGGGTTCGCATAGGTGTGGTAGATGTCGCCGAAGAAGCGCTCGCGCACGGTCTCGTATCCGGCGATTGGAGCGCCGATCAGCGCCATCCACGTGCGCCCGCATCCGTCGAGCCTCTGCGGATCGTACCGGGTGTAGGGATGCGACGCCATCCCGAGGATGCCGTCGACCATCTCGGCCTTGATGATGAACTGCGAGTACTGGAGGTTCGTCAGGTCGTTGGGCATGTTCCAGCAACTGGCGAACTCGCAGTAGGTGAAGACCGAGAGCCTGCGGGCCCGGCGGCTCCGGTTCGTCACGCGCAGCCTCCAGTACTCGAACACCTGCCCGAGCGGGACGAAGTACGTCGATTCAGTCTCGATGCCCGAATACCGTGAGTTGATGATCGTGTACGCGGTGCCGTGACGGCATGTGCTGCGATACTTGTCGAGAGGCTTGCCGACGGGCTGCCACGAGGAGCTCCAGTAATCGCCGCTCTCGTCGTCGCGCAGGTAGAAGTAGCGCCCCGGCTGGTCGATGGGCACCGCGTTGGACCGCGCCCGCAGGAACCGCCCGTTGAGCGCGCTCCGGTAGAAGCTGTAGCCGCCGGCGCTGTTCGTGATGAGGGCGCCGTACTCGACCGAGCCGAGGTAGTTGCACCACGGACGCGGCGTATCGGGCCGCGTGATCACGTACTCCTTGGAGGGATCGTCGAAATAGCCGAAGTTCATTGTCGAAGGGGAAAAGGTCGGGGATTGCGGACCGAAAACGGCAGGGGGCGGAGTCAAACGCACCGGCAACCCGCGGCGCGAGGCAAAATTTCCGTCCGGGGTCGCAGGGGCTTCCCCTCCTGCAGGCGATGCCGGCAGGCCGCAGCTAGAGCAGGTCGGCCGCCAGCTCGGCGAGTTTCGAACGCTCTCCCTTGGTCAGCTTCACATGGGCGGCGATCGGCTGGCCCTTCATCCGATTGCAGCAGTAGACAAGCCCGTTGCTCCGGGAATCGACGTAGGGATTATCAATTTGGTCGGGGTCGCCGATGAGGACGATCTTTGAGCCTTCGGAGATTCTCGTGATGATCGTCTTTGCCTCGTGGGGAGTTAGCTGCTGCGCCTCGTCGAGGATGAAGAACCTCCTCGCGATCGACCGCCCGCGGATGAAGCAGAGCGCCTCGATTTCAACCATCCCGGTCTTGATGAGCCGCTCGTAGGGTTTGACGGGGCCGATGCCGTTGTGCCCCGCGCTCGCCGCATGGGCCGCGGCGGACTGCATCAGGCTTTCCTCCTGCTTGCGCCGCTTCTTGCTCGCCTTCTTCCCCAAGAACTGGGGCTCCTTGGGCGGCTTCGTGGGCATGAGCACCTCGAGGGCGTCGTAATAGGGCTGCAGCCACGGCTTCATCTTTTCCTCGAGCGAACCCGGCAGGAACCCGATGTCTTTGCCCAGCGCGATCACCGGACGCGATATCGAGACTCCGTCGTACCGGCCATGCTCGTCGCAGGCCTGCTGGATCGCACAGGCCGTCGAAAGGAGCGTCTTGCCCGTGCCCGCCTTGCCGAAGCAGGTGATGAGCGAAATGCCGTCGTCGAGCAGCGCGTCCATGAGGTACTGCTGCTCAAGATTCCGCGCCCGGATCGGAATACCGCCGGGCGCCTTCACGTACTCCGGGATGCGCAGCCGCTTGATCAGGCCCGCCCCGTAGTACCGGCCCGGCATCGTCTTGTCCTCATCCGAGATCAGAAGGACGTAGTCGTTAACACAAAGGGTCTTCGAGATTCCCTCCTCAAGCTCGAGCAACCCCTCCGATGCGAACCGCTGCAGCTCGTACACGCTGACGGCAATGCGGCGGTAGGAGTCCTCATCCGGATTCTCGGGGACCTTGTCGTTGAGGTAATCCTGCGATTCCAGTCCGACCGCCCGCGCCTTGAGCTGAACGTTTACATCCTTCGTCACGAGGATCGTGGGCGGCGGGAACGTCTCCTGGACGAAAAGTGCACATGCAATGATCCGGTTGTCCTTCTTCGAGATGTCGGGCAGCACCGACTGCAGCCGCTGCATCGCCGGTGACCTCAGGTTGTTGTCAACCAAGTACCTGTTAATGATGACCGAGAGCGTCCCGCCAGTCGGGAGCTTCACCCCCTCGAGCATCGTCCTCGAATCAGGAAGCAATTCCTGCAAAATCCGATGGACCCGGCGTGCGTTGCGTCCCCTTTCCGTGGACTGCTCGGTCTTGATGGCGTCGAGCTCCTCGAGCACCTCTACAGGAATCGCCAGGTTGTTGTCCTCAAACTTGAAGATCGACTGGGGATCGTGAAGCAAAACGTTCGTATCCAAGACGAAGGTCTTCACCTTCCCCGTCACCTTAAGCTGCGGACTCGGTACCGTTACTCCAGCAAGGCTATTCGCCATCAGGTGGATATCTTGTGAATAACTATATAACGTTCGATCTGTTTGTCTATACCGTAGTTTCCCAAAGCAGAGTTCGAGCCATCCACCAAGCGCCGGGAAAAAAGAGCATCCTCCGGGCGGATCGCGCCTCACCGCCATCCCCAAAATCGGACTAAAAAGAAGGCGGGCCGCCTACCCCTAAGCGGCCCGCCATTTGCTTTCTTTAGTTACCCCAAATCTCCCGCTAAGCGGGAGAGAGTGTACCTTAAGCAAGTACTAAGACGCCACAACCGGGCATTTCCTTCAATCCTCGGCCGCGGTATTAGAAAAATGATTTTCCGACGCCTCATAGGCTTATCTCGCCCATAAGAGTCGCACATGTATATTTTATTTATTTAATTGTAATTGAACGACTTATGAAATATTAAATCCCATAAGCAACACCACATATCGTTCGACGGCTGCTTGCGCCGGAAGCGCTCTTTTCGCCCAGATTTTCTGGCTGCGCATTTCGGCGATCGAGCCCGCGCGACTGAACTTTGGCGCCCCGCAACTGTCTGTCTGAAACACGCCGATTCAATGCGCACACAGGCGACATCGATACGGTTAGGTCTTATGCAACGCGATTTGCGTCAGTCGCGATCGCGCGAAGCCGCAGAAACCAGCATTGCATTTGCGAATCGTTTATCCTAGCCTCGTTACAACTCCAACCCCAGTTCCCTCCATGTGGCAAAAACTTAAAGAGCAGCTTCCCGCCATCATCATTACCGCTCTCATCGTCGTCGGTGCGGCGATTTGGATGCACCTGAAGACCGTCAATGAGATGACCGCACGCCAGGAGAAGGAGATGACCGACCTGCGGGATCAGACCAATGCCCAGCTCAAGGCTTCCGCCGAGGAGACGCGCAAGCAGATCGCCGACGTCAACGCCGTGCTCAAGGACGCGATCCAGAAGCGCGCTGCCGATGTCTTCATGACCGAGCAGGAGGTGGCCAAGATGAACGCCGAGCGCGTCAACCAGCTCGCCGAGGCCATTGCCCACAAGATCCAGCCGTACAATCCACTGCCGAAGACGCCCGAGGAGGCCGAAAAACAGCAGAACGAACAGGTCGACAAGGTTTCCTCGCGCATGGCGGAAAAGATCCAGCCGATCCTCGCCGACATGGCGAAAGACCAGCACCTCACCCGCGACCAGATCATGGCCTACAGCCAGAAGATCTCCGACCAGATCAGCAACGTCCTCACCTCGGAGCTCGCGGCCAAGCAGCAGCTGAACAACAACCTCATCGCGACCGAGGCTGTCGCCCGCGACTCCCTGAAACTCGCGCAGGAGGTCACCGCTCTTTATCTCAGCAGCTTCAAGGACCAGTCGCTCGTCACCCGTCTGTTGACTCTCCCCGCGAACGTCGTGCGCGACGCTGCGAGCTTGAGCATTGTCAACAGCTCGGAGCGCAAGCAGCGCGAGGAGAAGCTCGTGTCCGAGATGAATGCGCTGCAGAAGCGTCTCGAGAACATCGAGTCTCAGATGCCGAAGAAGTAGTCTCAGGACAGACCTGAGATCGGATCATTCACTGCGGTCGCAAGGCCGCAGTGTTTTTTTGTCCGCGCCCGCCTCAGGATTCGTTCGGGATCGCCACGCACTGGTAGAGCAGGCGTCCTCCCGGATAGGTGGCCGTGCTGGTCACGAAAAGCTGCAGGTTCGCGTTCGAGAACACGCCGTTCGACGCCAGCGCGGGCGCCAGGCCCTGATCCTTCTCGAGCGGCGCGACCCACTGACCTTCCTGCGTAAGGACAAACGTGCCCGCCGACGGGGTCACCAGCACCGAGAGGACGGTCACCCGCGAGATCCGGCGAACTGCCCCGGCCTGCGCGGGCACCGCCGCAGGGGCCGCGGCCGCGACGGCCTGCGCCTGCCTGACCTCGAGCTTGATCATCCGCGCCACCGCCTCGGGCCCCGTGTCGCCGAGCACCGCGCTCACCCAGTCGAGAAGCAGGTTGCGGACGCTGTTCAGGTCGGCCGCGTGCGCGATGGCCTCCATCCCGCCGCTCTTGCGGATGGCTTTGACCAACCCCGAGATTTCCTTGAGGTAGACGTTCTTCTGCGCACCCGGGATGTAATACATCACCACCAAGTGCACCGGTTTCCCGTCCGAGGCTCCGTATTCGATGCCCTGCGAAGACCACCCGATGGCGCAGAAAAGCTCCCCTTCCTCGCGGCGCGCCCGCACGTGGGGCACACCGACGCCCATCCCGATGCCCGTGTTGCACTCCTGCTCCCGCTGCTGGATCTCCTCGATGGTGTCCGACCCCACCTCGATGTCGGGATTGGCATCGAGGATCCGTGCCAGAAATTCCAGTGCCCGGGCCTTGCCCGCCTCGGGCAGTTCAAAGAGTCGCCCTTCCTGGAGCGCGGTGAGAATGCTACGCATGGATTAGTCCATCCCGAACCGGCGGGAGAACCACATCTTCACCTTGTGTGTGAACACGCTGTATGCGATCAGAAAAGCGGCCATCCACGCAAAGAAGATCCCGGGCAGCGGCGTAAAACCGAGGAAATGCGCGAGCGGCGAGAACGGCAGCCAGGCGCCGAAGGCCATCACGCACACCGTGGTGAACAGCATCGTCCGGCTGGCGCGGCTCTGGATGAACGGTATCCGCTCTGTGCGGATGATGTGCACGATCAGGGTCTGGGTGAGCAGCGATTCCACAAACCAGCCTGAATGGAAAAGCGTCGCCGCATAGGTCGCATCCAAGCCCGCCGGATTCGTAAAGAATCTCGCCAACGAGGCGGGCGCCGCAAGGTCCAAATGCCGGCACGAGAAGAAGCACAGCATCAGGAAAAACGTCGCATAATCGAAGATCGAGCTGATCGGCCCGATGAAGATCATGAAGTTCCGGATGCTCCGGATATTCCAGCGCCGCGGCCGGGCCAGGTACTCCTGGTCGACGTTGTCGAGGGGGATGCCCAGCTGGGAGAAATCGTAGAGCAGATTGTTCACCAGCACCTGGATCGGGGTCATCGGCAGAAAGGGAAGGAACAGCGCCCCGCCCACCACGCTGAACATGTTCCCGAAGTTCGAGCTGGCCCCCATCTTGATGTACTTGACGATGTTTCCGAATACCTTGCGGCCCTCCATGATGCCGTCCTCGAGCACGAGCAGGCTCTTCTCGAGGAGGATGATGTCGGCCGACTCCTTCGCCACGTCGACCGCGGTGTCCACCGAGATCCCGACATCCGCCGCCTTCATCGCGAGCACGTCGTTGATCCCGTCGCCCATGAACCCGACGACATGGCCTTTCGACCGCAGTGTCTTGATCACCTTCTCCTTCTGGTCGGGCGTGAGCCGCGCGAGCACGTTCGCCTCGTCGACCTCGCGGGCGAAAGCCTCGTCGTCCATCGCCGCGAGTTGGGGGCCGGTGATGATCTTCGTGATGGGCATCGCGACATCCTTGCATACCTTGCGCGTCACCAGCTCGTTGTCGCCGGTGAGGATCTTGACGGCCACGCCCGAGCGAGAGAGCGCCTGGATCGCCGTCGCCGACGTGTCCTTTGCCGGGTCGAAGAACGCGATGTAGCCGAGCAGGGTCAGTTCGGATTCGTCCGAGACCGAGAAGGCCTGCTTCGACCGGTCGAACTCCCGATAGGCGATCGCGAGCACGCGGTAGCCCTCCGCGCTCAGGCTGCGGTACTCATCCATCAGGTCGTCGCGGATGAGCTTGATGAGGGGATTGATGTCTTCGTCGACCTGGTAGTTGTCGCAGGCGGCGCTGACCTCCTCCACCGCTCCTTTGCAGATAAGGACGTGCCTTCCCTCGTAGTCGATCACCACCGACATTCGCCGCCGCTTGAAATCGAACGGGATCTCGTCGACCTTCCGGCAGTTGAGTTCCACATCGAGGTCGGTGTGGGCGAGGATCGCGCGGTCGAGCAGATTGCGCAGTCCCGTCTGGTAATAGCTGTTCATGTACGCGTAGCGCAGCACGTCCTCGCTTGGCCGGTTGGTGACGTCGACGTAGCGTTCCAGCACCACATGATCCTGCGTGAGCGTGCCCGTCTTGTCGGTGCACAGCACGTCCATCGCCCCGAAATTCTGGATGGCGTGGAGATGTTTCACGATGACCTTCTTCCGCGCCATCATCAGGGCGCCCTTCGACAGGCACACCGTGATGATCATCGGCAGCATCTCGGGCGTGAGCCCCACCGCGATCGCGAGGGCGTAGAGCAGCGCCTCGATCCAGTTCCCGCTCTTCAGGCCCCAGATCAGGAAGGTGACAGAGACCATCACCGCCATGAAACGGATCATCAGCCACGTGAAGCTGCGCACGCCGTTGTCGAAGCTCGTGGCCTCGCGCTTCTTCATGAGCTTCTCGGCGAGAGTGCCGAACGACGTGCGGCCGCCCGTCTTGAGCACCACGCCGCGCGCCGATCCGCTCAGCACGTTGCTGCCCATGAAACACGCGTTGGTGAATTCGAACAAAGCCCGCCCCGCAGGCTGGTTCGGGTCGGCGTTTTTCTCCACCGGCATCGATTCGCCGGTGAGCGCCGACTGACTGACGAAGAAATCCTTCGCGGAGAGAATCCGCAGATCGGCGGGAATCAGACTGCCCGCGGCGAGCACGACGACGTCGCCCGGCACAACCTCCTCCAGAGGCACCTCTGTCTCCCTGCCGTCCCGCATCACCGACACCGTCGTCTTGACCAGCTTCTGCAGCTTCTCCACCGCCCGTGAGGAGCGCGACTCCTGGATGTATGACAGGAAGACGCTCAGGAACACCATCGCTCCCACCACGATCGTCGAGCGCAGGTCGCCCATCAGGTGGGCGACGAGGGCGATCACCAGAAGCTGGATCACTAGCGGGTTGCGGCAGCGGTCGAACAGATCCTTCCAGATCGAAACCCTGCCTCCCGCAGCCACCGCGTTCGGTCCGACCTCGTCGAGCAGGCGGGCCGCCTCCTCGGAAGACAATCCGCTGGCGGAACTGCCCAGATTCTTCAGCAGTTCGGCTTCAGAAATCGTATACTGGCTAATGTGGGGGGCCAATAAGGGCGGTGACATTCGCGAGACCGCCAATTCGCTGCAAGGCCAATCGCTCGCCGGTCGCCTGCCGCCGACATTCGAGGATTTCTGCGCCGGAGGCGTCGTGCATTCTGCAGGTTCTCCGCCCCGGCGATCGCTCAAAATGCAATGTCGCTGAGTTTAGCAAAATTACCACGAATTCCTATTCCTCTATCCTAAAGACAATTACGTCAGCCCGATGAGCGTTGGCATCCTTTGTGATGAGAGTCCTGGCAGATCCCCAAACAAATTCCGTACCATGAACTCCCGCCCCCCGCTCATCCGCTCCCAGCACCATCCTGAGAACACGGCACAATCGGATTCCGATGGCGCCGACCGCACGGCCGACACCGCGCTCGTGCAGCGTTTCGTCGGCGGCGACGAATCCGCATTCACCGAGATCTTCAACCGGCACCGCGAGCGGGTCTTCGGCCTCGCCATGCGGCTCCTGCGCAACGTCGCCGACGCGGAGGAGATCACCCAGGACACTTTTGTCCGCGCCTACCGGGCCCTCCCCCGCTTCCGCGGCGACTCCTCCCTCGCCACCTGGCTGCACCACATCGCCCAGAACCTGGCGCGCAACCGCTACTGGTACTTCCTCCGGCGCAAGCGCCCGCAATGGGTCTCGCTCGAGCAACCCCTCGGCCCGGAATCGTCCGCCACCTTCGCCGATCTCATCGCCTCGCCCGAGCGCGACCCCGCCGGGGAGCACATCACCGGAGAATTCGTCGAGGCCGTGCAGGAGTGCCTCCGCCTCCTTCCCGCCCAGCAGCGCGAGATTCTCACCCTCCGCCACGCCAGGGAACTCCCCTATGAGGAGATCGCCCGCCTCCTCGCCATCAACGTGGGCACCGTCAAGAGCCGGATCGCCCGGGCCCGCGAATCCCTGCGCGCCTCCCTGGCAGAGTCGTTTCCTGAGCTAAAGTCGGATGCGGTTCAGGCCGATCTATTAGGCGTAAATTCACTCCGATGCCTGCCTCAGCCCCTCGCAGTCAGATGCGCCTGACTCCCCGCCCGCGCCGGCGTAGGGAACTTTCCACATTTCGCGCTGACCCATTTTCCCGACCTGCAAACACGCCGAGCACCATGAAGACTACCCGCCTTTTCAACCGTCTGACTTCCTGGCTGAGGGCACACCGCCCGCTCCGCTGGGTTGAGACCATCGTTCCGGACTACTCCACCTGGAACCCGTGGTGAACCGGACTCCGCGGCCCCGGGAGCGATCTGGGCCGCAGATTCATCCCGTTTTTACGAGCCGCGCCCAGCCGGGCGCGGCTCTTCTTTTAGGCGCTGTGCCGGCCTTGCCGGCCTCCCCCAAGTGACCGACATTGAGTCTCCCGGCTTGCATATTTCATATCATCATATCTTGATATGACGATATAACAGTTTACCAATGCCGTCGCCCTCCCATCTTCTTTCGCCTGTCCACGCCGAACTCGAGGATCTGTTCGCGCGGCGCATCGCCATCATCGAGGGCCCCAAGGGCACCATGGTCCAGGCCCGCCGCCTCGAGGAGGGCGACTTCCGCGGCACCTGCCTGTGCGGTCATCCCAATGACCTGAAGGGCGACAACGACGTTCTCTGCCTCAGCAGGCCCTCGCTTATCGAGGAGTTTCACCGCGCCTTCATCGAGGCGGGCGCCGACATCGTCTCGACCAACACCTTCAACGGCACCCGCATCTCCCAGGCCGACTACCGGGCCGAGTCCCTCGTGCCCGACATCAACCGCGCCGCCGCCGAGATCTGCGTGCGCGCCGCGCGCTGGGGCCGGGAGCGCTTCGGCCGCCGCATCTTCGTCGCCGGCGCCCTCGGTCCCACCAACCGCACCGCCTCCCTCTCCCCCGACGTCAACCGCCCGGAGTACCGCGCGGTCGACTTCGACCAGCTCGTCGCCGCCTATTTCGAACAGGCCCGCTCCCTCGTGGCCGGCGGCGCCGAGATCCTCCTCATCGAGACGATCTTCGACACCCTCAATGCGAAGGCCGCCCTGTTCGCCATCGAGAATCTGTTCGACGAGCTCCCCGCGCGCCTGCCCGTGATGGTCTCCGCCACGATCACCGACGCCTCGGGGCGCACTCTCTCCGGCCAGACGATCGAGGCCTTCTACAATTCGGTCGTCCACGCCCGCCCCTTCAGCGTCGGCATCAACTGCGCCCTCGGCGGCCGCCAGATGCGCCCCTACATCGAGGATCTCGCCCGCGTCGCCGGCTGCTTCGTGAGCTGCTACCCGAACGCCGGCCTCCCGAACGCCTTCGGCGGCTATGACGAGACTCCCGACGAGATGGCCGCAACGCTCGCCGAGTTCGCCTCCAACGGCTGGGTCAACCTCCTCGGCGGCTGCTGCGGCTCCACGCCCGCCCACATCGCCGCCATCGCCCGCGCGGTCGCCGGCCTGCCTCCCCGCCGCCGGCCCGCCGCGGACGACACCGCGCTCCGGCTCAGCGGACTCGAACCGCTCCTGATCCCATGACCGGCCGGCTCCCCCTGCGCACCTCCCCGCGGTGAAATCCCCTTCCTCCAACGCCTCCGCCTTCGTCGTCATCGGCGAGCGCACCAACATCACAGGCTCGCCGAAGTTCGCCCAGGCAATCAAGGCGGGCGACTGGGAGTCCGCGCTCGCCATCGCCCGCCAGCAGGTCGAGAACGGCGCCAACATCCTCGACGTGAACGTCGACGAGGCCCTGATCGACGGCGAGGCGACGATGACGCGCTTCCTCCGCCTCCTCGCCTCGGAGCCCGAGATCAGCCGCGTGCCCGTGATGCTCGACAGCTCCAAGTGGAGCGTCCTCGAGGCCGGCCTCAAGTGCCTCCAAGGCCGAGGCATCGTCAATTCGCTCTCGCTCAAGGACGGCGAGGCCGAGTTCCTCCGCCGCGCCCAGCTCGTCCGCCGCTACGGCGCCGCCGTGGTCGTCATGGCTTTCGACGAGCAGGGCCAGGCCGCCGACTGCGAATCGCGCATCCGCATCTGCACCCGCGCCGTCCGCCTCCTCGTCGCCGAGGCAGGATTCGCGCCGGGCGACATCATTCTCGATCCCAACGTGCTCACCGTTGGCACGGGCATCGAGGAGCACAACAACTACGCGGTCGACTTCTTCGCCGCCGTCCGCCGCCTCAAGGGCGCCCTGCCGGGCGTCAAGGTCAGCGGCGGCATCTCGAACGTCTCCTTCGCCTTCCGCGGCAACAACCCGGTGCGCGAGGCGATGCACGCCGCGTTCCTCTTCCACGCCATCGCCGCGGGCCTCGACATGGCGATCGTCAACGCCGGCATGCTCGCCGTTTATGAGGAGATTCCCGCCGATCTCCGCGAGCGCGTCGAGGACGTCCTCCTCAACCGGCGGCCCGACGCCACCGAGCGCCTCGTCGCCATGGCCGACGAGATCAAGGCGCGCGCCCTCGCCGCGAAGTCCGCTGGCGCCGCCGTTCCGGCCGAGTCGCGCCCGGAGGCCGCCGCCTGGCGCTCGGGCAGCGCCGAGGAACGGCTCAGGCACGCTCTCATCAAGGGCATCGACACCTTCATCGAAGCCGACACCGAGGAATGCCGCCTCAGGCACCCGCGGCCGCTCGCCGTCATCGAGGGGCCGCTCATGGACGGCATGCGCGCGGTGGGCGACCTCTTCGGCGCCGGGAAGATGTTCCTGCCTCAAGTGGTGAAGTCCGCCCGCGTGATGAAGAAGGCCGTCGCCTACCTCACACCGTTCATCGAGGCAGAGAAAGCCGCGACCTCGGCGGCGGGCGCCTCCTCCTCGCAGGGCCGCGTGCTTCTCGCCACCGTCAAGGGCGACGTGCACGACATCGGCAAGAACATCGTCGGCGTCGTCCTCGCCTGCAACAACTACGAGGTCATCGACCTCGGCGTCATGGTGCCGTGCGACCGGATCCTCGCCACCGCGCGCGAGCGGCAGGCCGACCTCATCGGGCTCTCGGGCCTCATCACTCCCTCGCTCGACGAGATGGTCCACGTCGCGAAGGAGGCCCGGCGCGCCGGCCTCTCCGTGCCCGTGCTCATCGGCGGCGCTACCACGAGCGCCGCCCATACCGCCGTCAAGATCGCGCCTGAGTACCCGGCCGGCGTCGTCCACGTGCTCGACGCTTCGCGCGTCGTCGGCGTCTCCTCGTCGCTCCTCAACCCCGCGAAAAAACCCGCCTTCCTTGCCGACATCGCCGAGAGGCAGGAGCGCCAGCGCAAGGAGTTCGCCGCCGGCCGCGCCCGCCGGCCGCTTCTTTCCCTCGCCGAGGCCCGCGCCCGCCGCACTCCCGTCGATTGGGCCGCGGTCGACATCCCCCGCCCGGAATTCCTCGGCCCGAAGGTCTTCAATGCCGTGCCGCTCGGGGAGATCGTGCCCTACATCGACTGGAGCCCATTCTTCAGCGCGTGGGAGATCCACGGCCGCTTCCCCGATCTGCTCGACGACGCGACCGTCGGCCCCACGGCGCAGCGGCTCTACGACGACGCCCGCCGGATGCTCGACCGGATCGTCGCCGAGCGCCGGCTCTCGGCCAGGGCCGTCATCGGCTTCTGGCCCGCCAACGCCGTGGGCGACGACATCGAGGTCTACGCCGACGCCGATCGCAGCCGCACCCTCGCCACCTTCCCCTGCCTCCGCCAGCAGTCCGAGAAGCCCGCCGGCCAGGCCAACCATTCGCTCGCCGATTTCATCGCCCCGCGCGACACCGGCCGCATCGATTACCTCGGCGGCTTCGCCGTCACCGCCGGCCACGGGGCCGAGTCGTTCGCGGCGGAGTTCCGCGCGAAGCACGACGACTATTCGGCGATCATCGTCCAGGCGCTCGGCGACCGCCTCGCCGAGGCGCTCGCCGAGCTCATGCACAAGCGGGCCCGGGATTTCTGCGGGTTCGGCCGCGCCGAGAATCTTCCGATGGCCGAGATCATCCGCGAGCGGTACAGGGGCATCCGCCCCGCGCCGGGCTATCCCGCGTGCCCCGACCACACCGACAAGCGCCCGCTCTTCGACCTGCTCGGAGCCGAGGCGGCCACCGGGATCTCCCTCACCGAGAGCTACGCAATGCACCCGGCGAGCAGCGTGAGCGGCTTCTACTTCAACCACCCCGATTCGAAATACTTCGCCGTCGGCAAGCTCGGCCGCGACCAGATCGCCGACTACGCCCGCCGCAAGCAGATCACCCCCGCCGAGTGCGAGCGCTGGCTCCATCCCTACCTGGACTACGAGCCCGCGGGCTAGCAATTGATCTGGATCCGTGCCCTTTGTGGCGAGGCAGGATTCACCATCCTGAATCCGCGACGGTGCGTCGCGGCTCCACGGCTCAAGGTGACGAGATGAAATCGCCGTCTTTTCCTCCCTTTCCCTCGGGTTGGATGTTGAGAAATCCGCGCTGCGGGATGATTCACTTGGCGTGCACTGCATCCGGAAGCGTTCTGTAATCTCCCTCCTCACTCTGTTCATCGCCGGAGCATCGTTCTCCTTCGGAGCCGGCGCGGACATCCAGGCGCCGGTCGTGTCCGGCGGCGACTCCGCCCTCGTCCTCGCCCACCCCGAGATCTACCATGCCGGCTGGATCGACCTGAACCGCAACGGCGTCCGCGATCCGTACGAGGATCCGGCGGTCCCGATCGAGGGCCGGATCAACGACCTCCTGGCGCGGATGACCCGCGAGGAGCGCATCGGCCAGCTCTACCAGCTTCAGATGAAGGAAGAGACGCCTGCCCGCGACGCCGCGCTCATCGGCGCGGGCGGGATCGGCTCCTACCTCGGCGCCGCTCCCGCGCCGGGCCTGCGCAATCGCATCCAGCGGATCGCCGTCGAGGACTCGCGCCTCGGCATCCCCCTCATCTTCGGGTTCGACACCATCCACGGCTTCCGGACCGTCTTCCCCATCCCCCTCGCACTCTCGTGCGCCTGGGCCCCCGATCTGCTTGAGCGCACCCAGGCGTTCGCCGCCGCCGAGTCGGCCGGCGCCGGCGTCGACTGGGTCTTCGCCCCGATGGTCGACATCGCCCGCGACCCGCGCTGGGGCCGCATCGCCGAGGGCTCCGGCGAGGATCCCTGGCTCGGAGCGAAAATGGCCGCGGCATCCGTCAGGGGCCTCCAGGGCTCCCAGCCGGACCAGGCCGGCCGCGTGGCGGCCTGCCTCAAGCACTACGTCGGCTACGGGGCTGCCGAGGGCGGCAGCGACTACAACACGACCGAGATCGGCCTTCCCACCCTGCGCAACATCTACCTGCCGCCGTTCAGGGCCGGGGTCGAGGCCGGTGCCGCCACTGTGATGAGCGCCTTCAACTGCCTCAACGGAGTCCCGGCTTCGGCCAACCGATTCACGCTCACACACGTGCTGCGCGACGAGTGGCGCTTCGGCGGATTCGTCGTGAGTGACTGGAGCGCGGTCGGCGAACTCATCCACCACGGCTATGCCGCCGACAAGGCCCAGGCCGCCGAGTTCGCCCTCAGGGCCGGCGTCGACATGGAGATGGTGAGCGACTGCTACCCGTCGTGCCTCCCGGGGCTTCTTGAAAAGGGAATCGTCGCCGGCGACGTCCTCGACACCGCGGTGCGCCGCGTGCTCCGCGTCAAGCTCGCCCGCGGACTCTTCGAGCGCCCCTACGCGACGGCGGTTTCGGTCGATTCCGCAGCCGGTGCCTCACTCGCCCGCGAAGCGGTGGCGCGCGCCTGCGTGCTGCTGAAGAACGACCGCGGCACGCTTCCGCTAGCCAAGGCCGGCTCCATCGCCCTGATCGGTCCGCTGGCGGCCGACCGCCACAACCTGCTCGGCTGCTGGTATGGTCTGGGCAGGGATGAGGATGCCGTCACCCTTCAGGAAGGCCTGGCCGCTGCATTTTCCGGGGCCCGCATCACCACCGTCGCCGGCTGCGACCTCACTGGCGGCGACCGGAGCGGTTTCGACGGCGCAGTTGCAGCCGCCGGCCAGGCCGACGTCGTCATCGCCGCGCTTGGCGAGCCGTCGATCTACTCCGGCGAGAACAGTTCCCGCTCGAGCCTCGATCTCCCCGGCGTCCAGACGGATCTCTTCAAGGCCGTCGCGGCCACCGGCAAGCCCGTCGTGACGGTTCTTTTCGCCGGCCGCCCGCTCGCGGTGCCCGAGGTCGTCGAACGCTCCGCGGCCGTCCTCATGGCCTGGCATCCCGGCCTCCAAGCCGGCAACGGCATCGCCGATATCCTTTCGGGAAAAGCCGGGCCCTCCGGCCGGCTGACCGCGACGTTCCCGCGCAGCATCGGGCAGGTGCCGGTGCACTACAATCATCTGCCGACCGGACGCACCCTGCATCCGTATCGCGACGGCCCGCGCGCACCCCTCTTCCCCTTCGGCTACGGGCTCACCTATACCCATTTCAGCTATGGTCCCACCCGGCTCTCCGCCCCGTCGATCGACCGCGCCGGCATGCTCACCGTGACGGCGACGCTCACCAACGACGGCCCACGGGCCGGAATCGAGGTCGTGCAGCTCTACCTGCGCGCCTACGCATGCTCTGCCGGCCCAAGGCCCGTCCGCGAACTCAAGGGCTTCCAGCGCGTGTGCCTCGCTCCCGGCGAAACCCGCGAGGTCTCCTTCACTCTCGCGGCGAACGAACTCGGCTGCTGGAGCCCCGATGGCGTGTGGCTCGTCGAGCCCGGGCGTTTCGCAGCGGTCGTGGCCCCCGACTCCGCCAGCGGAGCCCCGGTGGATTTCGTCCTCGAACGCTGACCTGCCTCCGCGCCGGTCGCGCGGATCGTCCCTAAAACGACCACTCCCCCGATTCGAGCCTCGGCAGGAGCGCGCGCAGGATCCGATAGGTCGCGCCCCAGACGCGATGCGGGCCGACGCGGCAGGAAGGCGGGCCCCCTCCCCCTGAGGCCGATAAGGCGAGCTCCGCCACCGAGGCCTCGATGACCTCTGCGATCTCCCCGTCGCAGCGCTTCCACGCATCCGGAGGATTGATCCGGGCGAGGTACGGCGTGATCCGGAAGCGCGAGATCGCCGTCTCCTCGACGGGCAATTGCGCCGCGACCTCGATCCGTTCCGGCCCGAGTCCGATCTCCTCGCAGGCTTCGCGCCGGGCCGTGTCCTCAAGGCCCGCGTCGCCCGGCTCACGCTTGCCTCCCGGGAAGGCGATCTCGCCGGCATGCGCGCCGCCGTCGCCCCGGCGCACGAGGACGATGCGCAGGCACCCGTCCCGCCCACGAAACACCGGCACCAGCACCGCCGCCTCGGTGAGGGGACGGGCTGACGGATACGGCGGTTTCCCTGTCTCGGCGGCCATTCCTCCACCGTGCCTCGCGCGTCGCCGGCGTCAACCCGGTCCGGCGGTATTGGCAAAGACGCGGGGCCTCTCTCGCCCGCTGGAGCCGACGGGAATTCCATGTCCAGAAGCCAAGCGTTGCCACACGGAGGCCACGAAGGCTGCTCGGCACGTCTCTTGCCCCCGCTGCTTCTGTGGGAAGCGCGCGACCTCGTCCTTTTTCACAAGAGGCAACGAAGAGAATGGAGAACCCCTCGCCGGCCTCCGTGTCGAGAATGGCCCGCCCTGCGGTGGATGTGCTTTTTCGCGGCGCGGCCTTCGGTCGCCGCTTTTCGGTTTCGCCGACCATTCCTTTGTGCCATGTTCCTGCCATGCGCTTTCCGTCCGCCATCCTTGTCGCCGCCATGCTTGCATCCCCCGCATTCTCCGAGCCGCTCCGTTCGCCCGACGTGCGCCCCGACGGGCGCGTCACCTTCCGATTCCACGCCCCCAACGCCGGGGAGGTTGCGGTCCATTGCGAGACCCTTCCCGACGGGGTCATGCAGAAGGACGCCGAGGGCGTCTGGTCGTTCACCACCGCTGCCCTGGCGCCCGACATCTACGTCTACTCGTTCCGCGTCGACGGCCTGAAGGTGATCGATCCGCTCAATCCGCTGATCAAGTACAACCTGCTCGGCATCGACAGCCAGGTGCATGTGCCCGGCCCGGCCTCGCTGCCTTGGGAGGTCAACGACGTTCCCCACGGGACGGTCCACCACCATTTCTACAAGTCCGCCGCCGTCGGCGCCGACCGGCCGTTCTTCGTGTACACGCCGCCCGGCTACGACCCCGCGGCCAGCCGGCTCTACCCCGTGCTCTACCTCCTCCACGGCTTCAGCGACGCCGAGAACGCGTGGACGACGGTGGGCCGCGCCAACGTCATCCTCGACAACCTCATCGCCCGCGGACAAGCGAAGCCGATGCTCATCGTGATGCCGCTCGGGTACGGGAACCGCGAGGTCCTCGCGCGGGGCTGGTCGAAGACCCGGGTCGATGAGATATGGGACGACAGCAACCGCCGGTTCCGCGACGCGCTGCTCGACGAGATCATCCCGAAGGTCGAGAAGGCCTACCGCGCATCGCCCGACCGGAACAGCCGCGCCATTGCCGGACTCTCGATGGGAGGCACCCAATCGCTCCTGATCGGGCTCAACTCACTGGACCGCTTCGGCTGGATCGGCTCGTTCAGCGCCGGCGGGCTCGCCTCCGACTTCAGCGCCGCCTTCCCCGCCCTGGCCGCCGGCCCCGCGCCGCGGTTGCTCTGGGTTGGATGCGGGAAGCAGGACCGCCTGATCGGGACCAACCGAATGCTCGACGAATGGCTGTCCGGGAAGGCGGTCGTCCACACCTGGGTCGAAAGCGAGGGGAACCACAGCTTCCTCGTCTGGCGCCGCTATCTGGCCCAGTTCGCTCCCCTCCTCTTCCAAGACGCGCCGAAATGATCTCGCCGGCCGCCCCTCTCATGGGGACAGGCACGAAAGGAATCCCGGATGCTCCTTAGAGACAGGTCAAAAATAGAGCTAGGTAAGCCATTATTATTCTGCTTCTTATATAAGAAAACAAATAAAGGATCCCTCTGGGACGGCAGTGTTGGAAGTCGCCCACTTTCAATCGCCCAAGATCCTTCCCCAAAGCTTCCCTTGATGCGCGATCGCCGCCCGACCTTCCAACCATGAAATCCTCTTCTTTTCTCATCCTTTTATTGCTCGGCGCCTCGATTGCGGCCGCCGATCCCGCGCCGGCGGAAAGCCTCCGGAGGTTCGATGTCCGCGAGTTCGGAGCAAAAGGCGACGGCATCACGAAGGACACCGCGGCCCTGCAAAAAGCGCTCGACGCCTGCGCCGACGCCGGCGGCGGCATCGTTGTCGTCTCCCGCGGGCACTTTCTCACCGGCAGCCTTGTCATGCGCTCGCGCACGACCCTCCAGATCGAGGGCTGGGCCTGCCTGATGGGGAGCCCCGACATTGCGGACTATCCGCTTGTGAAGGTGCGTTGGGAGGGCGAGTTCGCCCAAGGCCATCGGGCCTTCATCTCGGCCGAGAAGGCCGACCACATTGCGATCCGCGGGCCGGGCTCGATCTTCGGGCCGCCGGCCAACCTCGGCTCGCTGCGCAACCCGCGCGGGCCTTCTCTCATTGAGTTGACAGAATGCACCGATGTCCTCCTGGAGGGCTTCACGACGCAGTACCAGCGCCTCTGGTGCATCCACCCGCTTTTCTGCCGCGACCTCACGGTGCGCGACCTCACGATCCGTTCCTCGGGCGGCAATGGCGACGGCATTGACGTCGACTCCTGCTCCGGCGTGCTCATCGAGGGCTGCGACATCAACGCCGGCGACGACGCCATCGCGCTCAAGTCGGGCCGCGGACTCGCCGCCGCGCGCCTGGGCCGGCCGACCGAGAACGTCGTCATCAGGCATTGCACGCTCGCCAGCAGCATCTTCGCCGGGCTGGCCTTCGGCTCCGAGATGTCGGGCGGCATCCGCAACGTCCGCGTCGAGCACTGCGTGATCGCCGGCCGCCAGAACGGCATCTCGATCAAGAGCCGCAACGGCCGGGGAGGGTTCTTCGAGAACATCACCGGCGAGCATCTGCTCGTGTTCAAATCGCCGACCTTTCTCGCCATCGAGCTTCTCAAGAAGGGCATTCAGGCGAGTGACCCCGTGCCCGGCACGGTCGAGCAGTGGGCGCGCACGCAGGGCATCCGGTTCAGTCACGTGGAGGTGCGCGACGTGGGCACGCTCGTCGAGGCGCGGAGCATCCCCGCCGACCGGCCGATCGACGGGCTGACGCTCACCGACATCTCCGGCACCTGCCGCCAGGCCATCGTGCTTTCCCACGCGAAGAACGTCGTCCTGGGGGGAATCTCCGTCAGCGGCTACGCGGGGCCGCTGACGACCTTCGACGACGTGTCGGGCACCGGGCTGGAAGCGCCGGCCGCGCCAATCCCGACGGAAGCAAGATAACTGTCAATCTTCCTGTCGAATCTGGATTCTACTCCGTCTTTGATTTGGCAGAAGATATCGTTTCTATTACGTGCTGCATTGCCTCTTGTTGCTGCCGTATTTTGCCGACCTGTTGGCTTTTCGGAAACCTCTGCAAAAATTCATCTGCCGCCTTCTGGAAATCCACCAAGCGTCCGGCCTGCCGAAGACAGTCCAGCCCGAACAACGCCTCTTGTTCCTCGACCCAGGTTCTGATTGCCCGGCACGGTCCGAACGCCGGCCGGCCGTCATTAGAACCCATGCGCTCGTCAACGAGCTGCAGAGCCTCTTTGAATTTCTGCTTATCCACTAGTGCCTGCACCTGCCTGGTCAGTCCGGTCAAGATTTCCTGCATTTCCTTACTTTCGATATCTGTTCGTAGTAGCTTGTAGCGATTGCAGACATGTTGATCGATGCCCTCTTTCATTGACTCGTTGATAAGTTCATAGGCTTTCCTGAAATTCCCTTCAGTGACCAATCCTTGCGCTGACGAGAGCACCTCCTCGAATCGGAGACTCTCGATCTGGTTCTTTGTGGCACGGCGCACCTCTGCTTCGGCTTCCGAGGAGTCAGCTAGATTGCCCAGCTCAGCGGCAGCTTCTGCCTTGTTTCCCAACCGTTGCAGGAGCAACGCCCGATAGTATTGCACCCAACCGCCTTGCTTCCGTGCCTCCATTCCTCGACTTAGCTCAGCCACGGCGGACGGCGAAATTCTGGCAACCGCGTAGAAAGCCCTCCCAAGATCCCGGTAGGCTTCGCCATTCTCTTTGTCCAGTTCGATCGCCTTCCGAATCTCCGCCAAAGCCTCATCCGCGGGGACGCCACCTTCCCCCATGACGTCGAATCCCCCGGTGCCCACTTGATTCAACCGTGCCTCCGCCGACACCAAGTAGGGATGCGGGTTGCGTGATCCCGCCGCGATTGCCTCTCGATACAGCCTGAGCACGGAATCCTCATCCCCTCGCATCGCTGCGGCCCGGGCAAGCGCTTCCTTCACCACAGCAGCGTCGGGCGCCAATGCCTGCGCCCTTGCCAGTTCGTTGGAGGCCTCCTCCGACTTGCCTGCTGCCGCAAGAAGATCGGCGAACCGAACCCTTACCTCGACCTCGTCAGCCGGCCCCGTCTTCAGTCCCGCCCGGATGTTCGCTTCATCGAATGGGATATCGATCCTGGGATCGTGCCTGAGGTGGCGGATGATCTCTCCCTCAATCTGTGCTCCCTCTTTATGCGTCAGAGATGCCAGGACAGCGCCCGCGTCGCCACCCGAATGGATGAGTACCGCGAGCGCGGCGAAGCGTTCCCGCGCCGCCGTGGCATTCTGTGACAACACCCAATGCATCACGGCCCAGGCCTGGGCGTGATACAGCCCTTCCTTTTTCTCTCCCTGGTACTCCGGCGATCCGGCGTGGATCGCCGAGAATTTCTCCCACGAGAACCATTTATCCCGCTCCAATTGGTGGCTGAAGCCCTCCAGCCCCTCTCCCAAAATGCATTGGTTCCTCTTCACCCTCAATGTTGACAAGACTTCGCCCGTCCCCTGCTCCGCCCAAAGAGGCAGCGAGAATCCGATCTGCCTCAAGTCCACGATTGTCTCGAATTCGAAGGCCGCCTGAAGCGCCTCCTCCCTGTCTCCATCCAGAGGGAGCGCCACCACGAGCTTCCCGTCGACCTCGATGGTCCGCGCCATCAGCGTCACAGAGTCATCCGGCCCCTCGGGGCAGAAACGATGAAACTTCGAGACCCGGTCGAAAAGCACCAACTGGGTCGGCGGAGGCCGGCGCCCGGCGGGGGCGAGCAACTCGACAAATGTACGCCTGAACGCCGAGTAGGTGACTGCAAACTCCACGGCTTCGTTGCGCGATCCATCCGTGAGGATCGTAAGGTCATCGCTTGTAATCTTGAGCCACGTCTCTTTGGCCTCCGCCGATCTGGGCGCTACACAAAGGCAGATGCACGTTCCAATAAGAGCCCGCCAGACACGACAAGCGTTCATGCTGCATGCAATGTCCTCCGGGCCCTTGCCTGCAATTCGAAATCTTTCTCCCCTCGAATACCTTGATCCGGCTCCAGTCCGCGGATACCGATGTCCCAAGGAGCCGTGCAGAATTTGCTGCGCTTGCGGAGTGCCGTCTTTCTGGCCGGAACGCCGCAAGCGCTTGCCAAAGCGCCGCGGCCGATTCCTTGTATCCGTCATGCAAAAACCGACGCGCGGCTCCCCCGCTCCGCTCCCCATCCCCGCCAGCCGTCTCACGCTTTGCGCGGGCTTCCTGCTCCTGGCGCTTACCGGCGCCGCCGCGATGGCCGCGGGGGACGCCGCCGCGCCGGCACCTTCCATGCGCGCCAATCCCCTCCTCACCGAGAGCACCCTCCCATACCACTATCCTCCGTTCGACCAGATCAAGGACGAGGACTACCTGCCCGCCTATGAGAAGGGGATGGACGAACAGCTCCAGGAGGTCGCGGCGATCGCCTCCAGCCCCGAGAAGCCGACCTTCGAGAACACCCTGGTGGCGCTTGAGCGTTCCGGCCAGCTGCTGCATCGCGTCGGCGAGATCTTCGACAACCTGGCCTCGGCCAACACCAACCCGGCCATGCAGGCCGTCGAGCGCCAGATTGCCCCCAGGCTCGCGGCGCAGGAGGATGCCATCCACCTGAACCCCGCGCTCTTCGCGCGGATCCAGGCCGTCTACGACGCGCGCGCCGCTCTCGGGCTCGATCCCGAGAGCCTCCGGCTCGTCGAGCGCTACCACCGCGACTACGTGCGCGCGGGCGCCAGGCTCCCCGCCGCCGACCAGGTCCGCCTCAAGGCGCTGAATGCCGATCTCGCCGGCCTGCAGACCACCTTCAGCCAGAACGTCCTCAAGGAGGTCAACGCGTCGGTAGTCGTCGTCGACAACCGCGCGGACCTCGCCGGCATGTCCGACGCCGAGATCGCGGCGGCCGCGGCCGCCGCCAAGGCGCAGAAACTCGGGGACAAGTACGTCATCCGCCTCCTCAACACGAGCGGACAGCCCGCGCTGGGATCGCTCGAGAACCGCGCCCTGCGCGAGCGCATCCAGAAGGCCTCGGTGGCGCGCGGCAGCCGCGGCGGTGAGTTCGACAACCGCGAGCTCATCTCCAGAATCGCCCGACTGCGCGCCGAGCGCGCCGCCCTGCTGGGCTACGGCACCCACGCCGACTACATCCTTGAGGACGAGACCGCCGGCACCGTGCCGACCGTCAATCAGTTCCTCGCCAGGCTGGCCCCGCCCGCCGTCGCCAACGCCCGCCGCGAGGCCGCCGAGATGCAGGCCATTATCGATGGGGAACACGGCGGCTTCCAACTGGCCGCCTGGGATTGGGACTTCTATTCCGAAAAGGTCCGCCGGGCGCGCTTCGCCTTCGACGAAGCGGAGGTGCGCCCCTATTTCGAGCTGAACCACGTGCTCCAGGACGGCGTCTTCTACGCGGCCCGGTGCCTTTACGGGATCACCTTCAAGGAGCGCCACGACCTCCCGGTGTACCAGGCCGACGTCCGCGTGTTCGAGGTCTTTGACGCCGACGGCAAGCCGCTCGCGCTCTTCATCGGCGACTACTTCGCCCGGCCCTCCAAGCGGGGCGGGGCATGGATGAACGCCTACGTCGGCCAGTCGGCCCTCCTCGGCACGCGCCCGGTCGTCGCCAACCATCTCAACATCCCGCACCCGCCTGCCGGCGATCCCGCGCTGCTGACCTTTGACGAGGTCACCACGATGTTCCACGAATTCGGCCACGCCCTCCACGGGATGTTCTCCGACATCCGCTATCCGCGCCTGGCCAACGTGCCGCGCGACTTCGTCGAGTATCCTTCGCAGTTCAACGAGATGTGGGCGGTCTGGCCCGAAGTGCTTCGCAATTACGCCAGGCACTACAGGACGGGCGAGCCCATGCCCGCCGCGCTCCTGGAGAAGGTGCTTGCGATGGGCAAGTTCAACCAGGGCTTCACCACCACCGAGTACCTCGAGGCCGCGCTGATCGACCAGGCCTGGCACCAGCTCAAGCCTGCGCAGATCCCGGCCGATCCGGTGGCGTTCGAGGCCGAGGCCCTCCGCAAGGCGGGCGTCGAGTTCGCCCCGGTTCCGCCACGCTACCACAGCACCTACTTCTCCCACGTATTCTCGGGAATCGCCTACTCCGCCGGCTATTACGCGTACATCTGGGCCGAGGTGCTCGACGCCGACAGTGCGGAGTGGGTCAAACAGCACGGAGGAATGACCCGCGAGAACGGCGATCGCTACCGCAAGCTCGTGCTCGCGCGCGGCGGCACGCGGGACGCCATCACCCTGTTCCGCGATTACACCGGCGGCGATCCCGACGTGGGCCCGCTCCTCAAACGCCGGGGACTCGACCAGGCGCAGCCGACCGCTGCTAAATAACCTCTCCGGGGCGCCGGCGGATGCACCTCCGCCGGCGAGTTTCCTAGCGACACACGCGTGGAGAGCGATAGCGTGGGGATTTGCCCATGAACGCCTCCTTTGCGTGCTTCTGCCTCATCCTCTGTTCGGGATTGTGCTGCCTCGTCGGCCGCTCCGCGGAATCGGCCGCTCCCCCGCCGGCCGCAACGGCAGCACCGGCCTCGCGGCCGAAGACCGACGCCAACGGCAACTACCTCAGGTACGCCTCGACGGGGCACGTGACGAACTACGACGAGGCCAGGGTCGGCACCTACACGCTTCCCGATCCCTTGGTGACCCAGGACGGAAAGCAGGTGACTGATGCGGCGACCTGGTCTGCCCGGCGGCGTCCGGAACTCCTCAAGCTGTACGAGACCGAAGTCTACGGGCGCGTGCCCGACCGCGCCCCCCGGGTGACATTCACGGTAGCGTCAACCGAGCCCAACGCGCTCGGCGGCGCCGCCATTCGCAAGGTGGTCGTCGGCCGTTTCGGCGAGAAGCCTGGCGGGCCGGTGGTGACCGTCACCCTCTACCTGCCAGTCGAGGAGAAAGGCCCTGTGCCGGTGTTTCTTCACATGCTCTTCATGGGTGATCTGACGGCCACACCCAACAGCAAGCCGCCGCGTTTCCCCGAGATCGGACCGATCCGTGATTTCCTGGCGCGGGGCTATGCGTACGCGGATTTTCGCTACACAGAGTTCCAGGCCGACGGCAAAGACACGGAGAAGGAGGGCATCCAGGCCCTGGCCATGGCGCCCGGCCAGACACAGCTTGCCGCCGATGACTGGGGGACCATCAGCGTCTGGGCTTGGGGAGCCAGCCGAGTTCTTGACTACCTCGCGACCGAGCCGGCGGTTGACGCCGGGCGCGTCGCCCTGATCGGGCATTCCCGGCTCGGGAAAACGGCGCTGTGGGCGGGAGCTCGCGACCCGCGCTTCGCGCTCGTGTTCTCAAGCTGCAGCGGCGAGATGGGGGCCGCCCTCGCCCGGCGCGATTTCGGCGAGACCGTGGACGACATGGCGGCGGGTTTCCCGTGGCAGTTCGCGGGCAACTTCCAGAAGTATCCGGGGCACTGGGACAAGCTCCCCGTCGACGCGCACCTGCTGATCGCCCTCAACGCGCCTCATGCGGTGTTCATCACCGGCGGCACGCAGGACCTCTGGGCCGATCCGCGCGGCGAGTTCCTCTCCGCGGTCGCGGCGGGGCCGGTCTACCGCCTGCTCGGGAAGAAGGATCTCGGCACCTCCGAGCCTCCGCCTCTCGACGTCGCGCTGATCGCGGGGGACATCGGTTTCCTCCATCACACCGGCGGCCATACGATCACGCCGGAGGACTGGAAGGCGTTTCTCGAATTCGCCGACCGCCACCTGAAGCCGTCTTCGCGATGAGACGGCCGCAGCCGCGGCACCGGGCCTAGCGCCCCCTGACGTGGGGCATCGTGTGCTTGGGCATGTGGGCGCGGAACGCCCCGCCCTTGAGCATGTGGCCGATGTCGCGGTTGTGCTTCTGCTCGGTCTCCCGGACCTGTTTCTGCCTGAGGCCCTCGTTGGGATCCTTCTGCACAGGCGCGGGATTTTGTGTTGGCGTATTCATAGGCTGGCCTTTCGGAAAACGTTCCCCTCAGCGCCGATCACTCCGGGACAAGGCGCTGTAGATTGATGATGGCGCATTATACACTCAAATTCGTTGGGGCGCAGGCAAATCGGCGCGGACCGGACCCTCTGTCCGCGGTCGCGCTTGCCGCATCGGGCTCCGGCCTATGTTGTGGGGCTGACATGCGTGAAATCCTGTTTCTCTGCACGGGCAACTATTATCGGAGCCGCTACGCCGAGGCATTGTTCAACCACGAAGCCAGCCGCCGCGGCTTGGGCTGGAGGGCTTTCTCGCGCGGTCTTGCGATCCATCTCGCCCCGCCCGACGGGCTGTCGCCGCACACGACCCTGCGGCTGCGCGAACGGGGGATCTCCCGGGATCGCACCTCGAAGCGCCCCTCCCAGGTGGCCGACGACGATTTCCGGCGGGCAAACCGAGTCATCGCAATCAAGGAGACCGAGCATCGGCCGCTGATGGCCGATCTGCATCCGGATTGGGAGAACCGAATCGAGTACTGGGAAATCAGCGATCTCGACGGCGCGACGCCGGAGGTCGCCCTAGCTGCGATCGAGGAGAAGGTCGGCAAGGTGATCGACGAACTGGCCGGGGCCGAGCAGGCGCGCTGACCGCTTTCGCGAAGCAAATTAAAAAAAGAGCCTGGCGGCCGTGGCCTGCCAGGCTGTCGAAATCATTCGGAGCCGGAGCTCAACGGCGCACTCCTACCTCCAATAGCCGCGGATGTAGACGTACCCGTGCGGACGGCGCTGCCAGCTCGGCGGATAATATTGGTGGCACTCCGGAGGCGGAACCTCCCAATGCCCTTCGACCCAGATGTTGCGGTAGCCGTCGAAGGCATAGTAGCCGGGGATCCAGATCGCCGCAGGGGCGGGAGGCGGGGGAACGGCTGCGACCGCAGGAGGCGGAGGAGGCTCCGGAGCCGCCGGCACCTGGGTGACGACCACGTTCGTCGTCGCTTCCTCTTCCGAGCGGTAAATCGTACCATTCTGATGGTCGATGCTGTTGCCGATCGTGCCGCCGGCCATCGCGCCCACGGCAGCGCCGATCAGGGCTCCGCTGCCGGCGTCGCCGCCGCGGCTGTTGTTGCCGATGATGGCACCGGCCAGGGCGCCGATCGCACCACCGGCCACGGCACCTTGCTGGGTGCTCGGTCCGGTGCCGACGCACCCCGCGAGTAGCGCGGAGAGCGTCAAGCCTGCAATGAGTAGAGTGGACTTACGCATGACGGGAATAGATTCCAGACAGGTTGACGTCGTGAATGGCAGTCTGTTGTTCACCGCCCATGAGGGCCGCCGTGGAAACCACCGCCGCCGTGACCTCCCCAATGGCCTCCGTGGAAGGCGTAGTCAAAGCTCAGTCCGACGCAGACCGGAGCGACCCAATACCAGGGGTCATAATACGGATCGTAGGTGTAGTAGACTCGCCGTGCCGGCTCGGTGTAGACAATCGTGGTGGTGGTCGTCGTTGCGGGCGCAGCGGTGGTCGCCACAGGCGCCGTCTGTGAAGTCGCCGAGGCCAGCAGCTGGTAGCAGACCACGTTCACTTGTCCGTTTGAATACTTGTAGACGACCGTGATCTGGGTGCTCGTCTGGTCGATGCGTTCGACCGTGAGCCCCTGGGCGGCGGCCGCGCTCATGAGCTCGGCCGGGGCCGGCAGGCGCGGAAGATAGATCGTCTGGTTGGGTGCCGGAATCGTTGTGGCCGGAGCCACGGCGGCGGGGGTCGCAGCAGCAGATGCGGCGGATTCGGTGTTCTCTGCGAGAGCACCGGCGGTACAGGAAACGGTCGTGAGAACGACCGCAGCGATAATTGGGTATGTTCTCATGGTGATTGCAGTGCCTTTCGATGATTGAGACCGCAGATCGGGTTTGAGAGTGCCATCAAATTTAACTCAGCAGGTATCAATGACGCCCGCCCGCTTTGCCGGTTTCCCGGACAAGGCGTCGATACATTGCCCCAACCTTGGCCCAAGTCCAGCAATAACATCTCTTCTATTTGATAAACAACAAGTTATAGCTAGACTATATACGACAACATGGACGATCCAATACCTCCCCCAAAACCGGGAATCCGCCGGTCGACCTCGGTCTTGGCACAGGCGGTTTTCGCCCGTCGGCGTGCTCAGGCCGGCGCCCTATTGCCCAGCCTGGGAACGCTCCGGGGCAGGCATTGCCAACGCCGCACTTGCGGCGGGATCGAACCGGCGGCTAGTTTCGCGGAAGAATAGAATGAAAACGTTCCCAGAGTTTCTCGAAGGCGACCGATTTGCGGCGCATTGTGGCATCGAACTGGTGTCCGTGGCCAAAGGCCGGGCGGTTGCGCGCATGACGATCGGGGCCGAACACCTCAATGCTGTCGGAATCGTGCAGGGCGGCGCCATCTTCACCCTCGCCGACTTCGCATTCGCCGCCGCATCGAATTCCCACGGCACCGTGGCCGTCGCCGTGAACGTCAGCATCACCTTCATGAAATCTGCGGCGACCGGAACCCTGACCGCTTCGGCGCGCGAGATCTCGCTCAATCCGAAGCTCGGCAGCTACGCGGTCGATGTCACCGACGAAGCCGGGAACCTCATCGCGACCTTCCAGGGGTTGGTCTACCGCAAAAGCCAGCCGGTCGGTGCGGCACCTGTCGCCTGAGCCGGGCAGGGTGCAGCGGCGGCGGCTCAACCCGACTGCTCCTGCGATTCACCCGCGGGTTTGCGGCCTAGCAGCACGGTCTGCTCGGCTCCGACCAGCGCCGCGTACATGGCCTCCGCGTCGGGCGCGCCGAACAGCTGCCCGATGATGTCGGTTTTGTGCACCAGCAGGCAGAGCCGCGCGAGCGTGTGCAGGTGGAGGCGCTCATCCTGGCAGCACAACAGGAAAAACAGCCGGGTCGGCCGGCCGTCAGGGGCTCCAAAATGAATATCCTGAAGCGTGCGCCCCAGGATCAGAAACGAGCTGTCGAAACGAAACTGCTGGTGGTTCCGGCAATGCAGCACGGCGAGTCCGCCCGGCAGCCCTGTCGGGCAGAGTTCCTCCCGCGCCTCGACGCTCGCAAGAAATTCGGCCGGATCCATCACGCGTCCGGTCGCATCGGCAAACTCGACGAGATCGCGGATCACCGACTTCCGGGTCTTCGATGTCATCGCGGGCGCGATGAGGCCCGGCGTCATCAACTCGGGAATCAGGGCATCCTGCCCGAAGACGGCGCGCGTCCCGCGCGTGGACTTCTGATGGTAGTCGGCGAGGCGTTTCGTCGGAAGCCCGAGAATTCGCTGGGAGGCCCAAGCGTCGAGATCCCCGCGGACAAAGACAACCCGGTTCCCGCGCCGCTCGCGCGGAATGTCGGTCGTCTTCATCAGCTGTTCAAGCTCGGGAAGCGGGAGATGCAGGTAGTCTGCTGCCTCCTCCAACTCGAAGGTTCGGTACGGCATGACGCCGCAGGCTAACAGCCCCGGCCTGTTTGGGGTACAAAAAAACACCGCTCCCCGCGCCGCGGATTCACGCGGGGGTCGGACGCTAGACTCCAGTGTGGCCGAATCCGCCGGCTCCGCGGGAGGTTTCCTCCAGCACATCGACCTCGACGGCCGGGCACATCTCGACGCGATACACGCCCATCTGGGCGATGCGGTCGCCGCGCTTGAAGGCGAAAGGCTCCCGGCCGAGGTTGATGAGGATCACGCAGACCTCGCCGCGGTAGTCGGCATCGACCGTCCCCGGCGAGTTGAGCACAGCCACGCCCTTCTTCAGCGCCAGGCCGCTGCGGCTCCGCACCTGCACCTCGAATCCCGGCGGCACGGCCACCGAGAGGCCCGTCTTGATGAGCACGCGCTCGCTCGGGGGAATCGTCCCATCCATGTCCGCGCAGATGTCGAAGCAGCTTGAGTTTTCGGTGGCGCGGGCCGGCAGGATCGCGGTGGGCGTGAGGCGTTTGACGTGGAGTTGCATGCGGGAGGAGGTGCACCGTCACTAGGCCAGATCAGCCCGCGGGGCGTCAAGGCGGCAACGGTGCCGACAGCGGCGGATTCAGAGCAGGCGCCGAATTCGATGCTTGATCGACGCGATTTTGCCCGTAGGAGCCTCTTGGACGCCGGAACTCCGAACGCCTGCATTTTGCGCAAGCATCTCACCGCACCGATGAAAGCCCTTCGCCTTTTTCTGCCCGTGTGCCTCCTGCTCGCAGGTTGCGCGAGCATCGACACTCATTTCGAGCCGAAGACCGATCTGTCGAGATATAAATTCATCTTCGTCCAGCAGAACCTGAACGACAACCACGGCCTGCACGCGATGATCGCCAGACATCTCCGGGCGCGCGGGCTTCAGTCTGAAAGCGGCCCGCTCACGCTGATGCCCCGGGAGGCGAAGATCTACATCACCTACGACGACCAGTGGGACCTGGATTTCCTGTCCTCGCTGATGTCGCTCCGCGTGATCGTTCGCGAGTCGAACACCGACCGCATGCTGGCCTCGGCGGCCTACACGAAACCGACGGCGTTCATGAAATCCCCGGATTTCATGGTAAATGCGGTCCTCGAGGGTCTGCTCAATCCCAACGCGAAGACGAAGGGCAAGCCTGTCGCCAGCCCGCCGTCCGAGAGCGCCTCCGGCCCGCGCGGCGGTGGAAGGCAGTAGCGGCCGCTCCTCTCCAGCCGGGCGCAGTATGTGCCTCGGTCTTTGCGCCCGGCGACAATGCGCCGTTGCGTTGAGGCGCCGATCCGGTTTCTCTCGTGCCTTTTTGGGATGAATCCTGGCCCGCTTCGCACTGCAGCTCTCCTTGGCGGAATCGCGCTCGGCGCCTTGTTCCCGCAGGCGCATGCCGCCTCATGGGCAATCCGATGGCTGGTGATGGCGATGCTCTTTTTCGTGTTCCTGCAGACGCGTCTCTCGCGGCGAGCCATCCATCGCAGCCATGGCATCCTCTTGCTGGCGAACGTGGTCATTGGATGCGGAGCCTGGGCCGCAGTCCGGTTCACCGGCGCGCGCGAGATCGCTCTCGCGGCGTTCTTCGCGGGAATCACGCCCACGGCGACCGCGGCGCCGGTGGTCATGAGCTTCCTGCGGGGGCGCGTGGACTACGTCGTCGCGGCCTTCATGGTCACCAACCTCGCCATCGCAGGGCTCTTCCCCTTCCTGCTTCCGTTTGTCCTTGGGCGCGCCACTCCCGATGTGTTTGCCCAAGTCATGGGCAGCGTGGGTTTTGTGGTCTTCGGTCCGATGGCTATCGCCTGGCTGCTCAGGTGGGTCCATCCGCCGGCGGCTTCCTGGCCGAAATCGCTGCGCAACGCGACCTTCGGCATGTGGGTGCTCGCGCTCTTCCTGATCACGGCCAACGCCTCGCACTTCATTCGCGCCCACCCTGAGCTGCCGCGCATCTCCCTGCTTCAGATCGCCGTCGTCACGGGGTTGATCTGCGCGGTCAATTTCTCACTCGGCCGCGTGATCGGCCGGCAGGAATTCTCTCGCGAAGCGAGCCAGGCGCTCGGCCAAAAGAACACCACCCTGACGATCTACCTGGCCCTTGTCTACGCCAACCCGCTCGTCGCGCTCGGGCCCACCTGCTATGTCATCTGGCACAATCTCTGGAACTCGTGGCAGCTGCATCAAGCCGGACGCCAAGAGGCTTATGAGCAGCAAATACGGGGTTGATTGGGTGAGAAGGCCAGCTCCCGCCATAAGGCCGGGAACGCCTTCCCGCGGATAGGTCAGAAAGCAACCTGTCATCTTGAAGAAGGGCCGAAGGGCAACGCGGCTGAAACCTGGCCCGGCGTCTCACGTCTGTACAGGATCGCCACACAGATCATTTACCTAGATCCTCCCATGCTCCAGTCCAGGCAGCTGACATGAACGAAAGACCTTCCCTTGTGATTCCACTGGCCGGCGGCTGCCTGGTCGCACTGCTCCTCGTGCTCTGGCTCGTGCTCAAGGGTTGGCCCACAAGCCCGACGGGGCAGGCTTCCCCCGCAGCGGCACATGCGGAAAAGCCAGCGGCGAAAGAGGCAACGGACCTCAGATCCTCGGGCTCGGGCAAGGAGATGCTGGCTTATCTGCAAAGCATGCTCGAGAAATCCAACGCGCGTTCCCACGAGGCCCTGCTGACCTTCGCCAACACCGAGGCGTACGAGCGATTCCTCGCCCGCGCCCAAAGGGAGGGCCTGACCGTCATCGGGAAGATCGACGGACTTCTCACCGTGCGCGTGCGCTACGACTCACTTGTCGACCTGCAGACGGAGATCAAGGGAAACATGTCCGATTATGCCGACATCGGCGCCAACCACATCGTCAATATTCCACAGACTCCCGCCAAGGACGACCGCGCTGCAACAACCCTCGTGGCCCTCGGAGGCAACCTAAGATCCTTCCTCGGAGTCACCGGCGATGTCAGCCTCTGGGGACAGGGCGTCACCATTGCGGTGCTCGACAGCGGAGTCGTCGCGGACACGACATTCGGACAGGGCCGGCTGCATTTCCTGGACGTCGGCTTGGGCACCGCGCCGGGCAGCGGCACGGAGGACGGCCATGGAACCGCAGTTGCCTCCCTCGCCGCCGGGATGTCCGTCGACGCCCCGGGAGTCGCTCCCTCCGCCGACATCCTCAGCATCCGCGTGACCGGCCCGAACGGCGACAGTGACATCTTCACGCTATCCCAAGCCATCCTGACAGCGGTCGACGCCGGAGCCCAGATCATCAACATCAGCCTCGGCAGCTACGAAACCGCCAACCTCCTGATCAATGCAATCACGTACGCCGAGGACCACGGAGTGGTCATCGTTGCCTCGGCCGGCAATGATCAAGCCACGCAGCTCACCTGGCCCGCCGCCGATTCCCGGGTCGTATCGGTCGGCGCCGTCGACGCGCTCGAGCAACAGGCGACATTCTCCAACGCGGGTCCCCAGTTGCAGATCACCGCACCCGGCTGCGGCGTCCTCACGGCCTGGCTCGGCGGCCAGCGGATCTATTTTGACGGGACCTCGGCAAGCGCCCCGATCATCGCCGGCGCGATCGCGGCGATCATGTCGACCAGCCCCGGCCTGACGGCGTCCCAAGCATGGGAGATCCTCAAGAAATACGCCGACGACGTCGGGCAACCCGGCGCGGACTCCGATTTCGGGAATGGCGTCGTAAACCTGGGCTGGGCAATGGCCCGCAACGACTCGACCCGCATCGATACGGCGATTTCCAGCACCTACTACGATGGCGCCTCGGAAACGATGGAGTATGTGATTCAGAATCGCAGCGGCCAATCTATCAACGGAATGGTGCTTTCCGTCGATGTCGGCGGTTCGACAACGACATTCTCAGTGCCCCTTCTGGCGCCTGGCGCGAGCAACGTCGCCCTATTTGAGGTCGACCAATCCCAGCTCGCGTTGAATGGAAGCCTTCTTTTTCGCGCGCAACTCGAGAATCCGGACGGTGTGGTCGATGCGGTGCCGGCAAACAACCGCCGCCTCAGTTCGCTCTCCGCACCGAAGAAATAAGGCCGCGGGCTCCCTGAGAGGGAAAGACGGGAGGCCTAAAATAGGCTGGGCCGCCGGTTTCAGTTCTCAGCGGCCCAGCTTTGACCCCAGACTACCCAACTAACCCCGGAGCGACTCTGCTTGTCTCGCGAACATCGCTCCGTGGCATGTTCAGTACATGCACTGACTCTGACGCTCGGCCCTGCCCATCCGTTCAAGGTCGCCTCGTTTTTTTCCGGTAAAATATCCGGAACATTTTCCTGATCGCTTGTCGCTGCAAGCCTCGCTTGCGCGAGGAGGTGGCCCGGAATCGCTCGCAGGAAATTATCCTGTCGTCTTGCCGAGCGCATGGAAGACGGCTAGCGGTCATGTTCATGAACCCGCAAGGACTCGGGACCAAGGCTCTCCACGCCGGCCAATCGCCGGATCCGACCACCGGTTCGTGTGCCGTGCCCATTTACCAGACATCGAGTTACGCTTTCCGCGATGCCGAGCACGCCGCGAACCTCTTCGCGCTCAAGGAGCCGGGCAATATCTACACGCGGCTCATGAACCCGACGACCGACATCTTCGAGAAGCGGGTCGCGGCACTCGAGGGCGGAACAGGGGCGCTCGCACACGCTTCGGGACAAGCGGCGATCACTGATGCAATCCTCAACGTCGCAAGCGCCGGCGATCATATCGTCTCGGTCTCGCAACTCTACGGAGGCACTTATAACCTCTTCAACTACACATTGCGACGCCTGGGCATCGAGGTGACGTTCGTCGACAGCCGCGACCCCGATGCTTTCCGAAAGGCGCTCCTCCCCAACACCAAGGCGTTCTACGGTGAAGGTCTCGGCAACCCTGCCCTGACCATTTTCCCATTTGCGGAGGTCGCTGCGATTGCGAAGGAAGCAGGCGTCCCGGTGATTGTGGACAATACCTGCCTGAGCCCGATCCTCAATCGTCCATTCGAATGGGGAGTCAACGTCGTGGTTCACAGCTCCACCAAGTACATCGGCGGCCATGGAACCTCGCTCGGTGGCATTGTTGTCGACGGCGGCAATTTTGACTGGGGAAGCGGCCGATTCCCGGGATTCACCAATCCGGATCCCAGTTACCACGGGCTCGTCCACTGGGACGCTTTTAGAAAGTCCCCTCTCGCCGCTGGATCTAACATAGCATATATCATGAAGATGCGGCTTCAGCTTCTCCGCGACATCGGCGGATGCATGAGCCCGTTCAATTCGTTCATGATGCTGCAAGGCTTGGAAACCCTGCACCTCCGGATGGCGCGGATCTCCGAAAATGCCCTCAAGACCGCCGAGTTCCTGTCCGGGCACCCCAACGTCGCTTGGGTCAACTATCCCGGGCTCCCATCAAGCCCGAACCATGCAATTGCCAAAAAATACCTCAGCGGTGGTTTCGGAGGACTCATTGGATTTGGCGTCAAGGGCGGTTTTGAGGCCGGTAAGAAGTTCATCGGCGGGCTAAAGGTCTTTACGCACCTTGCCAATATCGGCGATGCGCGATCGCTCGCGATCCACCCGGCGAGCACCACCCATGGCCAGCTTTCGCCCGAGGAGCAGGTGTCAACCGGCGTTTCGCCGGATTTTGTACGGCTTTCGATCGGCATCGAAGACTTCGCTGACATCCAGGCCGACCTTGAGCAGGCGCTCGCCGTCGCCAGCAAGCTGTAAACAACGCTGCGGGTCATTTCGTTGCCAATGGCTTCCCATTGCCGGGGAGTTGTCGTTCGGTCCGTCAGAAGGTCATCCCTAGCCTCAAATTCGCTCAAATACACGGTCGTTTCAGCGCCGATATAGCTTTGTAAGTTGTTGATAGATTAGAAAGACAGATTTTTAATCTTATGCCGTTCGTGGGTGTATTTGTGGCTTTTTTGGCATTTCTAAGGCCATTTATGCCAATTTTAGTCCAATTCTGGCTATTTCAGACTGGTGCGACTCTGACCCCTGGAAAATCCGTGGTTGCCATGTGCCCGTTATTAATTTTGAACGATTGCAGCTTGAATTACTACTAACCGAGGTAACCCCAACTTAACCAAGGGCGTGTTTTGGACCTCAAACAGATCAAGCAGATCATCGACCTAATGAAGCGCTCTGAGCTCACCGAATTTGCGGTGGAGGAGGAGGGCTTCAAATTGAAAATCCGGCGAGACCACAACGGTCTTCCCGTGGTGAGTTCGAACGGGCTTGCTACAAGTCAGAGCACGGTATCGCCGGTCCAGGCAGTGGTCCCGGCCGCGACGGTCGCTCCGGTCCAAGTGGCTCCACAAGGCGAGAAGGAGGAACCCGGCATCTGCTACATCAAGGCCTCGATGGTGGGAACCTTTTACCGGGCGCCTTCCCCCGAAAGCCCGTCGTTCGTGGAGGTCGACGCCAAGGTCGTGGAGAACTCGGTGGTTTGCATCATCGAGGCCATGAAGATCATGAACGAGATCCAAGCCGAGACCAAGGGGACCATCCTCGAGATCCTCGTCGAGAACGGCCAACCGGTCGAATACGGCCAGCGCCTCTTCAGGGTCAAACAGGCCTGATCGGCAAAATCATCCCTCTGACCTTTCCGAGCCCGACCCGATCGCCCGACCGTCGTGCAGTTGTGCACCGGCGGCGTTCTTGCCAATGATCCAGAAGATCCTCATCGCCAACCGCGGAGAAATCGCACTTCGCATTGTCCGAGCCTGTCGTGAGTTAGGAATAAAAACACTTGCGGTTTATTCCGAGACCGACGTCCAATCCCTCCATGTGCAACTCGCCGACGAGGCGATCTGCATCGGTGGGCCCAAGAGCGCCGACAGCTATATGCGCGCGGACCGAATCATCAGCGCCGCGGAGATTGCCGATGTCGACGCGATCCATCCCGGGTATGGCTTTCTTTCCGAGAATTCGAATTTCGCTGAGCAATGCGAGTCCTGCAATATCAAGTTCATCGGCCCTAAGTCGCAGATTATAAGACTTATGGGAGACAAGGCGGTCGCCCGCACGACCGTCCAAAAGGCCGGAGTCCCGACCGTCCCGGGCTCTGATGGTCCAATCGACTCGGAGAACGAGGCGATCAAGGTGGCCCGAAAGATCGGTTATCCCATCATTATCAAGGCTGTCGCCGGCGGTGGCGGACGCGGCATGCGCATCGCACACAACGATGTGTCGTTCGCAAAAGAATATCATTCAGCGAGATCTGAAGCTGAAAAAACGTTTGGGAACTCCTCGGTTTATATTGAGAAATACATCCAGAATCCGAGGCACATCGAGTTCCAGATTCTGGCGGATTCCCATGGCAAGATACTGCACCTCGGCGAGCGCGACTGCTCTGTCCAGCGCCGCCATCAAAAGCTGATCGAGGAATCCCCTTCTCCTTTCCTGTCAGCCGACTTGCGCAAAAAGATGGGGAAAGCCGCAGTTCGGGCTGCCGCGGCGGCGGCCTACGAGAACGCAGGCACGATCGAGTTCATCGTCGATGCGAAAGGGGACTTTTACTTTATCGAGATGAACACTCGGATTCAGGTTGAACATCCTGTTACCGAGGAGATTACCGGGATAGATCTGATCAAGGAACAGATCCGGATCGCCTCCGGAGAAAAGCTCAATTTCGACCAGAAGGACATCGAGTTTCGCGGTCATGCGATCGAATGCCGGATCAATGCAGAGGATCCCGCTCGCAACTTCACGCCATCCCCGGGGACGATCGGACTCTATTTCGCCCCAGGTGGACACGGGGTCAGGGTGGACTCGCATGTATACAGCGGCTATACGATCCCGCCCTACTACGATTCCTTGATCGGGAAGCTCATCGCTCACGGCGACAACAGGAAGATGGCGCTGGAGCGGATGTACCGGGCTTTGAGCGAATACCTCGTGAGAGGAATCAAGACAACGATCCCTCTCCACAAGGCCGTGCTTAGCGATCCGGTGTTCATCGCTGGAAAGGCGACGACCGCCTACCTCGAAGAGTTCCTCAGCCGGACTCCTTCGGATCTCTTCTGAGCCGTCCACCCGCCTCAGCGTGGCCGGATCAACCGGAGGTCGGCCCACTCCCGGAGCGAACGGGAATCGATCCTCCATCCCGGAGCCGCCATCCTGAACCTGCGGCGGACCCCGGGAAGTTCGTCGACCAGGATTCCCGAAAGCACCAGCCAGCCCCTGGGAGTGACCGCGCGCACGAGATCGTCCGCGAACCGGATCAGCACGTTCGCCAGAATGTTCGCAAGAATCAGGTCAGCCGAACGCCCGGAGAGTCCGCCAGTCACGCCCGCCCGGAAGAAGCTGATCCCGCCAGACACCCCATTGAGCGCCGCGTTCTCACGGCTGACCCTCACCGAGACGGGATCGTTGTCGAACCCCAGCACAGGGCTCAGGCCGAGTTTCACCGCTGAGATCGCAAGAATCCCAGAGCCGCACCCGACGTCGATCACCCGCGAAGTATCGGACCAGGCACGGCCTTTCCCCGCGGCGTCCTGCGGATGCCTCCGGGCGAACTCCGAAAGTCGCCGGCAACAGAGCCGCGTAGTCGCGTGGTTGCCGGTTCCGAAGGCCATCCCCGGATCCAGCAGCACCACAGAGTCTCCGGGAGGCACGCGGTAGATGGAGCGTTTCCATTCCGGGACCCAGTGGAGCCGGCCCAGGTGCCAAGCCTTGAAATGGCGCTTGTAGCTCTCTTTCCAGTCGGTGTCCGGCAACCTGCTGAATTCAGGGGATCCGTCGAGCCAGACCCTCTCGAGTCCCGGAGCGAGGATCTTCCACGCAGAGCGCGCCTCCTTCGAGCCGGAGAAATAGCCCACGATCCATGTCTGGCCGCGCAAGCGGTCCTCCCGAAGCGTCCACCTCGGATCCTCAAAAGCCGCCATCATCGCTTCGACTGAAGACTCAGTTCCCGGCGCCAGATGGACTTTGCATTCGATGACAGGCACGGCGCCACCTTCAAGCAGGCGCATGCGCCTGGCAAAGCGAAATCCTCCAGACCGGTTTCCACTTGAATCCCAAGGAGGCCGACACTCCGCCCACCAACGCGCGGCGCTTCCCGACAAAATACGGAGCATGGATAAGGGTATTATACCTATCTGCGAATAGTCGTGGAAGCACCTTCCAGGAATATGCAAATCATTGGCCTATCAAAGAATAAGCCCGATCTGCTCCTCCGATTCCGCTATTGCCCAATCGCAGAGATCTATCCGTGATTGATGCTAGAATGTTCCATTAAAATTTGGTTACTATATTATTATAAAATAGTTACAAAGTTAAGAGGCCGTCATATAACACTCACCATTTTGGGGCAGAAACGGGTTCGTCGTTCACGGCTAGCTCGAATTCTAGACAGCGCATATCTGCCGGGAAATCCACCATTCCCGGTAAACTGATTGTTAAATAGGTATATTCCCTTATTTTGTGATTCCATTAGGTAATTTTCCTCATAGATTATCAGATCTAATCCCGAGCTAAACTATGGCGTTCTCCAGACAGTCAAGCAGCTCAGGCTTCACCTTGGTTGAGGTGGCAATGGCCGCCGTCATTCTTCTGTCTGCGTTTGTAGGAATGATCGAGGCGCTCGGGATTGGTTCTGAAATGTTGGATACAGCACGCAAGCAGACCATCGCCGCGCAGGTGATCCAGAGCGAGGTTGAATACCTCCGCCTGCAGCCATGGACGACGATCAGCGCGCTCACCACCACGAGCACGCCGATCCCGGTGAGTTCCACCGATTCCGCCACCCCGCTACACGCCGCCCTCAACAGCAGCCTCAAGTCGCTCGCTTCCGCCTTCACCTACACCCTCACGGTCGCACCCTCCGACCCTCACGCCAATCTCCGCCAGATCACGATCACAGTGAACTGGACGAGCATCACCGGGAAAAACCATTCCCGCAGCAGCACCTTTTACGCCGGGAAGACTGGTCTCAATGTCGCCTACCAGAGAACATAAGGCTGCGCCGGGCCACGCCGGGTTCACGCTCCTCGAACTCCTGATCTCGATGTCCATCGCGACGGTGCTCATCGCAGGAGTGCTCTCGAGCTACACCTATCTTGGCCGCAACCTAGTTCGCAACGCGAACCTCCAGCAGCTAGTGTCCTGTCGCGGATAAGTCTTTACTAACATACAATGCATGTGCCATGCTTGATTCATGGCGCGACCCAAGCTGGATTTCACCCTTTCAGAAGAGCAACGACGCGAGTTGGAGCGGT
>Ga0153915_10000074_pt1 | contig 86112 bp, 73 predicted proteins | sample Opewatmetagenome_2_FD_107003 | JGI IMG/M metagenome (GOLD analysis project Ga0153915, IMG submission 107003) | Freshwater wetland microbial communities from Ohio, USA - Open water 3 Core 3 Depth 3 metaG | ecosystem: Environmental > Aquatic > Freshwater > Wetlands | place: USA: Ohio, Lake Erie...
AGATATCATCATCAAAGGTGCCCGCCAGCACAACCTCAAAAATATCAATGTCACGATCCCCCGGGATAAGTTGGTCGTCATAACCGGCGTCTCCGGCTCCGGCAAATCCACGCTCGCGTTCGATACGCTCTATGCGGAAGGCCAGCGGCGGTACATGGAATCGCTCTCGTCCTATGCCCGGCAGTTCCTGGGCATGATGCAGAAGCCCGATGTGGACCATATCGAAGGACTCTCGCCGGCCATTGCCATCGAGCAGAAGACCACTTCGAAAAATCCCCGGTCAACGGTCGGGACGACGACCGAGATCTACGATTACTTCCGGCTCCTCTATGCCCGCATCGGCACCCCGTTCTGTCCCGAGCATAACATTCCCATCGCCTCCCAGTCGCCGGACCGGATCGCCGACCAGATCATTGCCGGGCAGCCCGGCCAAGTCACCATCCTCTCCCCTGTCGTGCGGCAGAAGAAGGGAACGTACCAGCAGCTCCTGAAGGACCTGAACAAGGAAGGTTATGCCCGGGTGCGGGTCAATGGCAAGATCATCCGGACCGATGAGGAGATCACGCTCGACCGGTACAAGAAACACGATATCGAGGTCGTGATCGACCGGCTGGAGACAAGCGACCGGTCACGGCTCACGGAAGCGATCGAAAATGCGCTGAAAAAATCCGAAGGGCTCATCATCGTTGTTGACGAGCAGGAGAAGGAATCAACGTACTCCTCGCTGATGGCCTGCCCGGTCTGCGGGATCACCTTCGAGGAACTCCAGCCACGGATGTTCTCGTTCAACAGCCCATTCGGGGCCTGCGAAGAGTGTCACGGTCTCGGGGTGAAGATGGAGTTCGACCCCGACCTGATCATCCCGGACAAGGAGCGGTGTATCGCGGACGGCGCCGTTGCCCCATACCGCAACCCGATGGACGGCTTCCGGGGCCAGTACCTTGCCACGGTTGCAAAACATTTCGGGTTCTCTGTCCTGACTCCCATCAAAGATTTGACTGAAGAGCAGTACAATGGCCTGATGTTCGGCTCGACCGAGAAGATGCACTTCTCGATGAGCGCGAAAAACGGCGATGCCCAGTGGTCGCACAACGGCGAGTGGGAAGGCCTTCTCCCGCAGACCGCCCGGCTCTATGCCCAGACCAAGTCCGACTGGCGGAAGCGCGAGCTCGAAGGCTACATGCGGGTCTCCGATTGCCCGTCCTGCAAGGGGAAGCGGCTCAAGGACAAGATCCTCGCGGTCCGGATCAACGGGAAGTCGATCATCGATGTCACGGACCTCTCCGTCTCCGCGAGCTTAAAGTTCTTCGACGGCCTCAAGCTGACCGACAAGGAACGGGAGATCTCAAAGCAGATCTTAAAAGAGATCCGGTCCCGGCTGGACTTCCTTGAGAAGGTCGGCCTCGGGTATCTCACGCTCTCCCGCAACGCGGGCACGCTCTCGGGCGGAGAAGCGCAACGGATCCGGCTCGCCACCCAGATCGGCTCGACCCTGATGGGCGTGCTCTACGTGCTGGATGAACCCTCCATCGGCCTTCACCAGCGCGACAACCGGAAACTGATCGAGACCCTGCAGACGCTCCGCGATCTCGGGAATACGGTGCTTGTTGTGGAACATGACGAGGACATGATCCGGTCCGCTGAGCACGTCATCGACATGGGGCCGGGCGCCGGCCTGCATGGCGGGGCGGTTATTGCGGAAGGCACCCCGAAACAGATCGAGAAGAACAAAAAATCGCTGACCGGCCAGTACCTTGCCGGCACAAAGAGTATCGAAATCCCGGCGAGCCGCCGGAAACCAAAACACTACATCACGGTCAAAGGGTGCCGGGAGAACAATCTCAAGAACATCGACGCAAAGTTCCCGATCGGCCTTTTGACCGTTGTCACCGGGGTCTCCGGCAGCGGGAAGTCCACGCTGATCGAGGAGACGCTGTACAAGGGCATGATGCAGATCCTCCATCACTCGCGTGACCAGGCCGGAAAGCATGACAAGATCGTCTTCGATTCCGATATCGACAAAGTGATCGTGATCGACCAGTCGCCGATCGGGAAGACCCCGCGGTCCAACCCTGCAACCTACACCAAGGTCTTTGACGAGATCCGCACGGTCTTTGCCGAGACAAAGGAAGCAAAGATGCGGGGCTTCAAACCCGGCCGGTTCTCGTTCAACATCCGGGGCGGCCGGTGCGAGGCCTGCGAAGGCGACGGGCTGATCCGGATCGAGATGAACTTCCTGCCCGATGTCTATATCGAGTGCGAGGAGTGCAAGGGGAAGCGCTACAACCGCGAGACGCTGGAAGTGAAGTACAAGGGCAAGTCGATTGCCGATGTGCTGGACATGAGCGTTGAGGAAGCGCTGAAGCTCTTCGAGAACATTCCCTCGATCCGTACCAAGCTCGAGACCCTCTCACGGGTCGGGCTGGACTACATCAAGCTCGGCCAGAGTTCCACCACGCTCTCGGGCGGCGAGGCGCAGCGGATCAAGCTGACCCGCGAGCTTGCCAAGCGGGCAACGGGACGGACCCTCTACCTGCTGGACGAGCCGACCACCGGCCTCCACTTCGACGACACGAAGAAACTGATCAAGGTGCTCGACGACCTCGTGGCGAAAGGAAATACCGTTGTCGTCATCGAGCACAACCTTGATGTCATCAAGTCGGCCGACCACATCATCGACATCGGACCTGAGGGCGGCGATGCCGGCGGGAAGATCGTGGCAACCGGTACGCCCGAAAAAGTAGCAACGGTTGCCGGAAGTTATACCGGGCAGTTCCTCAAAGAGATGCTCCACCGCGGACCTGCCTCTTCGTCATGATCATGTGCGGGGGGACTCAGCATTCAGGTGGAGCGCCTGATCATATTTTTCGCGTGCCTCGACAAGCCGGCCGAGCCGTGCGAAGCAGTTCCCCATCTCGAATATTGCCCTCGCATACCCGGGAGCGATGAGCACCGACTGCCGGAAATATTTCAGCGCTTCTTCGTCCCTGCCATGGAGAGAAAAGTCCAGCGCCTTCCGGTACAGGAACTGGGCCTCGATCGGAATCCCCTTTGCATAGAGCCATTCCATCCCGTTATCCCCCCCATTACCGCTCTTTTTAAAATCCTGAGCAGGAGATAATGACATTCCCGGGGATATATATTAATTTGCCACGCATGACTGCTGCGCAGTCTCTCTCAGGATACCTGATGTTCCTCCCGCATCAATTCCGGGTCTCACTGCCATGCCTGCGTGACGATTCCTGGCACCCCACTTTCCCCATCCGCCGATCTTAATAATCTGGACAGAGAGACGTGAGTACAGGATATGTTCGATACCGCCACCCTTCCCGGCACCCCCGGCTGTTACCTTTTCTATGATAACGGGGGGACGATCATCTATGTCGGGAAGGCAAAGAACCTCAAGAAGCGGGTGAGCAGTTACTTCCAGAAAAAAGACCACGACATAAAGACCCGGAACCTTGTCGCGGCCATCGCCCGTGTCAGCGTCATGGTAACCAACACCGAGACCGAGGCGTTCCTCTTAGAGAACAACCTGATCAAGAAACACCAGCCCAGATACAATATCGACCTCAAGGATGCCAAGCGGTATGCCTACATCGAACTCACCCGCGAACAATTCCCCCGCATCGGCATTGCCCGGCGCAGCGGGACCGGGGAGTCCACCTGTTTCGGGCCGTTCGTCTCTGCCGCGGAACGCGATGCCCTGATCCGCATCATCCGGAAGGTCTTCCTCTTGCGATCCTGCCGGAGGCTCCCGAAACGTGCGTGCCTGCGGCACCACATGCACACCTGCAGCGCACCGTGTGTCGGGGCGATCAGCGAGGAAGAGTATCATCTCCAGGTTGAACGGGCCGCGTCGCTGCTGAAGGGCAGGAGCAGCGAGCTCCTCCTCTCGCTGCGGGAAGAGATGGCAGGATATTCGGCACGGGAGGAATACGAGAAGGCCCTCTCGCTGCGCAACCAGATCGCCGCGGTCACGCACCTTGCAGAGCGCCAGCATGTCGAACGGCCGAAGGAGACGGACCAGGATGTGATCGGCTATGCGGTCTCGGACGATACGGTGTACCTCATGGTCTTCTCCGTTGAGAAAGGGCTGCTCACCGGCAAACAGGAATATTCGTTTGACAACCGCGAGGATTTCTTTGATGAATTTCTCGTCCAGTATTATGCGGACCGCGTCCCTCCCTCAGAACTGATCCTCCCGCACGAGGTTGACGAAGCAATGGCCGGGTACCTTTCCGAACGCAAGGGAAGATCCGTGCAGGTGACCGTGCCAAAGATCGGCGAGAAGAAAAAACTGCTCGACCTGGTTGATAAGAACCTTGAACATTCCTTCCTGAAGAACGAACTGAAAGTCAAGGACCTCCAGTCCAGCCTCGGGCTTGCCGACGCCCCCGAGGTCATCGAGTGTTTCGATATCTCGCACCTTTCAGGCACCGCGATGGTCGGGTCGATGGTCCAGTTCCGCAGCGGGGTTCCGGACAAGAAGAATTACCGGCGGTTTAAGATCAAGACCGTTGAAGGGATCGATGACTTCGCATCGATTGCTGAAGTCGTGAAGAGACGTTACGACCGTCTGATCCGAGAAGATGCAGAGATGCCGGACCTGATCATCATCGATGGCGGGAAGGGCCAGCTCTCGGCCGCCGGTGACAGCCTGCGTGACCTCGACCTCACGATCCCGGTCATCGCCCTTGCAAAACGTGAAGAGGAAGTGTACCTTCCCGGAGAAACCCTCCCGCGCCAGCTTGACAGGAAGGCGATGGCCCTGCATTATCTGCAGGAGATCCGCGATGAGGCGCACCGGTTTGCCATTGCCTACAACCGGCTGCTGCGGAACAAGTCGGCAGTAGCCGGAAGCCAGAAATCCGGGAAAACCCGGAAAAAGAAAAGCAGCTGAACCGGGACTGGTGCGGGGCTCATCTCCCGGTCTTTCCTTGTTCAGATGTCCTTTTCAACCAGTACCCGGTGGCTGCCATCGGAGAAATATCCCGTGATGACGACGTGGTTTTTGCCACTGTACGCCCCGGTGAATGATTCGGTTGCGTGGACCTGGATCGGTGTTGTGGCAAGCCGGGACCCATCCGAGGTGGTCCTGATCTTTCCATTGTCGTCCGTGACGGTATACTCCAGTTCAATGAGATTGTCCATGCCCGGCGCACCGACAAAGGCAATCGTGATATGCGAATCATCCGGCTGGGTCACGGTAATTCCGGATGTTGGTTCCGCCGGGCTTCCTGCCTGCTGGGTGCACCCTCCGGAAATGAGCAGGAGCACCAGCGCCGCAGCCATAGACAGGTACAGGAAAGAATGGGGAAGTCCAGATACATCAGATCTCATATACTCTAATCAGCGTCGGTTTTTATAAAATTGCTGAATGGGAGCGCGGATCCTGCCGGGCGGATGGTTACCGGGTTTTTATGAAAAAAAGAGGGATCGTCCCCACCGGTTTTTATCTCCGTTTCAGTTGGTGACGATACGGATGTTCATGGTATAGGCGGTCTCGTTTCCGGTGAACGGTTCACACGAGCGGCCGTAGAATGCATTGAATGTCTGGTCCCCGCTGCCGGAGGCCCGCAGGACCCAGGTGCGGGTCCCGCCCACGCCAACCATGCCCTCTGCGTGTTTGTTCTCCTGGAAGTCCGAGGAAAGGACCGTCAGGCCGGAACTGGTGGTGGCATTCCATGCATACCCGGTTGTGGGATTTTCTTCAAGCTGGACTGCAAACCTGGTATCCGCTGTAATATTTCCGGTGGTGCCATTGTCCTTTTCGGTGAATGTGACCATCATCTTTCCTTCCTGTGCTGTTGTCGCCGCGACCGGTGTACCGGGCGCTGCTGTGGTCTGGATGGTTGCGATACTATCCTGGGTCTTCTGGGCCTGCTGGGTGCACCCGCTGGAGAGTACGAGGACTGCGGTGATCGCGAGGAGTGCAAGGACCGCGGGCATGTGCCAGGGTGAACGACGGGATTGTGTCATGCGTACAGCATTACCCATGGTCTCTTAATAAAATTCCTTTGACTGCTAATCTTTTCGCAGTGTTCGCCGGGTTTATTATTCCCGGCAGCGATGGATCTGCAATGGACTTCAAATACGGACTTCTCCTTGTGGCCTGCGTCGCGGCGGTCATCGTTGCAGGGTGCACGGACACATCAACGGCGCCCGTGACTCCTTCTCACACCCCGGCACCGGTCGCGTCCACCGCCATCCCGGCGCAATCCCCTGCCGGTGTGACCGCTGATGCATGTTCTGATGACGTGTGCACGTTCATCCCGCCTGCACTGTCTAAAGAGAAGGAAACATCCCTCCGCATCGAGGCCTCTCCCCGGCGGTATTCCCCGATAATGTCGTCAACGCCCGGTGTCGGTCTTGCTCCGAACGTGACCGGTTTTAATGCCTCCTCTGCTGTGTTTACGTGGAACGCCAGTTACGGACAGTTCCTTTTCTGGGATGCACCTGATTATACCGTGAACCAGCTGGGGGCAACAGCCTCCAACTCCGGCGGGAAACTCTACTGGTCATTCATTGACAGACCTGCATCAACCGCGGAACCGGTAGTCATTACCGTGATCGCAAAAGACCCGGCCTCGGGAACCGTGCTGGGAAGATCAAATGTGACCCTGGCATGGGACGGCAATTACACGGTGACTGTGCAGGACACCCGGTAACATCAAAAAAGAAATTCAAAAAAGGATTTTTTCTGCTTTTATTTTTCCGGACCCGCCTCATCCGCCGTTTTTTGCCCCTTCTCCCCAAACAGGCGGCCGACTCCCATTGTCGTATTGATCCAGCGGAGTTCGTCGCAGGACTCGAAGATGAGGAGCAGCATCAGCGTGAACGGGATCGCAAAGAACATGCCGACCAGGCCCAGCAGCCAGCCCCAGAAGATCACAGAGAGGATGACGATGAGGGCCGGCATCTCGAACTTTCGTGCCGCAAGGAAGGAGTAGACAGGGTTTTCCACGACAAGGTTGAGGATGCAGATCGCAACGATGACTGCGATTGCCCCCGGTATCCCGAACTGGAGCCAGGCAAAGAAGAGTGCCGGGACCGCTGCGATGATCAGCCCGAAATACGGGATGTAACCGAGAAGGAACGTCAGGACCCCCCACAGGACCGCCCCGTGGACTCCCATGATCCCGAGGAATCCCCCGAACAGGAGCCCGTGGATGAAATTCGTCTCGGTCCTGACAACGATGAAGTCAATGACGTAGCCGGACATGCGGGTGTACTTCCTGAGTGCATCCGCGTCCCTGCCGAGGGTACTCTCGATCTGGGTGAACAGCCGGGGCGAGTCCAGCAGTATGAAGAAGGTGGTCACGGCCACAAAGAAGAGGAACATGATCCCTTCAGCGAAACTGGCTGCCCCTGACACTGCATACCGCAGCATATCCCCGATATCAAAGGACGAGGGGTTGAGTGCATCACTGGAGAATCCAACCGAGACGAGGAGGGCAGAGATGTCGGTGAGCCGGGTGTTGAGCTCCTGCTGGTACATGGGGGCATCCGAGACCAGGGAGTTGAGCGATAATACGGTCATGAAAATGCCCCCCAGTATGATGAGGACTGCAATAATGGTGACGAGCAGCACTGCAGAAAAATTCGAGAGCCCTTTTGTTTTCAGCCAGTTGACCGCAGGCAGGACGAGCATGCTGAGGATGATGGCCATCAGGATGAGGCTGACGAGGTATGAGGTCACCTTCACCGCGATGACAATGATAAAGACGAGCGCGATGATTAAAAGAGCGCGCTCAATCCGGAATTCGTCTGGAAGAGCCATAGCACATTGGTATCGGACGGGTGATCATACAAAGCTTATCCTGTCCGGCGTTGTTGCCCGGGCAGAGCAACCGGTGTTTGTTCCGGAAAAATATTCCCGGCCCGCGTCTTTCCTGCAACGCAGGCCGGTAAAAATGGTGATGAGATCTTCCCGTCCGTTTACTACGGAGGGATGAGGATTATGGTGTCTTGGTGACGGGTGTGCTTCCCGCAATGGACATTGACAGGTGTTTCTGCTGCTCGTGTTCCTGGTGTTCGTATGGCTGTACGACAATACCTGTGCAGTTATGCACCGGTATATGTAATGTATGTTTGACATTTTGTTTTATATGCTTTCTGCTCGTCACGTCTGATATTCGCATATTGCGGGATATGGTTCACGACGGCCAGATGATCTGAATCGCTGGAACGGTCCGGGGGAGATGCGGTGCAGGCTGTTGCCATGCACCTACCGGTACCCGATCGCTGCGCCAAGGAGGTTGGCGGTAATTCTGAGTGCTTCCACCTCATCCGGTGATCGCACGCGCTCGGTCAGATCGAAGAAGCCGATAAATCCCCAGAGACTGTCGCGGATGAAAATCGGGAGGATGACCCCGGACCGGACCCCGAGCAGCGAGAAGAGTTTTTTCTCATCTTCGGGAAGTGTGGAGAGCACTGCCGGGATGACCTCGCCTTTCATCAGCAGGTCATGCCAGCGGGAGAGCCCGAGCCCCTCAAACGTGAACTGCTTCAGTTCCGGTTTGAAAACGCAGGAGTGAAAGGTGGGGCATCCCCATTCATAGATCATGCTGGCCGTTTCGGGACCTCCCGGTTCAGCGTCCACCCTGAAGATCCCGATGGCACTGGCATCCAGCGCAAGGCCGATGGGTTCGAGGATATCACGGATATCGGAAGCGTTGAAATCACGGACCGGTCGGTTTGCAGGCGGGTCCTCCCGGGATACCCGGAGCAGCCATTCCACCGCCGAGCTTACGCCAAACAGGATCGCATCGCGCTTCTTGATCTCGTGTTCGACCCGGTGCTTGTAGAGCGCCATCTCGATGACGGAATGGAGTTCCCGTTCATCGTACGGCTTGACAACGTACCCGTACGGTTCGGTGACTTTGGCCCGTTCAAGGAGGACCTTGTCGGCATAGGCCGTGAGATAAATGACCGGGATATCGTAGAGAATGTGCACCCTTCCTGCGGTATCGACCCCGTCCAACTCGCCGGCAAGATGGATGTCCATGAGCACGAGGTCCGGGTGGCTCTCTTTGATCTTTTCCAGCGCGAGTTCCCCGGATTTGGCAATTCCTGCGGCACGGTACCCGAGACTGATCAGGGTCTCCCTGATGTCACTGGCAACGATCGCTTCATCTTCAACAATAAAAATTGCCGGCCCGGTCATGTTCTGCTCCCTCCTGTAGATTTACTGGGCAGCGTGATAATAAACATTGTTCCTGTGCCGGGTCCCCTCTCGATAGTCCCCCCCAGCTGGTCGACAAGGCTGTTTGTGAGCCGCAATCCAAGTGAATCTGTCTCCTTCCAGTCAAATCCCGGCTTCAGCCCCGGCCCGTCATCCTTGATCACAAGCGTAATCAGGTTGTCCCTTAAGTGGCTGCTGATACTGAGAGTACCGGACCTGTTGTCCGGGAAGGCATGCCTGAGCGCATTGGAGATGAGCTCGTTCAGGATCAGCCCGAGAGGGATCGCGGTGTCAATGTCCAGCGCGATCTTCCCGATCTCTGTCAGGAGCGTTACCCGGCGGTGGTCGACCCCGTAGGACGCGAATAACTGGGTGGCGAGAAACCGTGTGTAATCGTACAGGTCGATCGATGAGAGGTTCTCCGACAGGTAGAGTTTTTCGTGGACAAGAGACATCGCCCGGACGCGGTTCTGCGTTTCTGCGAGCACCTGCTTCATCCATGGATCTTCCAGCGTGCGTATCTGGAGTTTTGTTAAGCTGATGATAATCTGGAGGTTGTTGTTCACCCGGTGGTGGATCTCCCGCAGGAGCAGCACTTTCTCGTCCAGCGATGCCCGGATCGCAGCCTCGTCCTGTTTCTGGCGGGTGATATCGTGGGCGGCGACGATGATCCGTGCATCGGTGGCATCCTTTCCCCGGAACAGGGTGGAATTCACGGTGAGCGGTGTGAGGTGGCCGTCGGTCCTCCTGAGCTGGATCGTATATTCAATCATCCTCTTTTCACGGAGCTGGTCGAGAATATCCTCAGGGGTCGTGTTGTCGATGAGGTAACGGGAATACGAGGTCCCGATCAGCTGGTCCCGGGGGATACCCGTCAGCAATTCAGCAGCAGCATTCACATCCAGTATCGTGCCGGTCAGGTCGAGCACGACCATGAGGTCCGGGTTTGCTTCGATTACCGACCGGGTATAGGTAAGAACATCCTGTACTTCCTGTTCGGCATTCTTGCGCTGGACGATCTCTTCATGTAAAGCCTGCGTCCGGTCCCTGACGATCTTTTCGAGATCCGCATTCAGCTGTGCAAGTTCATCTTCCGTCTTCTTGAGCCGGGTGATATCCCGCATCGATTCGATGGCTCCGATGATGGCGCCTTTTGCATCGTACAACGGGGATGCAACCAGTGCGAAAATGAGCTTTCTTCCATCGGGGCGCAGCAGTTCTGTCTGGGCCATGACCGATAGTCCCTCATCCCGTATTCCCGTGTATCCCATGCGGCCAAAGTCCTGATCCGGATGAAGAACCAGATCGATCAGGACCGGGCGCCGTTTCCCATACTGCCAGATACTGTACTCGTAGTTCCCTTTACCAATCATATCTGCTGCAGGGATGCCACTGATCTTTTCATACGCCTGGTTCCATGCCAGCACGTTCCCTGCCGTGTCGATAACAAACGTTGGATCCGGAAGGAAACTGATGATGTCAGAGAAGAGCTGGCGTGATTCACGGAGTGCCTCCTCTGCCTCTTTCCGTTCTGTGATATCCTGCCCCTGGGCGATGGTGGTAATAACGGTCTTCCCGTCTTCACCAAAGAGTGTTGCCGAGTTCCAGAGGATGGTCCTCACGTCACCGGAAACATGGAGGATCGGGATCTCAACCGTCTCCCAGTGTTCCCCGGCAAGGGTGATTCCAATCTGTTCCAGTGAGGATTCCCTGCTCGATTCCGGGAAGAGGATGGAGATGTGCTGGCCGATAACCTCCTTCTCGGTCCTTCCGGTCAGGTGCTCGAATGCATGGTTGAACCGGGTGATCCGGAACCCCGGGTCCCAGACCATGATAGGGGCATTTGCATAATCGAAGAGGCTTTGCAGGTAATCGTTGGTCTCTTTGAGCAATTCCTCAGCTCTCTTCCGGTCGGAAATATCCAGGATAATTCCTTCATAATGGGTTATCGTTCCCGAAGCATCGCGACGGATGTGGGTATAGTCCGACACCCAGTATTCTTTTTTGTCTTTCCCGATGAGCCGGTACTCCTGGGTATAATCGTCGATATGGTGGGTACTGTTGTATTCCACTTCCCCACCTATACGTTGAAGATCATCAGGATGTATGACCGAACTGAAGAGGATCCTGCCGGAGAGGAAATCTTCGCTGGTATACCCGAACTGGGAGATGTTCTCGCTTACCATCTCGACCGGCCAGTTCTCCTCGGCCTTCCAGAGGAAAGCAACGGCAGGACTCGTGTTGATGATCTTCAGTTGTCGCTCCTGGATCCGGAGCAGCTCCTGGATCCGGTCCTGTGCGGCTTTCCGCCCGGTAATGTCCACGAAGACTGCAACAAAATATCCTTTTTCGGGGCTGTATACCGAGATCTGGTGCCACAGCCCAAGTGGTTTGATATACTGTTCAAAGCTCTCCGGAATACCCGTTTTTGCAATGCGTCCATACCTTTCGAAGAGCTCAGGGACCTGTGCGCGGAAATCCGGCATAACTTCAAGAGCCCGCTTTCCTTCGACATCTCTCTGCCCGGTTATCTCTTCAAACGCACGGTTCACCGACAGGTATACCCAGTCTGATGGCCTGCCCTGGTCGTCATAGATCATGTGCCCGTAGACGAAGGCTTCAACCATGTTCTCAAAGAGAGTATGATATTTCTTCTCGCTCCTCCGCAGGGCATCCTCCGTCCGTTTCCGGTCCGTGATGTCAAGGAAGGTCACAACGGCTCCGATAACCTCCCCTTTGTAACGTTGCGGGTACGACCAGTACTCGGCGGGGAACGATGTGCCGTCGGCCCGCCAGAGTACTTCATCGTCCACGTGCGTCCCCTCCCCTTTCCTGAATGCCTGGAAAACCCGGCATTCTTCAACCGGGAAGTGTGATCCGTCCGCACGTTTTGCATGGATCTGCCGGTGCATGTTCTTCCCGAGCAGTTCGTCCTGGTGATGGTACCCGAGCACGCGGAGACACGCCTCATTGCAGAATGTGCAGTTGCCGTTCATGTCAAGCCCGTAGATTGCTTCGGCTGCGGAGTTCAGCAGGAGACGGTTTTTTGCATCGCTCTCCCACAGTGCCTCTTCTGCACGGGTGCGTTCCGTGATGTCGACCCCGACTGCAATGAACCTCGGGGACTGGCTGTTCTCATGGGGCAGGACCTTGGTGTTCCACAGGATAGTCTTCCTGGATCCATCCCTGCAGGTGATCGTTGTCCTGAGGTTCTCCAGGAAATTGTTCTTTGCGATGATCTCCGAGATCTTCCCGGTGATCTCTTTCCGGTATTCAGGTTCCGGGTAGAGCAGTTTCCAGATGGTGTTTTTCCCAACAACTTCACTTTTTAGATAGCCGCTTATCTCTTCTGCCGCCCGGTTCCATTCACGTATCCTGCCATCTTTTTCCAGTACCATCAGCCAGACATTGGCATTCTGGATGATCCCTTCCTGGATATCGCCACTGATTCTCAGGCGGTCCCCTGCCATAACCAGGTTTTCTGAAAGGTATGCGACAAGCACGGCGATGGCAATGAATATGAGGGCCCGGAAGACTGCAGATTCAATTTCGACCAGATTATGTGCATCAGACAAGATTGTGGAGGTAAGGTAGAACAGGCTCAGCAGGATGCTGAGAATAACGCCCTTCTTCCGGTAATGGTACGCGAGGAGCACGATGGGGATATAATACAGGTGCATGAAGACCGTCGTGATGCCCTGCACCGTGCACCAGGCCGTGAGGAGGATGACGGCACCCGACAGGGCCAGAATTGCCACCTGCCACATCCGTTCGGTCATCAGGAAATCTCTGGAGATCTTCATCACAATCGCCGCCCCCTTCCTGTCATGGTGGCAGATCCCTTGAACACAGGGCTAGTCTTTCTCATGCAGCACCATGGTAAACGATGTCCCGGCCGTCCGGTCGAGTTCGATTGTCCCGTCGAGCTGGTCCACGAGCGTGTTGACCAGGCGGAGTCCCAGCGACGGGGCATTCTGCCAGTCCAGGGTCTCCGGCATCCCGATGCCATTGTCCCGGAACCGGACGTTCAGGAGGTGACCTTCTTTCTTAACACTGACCTCGATCTCGCCCGGTCTCCCGTCAGGGAATGCATATTTCAGTGAATTGGTAATTAACTCATTCACGATCAGGCCCAGCGGGATTGCACTGCTGATACCCACTTCCACGCCGACGATATCCGTTTTGAAGGTGACCCCCTGCGCTTTTGCCCCATAGGACTGGAAGAGGCCCGTGCCAAGGAACCGGAGATAATCCCTGAGATCGATCCTCTCGATGTTTTCCGCTTTGTAGAGTTTCTCGTGGACAAGTGCCATCGCCTTGACCCGGCTCTGGCTGTCACGGATCACCGAAAGGGTAGCCTCATCGGTAATGGAGCGGGCCTGGAGGTTCAGCAGGCTCACGATGATCTGGAGGTTGTTCTTGACCCGGTGGTGGATCTCCTTTACAAGCATGACCTTCTCGTCAAGCGATGCCCGGAGTTTGTTCTCGGCTTCGAGGCGCTGGTTGACCTCCTCCTGCAGGGACTCATTTGTTTTCTGGAGTTCCAGGGTCCGCTCTTTCACCCGTTCCTCAAGGGTGGTGTTCAGCGCCCGGATCTCCGATTCCATCAGTTTGCGGCCGGTAATATCCAGGGCAACACCGGTCACATGCGCTGCATTTCCCTCCGGGTCCATGTCAACGACCTTGCCCCGTGCGAGAATCCATCTCCATGTCCCGTCCTTTGCCCGGAAACGGAATTCAAGTTCAAGGACCGGCACTCTCTCCTCGATCTGTTGCATCTGGCTCGCAACCATGCGGTCCTGGTCATCGGGATGGACAAGCTCAAGCCACGCATTGTAGGTGGCGGGAAATTCCCCGGGCTGGTACCCGCACATCGTGAAGAAACGGTCGCTGAAAAATCCTTTTCCCTCGGGAAGGTGCAGGTCCCAGAGTGCGGCATCCGCCCCTTCGAGTGCGAGCCTCAGCTGTGCCTCGCTCCTCCTGAGTTCCTCCTCTGCCCTCTTACGGTCAGTAACGTCCCGGATCGTTCCAACCAGTGCCTTGACCGAGCCATCCGCTTCGTGTACGGGGATCGCGGTGATCAGGGTATCGATGATGGTGCCATCTTTTTTCCGGAGCCGGACCGGGAATTCTTTGATATATCCCTCCTGTATAATCTTTTTAATAAATACCGTGCGCTCCTCACTTCGCTCGTAGAGGCTGGAGATGGAGACCGGCATGAGTTCGTCCCTGCTGCCATAGCCAAACATCTCCAGGGCTGCATTGTTGAAATCAATCCACCGGCCATCCGGTGAAGTGATAAAGACGCAGTCCCGGGACGTGGTAAAGAACTCGCGGTATTTCGCCTCGCTCTCGCGCAGTGCCTCCTCGGCTTTCATACGCTCGGTAATATCCCTGCCCACGGACTGGTATTCGGTCAGCACTCCCCGGCGATCAAATATTCCCCTGTCCGTCCACTGCTGCCACCGGACCTCCCCGCCCGGCATGATGATCCGGTGCTGGACCGTGCCTACCGGGTTATCGGGGGTGATCGATGCGAAGAACTGCGTCAGTACCGGCCGGTCTTCAGGGGGTATCTCCGGCCGGAACCGGTGCCCGATGATCTCGCTGCAGCGTTTGTTGAAATACGTGCAATACGCTTCATTGGCAAAGAGGTGCGTTCCGTCAGGAAGGAACCGGCAGATGAACTCGGTCTGGCTCTGGACGATATTCCTGTACCGCTCCTCGCTCCTCTTCAACGCGTCTTCTGCCCGCCGGCATTCTGTAACGTCAATCCCGATGCCGACAAAAAAGTCAGGTTTCCCGGCCCCCTGCTTCACGGGCCTGCCGTGCCATTCGACGATAAAGCTGTTCCCGGATTTGCTGATGACCCGGTTTACGCTGGTGGTTGCCTTCCCTTCAACGGTGATCTCCTCAAATACCCTGGTCAGGTCTTCCCGGTCTTCCGCCGGGACAAAGGTCGTGAGGTAATCCATCCCCTGCACTTCTTCCAGCGTGTATCCCAGCGCATCGAGCAGGGCACGGTTCATCGTGATCGTCCTGCCATCCGTCCTGATGGCAACATAAAACGTTGGCAACGTATCCAGTAACAGGTGAGTGAATTCCTGCTCATCCTTTAGCGCCTTCTCGGCCGCTTTGCTCCTGGCGATATCGGCTTCGAGTTCCATCACTTTCTTTTCGAGTTTTTTGAACAGTACCTCGTTATACTGCACCAGGATCTCGTTCTCTGCTCTCCTGGGGGCTGCGGGTGATTTTGCCGGTTGCTGCCGGTATTCCGAAAGGACCTCTCGGATCTCCTTCACGAGAAAATCCGGTTTCTGCGGCTTGACCATGAACCGGTCAGCCCCGAGGTTGTATGCCAGTCGTTCGGCCTCGGGATCGGTATAGGTTGCGGTATAGAATATGAACGGGATATGTTTCAGCCGGTTATCGGCCTTCCACTGCCGGCAGAGCTCGAATCCGTCCATCACCGGCATCAGGATATCGGTGATGATGAGATCCGGCAGATCGCGTTTTGCCGCATCAAGGGCCTCTGCACCATTTTTTACAGAAGTTACGAGAAAACCGTTTCCTTTCAGGATCGATTCCAGGAGGTAGCGGTTCTGTTCAATGTCATCCACGATCAGGATCCGGGTCATTCCCCGGCACCCCGAAAACGTTCGGCAGGAATGAACCGGGCGATCTGGTCGGAAAAGGTCTTCGGGTTGATCGGCTTCTCGATATACCCGGTGCATCCTGCGGCAAGTGCCTTCTCCCGGTCCCCTGCCATTGCATAGGAGGTGAGGGCAACAATGGGTATCATGCTCACGTGAGGAATTTTCCTCAGTTCGCGTGCGGTCGCGTACCCGTCCATGACCGGGAGCTGGATATCGAGCAGGATCAGTTCAGGCATCTCCTTTGTTGCCATGCCGATACCCTCCCTGCCGTCATGCGCCCGTACCACTGCATATCCCTTTGCGTTCAGGATGAAGTTCACCAGGTAGTAGTTCTGGTCATTGTCCTCGATATAGAGCACTTTGATCGTCATGATTCACTCCGGTAAGCCGGGACCGTGAAACTGAACGTGCTGCCCCTGCCCGGTTCACTCTCCACGTCAACAGTTCCGCCCATCAGGTTGACGAGCCGTTTTGAGATCGAGAGCCCGAGGCCGGTGCCTTCGTACTTCCGGGTCAGGCCGGTCTCGACCTGCGTGAACGGCCGGAATAACTTCTCCAGGTCTTCCTTTTTGATCCCGATGCCCGAATCGGCAACACTGATCCGGACAAATGTTTCCTGCAGCGAGCAGGTGATCCGGATCTGTCCCTGCTCGGTGAACTTGATCGCATTGGAGAGCAGGTTTAAGAGGACCTGCTCGACCCTGCGGCTGTCCGCCGTGACCATCCCCACCTCCGGTGCAACTTCGAGAACGAGGGCAAGGTGTTTCGCTTCCGCCAGGGGCCGGACTGTCCGGACGGTTTTATCGATCACCGGCCTGATCTCGAACCGTTCGTTTGCGATCTTCAGCTGCCCGGCCTCGATCCTGGAGAGGTCCAGCACGTCGTTGATCAGGGCGAGCAGGTGCTCGGAGCTGTCCGAGACCATGGTGAGCTGTTTCTTCTGCTCCTCGTTCAGGGGCCCGGCCATCTCCTGGAGGAGGATCCCTGAGAACCCGATGATGGAGTTGAGCGGCGTCCGGAGTTCGTGGGACATCGTGGCGAGGAACGCGGACTTGAGCCGGTCCGCAGATTCTGCGGCTTCCTTTGCCTGGGCGAGCTCGCGGGTGCGTTCGGCAACGAGATCTTCGAGATGGTCCCGGTACGCCTCCAGCTCGAGAAGTGCCTGTTCCCGTCCCTCCTTTTCTTCATGGATCTTCCCGACCATTGCTTTGAACGAACGGGCAAGGCTCCCGATCTCCCCGGCTCCCCCGGTCCCGATGGTCTGGTCAAGGTCACCGGTCTCGGCAATCCTCCGGCTCACCTCCGTCAGGCTGGTGAGCGGCCGGATGACGGTAAGGTTGAGGGCGATAAGGGTAATTACGCTGAGCAGCACGAGGGCCAGGAGGACAAAGAGGAGAATAGGCAGGACGGAGTCGTTGATCGCTTGCTCGATGGTACTGAACGGGACAAAGGTACCGATCTTCCACCCGAGTTCCGGGGATGTATAGTACATCAGGTACGTCCCGTTGAGTACCAGCATGCCTTCCTTTGTTGTAAGGAACACCGGGGTCTGGTCGCCAAGGAGAAGGCTGATATTTCTGTACAGGAGGGATGAATCATGGCTGGCAAGGATCGTGCCCTGCCGGTCGACAAGGACCATCTCACTGCCATCCACACTGCCAACCGTGGAGATGTAACTGGTCAGGTTGACAAGGGTGATATCGGCACCAATGACCCCGATCATCGTCCCGTTATGGTCAAGGACCGGTGTTACAATCCCGATGTTCACATCGTCCGTGGTGACTGCCTTGTAGGGATCGGTTACGGAGACTGTGCCCTGGTGTTCCTTTGCAAGGATATACCAGGGCCGTTCACGGGGATCATATGCGGTAGGCCGCGCCCGTGGATATGACCGGACAGACGCTCCGTTCTCCCTGCCCATGTATACCGAGCTGACAAACGGGTGCGAGGTCTGGTAATCTCTCAGTATATCGATGATATGCTGTTCATCTTCGCCGATGGAATACCGGAATGTCTCTTCTGTGGCGTTCAGAAAATTCGTGAATCCTTCGTCATTCCGTGTCTGGATGCGATCATTGAGCGACAGTGCAAGGACATCATATTTCGCAGCGCTGATGAAGTTGGAGAGGGCAAAATCGATATGCCTGAGTTGGGTGATGGAATCCCCGGAAATCGTGTCAAGGTTCTGCTTGTGCAGGGTCGAGGGCAACACCCCGCCAATCAGCACCAGTACCAGTACTGCTATGCAAAGGTACAGGATCAGGACCCGTGACTGGAGTTTCATGGGTATGGGGAGTATCCTTTTTGGTATGATAAGCGTTTCCCCCCTTCTTGCAGGGAAGGGGGATGCATAAAAACGGGTGCACAAAAAAGATCAGGTTATTGTTTTTTAGTAAACCGGTATGATCCATGAGGTACCGTGATCTCGAAACGTGCGCCCTGGCCGGGTGTGCCGTTTTCAATGATCGTCATACCGGATAAGGTGAGAAATTCCCGGGCAAAGAACAGCCCGAATTTCCCCTCCCCCCCTGCGATACGGTCAAAGATCCGGGGCTTCTGATCAAGGGGAATCCCCCCGCCGGTATCCGTAAAGATGATACACAATCCGGTGGGATCCTCCCTGCAGGAGATGGAAATGCGGGTGTGCGTCCCCCCGTACCTGATGGAATTATGGATAAGGTTGTAAAAAACACGGGCGATCAGGGGATCGGTATCAATTTCAAGCCCGGACAGATCGCAGGCCAACGGTACGGTGTGTTCCTGGCTCTGGAGCGCCATCTGCATCCGGATGGTCTCTTCCAGTGCAATCCAGCGGGAGCGGACCATCCCCATCTGCTGGTAATCCTTGGTATTTTTGATCAGGTTCTGGATCGTCCCAAGGATCTCCAGCTGTTTTCCCATGAAGTCGATCTGTTTTCTTTCATTTTTCGGCCTCCGGGATAACTCGATATATCCCCTGAGTGCCGTTACCTTATTCTGGATATCCTGGTACGTGACCTCCGTCATGAGGGCGAGTTTACGGTTTGCCAGGAGGATCTTTTCTTCTGCCTTCCTGTGGAGAGCGATCTCGTCTTCCAGGGCCTTCACTTTTGCCTCCAGCTTGCGGAACAACACCTCGTTATACTGCCGCAGGCTTTCCATCTCATCAAGGGTGGGTTCCCTGGCATCGGGCCGGCCCTGCCCGAATTCCTCGATCACTTCACCGACAATCCGGCTCATGACGTCGGGTTTCTGCGGTTTGAGAATAAACCGGTCTGCCCCGAGGCTCAGGGCAAACTGCTCGTCTTTTGGATCGGTATAGGTTGCGGTATAGAATATGAACGGGATATGTTTCAGCCGGTCATCGGCCTTCCACTGCCGGCAGAGCTCGAACCCGTCCATCACCGGCATCAGGATATCGGCGATGATCAGGCCAGGCGGCCTGTCCCGTGCCGCATCCAGTGCTTCGGCGCCATTGCGGGCGGACTCCACCAGGAAATGGTTCCCTTTCAGGATGGATTCCAGCAGGTACAGGTTCTGCGGATTATCGTCAACGATCAGGATTCTCGAAACGCTGTCCATACCGGAAATGGCCACCACCCCCAGTTAACTGAATTGTACGGTAAATGTCTCGGATTTATAAAAAAGGTACCGGTCCCATCCAATGAAACCAATACCTAAAAACCCCCGGGCCAAATACTATCCGGAAGATACATGCCGGAGGAACAGGACTGCCGGCAGTGCGGGAAGTGCTGCGAGAAGTGGGGCTGGGATCAGTTGGGCATACCGGAGGATCTCGTCCCGTGGATTGCCGGCAACCGTACCGACATCCTGCAGCATGTCTCGATCACATTCCGTGACGGGAGCCGCGCGACCGGCAAAAACATGTCTGCTGCCGACCTGCCCCGGGTTGCCCGCATCTATTACTGGGTTGACCCGCAGGGAAGGAAGCTGACGCACTGCCCGTTCTTTTTCCGGGCAGAGGATGGTAAGGTGTACTGCCGCATCCACCAGACCAAGCCTGCCGTCTGCATCGGCTTTACGCCATGGAACGAGGGCATCCGCGACTATGCCCTGAACTGCCCGGCGTGCCGGGACACAGCGCCGTAGTGCGGTTTCGCCCCGTATGTCCTGTCGGTAAAAAAGAATTCAGTTGAGAAGCCAGATGGTCCCGGTCAGGACCGATGCGAAGGCAGTCCAGCAGAGGTAGGGCACAAGAAGCCAGGCCGCTGTCGGGTTGATCCTCCTGAAGGTGAATGCCGTTGCCGCAATGAGCGCGAACAGCACGAGGACCTCCACGAATGCCACGAATAGCAGGTGCATGCCAAAGAAGATGATCGACCAGGCGAGGTTCGCGGCAAGCTGGGCCGCAAACAGGATCACGGCGTACTGTACCGACCGGTCAGCAATACCGTCCTTTATGACAAGCCAGAGCGAGGCCCCCATCAGGATGTAGAGAAGTGTCCAGGCCGGCCCGAAGAGCCATGCGGGCGGGTTGAACGAAGGTTTCTGGAGCCCGGCATACCAGCCGGTGATATCCGGCATGGTGAAAAAAGAACCGATAACCCCGATAACAAGCGGGATGGCGATACAGAGGACGAGCAGTCCCGTGGAACGGGCAGAAGGAAATTGCATCGGTGATCATGGAATGAGAGGTATAGGGAGTGATAAAGGTTGGGATGGTATAATTTCACCCTTAACGGAATGGCGGGAGGATGGTATGCTTATGGTCACTTCATCTCAGCGAACCGGTATGAACCTTTCGGCACGAACATCTCGAAGCGTACGCCCTTCCCTTCCTCTCCGGTCTCCTGTATGGTAATTCCCGTAATGGAGAGGATTTCACGCGTAAGAAACAGGCCGAGGCCGGTGTTCTTCCCGTACCCCCGCTCAAAGATCTTCTGTTTCTCATCAGCAGTGATGCCAATCCCGTTGTCCGAATAGATGATCAGGAGCCCGTTGTCCGCCTCTTCGTAGTGGAGCGAGATGCCGGTAGCACCCTGGCCGTGGAGGAAGGTGTTCTCACTCAGGTTGAAAAACGCCTTTTCAAGGAGCGGATCGGCAAAGATCTCAAGCTGGTTCACCCGGATGTCCCGCGTGACTTTCAGTGAATCCAGGTGGGAGATCGCGTACAGGAAGACCTGGTTGACCCCCTGCCAGCGAGGGGGGTGGATCCCCATGTCCTGGTAATTCTTTGCAAAGTTTAATGAACTGACGATCTTGTGGATGAGGAACGCCTCTTTTTCTGCATAGGATTTCACTTTGGCCTCGTCCCGGTTGTTGTTTGCCAGCTGGAGGTACGCCGAGAGCGCGAAGATCGTGCTCTGGATATCCTGGAAGATGACCGTGTTTAAGAGGCCGAGTTTTTTCCGGGCCTGTTCGAGCGCCCTTTGGGCCATCTGGGTCTCGCTGATATCCCGGACAATGGCAAGGACACGGGGCTCCGTTTCCCCGCGTTCATTGACTGACTCGATCCTGCGCAGGCGGACTTCGACCGGGAACTCCTCGCCGTTCTTCCTCCTGCTGACCCATTCAAAGTCCGCTTTTCCTGTTTCGAGTGCTGTCCGTATGTGTCCCACAGCCCTGTCGGGGTCATATCCCCGGCCACTCATCGTATCAGGGCCTGCCGACAGTGCTTCCTCACGGGTAACCCCGTAGGCCCTGAGGACATTTTCGTTTACATCGATGATATGCCCGTCCCTGGCATGAACAAAGATCAAATCCGGTGATCCCTCATAGATAACTTCGAGGTGGGTTTTTGCACTCCTGAGCTCCTGCTCCGTCCGTTTCAGTTCATCGTAATTACGCTGCAGTTCCTCTTCAGCCCATTTCCGTTCAGTGATATCCCTCACAATGCCCAGGATCTCATCCTCGTTGAGCGCCACCATCCGTGCCTCATACTGGCGCTGTCCCGATGGAAGGGCAAGTTCATACTCGAACTGCTGGAGTGTTCCCGTGTCCAGTGCCAGCCCGATATGCTCCATGATCGCAGCTGCCGATTCCTCTCCTAACCCCGTGTCCCGGATATTTTTCCCGATGATCTGGTCCACGGGCAGGGCAAGGATGGCGGGGTCCGGTACATTGAAATCACGGTACACCCCGTCCCGCGAGATGACAAACATCATGTCCGGGATGGCGTTAAGCAGCGTTTCATTCCGGTGCTCGCTCTCCCGCAGTTCCTGTTCCTTGGTGCGGATCTCCTCGTAGTTTTGTCTCAGTTCCTCGTCATTCCGGAACAGGTCCTCGTAGGCAGCGTGTATTTCCCTGTTCTTCTCCTCAAGAGCCTGTTCTGCAGCAACACGGTCAGAGATATCGACAAGCGATGCAATGCTCCGGGTTGTCCCGGGGATCATTGCCACGTAACTGATACAGTGCCTGACCTTCCCCTCCCGGTCAATGAACCGGAATTCATAGGTTTCGGGTGCATGTGCGGGATCGTTACGGCGGTCGTCATGATACTTTCTCATGCGTTTGAGGTCGTCCGGAACAACGAACTCGGTCCAGCGGTGCTTTCCTTCAATCTCGCTGACCGGATATCCCGACAACCGGGCAAAGCCTTCATTGGCCCGGCTGATGATAGTATCGTTTTCGATGATGACCGATGCCGAACCGGTCGTGTTGAAGACCGTCCGGTAAAACACCTCGGATTCACGGAGGGCCTGTTCCGTCTTCCTCCGATCCGTGATGTCGCGGCACAGGGTGAGTATCCGTGAAGTGTTCCCGTAGGTTACAACGGTCGCATTGATCTCGATCGGTGTTATTTTCCCTGATGAATCGGTATAGTCTACTTCAAAGTTCCTGATGAACCCATCCTTCGCACAGTGCGTGACCGCGTTCTGGTTCCTCTCTTTTTCGTAGTCAGCAGTCCATTCCACGACACTCCGCCCGAGGATCTCTTCGAGTCTGTGATGGCCGGAAAGTTCGACATATTTCTGGTTTGCATCAACTACCCTGCCGTCATGATCAACAATGACAAAACCGGTATCCGTGGTCTCGACCAGTGTCCGGTAACGCAGCTCGCTCTCGCGGAGCTCGCGTTCCCGGCTGCTGAGTTCGTCATAATTCTGCCGCAGTTCTTCCTCGCTTGAGGCAAGCTGTTCATTTGCGGCATGGAGTTCGTCGTTCTTTCTCTCCAGTTCCAGGACTTTTTCCCGGAGTTCGGGATAGTAACTCTTGCGGAGCGATGTCTCTCCAAGGCCGATGATCTTGTCCCGCTGCTCCTGCCAGTCGGGCGTGTCCTCAGAGTGCTTCTTCATAGATCCGTTCGATATCTTGTGCTGTCGGCTGCCGGGGGTTTGTTGCCATGCAGGGGTCCTGCAGGGCATTTCTGGCAAGCGTCGGGATCTTCTCCTTTGTCACGCCCAGGTCCCCGAGCGTTTCAGAAATGCCGAGGGTCTCCCGCAGGCTCCTGATACCTGCGATGATCTTCTCTCTCTTCTCGTTCTGGTGGAGCCCCGAAAGGTCCACACCCATCGCGTGCCCGATCGCCTCGTACCGGCCCGGGCATGACGGGAAATTGAATGCCATCACGTGTTCGAGCAGCAGGGCATTGCATTCGCCGTGGGGGAGGTCCGAGAACCCGCCGAGGCTGTGGGCCATCGCATGGACAGCCCCGAGGCTTGCGTTGGAGAAGGCGAGCCCGGCACAGAGGCTGCCGAGCATGGTCTGGTACCGGTGCCCGATATTCTTCGGGTTCTTGTAGGCCGGCAGGAGGTGGGCCTGCATCAGCCGGATCGATTCGAGCGCATGGATGTCCGTTACCGGGGAGCTGGCATTGGAGACATATGCCTCTACGCTGTGGGTGATCGCGTCCATACCGGTATAGGCGGTCAGTTCCGACGTCAGGGTGGTGAGGGGCAGGGGGTCGATGAGGGCAATGTCGGGCACGATCTTCTTGCTGATGATCGCAATCTTCACTCGCTGTTTTGTATTGTTGATGATGGCGAACTGCGACACATCCGCCCCGGTCCCGGCCGTTGTCGGGATACAGATCATCGGGGGCGGGGGGACAACGATCCTGTCAACACCTTCGAATTCCAGGATGTTCTTCCCGCTCGATGAGACGATCCCGATGCCCTTCGCGCAGTCCATCGGGCTGCCCCCGCCCACTGCAACAATGGAGTCACAGCCGGATTCCGCGTATATCGCAGCCCCCTCCATAACTTCCGTGTCCCGCGGGTTTGGCGATACGCCGGAAAAGACCGTGTGACCGATCCCCTCCTCATCGAGGCTCGCGGTCACGTCCCTGACCCACCCCTCGCGGATGATATTGGGCCCGGTCACGACCAGCACATGCCGTGCACCAAAATTTTTCGCGTACCGTCCGGTAAGGAGGCGGGCATCCGACCCGATCACAAATTCAGGAGCAACGAATTTCCTGAGTTCAAACCTGTCTCCGGTCACGACACGATCCCCTTTTTGTTACAAGTCTTAACACGGTATCATTATATTTTAAGATTTGGACGATACCCGTTGAAACGAAAAAAGGCTGTACGTCCTTTTGTACACCGGACCTTATGGGCCCGGAAAAAAATGTGTTCAGGATTTCTCGTAGGGCAGGGTAAGGTAACGGAGGACGCGTTCCATGACCACCGGGTTCCGGGGCAGGTAGATGTGGCAGTACTGGCTGGCTTCCGGGAGTGCTGTACCGTCGTCCTGCGCTGCCGGGATGATGTCAAGGGAAATTCCCGGGAGAGCTGATTCCCCGTGGGCCACGATCCCATCGCCTTCAACGGTGGTCCGGTACCGGCCGTCCGGGTCCTGTTCCCAGGTCCGGCCCCCGAACAGGGGGAAAAATGTCGGGTCCTCACCGGGATTTGCGGTCACGATGATCCGGTACGTGATGTCCGGCCGGATGCCGGCTGTGCGGAGCCGGTGCATAACCGGGCTTTTTGGCCGCACGTCATTGACGATCCGGTCTGCCGACGGGTCAAATCCCTGCGGGACAAAGACGCCCGTGAGCCGGTTGATGATCTCCTCTCCCCGGGCCGGATCGAAGAAGAGCTCGGCAAGGGCGGAACCGTTGTTGGGCGGGCCGAGGCCGATGAGCTGCCGGACTTTTGCCGTACGCAGCGAACTGTCCAGCACTTCGAGATAGTAGCGGGCGATACAGGTGCCGATCGAGTGGCAGACAACATCGACCTTTCCGTCATACCCGGTCTCCTCCCGTTTGTCCCGGACATATTCCCCGATGGCTTTTGCGATCTCGGGGACCGTCTCACCTGCCAGGCCGGTATGATCAAATTTCCAGACCGGGATTTTTGCCTGTTCGAGCAGGGGCGTGAGTTTGTTCCAGATGCCAGGGTGGCTGTTCCATCCGTGCACAAGGACGGCCGGAATTCTTTTTGGGGAATTTTTTTGCATCATGGGTATCAGTACATCAGGACTCGTGGACGGGCCGTTGTGGCCCGTGTTACATTTACCGTGGCCGGAGCGGTGACACATCCGGCAGTTATCCTATTGTACACCTTTTTTACCCAAGATAACCTTTACTAGATTACAGGAACAGCTATGGCAATTGACTGGTACAAGGAATTTGTCGACCTGAAGTACGAGCCGGCAAACGACGATCTCGTGGCCCTCTTCTATTTCGAACCCGCCGCAGGTATCAGCGGGAAGGAAGCAGCAGGACGGATCGCATCGGAGAGTTCGACCGGGACATGGACCACGCTCTTTACCATGCCGCCGCGGATGAAGGCCCTGCAGGCGACCGCATTCGATATCGAGGGCAACGTGGTGAAGATCGCATACCCTCTTGAACTCTGGGAAGAGGGCAATGCCGTCCAGCTGATGAGCGGGATCGCCGGCAACATCTTCGGTATGAAAGCGGTGAAGAACCTGCGGCTGATCGATGTCTCCCTGCCTGCGGCCTACCTGAAACATTTCAGGGGACCGCACTTCGGCAACGAAGGGATCCGGAAGATGATGAAGGTCCGGGGCCGGCCGCTGACCGGTGCGGTGCCCAAGCCCAAGATCGGCTTCACCGCAAAGGAGCACGCGGAGACCGGGTACGAGACCTGGATGGGCGGCTTCGACTTTGTCAAGGATGATGAGAACCTCACCTCGGTCTCCTTCAACCGGTTCGAGGACCGGGTAAAGTACATGACAAAACTCCGGGACAAGGCGGAGAAGGAGACGGGTGAGAAGAAGTCCGCGTTCCTCAACATCTCTGCGGATGTGGAGACCATGAAGAAGCGGGCCGACATCCTTGCAGCGAACGGCTGGAACTATTGCATGATCGATGTGGTTGTCGCGGGGACCGCAAGCGTCATGACCCTGCGGGACTATTGCTCGGACCTCGGGCTTGCGATCCATGCCCACCGCGCCATGCACTCCGCGTTCACCCGGAACAAGAAGCATGGCGTGTCCATGCAGTTCCTCGCGAAGCTGATGCGCCTTGTCGGCGTCTCCCAGATCCATACCGGCACCGCGGTCGGGAAACTGACCGGCTCCCGGCGCGAGTCGGTCGCCCTTGCCGATCTCCTGCGGGAGAAGAAGACGAAAGCGGTGGACGGGATGCTGCTTGAACAGGACTGGGGGAAGATCAAGACGGCGTTCCCGGTTTCATCGGGAGGCCTGCACCCCGGGCTCGTCCCGGATGTGATGGACATTTACGGCACCGAGATGGTGCTCCTCGTCTCCGGCGGCATCCACGTGCACCCGAAGGGGACCCGGGCCGGCGCAAAGGCAACCATGCAGGCGATCGAGGCATGGCAGGAAGGCGTGACGCTCGAAGAGAAGGCGAAGAAGGCAAAGGAACTCAAAGAGGCCCTCGGCAAGTGGGGCCATTACAAGCCGGTATGAAGAAGGGGATTTTTTCTTTTTCTTACACTATTTACGGGTTAATCTTATCCCGGAACAGCGCCGGGTTCTGCCTCCGGATCCACCAGCGCCTGACCAGAAACCCCCCCGCTGCGAGAACAACACACACGACCCCGGCAGCCATCAGCGTGACGATGGGTAGACCGGAGTCCGGCTGCACACCGGGAACCGCTGTTGTCATGGTGACGATGGGGGTGGTCACGATTCCGTTACCCGTTACTGCTGATGAACTCCTGCCTGCTGCCTGTGTCGGGGCATGATAGGCAGGTACCGTTCCTGTTGCCGTAACATTTCCTGATTCCTGCGTGATTCTGCGATCTCCGGTGATGGCAAACCTTGAGAAGCCGGTGCCCGTTGCTGTAAAGTACACCAGCCCGTTTGCACTATGATCGAGCGTTGTGGGGAGTGCCTGCCAGTCATTACCGGCATTATGGTACATGGTGATATCCTGCGGGGTGAAGCCATGCTCGTCCAGCCAGGATTGCGGGATATAGAACAGGATGGTCGTTGCGGTGATTGCCGTGTAGCGGGCCGGGGTGATGTCCGTATACTCGTACACCTCGCCGGGTGGCGGGGGAATGCCGTTGCCGGGCCCGTGGGCCTCCGTGGCGGTGATGATCACATCATTGACCTTCACACCGGTCACAGCCACCTGCACGATGGAGGTGCGGCCCACCTGGCCGGCCGAAGCCGAGACGGTCTTCAGCTGGCTCTGCTGCAGGGTATTTTGCGCAGCTTTGGCATCGGCCGGATCGGCATCCCCTCCGCTGGGGAGGGGGGGTTCCGGTGTTGGTATGGGAGTTGGTGAATATGTGTACGCCCCTGTCCCAGTAGCGGTGCCTCCGGGAACGGTAATGACAACATTGACAGCCCCGGTTGCGTGGGCCGGTGTGGTTGCGGTGATCTGCGTATCGCTGATGACCGTCAATGCAGTTGCGGCCGTACCGCCAAATGTCACCTGCGTTGCGCTGGCAAGCCCGGTTCCGGTGATCGTGACAGCAGTTCCCCCGGTCTCGATGCCGGAGGTTGGTGAAATGCTGGTGAACGACGGAGTTGTCGATTCGGTTGCGGTGAACCCGCTGGCAAGCACGGCAAAAAATCCTCGCGGGTTGGTGACCACGACATTATACCGACCGGCAATCCTGTTCGTCAGGTCAGATGTGCCGGTGATCTTCGTGGGCGAGGTGACCGTGACACCGGTTAAGGGAACGTTTCCGATGTCAACGATCTCCAGTGCATTGCTGAAACCGCTTGCCACGTATGCGTACTTGCCGGACACGTAGACATGATGCGGGTAATCCAGATACGGAGCAACACCGCTTCCATCGGAAATGCTGCCCTTGTGTGTGGGGTTAGCCGGGTCGGAGATATCCACGATCTCCAGCGCGTCGCTGCCTGAACTTGCAACATACGCGTAATTGCCGGATACGTAGATGCTAACCGGAGAAGACAGGAGCGCACCCCCGGCTCCATTAACAATGCTCCCCTTGTGTGTTGGGTTTGTCGGGTCGGAGATATCCACGATCTCCAGCGCATTACTATCACCACCCACGTATGCATAACTGCCGGACACAGTAACGCCCCACGGGACTGACAGGAGCGCACCCCCGGCTCCATTAACAATGCTGCCCTTGTGTGTCGGGTTTGTCGGGTCGGAGATATCCACGATCTCCAGCGCGCTGCTGCCTGAACTTGCAACATACGCGTAGTTCCCGGAAACTGCAATTCCCTTTGGGGCATTTAACTGTGCCCCGCCAGATCCATCGCTGATCGTACCTGTGATGGCTGGACTGGTCGGGTCAGAGATGTCCACAATGTCCAGTCCGCCATCCCATGTGACATATGCATAATTACCAATAACAATAACATCGTTCGTAGAGCCTGCATAGACTACGCTGCCCCGGTGGACCGGATTGGTCGGATCCGAAACGTCGATGATCTCCAGCGCATCATTATAACCAACCACATATGCGTAACTCCCGGAAACCGCGACATTCACAGGTCCATCCAGGAGCGCACCCCCGGCTCCATTAACAATGCTGCCCTTGTGTGTCGGGTTTGTCGGGTCGGAGATATCCACGATCTCAAGCGCGTCGCTGCCTGAACTTGCAACATATGCGTAATTCCCGGATACGTAGACACCATAGGGCGTTTTTAACCATGGGCCACCGGCATTATCGACAATGCTGCCCTTATGCGTTGGGTTTGCCGTGTTGGAGATATCCACGATCTCCAGCGCATCACTATCACCAACCACATATGCGTAATTCCCGCTAACAACAATACTTCTCGGATATGTCAGGTTTGCGGCACTAACTGAGGTAATATTTCCGGCATGCTGCGGTGCAGTCTTTGTGGCAATATTGACGATCTCCAGTGCGCTGCTGCCATATCCAGTCACATACGCAAAGTCCCCGACAACAACAACATCCTGCGGTTTTAAGATGGATGGAGCATTTTTTGTAGTAATATTTCCGGCATGCTGCGGTGCAGTCTTTGTGGCAATATTGACAATCTCCAACGCGCTGTTACTGCTGGTTGTACCGCTTACAACGTATGCATAATTCCCGGATACGTAGACATTCATTGAAGATGTCAGAGATGGCGCAACAGTCCGTGTCAGGGTTCCGGCAAGTGCCGGGGTGGCCGGGGTGGATACATCGATGATTACCAGCACACCCTGCATATTTGTTACATATGCGTAATCACCGGATACGGCAACGCTGTTAGCGAAATTGAGATTCGAGACTGTTGTCTTTGAGATGCTGCCCTTGTGTGTTGGGTTTGTCGGATCGGAGATATCCACGATTTCCAGCGCACCGCTGATATAACTTGCCACATATGCGTAATTGCCTGATACGGCAACGCTGTAAGAGCCGTCCATGAGCGCCCCGTCGGTCCCATGGGAAATGCTGCCCTTGAGTATCGGTGTTGCCGGGTCGGAGATATCCACGATCTCCAGTGAATCGCTACCCTCACTTACCACATATGCATAATTGCCTGATACGGCAACATCGCGTGGTTTGTTTATAATAACAGCATCGTCAGATGTTATTTTACCCTTGTGTCTCGGGTTTGCCGGGTCTGTGATATCAATGATCTCCAAAGAATTGGTGTTATAACTTGCCACACATGCGTAATTACCGGAAACGGCGATACTGTAAGGATTGTCCAGTTCCGCGCCACCGACGCGGTTGATGATACTCCCCGTATGCACCGGGTTGACATTCACCGGTGTCAGCACCGCAGTCGCGCCGGTCTCGAAGTTTGTCCCGGCAAGGTTCGTGATGGAGACGGTGGTCGTGTTGACACCGGCCGATGGCGTGATGTCGGTGACCGAAGGGTACGCGGTCGAGACCGGGATGACGGTAAGGAGGAGGGCTGCAAGGATGATAAAAACGATATGCCTGCCGGTGCGAGGGCCTCCGTTATGTGCGGGCCGGGGGAGGGCAGGAGCTCCGGCAATCTGCCGCTCCTGCTCTCCCGCTTCCCTGCTGTGCACCGCGGACACCTCACGACCTGCCTGAAGAGATCATACCTGTGGTATGATCCAGACAAAAAGGAAAGGATAATTAACAAAATATATCTTTTTATTTTAATCTGAGGTTATTGGTGAATTGTATACATCGGGAAATGTGAGGGGTATTGTGAGATCCCCGTAAGGTATTTCCTGAAAAAGATTACTGTCCCTTCTCCCTGATCATCGTGTCGCGTTCAGCCTGCAGCTTCCGCTCCTTTTTAACATTCTCGACCATGATGCAGAAGACGTACATGCCGATGGCATTTGCAACGATCATCGGGATGTATACCCGCCCGACTACCGCAAGGGCCTGATCGAACGGGCGGGCGATGAGGAGCGTGAGGAGCATGTGAAAGACTTCCATGAGGATGGCAAAGACCACGGCAATCTTCCAGCCGGCAAATTTCTTCTTGCAGTACAGCCAGATGAGCCCGCCAAAGAGACCGGCAAAGATCGCAGTGACCGAGCAGGAGTAGATGGTGAGCCCGCCCATGCTGAACCGGTACGCTGCCCCGATCAGGCCGGCGCCGATCCCGACCCATGGGCCGGCAAGCAGGCCGGCGAGCATGGGCCCGAGGTCGCGGACGTTCACGACCGAGCCCAGGAAGTCGATGCCGCTGATCGTGCCATAGACCGAGAGGGCACCGAAGAGCAGGATAAGGATGATCTGTGTCATAATGGCCGGGTGGCCGTCAAGGACCTCCGGGAAGATCCGGCTCCGGGTCAGAAGATATGCGGCCACGATGATGACGCACATGAGCTGCAGGAGGACATTGAGCTGGGTGAGGATTGAGAAGTCCATAATCATGTTCCTTTGTCTTTATCCATTGTATATGATTTCTGATAAAGAATTCAGGTCAGGCATTTCACTGAGCCGGATCGACCTGCAACCGGTCTTGTTCAAGAAGTACGATCGAGGTCCCTGTTTTCAAAAAATAAAAAGTGCAGTAACCTTCATTATCCCCCGCCCCCATCGGACTGTATGCACGACATCAAGGCCAGCAAGAAGATGGGGAATGACATTATGGTCTCCTTTGAGGTGGACGGGAAAAACCTGTTCGAGGCATTCAATTTCCAGGACCTCATCGATATGAAGATCAATGCATCCGACCTGCTTGACCGCCCCATGTCCTACCGGATCGACCAGGCGGCGCACAAGATTGTGTCGAAGAAGTAATGCTCTTTTTTCTCCTGCACGGAAACGTTCTCTCCGATCCATTTGCACAACACATATAAGTGTATAAGCAAACACTTATACAGAATCCATGGACCCGTACGATAAGGATGAAGAATGCACACGCCTCCGCGAGATCGTCCCCGCAATGGCCGGGACGTTCAAAGCGCTTGGCGACCTCACCCGGCTCCAGATCATCTACCTGCTCTCGACCGACACGAGCGGCACCCTTGGTGTTTCCGAACTTGCAGCCCGGCTTAAGATCTCGCAGCCGGCAGTTTCGCAGCACTTAAAGACGCTGAAGACCGAGGGGCTTGTCGAGTCCCGCCGCGAAGGATTCTATATCTATTACACCGTCAACCGCGAACGGATGGTGGAGTTCCGGAAACATTTCGAGCTGATGTCCGGGACCGTGATGGCGAACTGCAACCGGGAGATGCTGCGGAGAACCGACCAGGGCAGGAGCGTCCGGGCCTGTGTCATCTACTATTCGTACTCCGGGATCACACGGAGGATTGCGGAAGGGATCCGGAACGCGAGCGGGTGCGACCTCATCGAAGTCCGGACAAAGACGACCTACACCAACTTCACCGCCTATACGACCGGTGTACTCCGTTCCCGTAAGGGTGCCTGCGACGCGATCGAGCCGGACGAGATCGATGTATCGCAGTATGACCTCCTGATCATCGGCAGCCCGGTCTGGGCATGGAAGCCGTCGCCCGCCATCAATGCGGCGGTGAAAGCCCTCCGCGGCTGCGAAGGCAAGATGGCTGTGGTCTTCACCACCTGCTCCACCCATCCGGGCGAGGCACTGCCGATCATCAGCAGGGCGCTGGAGAAACGCGGGGTTACGGTCATGGCCGGGATCAGCATGGATGCAGAGGACACGAAGAACCCGGATGCGGGAGGCGAGATCCTCCGGCAGATCATCGCGGCTGACCCGCTCAGGGGTATGGATGAAGGAACAACAAACAGGACGTGAGACCATGAAGACAAGTATTATTTACAACTCGTATTCCGGGAATACCCGGGGGATAGCAGAACAGATCCGGAAGAGCTGCGGTGGCGAGCTCATTGAGGTGAAGTCACTCGAGTACTCATCCCGGCTAACGGCATACACGATCGGGTGTTACCGTGCCATGAAAGAAGAGCGTGACCGGATCGAACCTGCCATTATCGATGTCTCCGGGTCAGACGTTGTCGTGATTGGCACGCCCGTCTGGGCGAAGAAAGCAACCACGGCCATCAACGGGGCGATTGCAGCATTGCAGGGATGTTCGGGAAAACGGGCAGTACTGTATGCAACCTGCGGGAATGCAGCCGGCGATACCCTCCCGATCCTGGCCCGGGCGCTTGAAGCAAAGGGCATGACGGTTACCGGACAGTTTGTCTTTACCCGGCAGGACCTCCGTGATGATAAGAAAGTGGAGGCACTGGCAGAGTGTGCGAACCAGACAGGACGTGCGTTATGAAGACTGTTATCTATTATTTCACCGGCACCGGCAACTCGCTTGCCGCTGCAAAAAAGATCGCCGCAGTGCTGGGGGACTGCGAGCTCGTACCGATTGCGTCGCTGAAGGATACTACCGGGGATATTGTCCCGGCAGCTGATCGTATCGGTATCGTTGCCCCGGTCTACTTCTGCGGGCTCCCCCTCCTCGTGGCATCGTTTGCAGAGCGCCTGGATCCTGCGGCGGCAAAGTACCTCTTCTGTATCATGACCCATGGCGGGGGCGGTGAGTCTGCGCCACTCCGGCAACTCGACAGCATATTGCGGAAATGCCACGGGAGGGGGCTCGATGCGGGATTCGGAGTGGCCATGCCCGGTAATTACATCCTGATGTACGAATCCCCCTCGGGGATGAAACGGCAGGAGATCTTACAAAAGGCGGATGACGAGGTCGCGAGGATAGCGGGGGCGGTCAGCCAGTGCGAAAAACGCACCCTGCCCTCCTCGCTTATCGGCCGGGTACTCCATGCGCTTGCGTACCCGTGGTTTGTTTCCCATGCCCATACCAGCGACAAAAAATTCACGGTCACGGACAAGTGCACGGCCTGCGGGACCTGCGTTGCCATATGCCCGGCAAAAAATATCGAACTGATAAATGGAAAACCGGTCTGGAAACACCGCTGCGAGCTTTGCTGCGGCTGCATTCACACGTGCCCGGTGCAGGCCATCCAGGCCGGTAAGAAGACTGAAAACCGGGCACGGTACCTGAACCCGGAAATAAAAGTAGCGGACTTGAAAGCCCGGCACGGGGAGTCCCCCTGATGAACATTTTCCTGGATATGGGGAATTTACCATGACAGAAACAAACGAACCCAACATGAATGTATCGTCGCGCCAGAACATCCGGAAATGGATCCTTGTCCTATCATTCTTCCTCCTTCCGGTTACGCTCGCGTTCATCTCGCCCATTATCATCGTGATGGGAGCAGCGCAGGGTATTGCCACCGGCAGCATGCTCCTGATCATCGCAAACTTCATCCTCTCCCTTGTCGTTGCCCGGCTCTGGTGCGGCTGGCTCTGCCCGATGGGCGCATGGCAGGAGATCTGTTCGCCGCTCGTTAAGCACACCGTGCAGGACGGCTGGCGCAACGCGATCAAGTACGGCGTCAGTGCACTCTGGCTTGCCCTGCTCGCGTACCTCTTCATCAGCGCCGGGGGGATCCGTGCCATTGATCCCTTCTTCGCCATGGAGAACGGCCTTGCGATCAACTCCCTTCCAACCCTCGTCGTGGTCGCGGTGATCTTCGCGATCATGTTCATCGTTGCCTACCTCGCAGGACGGCGCGGGTTCTGTCATATGTTCTGCCCGGTTGCCCCCCTCCTGGTCGTCGGCCGGAAGATACGGAACAGCTTCCGCTGGCCGGCGCTTCAGCTCTCCGCTGACTCTTCCCTCTGCATTGACTGCAAAAAGTGCTCGAAGCAATGCCCGATGGGCCTTGACGTGAACGGCATGGTCCGGAAGGGAGAGATGGAGAACCCTGACTGCATCCTCTGTGCGAGTTGCGCCGATGCCTGCCCGAAAGGTGCGATCGCGTACGGATGGAATAAGAACTGAACCCGGAGAGAACTGACATGGACGGGATTGGCACCGGAAGGAAAATCCTCGATGATGTATCTGACCGGATCATTGCGATCACTTCGCGCCGCTCTATGCTCATCGCCCTTGCCGGGCTCCTCATCACCGGTGCTCTCGTCAATGGCCGGCCATTCGGCGTTGCAGAACTCAAATCGATCACGGGTGGTGTGGGTATCCTTGACATGGAAGTATTATACACGCCGGACCAGGCGTACGCGTTCCTTGCTGCGATGGGGGAAGCCGGCCGGTCGTTCGAGCTGACCCGGATCATCCCCCTTGACCTGCTTGTCCCGTTCTTCTACGCGCTCTTCCTCTCGACATTCATCACCTGGCTCCTGCACAGGTGGCTCCCTGCTGAGAGCAGGTGGTACCGGCTCAACGTTATCCCCGTAATCGGGGCACTCTTCGATTACCTGGAGAACATCGGGATCATCGCGATGCTGCTTGTCTGGCCTGCAGAGATGTATAGTGTTGCGCAAATTACCATGGCGGCCACGCTTCTCAAGTTCGGGTTCAGTGTGCTTGCCGGTATTATCGTTATTGCGGCTGTGGCCGGCTGGGTTTTTATGATAATCAGAAGCCGTTATGGCAGGAGTCCGGCGTAATAACCGGGACAGGTGTGTATGGAAGAGAACAACCGCCGGTACCGCGAGACCTTCGATACAACGATCGGGGAGACCATCAGCCAGGCGATCCGGATCATCGCGTCCGATACGGCGCTCGTCATCCCCGGTACGGTCATCCTCCATCACCAGCGGAAGGCGGCGGACGTGCGGAAGAAGCACGAGGTGGGCGGGCTTCTCGTCCCGCCGGTGATCATTGCCAGCATCACCTCCCGCTGCAACCTCGCGTGCGCCGGCTGCTACATGCACGGGCGCCATGAGAAGCCCGTACCGGAGATGGACCCGGCAACGCTTGCCTCAGTTGCCGACCAGGCAACGGAACTCGGGGTCTCGGTCTTCGTTATTGCCGGTGGCGAACCGCTCGTCAGGCAGGACGAGATCTTCCGGATTGCAAAAGCCCATCCCGCGATCCTCTTCCCGGTCTTCACGAACGGGCTCCTCATTGACGACGCGGTTGCCGAAACGATCACATCGTGCCGGAATCTCGTCCCCATCATCAGCTTCGAAGGGTTCCGCGAGGACACAGACTCGCGCCGGGGGGACGGGGTGTATGACCGGCTGCTTGCGATTTGCGCCCGGCTGAAACGCCGGAATATCTTCTTCGGCTGTTCGGTCACGACCACACGGGAGAATTTTTCCAGCGTCACGGACGAGTCGTTCATCCGGCAGATGACCGGTGCCGGCGCCCGGGTCTTCACGTTTGTCGAGTACGTGCCCATGGAGCCCGGCACGGAGGACCTCGTCCTCACCCACGAGCAGAAAAAGGTCCTCCAGGTTGTCCTGTCGGATTTCAACCGGAAATTCCCGGCACTCTTTATCGGTTTCCCCGGCGATGAGGATGCGTACGGCGGTTGCCTTGCGGCGGGTCGGGGCTTCGTGCATGTCAGCCCGGCCGGGGACCTTGAGCCATGCCCCGCGGCGCCGTACTCGGATGCAAATCTTACGAAGATACCGCTCAAAGAGGCGCTCGCCTCCCGGGTGCTTGAGCGGATCCGCGAGGCGCCGGATGTCCTTACGGAAACGAGCGGCGGTTGTGCGCTCCGGGCGAACCGGGCGTGGGTGCAGGAGATCATGGGCCGTCAATAATATTGGGAGAAAAAAATGGAAACAAACGGAAATGAACAGAAAGACCCGCGTGCGATGAAATCTCTCGTGGTCGTGTTCTCTTATCATCACAGGAATACGGAGAAGATCGCACACGCCATCGCAAACGTATTGGGTGCTGAAGTAAAAACGCCCCGGCAGGTCCGGCCCGAAGAGATCGCGGAGTATGACCTCATAGGCTTCGGCTCAGGGATTTATGGCGCAACATTCCATGCATCCGTCCTTGACCTTGCCGACCGGCTCCCCGCCGCTGCGGGAAAAAACGCCTTCCTCTTCTCAACGTACGGGGCCCCGGCAGTTTTTGTGGACAGGAAATTTGTGGAGAATAATCACCGGCAGATCCGGGAGACGCTGCTGGCGAAAGGGTACACGATAACCGGTGAATTTGGTTGTGCAGGTCTCAACACGAACAGTTTCCTGAAATATTTCGGGGGCCTCAATAAGGGCAGACCTGATGCGGAAGACCTCCGGCATGCGGAAGCGTTTGCCCGGAACATGAAAACAAAAGTTGCGTGAAACAATTTTTTTTATTTTCAAAAAAATTCCGGAATTTTTTCCGGATTTTCTCATTACATTAAAAAAAAATTTCAAAATTTTTTTCTTTTTTCTTTTACACTAAATGGTACAGCCTCACCAGCAGATTCGGTATACCGGGTATACAACCGCTCTTCCGTCGTGGAGTGAAATCCTCGCATTTCGCGTATTTTGCCAAAATACGGCATTATAGTCTCCCGTTTTGACCCCCGGATCCGGGGGCCGCTATGGGGTCTGGAACGGCTTTTTCCAAAAAAACAGGCTGGAGTCCGTGGCAGATCAACAGAAACGCAATAAATACGTCCTCCCGGATTCCCTCTATAATCAGCCATTACGGCGAACGGAGCAGAATCCTTCGGTTCCCGGCAAACCTGGAAATGAATTAGTGCCTCTGAACCGGGCCCCGATAGTACAGGAAAGGAAATCGGAGCCCGTATGGGGCTTATTTTTCATATTTCCGACCGTGAGGGAGGAGGTATGATTGAGAAGATACCACAGGTATCTTCGAGGGCAAATGGAGCAAAGTGGAGATCATGGAAGACCCGCTCCCTGCCGGGACCTTTCCCGGATGCCCGACAGGATTCTCCCCGTCGAACCCGGGGGCTGGCACCGGATCCTTTCACTTTCCTGCCGCATCCCGATCCCTTTTAATATCACAGTCCGAGATCCTAAGCACCGTGACTGAATTCCAGCTCGTCTCCAGCTTCGCCCCGGCCGGCTCACAGCCTGAAGCGATCAGGGAGCTGATCAAGGGACTTGAACAGGACAAGCAGTACCAGACCCTGCTCGGTGTCACCGGCTCCGGCAAGACCTTCACGATGGCAAACGTGATCGCGGCAGTACAGAAACCCACGCTCGTGCTCGCCCATAATAAGACGCTCGCCGCCCAGCTCTACGCGGAGTTCTGCGACTTCTTCCCGAACAACCGTGTCGAGTACTTTGTCTCCTACTACGACTACTACCAGCCCGAGTCCTACATCCCGTCAAAGGACCAGTACATCGAGAAGGACTCCGCAATCAACCCCAAGATCGAGCAGCTCCGGCTCTCGGCCACCGCCTCGCTCTCGCACCGTAAGGATGTGATCGTGGTTGCCTCGGTCTCCTGTATCTACGGCCTTGGCAACCCGGAGAACTACCGGAATATGGGCTTCGAGCTTGCGGTCGGCCAGAAGATCTCGCGAAACGAGATCATGAGCCGGCTCCTCGACATCCTGTTCGAGCGGAACGACCTCGAACTGATGCCGGGCCGGTTCCGGGTCAAGGGCGACACCATCGACCTCATCCCCGGGTACTTCAACGATATCATCCGTATCGAACTGTTCGGGGACGAGATCGAGCGCATCAGCGAGGTGGACAAGAACACCGGCGCCCGCAAGGAACAGATGAAATATTTCTTCGTGTACCCCGCCCGCCACTTCGTCACCCCGGAGGGCGCGAGGAAGACCGCGATTGCATCGATCCGGGAAGAACTTGACGAGGTGCTGCCCTCGCTCGGGCTGATCGAGGCGCACCGGCTCGAGCAGCGGACCCGGTACGACCTCGACATGATCGAAGAGATTGGTTCCTGCAAGGGGATCGAGAACTATTCGCGGCATTTCGATGGCCGGAAGGCCGGTGAGAAACCGTACTGCCTCCTCGACTATTTCCCGGACGATTTCCTGATGATCATTGACGAGAGCCACCAGATGATCCCGCAGCTCCACGGGATGTACAACGGTGACCGCTCGCGTAAGAAGTCACTGATTGACTATGGCTTCCGGCTCCCAAGCGCGTACGACAACCGTCCCTTAAAGTTCCACGAGTTCGAGCAGTACATGGGTAACGTGGTCTTCGTCTCGGCAACGCCCGGGGAGTACGAGCTGAAGAAGTCCGGAAAACCAGTTGAGCAGATCATCCGCCCCACCGGTCTTGTGGACCCGGAGGTCGGGGTCCGGCCCATCGAGGGGCAGATGGAAGATGTGATCCGCGAGGTGCAGGCCACGATCGCGAGGGGTGACCGCGTCCTCATCACCACGCTTACCAAGAAACTCGCGGAGGAGCTTTCGGAGTTCCTGGCGAGCCGGAAGATCCGGACCCGGTACCTCCACTCCGAGATCCAGACGCTGGAGCGGAGCGAGATCATCCGCCAGCTCCGGCTTGGCAAGTTCGATGTGCTGGTCGGGATCAACCTTCTCCGCGAAGGCCTCGACATCCCCGAGGTCGGCTTCATCGGCATTCTCGATGCGGACAAGGAAGGATTCCTCCGCGATGCGAGGAGCCTGATCCAGATCATCGGCAGGGCCGCACGGAATGTCAATGCGAAGGTCGTGCTCTATGCCGACAACATGACCGATTCGATGAAGCGGGCGATTGCCGAGACGAAACGCCGGCGCACCCTGCAGGTCGCGTTCAACAAAAAGCACCACATCGTCCCGCAGACGATCATCAAGCCCGTCAAGGAGAAAGAGGTCGATGTTACCGACTCGAAGCACGTGCCGAAGACCGATATCCCGAACGTGATCATCGATCTTGAGAAGCAGATGCACGATGCGGCCGAGAGCCTCGACTTTGAGAAAGCGATCGCGTTACGGGACCAGATTAAGAAACTGAACGAGCGGCTCGCCGGAAAGTGAAGGCCAGAAAAGAAATTAATTAATGGAATTCCCTGACAGAACCGCCGTTTCAGGAACATCATATTCCTGGCCGGAATTCCGGATCCTGTATTTGCCTGTTGCTTTTACCTCATAGGGATTGCCGGTTGTCGAAAAGGGAACGATGAATTCGCCATTGATACTCTCCTGCCGGTAAGTAAAGTTCCGACCGGTGTTGGAGATAAGATCCAGTTCAATAATACCGTCCCCCTTGATGTGTGCCCCCTTGACATATTCAAAGACTTTCACATATTTCACATCCGGAGTCCCTGTGGTGAACACATTTGTCGGTGATTCATGAACAAGCCGGTAATGGCGCAGTGCCGGGACATCCGCAGCCGGATCGATGAGTGATGTGCTTACAACCGTTGCGTGATATCCTTTCGGTGCTTTAAGATTGTACTCTTCAGCCCAGGCCTGTGCTGCCGTTGCATTCATTACTTGGCCATTCGTCACAACCGGAAGAGACTCATTGGTGATACTGGTATCCACAAATTCAAGATACAGGACCTCTGTTGCCGGTTTCATCGAACCATCGAAATTGTGAAGGCGTGAGATCATGGTGAAATAGTATTGCGGGGTGTCGAAGAGCCGTGATTCTGCCCTGCCCGGATCGTTCTGATCCGGGACAAACATGTCAACCATATAAGGATCTGCTGCAAGCGACGAGTTGTACCATGTTGCCATAGCCGGGAATTTCCCGGTATCCATCTGTATGTCGGTGATCACATACCGTGTCCTGAGCTGGTCCAGGATGGTATTTGCCTGATCCTCTGAGGATGAGATGAAATATGCAGCAGCGCCGGTATCTCCCGCCACACCCTGCTGGAACGGGTTGGCATTAGGGATCCGTTTCGCGATATAGGTGATCATGTGACCATAATCCCACCATGACATGACACCATAGGACTGTGGGGGATAGGTGAATGTCCCGTGATCATATATGGTAAGGTAATCCACACCGGTCTCCGGAGTATTATTCCCCAGCCACTCCAGTGATTCCCGCCAATCCGGATTCATATTGAACGTATTACTGACCGCGTTGGTGTAACTGTAGGATGTGGAGGTATATGCAAAGAGGATCCCGGTCCCGACGGTAAGAATGGCGACGATAATTATTGCATAAGCAGAAACAGGGATCATCCGGGTTTTCTGCCGGGTATTTTTCCAGTTTTTGCTTTTCTGGCTTTTTCCTTTGGGGTGGTCCTTTGTTTCCGGGAGATCGACACTATCCCTGCTGCCACCGATTCGTGGCTGGATCTCCGGCCAGGCCCGCCCGATGATAAAGGCTGTACAGACCGCCGACATGAGCGCGATATTGACTGCAAGGTAGTATTCGTACCTCATATGCTGCCATGTTGAGAAAAACATGACAACCGACCAGACCAGGGCAAATACTTCCCAGGGGTGTTCCTCCTTCCAGTTGTTGTAGAGCATGACGAGCGCTCCACCGAAGAACAGGATGAGCCCGTAATTGAACGAGACCCACGCGTTTTCGGATGACCACCCTCTCGCTTCCTGGACCGTCTCGGTTACTGGCTGCTGGCCGAAAAAGGCGAAAAGGGATGAGATGAAAAGGTCATAGATGTGGGGAGCGAAAAAGAACAGGGCCCCCGAGAAAATGACGGCACTGGCAAGGAGTACTAACGGGTACCATAACCTCTCCCTGTTTTTCAGGATGATCGATAATCCATACAACAGAATCGTGCCCCCGATAAGGAGACAATACGCATAGATATGGCCAACGGAATATACCGAGAGCCCGATACCGGTGGTTTTAATGCCGAACAACAACAGGCCGGCGATTGCTACAAGAAAGACCGTGATATTGATAACCAGGAGATATTCACTGGTGCGTCCCCGCCAGGCATCGATCACAAACTGGACGAGGGTAAATATTCCCACGATGAGCGCGAAAAGGATCATCGTCGGCATGACAAAAAGCCCGAGAAGGTAACTTAAACCGGCAAGCACTGAGAGGAAAAGGATTTTCTTGTAACTTCCAAAATCGTAGAGCTCGATTTTTACAGGTTTCTCAGACACGATTGCATAGCTGTACATCAGGCAGAACAGTGTTGAGAAGAGCACTTCTGCAATATGGTGATCGATATAGCCGTACCATGATACCGTGAAAAACTGGCCGGAGACAATTGCGGCAAATCCTGATGCGAGAAGCCCGGTCTTCCAGTCGCCAAAGACCCTGCCGACAAAATACATGAGAATGATGGTTATCGCAGCCATAACCGGCGGGACCAAGAGGGCGATGCCGATAATTTCCGGGCGGGTAGCAGCACCGGTGATCAGGCAACAGACCGCAATAATTGTCGGGAACAGCGGGCCCCAGTAAATTTCCGTCCCAAAAGGATAATGGGTCATGGCCTCGAACCAGCCATAGTTTGGGAAGTTTGCGAGGATCAGCTCGATCTGGCGGAGGTTAAAGAGCGGGTCATCCATCGCGACCATGTTCAGGATATTGGTATTGCCCATGTTGATCATGGGGATGAGGCGGAGCCAGAGCGCACAGATGGAAAAAAATACCACAAGACTGGCGATGATGCAATTCCGGATATTGATACTATCTGTTTTTATCATTCAGTCATTCATCCCGATCAATAAAATACGTTGTAGAAGATAATGAGGTTTTTTAAGTGAGTCCTTATCGTCAGTATGGTCCGAATAACCATGCGGGTACGCCCGGAATCGCCAGGACCGGTATACCGAACGTGATCATTGATCTTGAGAAGCAGATGCACAATGCGGCCGGGAGCCCCGACTTCGGGAAAGCGATCGCGTTACGGGACCGGATAAAAAAACTGAACGAGCGGCTCGCCGGGAAGTGAAAAATGTTGTATCAGGACTTTATGCCGAAAAGACTTTTGAACGAGCGGATGATCTGGTCCAGTATCCCGTTCTGTTGAGTTATTTTTTCCGTTACCGGGACCGTGGTCGCAACGTTTGCCGGGATTGTCGGGGCGGGAAGACTCACCACGGCGGTCTTCGTGACCTGCGTGGCTGCAGTGATATTCCCGAGATTATCAATTTCGTAAATATCAAGGATCTTTATGCTGGTGGGGGTGATCGTGCCCGGAGCGGTCCCTGTCAGCGTGACGCGGACAGTTTCGTTGAGTCCCTCGATACTTGACGGATACGACAGCTCAAAACCCGACAGGTCGAGTGTCTGTCCGGGGACGGGTCCGTTTTTATTCTCTATGCCTTCAAGGATTAACGAATACGTCCAATTCGGTCTTGCCAGTTCGGTGGTCATTACCAGGTCGTTATCAGAAGGGAATGTTGCGCCAGATGCGGGTACAAATCCAATGGTGTATGAAACGGTTACGGGGGTATCCGGAGTCAGGGGACCGGAAGGATCCTGGACATAACTTTCAACAGTAAATGCTGATACCGGGGAAGTGCAGATGACCAGAAGGACAGCAGCAAGAAGAATCATTTTTGTTATTTGTCTCATCGTAAACCTCACTCAGTAATGGGTGAATTTCCCAATAGAATATATAAAATTTTATTCATTTTTATAATAACATTTTCTTTTGATTCTATAGTCCTGATAAAGTCCAGGATTTCGTACAGAGACCACGGTAACCTGTAAGTAATTGCGAAAAGGGAAAATCAAAAAAGGATTATTGCGATGCATCCTTTGAGAAAAAAGTTACCCGAGTCCCCACTGTGCAAGAGTCGTCCGCGACGGGTCGACATCGTTCCAGTTCCAGCCAAGTGCCTCGATGATCCGTGAGATCGGCTGCTTGATCGTCTTGTCGAGCATCAGTTCCAGGTCGACCACGAACTCCGGCGGCACCTGGTCCGCATACTCAAAGCAGAGCACGTCGGTCTTGGGATATTTCGATGTCACGGTCCTGATGTAGACCCGTTTCGGCTTGCTTCCCTTGCCGAATTCGGTGTGCAGGTACTCGTTGGCATACTTTGCTCCCCGCACCTGTGCGTCGTCATTGTCGTAATCATCAAGCGCCTTGCCGATCCCGCCGGGGATGCCGATCTCGTCGAGCGAGTACTTCCCGGCCCGATATTTTTTGATCACGTCCCCGAGGAATGCCTTGATCTCCGTATAGTCCTTCCCGTTAAGGATCTGCTCCATCACCGTCATCTGGACGAGCTTCGTGATCTGCGGGGTGTCGCTCCGTTTGATCTCGAAGCCCACGATATCGGTCTCGTGCACGTCCTTCCCCTCTTTCCAGACGAGCGAGCCCGCGTACCGTTTCTTCTTGCCGGCCTGGAAGAACCGGGCATAGATCTTCTCGAACTTGATCGAGAAGAAGTGTACGTCGGCGTTGAGCTCCTTCTTTGCAAAAACGGAATAACTCCCGTTGAGTGTCTTCTCGATCGACCGGGCAAGTTCAATTGTTTTCTCGCGGTCGAGCGGCGGCAGCTGGATCATGCAGGAGTCCGTGTCGCCGTAAATCACTTTGTAGCCCTGCTCCTCAATGGTGCGCCGGGTGTGCTCGATGATCGCCCGGCCAACGGAGGTCACAGCCGACCCAATCTCCCGGTCGAACAGGCGGAACCTGACGTATCCTGAAACCCCGTAGTAGGTGTTCATGATCACCTTGAGCACGCTCTGCTGCATATCGTACATCACGTACTCGGGTGAGCCGAACGCAAACGTATTGCGCAACGCCTTCTTCTCGTCACGCTCCTTGAGGAGGTCGGCGATGATGCTCCTTGTCAGCCCGTCGGGTTGTTTCCGGAAACGGATGCCGTTAGGCGCCCGCAGTTCTCCCTCCGGATCTTTTGTCTCCATTGAGGCGTTGATCGTCATCATCGCCATCGGGTAGAGGGACTTTAAGTCGAGCACCACCACGTTTTCACGCACGCCTTTGCTCGGCTCAAAGACGGTTGCGCCTTCGAACTCATCGGCATTGGCAAACCCTTTGGATGGCAGCACGTACTTCCCGAACGCCTTTCTCAGGACGTAGACATCGATCACGTTCGACGAGTTCAGGGTCCGGTCAAGCGGGCAGCCCACGTACCGGGCGATCTCCCGGTAGAACCCGATGATGTTGTCCTTCCGGTTGATCCCCACGCAGAGCTCCACGTCCTTGAAGTTGTACTCGACCAGCAGGGCCGGCTGCTTCTTCCAGAGATCGGAGACCGTGCCGGTGTACCGTACTTTCTGTTCCCCGAGTTCCTCCATGGCAATTGCGTCGAGCCGGTACGACTCCTTCAGGCTCAGGTGCATCTTCTTGTACGCGGAGAGGAGATCGAAGAGCGCCCGGCCCCGCAGGGCATTGCGCTCGGTCTGCCCGGGGATCCGTGCCAGCGAGTCCGGGCGGAGGCCCAGTTTTTCCATCCTGCCGGTGATGTACGGCATATCGAAGTCAACAAAGTTCCAGCCGGAGAGGACGTCCGGGTCACGGGAGACAAGGTAGCTGGCGAATGCCCGGAGCATCGCGACTTCATCTCCGTATGTGCAGATCGTGTGGGTGCCTTTCCGGAAGCACCCGTTTTTCAGGCCCCCTTCGCGTTCCTTTTGTGCGATCTCGGCAGGCATCTCGTTTCCGGACAGGACGAACGTGGTATAATCTTCGTCAAAAGAATCGTAACACGTGATGCAGATGATCTTGTCGCGCTGGGGATCGGGGAACCCCCGTTCGTCCTCGCACTCGATATCGATCATACACGAACGGGCCGGGGCATCGACCTCGACCGCGGTGATATTGTGATAGTCCACGGTCTCGTTTAGGGCTGATACCCCGCCGGTGAGACCGGTATCGATCATGAACCGGGTGGCAAACGGGATGTCCGCTTCGAAATGGCGGTAGCGCTCCCGGACATCCCGGACATCGCCCGGCCGATTGGTATAGAGCCGTCGGAGAGGCTCGTTCCGGATCGAACGGTAACTGGTCCCGGTCTCGAGGGTTGCCTGCGGGGGGAGCGCAACGCTCTCGGCCTGGTCGGCCGGCACATAGAAGTACGGTTTGAAACCGGTCACGTCCAGCCGGACCGCTTTTCCCTGCGGGTCCCGGCCAAAGATATGGATGACCGGACCTTCAGGAGAATTGCTGTACTCCACCTGGTTGATCGCGATCCGGACCCCGGAGAACGCATCGAGCGTGCAGGTGGCATTCAGGCAGGTCTCGCTGCGGGCGGACTGCGAAGCCATCAGGATACCGCCTCACGGCAGAGGCCGGCAACGAACTGCCCGGCTTCATCCATCTTTGCCTTCTCCCAGGGATCGAGTTCCCATTCCGTGATCTCCCTGATCCCTTCTCTCCCGATCTTCACGGGAACACCAAGCGAGCATCCCAAAAGACCATACTCCCCGTCAAGTACCGCGGAGCAGACCGTGTTCTCTCCCGTGTCCGAGAGTACCATGCGGGCCAGCCGGGCAAGGTGGAGCGCCGGCCCGAAAACCGTGCCTCCCTTGCCTTTGATGACCTTCATGCTGGCCTCCCGGAGTCCGCGGAGGATCTCCTCCCGCACGGCAGTATCGACCGGTATTCCGAGCCTTGAGAAGACCGGTACCTGGTGCTCGCCGTGTTCACCGAGAACGTACGGGAACCCTTCGATCATGCGTTCCCTGATGCTCAGGCCGAAACGGGCACTGTCGAGCTGGCCGCCAAACCCGATGCAGCGCTCGCGGGGAAGGCCGGTTTTTTTGCAGAGGTAAAAATTATTGACATCCATCGGGTTCGTCACGGTGATCAGGACGCCGGAAAATGCCGTCAGCAGCGTCGCGCACTCGCGGGTGGCCGGCATGTTTGCCTGGAGCAGGTCGGCCCTTGTCTTCACCGAAGGGGTCCGTGGCAGCCCGGCAGAGAAGATGCAGAGGTCTGCGTCCCGTATGCCGGCCTTCTCCGTACTGATCGAGATATCAAGGCCGGTGTGCTGCAGGTCGAGCACCTGTGCCCTGAGCAGTCCGGGAGCATTATCGTACAGGACCAGCTCGTCGACAATGCCGAGCGAGGCTGCAAGGTACGCAACCTCGCCGCCGATCCTCCCGACTCCCATCACTGCAAGGCGCGCCATCTGGTACCAATATGGGTATGCTAATAATAAATAACGACCATTTCCTGATGAATGGTTTCGATCAGGCCGGGTCCGGTAAGTGTGGGAGGAGTCGGGCTGGACAACCACCTCCTGCTCGCCGCCGGAATTCTTGGCACTACCGGAGCGTCGCTCTCGCGGATGCTGCACCTGGGGGCGGGGGGGGTTGTGACCAAGTCCATCGGCCCGCATAAAAAAGACGGGCATCCCGGTCCCTGCCTTGTAGTCCTCGAGGACGGGTTGCTGAACGCAATGGGACTCCCCAACCCGTCAAAGGAGTTCGCTGATGAGCTCGCCACTCTCGTAAAGATGCCGGTGGTCGTGAGTATCTTCGGCGGGAACCCGGAGGAATTTGCCGAGGTGGCGGGCTGGTTCTCCGGCAAAGTTGCAGCCGTTGAACTCAATCTTTCATGCCCTCATGCGGAAGGGTACGGGGCAGCGATTGGCACCGACCCGGCGCTCGTGGAAGCCTGTACGCGGGCAGTGAGCAGAACCGGTGTCCCGACCTGGGTGAAACTGACTCCGAACGTCACGGATATTACTGCTATCGGGAAGGCGGCCGAAAAGGGTGGGGCCAGCGCGATTGTCGCGATCAATACCGTGAAGGCGATGCGGATCTCTACCGGTCTCTGCCGCCCGGTACTCGGCAACCGGTATGGCGGCCTCTCGGGAAGCGCTGTGTTTCCCATCGCGGTCCGGTGCGTGTACGAGCTCTACGAGGCTGTGAAGATACCGGTCATCGGGTGCGGCGGTGTCTCGACTGCCGACAATGTGATCGAGATGATGATGGCCGGTGCATCAGCAGTCGAGATCGGCAGTGCAGTGTACGATGACGTCAAGGTCTTCGAGACGATAAAGTCGGGGCTCTATGCAAATGACGGGATCGCCCCAAGCGAGATCGTGGGGTGCGCTCATGACTGAAGGAACACCGGTCACCGTGAAAATAACACTGATCAAGAACGAGACGCAGAACATCCGGAGTTTCTTCTTTGAACCGTCCTTTGTCTTCAGCCCGGGACAATTCGTCATGGTCTGGGTGCCGGGCGTGGACGAGATCCCTATGGCCCTCTCATCACAAAACAGCATCACGGTCCAGAATGTCGGCGACGCGACCGCGGCACTCTTTGCCCTTGCTCCGGGCGACCGGCTCGGGATCCGGGGGCCGTTTGGGAACGGCTTTTTCAAGGGCGAGAAAGTCCTCGCGATTGCCGGGGGTGTCGGGGCCGCCCCCCTCCTCCCGCTCGCAAAGGCCGACTGCGTCATGACCCTGCTTCTCGGGGCGCGGACCGAGACCGAGCTGCTCTTTGTCGACCAGCTCGACGAGTGTACCGATGTCATGATCGCAACCGATGACGGTTCACTGGGGTATCACGGTTTTGTCACGGCGCTGATGGACGATCTCAATCTCACGGCCTATGACCGGATCGCAGTCTGCGGGCCGGAAGTGATGATGCGGGCCGTGCTCACGAAAGTTGCAGAGAAAGGCCTGGAGCACAAGACCGAGTTCTCGCTCCACCGGTACATGAAGTGCGGGGTGGGTGTCTGTGGCTCGTGCTGTATCGATCCCTCCGGTCTCCGCGTCTGCCGCGACGGCCCGGTCTTCCCAGGAACCATCCTGCTGAAAAGCGAGTTCGGCCATTATATGCGGGACGCAAGCGGCACAAAAAAGAATATCTGATTGTATCCGGCAGGCCCGGATGAGGAAAGAATGAGGCACAGCGGGGCGGAAATTCTCTTTGTGAGAATTTCCATCAGTCCTCCCTGGCGGGGGTCACGGCAGCCTCACCGAAACGGAACGCGTTCTTCGGGACCAGGATCTCAAAACGTGCGCCCTTGCCCGGCTCCCCTGTCTCTTTAATCGACATCCCCGTGGTATCAAGGATCTCGGTTGTCAGGAACATACCGTAACCGGTGTTCCGGTAATATTCCCGCCGGAAAATCTTCTCTTTGGCACCTGCCGGGATGCCGATGCCATCATCCTCGTACAGGATAACCAGGTGATCCCCCTGAGCACGGTATGAGATCCGGCATACCGTAACTTTCTGGCCATGACGGAGGGAATTTTCCACAAGGTTGTAGAAGACCTTCTCAAGCAGGTAATCTGCGTAGATCTCCAGGTTGTCGAGTGCTGTCTCGATGCGGGTATTCCCGAGGTCGAGTTCCCTGAGGGCATCGTCAACAGTGACCGAGAGGACCTGCCACTGGGGGGACCGCGTGCCGATGTACTGGTAATTGCGGGTGAACCGGATCTGTTTCTGGATCAGCTGGGTGATCTGCCCGATCTTTTTAAGATGCTCAAGGACCCCGGGGTCCGTGGCCTCTTCTTCTGCCAGCGCGAGATACATGACGATTGCCGTGATCTGGTTGAGGATATCGTGCCGGGTGATGGACGAGAGGGTGTTGAGCTTGCGGTTTGCGAGCTGGATCGCGTCCTCAAAGCGCCGGCGCTCTTCGATCTCGGCGTTGAGGTTTTCATTGGCCCGCGTGAGCTCGCGGGTCCGCTCCATCACCCGTTGTTCTAGGTCGTCCCGGGCCTTGTGGATCACCCTCTCGGCGAGTTTGCGCTCGGTGATATCCATCACGGAGCAGATGATGATGCCCTGGGGCAAGAGCGAGGCCGAGACCAGGAACTGGCGTACATCGCCGTAATTTGTCGTGAAGTGGAGCTCGATATCACCGGTCTGCGGCCGGCTCTGGATCTCCCGGATGAATGCTGCGTATTCAGACGGCTGGGTAAAGATCGTTGAAAGGTTCCTGCCGTCAAGCGCCTGCCGGTCATACCGGAGCATACTGGCGCATTTCGCGTTCAGTTCGCGGATCGTCATGGTGGCGAGATCGAACGTGAAGATGCCTGCCTGCGAGTTCTCGAAGATGCCCCGGTATTTCCGCTCCTCGGCCCGGAGCCCTGCGGCAAAGGAGGACGTGACAACCCCGATGGTGACGAAGATCACGAACCATGCGGTCGAGACTGCCACAAGGGAGGGATTGAACCCGCTGAGGGTGTAGACCAGGATGAGGTATACGGCACTGATGACAAGCGAGAAGATGACCCCGCGGTCGGGATAAGTATAGACAAAAATAATGATGGGCAGGAAGTAGAGAAGCGGGTATACTTCGTAAATCCCGTGGGACAGGGAAAAGACGGTTGAGAGGATCGCAAATGCGGTAGTCGCGAGAATTGCCAGGATCCAGAGCAGCCTGCCCGGTAAGGAGGACTGGTGCCATGGTTTCACATACGGAGTCATTTGTCGTCCTGCCGGTCCCTGCGGGACGTATTCTCGGGAAGGATCGTGCGTTCGAATCTCCTCCGCTCAAGGATCTCTTTTAAGAGTTCCTCGTTGATCTTCTCCAGGTGCGCTGTCCGGGCCCGGACCTGCTCCTCGAGGTCTTCAAGGGTTTTTTGTATCTCAGCATCAACGACCTTGTTGCCCGTGATGTCGATCGCGGAACAGAGCACCCGGTTACGGGTGACCATCAGGGCGGAGATCACGAACCGGTGTATGGCCCCGTCTTTTGCCCGGAACAGCCCTTCGGTCTCCAGGCCGGCCTGCCCGGTTTTCACGCCGTCAATGAACTGCTCCCGCTCAGAGGGTTCGGTCCAGATGACGGTCAGGTCACTGCCCACGAGCTCTGGCTGGTCATATTTCAGCCAGTGGGCACATTTGACATTGATCGCAAGGATGGCCCGTGTTGCCAGGTCAAAACAGAGTATGCCCTCCTGCGAATTGTAAATGATGCTCCGGATACGGGTCCGCTCTTCGAGAAGCCCGGTTGCATACGATGAAGAGACAACCCCGATGGTGATGAGGATGGCAAACCAGGCAGTCGCGATCGCGATGAGGCTGGTATTGGTGAACCCGTAGAGGTAAACAAGGCCGATATAGGTCAGGCTGATCGCAAGGGTGATGAGTACCGCCTTCCGGGGGTAAAAAGAGACAGCGAGGATGATGGGGAGGATATAGAGGAGAGGAAATACTTCAAAGATCCCGTGGGTTAAGGAAAAGATCGTTGTGATGACCGCAATGAGATACGCCGCTATAATGATGAAGAGGTGCAGGACCTGCTCGTGTTCGCGGGATAACAGTCTCATCTTCTGGTGTCACCTGAGAGTTACTGGCAGACCTCGTTGCCCTCATGATCCGGTATACTATCTACGGTTGATCTTATCGCATATATGTTAAAGCATTTGATAAAAGGGACTTTGTGGCAGGAGCGGTTTACCGGAAATTGTCGGTATCCGTGCACGGAGTGTGCTGGCCATTGATCCGTTCCAGGTCTTCGAGCTTGTTGATGTTGGTGAAGGACCGGAGTTCGGGGTCGAATGCCCTGAGTTCACTGACCGGGACATAACGGGTGTTGATCGACCGGATCATCGGCCGCAGTGAATAGGATTCATGGGTCTTCAGGTATTCAAGCAAAACATCCCTCCGGTACACTGCGTGGAGGGGTTCGAGCATATCCTGGTTCCAGCTCGGGATCGCTGCATCGTAATCGCCGAGAACGGTGAAGAGGTACGAGATGACCCCGGCATCGATACAGGGCATATCGCATGCGGATACGAAGACCTGATCCCCCTTTGCCGCAACTGCTCCTGCATGGAGTCCGCCGATGGGCCCGATTCCCTGGCGGATATCGGTGATGCACCGCACACCTTTCACGTGGTCAAAGCGGTGGCACTGTTCCGGATCCCGGGCCACGAGAATAATCTCGTCCACTACGCCAGAGAGCGTATCCACGAGGCGTTCGATGAACGTCTTCCCCTGGTAGATGAAAAAATATTTCTCTTTGCCGTTGGCACGCCGGGCCTCACCCCCCACCAGAACCACCGCGGACCTCATGCATTCACTCCCTGTTCCCGGAACTATTGGATCTCCCGTATGTAGTAGTTTACGCAGGGGGAATACCGGCTTTCCGCACACCCTTCCTCTCCAGTTCGAGCAGCAGTTGCTTGATCTCGATTGATGGTGAAAATCCCCCGATCCCGCTTGCTGCCACGACCCGGTGGCACGGGATGACGAGGGGTGTCGGGTTGCGGGCCATTGCCTGCCCGACCACGCGGGGACCGGTCCCGACACTCCGGGCGATCCCGCCGTAGGTTGCAGTCTTCCCATACGGGATCTCCTGCACGGCCCGGTATATCCGGCTGTACGGGGTGTCCTCGTGGATTGCAATGGTTGCTAGAGACCGGAGATCGACTGCCTGTCCTGCGCAGAACTGCCGGATCCGTGTGGGGACATCGCCTTCGATCCCGGTTGTCGCAAAGCGGACCCGGTGGAGGGTATTCCCGCTCCAGTACACGTGGACATGCCAGAGCCCGAGCCGGCATGAACCGCTCATGATCTCCATTGGGCCAGCACCTCCCGGAACTGTTCGCAGTCGCATGCGATCATCTCATCCTGCATCCAAGCCGGCAGGGCATCCCATACCCTCTTCTCCAGGAAGCGTTTCTCGCCCAGTACGAGGACGCCCCGGTCCTCCGGCGTCCGCAGCACGCGCCCGAGTGCCTGCAGGGACTTGTTCACCGCGGGGAGTGTATAGCAGAGGAACTCGCCTTCGGCCCCGAACTTGTGCCGGTAATACTCGATCATCATCTTCCGGACGCGGTTGAACGGGGCGAGCGGCAGGCCGATCACCATTGCGCCGGCAAGCATCTCGCCCCGGTAGTCGAGGCCCTCGCTCCACTTTCCCCCGCAGACCGCGAACATGACCCCCGATTCGCGCCGTGAGGGGAGGGAGAGGAATTCAGAGAGGGCTGCGTTCGCGTTCGCCGTGTCCCGGGGCTCGATGAAGATCTTCTTTCCCCGGATATCCCGTGTGGTGAGTTCCGCATAGGACTCGAGGATCTGGTAACTGGGGAAGTAGATCGCCCGGTTGCCTTTGGGGGAGCAGAACGACCGGATGTATCCCGCGATCCGGTTCGTGTTGTCCTTATTCTGTCGCATCGAGTATGCGGTGGTGATATCGTTTGCGCAGGCAATGAGCCGGTTCTCTTTCGGGAACGCATTGGGCAGGGAGAGGGTAGTGATATTCCCGTTCCCGAAATAATATTTCCGGAAACTCTCGACCGGCGAGAGCGTGCCCGAGATCAGGATGGTGCAGGCATGCGAGCCGCAGACTTCCGAGAGCGAAGCGGCGGGGTCGATGCTGCGGACCTCGAGCGTGATCCCCGATTCGTCCCTGCGGTACACGGTCAGGAATGCAGGATCGGTGGCGGAGTTGGAGAGCCGGAGGAGGAACTCCGTCAGGCGCTCGATCGCGGTCTCACGGAACTCGCCCCCCTTGATGTTCTTCTCCCGGATCGTCTCGGACATGCCCATGAGGTCGTCAACGATCTCGTCCATGTTTTTGTACAGGGACTCCTTAGTCACCATACGGTCGAAGATCGCGGGGTCGAACCAGTCTTCCGCTTCCACGGAATTGGCAAGGCCGCGGATGAACTCCGTGAGCCGGGGGAGCACGTGCCGGACCGCCTCCGCTCCCTTGTGGCGTTTTACCATGCCGGAGAGTTCCCTTGATGCCTGTTCGAGGTCATGCTCTTCCAGCGTAACGCTCTCGATCCCCGTGATCACGTCCCCGCAGTTGTGCGCCTCGTCAATGAGGAGGAGCACGTCCTGCGGTTCGACGCCGAGGTTTGCGTAGAGCTGGTCGCGGATGTTGCGGTCGAAGAGGTGGTGGTAGTTGAGGATCACGACGTCTGTCGTCCTTGCGGCCTGCATCATCAGTTCATACGGGCAGATCTCGCCGCAGAACTCCGTCAGCTCGCGGGGCGGGACCGGGTTTGCGATCACCCGGTCGGCTTTGTTGCGCAGGGCGGTGGAAGGCACCATCTTGACGCCTATGCCCTCTGCCGGCACAAACATCTTGCTCGCGATATAATACGGGCAGAGGAGAGGATGCTCCCTGTCCATCCGCCGGATCTGCTGGATGATGAACGGGTCTTTTGATGGAGTCAGTGCTCCCTTGTCGGCCCGGTCCCGCATCAGCGAGTTCGAGAAGGCCTTGACTCCCTCGCACCTGCGGTAGATGTCCCCTTCGCCACCGAGCGGGCACATGCTGCCCTTCCCCACAAGGTACACGGTCTTGATCTGCGGCTGTTTCTTCTTGACGAGTTCGAGCTCGCGGATGAAGGTCGTGAGCTGGCTCACGGTCCGGACGGCAATGACGATCTTCCGTTTGTTCCGCTCGGCGAGGAGCGAGGCGACAACGCTTGACTTCCCGGAGCCGGTCGGGGCATCGATCATCGCGATCCCTCCCGTGCGTGCCACCTCCGCTGCGACCTCGAGCATGTGGCGCTGGCCCGGGCGGTACTCGCTGTACGGGAAGTAGGTGTCGATGCTGTCCATGTTGTATCTTAAGTATTGGCGCTGGCGGGTTTATGAGTATGGGGGTGCGGGGTGAAGGTGAAGAGTGTCGAAAAAAGTATAACTGTGTATACACAATAAATCTATCATGGTGACCAAGACCATCAACATCAAGGAATCCGCGTATCACGCGCTCAAGGCACACAAACGTGCTGGGGAGAGTTATTCCGATGTGATTCTCCGCGTCACCGGAGGCGAGGAGAAGAGCGTCTGCGATTTTTTGCTGACTGTCGATCCCGAGGTACGCAGTGAGATTGCAGAATCCGTGAAGACCGCAAAAACGGAACTCGCTCGCATCAAGCCCCGGAAGGTATCACTTTGACTATCGTGGATACCTGTTTTCTCATTGATCTCATGAAAGGAGATCCGGATGCAGAACAGGTGACACAATTACACAACCCCCTCAAGACAACATCCATCAGCAGCGCTGAATTTCTCTATGGTGCGAAGAAGAGCGGTAAAAAGAAAGTCTATGACGTTTCGGAAAAATTCCTGCATTTTTTTCCGGTGCTTCCCTTCGATGCGGAATCTGCAGTCATCTATGCGGATATTGCATCATCGCTATCAGGGAGAGGCCGGCATATTTCCACATTCGATGAGCTAATCGCGGCAATTGCGCTCCGCCATGATGAACCACTGGTTACTCGTGACCGGCATTTTTCAATAATCGATGGGCTTGATATTGTCTCATATTGAACTCCTGTTCTGGAATCCACAGGTTATTTTTACTTTTCGGGAAATCCCGTTTTGTCTGACCTGTGCAATTTATTTTGCTCTGTAGAAAACATTTGATAATTCATCATGACGCTCTCGGGGGCTCTGCGCCCGCCGTTGCGGCGCCCCCGAAAAGGATTGTGCCGTATTACCGGTACACATTAGTGTAGAATTTTGTTCACAGGTAATACCGAGGCATCATAATGCGCCCCGTCCCCCTTGGGGGACTGGTGGCGCAAGAGGGGGGTGCGATCAATAAAAAATGGGATTTCTACAGAGCAATTTATTTGTAAGATTCTGTGCGATTCCCATCCGTACCCCCCGTGGCGAAGGGTTGATAGCCCTTCACCTGTCTCATCTGTCATAAAATTTGACATCTCGAAGGGCTGATAGATCTTCCCCGGTCAGCCCCTCCTTTCAGGAATCACGGCCCTCCCCGGAAGTATCAGGAAAATAGGAAAATTTTACCAGAACAAAAGAGAATAATTAATCACATTCTCACTCTGCCGGACTTGCGCATCTTTTTTGTGAGAATCTGCAAATCGTTCAGTACTTTTGAGTCATAAAGTGCGCCCGCGTACTTCCGTATGTCACGGCTTTTTGTCTTCATGCATGATTCACCATTCATCCGGGATACCCGGTTATCTCAACGCCCATATCAGAAAAATGTGGATCGTTTGTGACAACCGAAGCTCCGACCGACAAAGCGGACGCAGCAATGATCGCATCCGCAATGGAAATTCCCTGGCGTTTCATCGTGCCGGCATCCATCGCGATCTCCGAAGTCAGCGTGATAATTTTTAGTTTTGATCCTTGGACCTGCATGACCCGGAGCCGGGCGGTTGCTGCATCTGTTTTCCTTGCGTAGATGTACACAAGCTCGGTCAGCGTGATCGTTGCAACGAATCCTTCTGCCTCTCCATCCTGGATGGCCTCAAAATATTTTTTAATGGTATCCGATCCTTCTTCGCGGTTAAAAAATGCGAGGAACGCGTGGGTGTCAAAGAGTAGTCTTGTCTTCGAGCTCATCGTCCCACTCCTTCCGCATCTCTTTGAGCAGAGTCCCGGTATTCTTCAGCTTGTCAACGCCCCAGAGTTCTGTAAGGTTGACCAGCGGCCTGAGACAGATGCCATCATTCTCCTCCACGATCACCAGCGAGTCACCTTCCTTTAACGAGAATTTTTTCCGGACTTTTGAAGGAATGACGATCTGGCCTTTTGAGGACAGGGTAACAACTTCCATAGTATGAAATTAGTTGGATTGTAAGATAATATAGTTTTGGCTTACCGAGTAAGATATTTGTGGGGATGTAAGAAAAAATCATGAGACAAAGTCTCTCCGGGGGTGTTTTCTCCGTTGATTATTGCGGTGATGGCCACCCCCACTCATACGAAGCGACCAGTACTCTTCCTGGATCCATTCTCTGTCGGAGACCCCCGCTCGTTACGAGAGACCGGGCCTTTCGGGAAGCAGTAATTCCCGAAAATGCCACGGTAATTCGACCCGGCCGGGTGTTTTTCACGACGAAAAAGGCATGACGGTATTTACCGACATTTGGATAGACGAACGGCCGGAAATGCGGAGCGGTAGAGAGGTCCGATCAGAGGGCAACCCGTTTTTTCGGGAGAATGTTACCTCGGAGAATGAGCATTTCACGTCTGATGGACTGGTGGCAGAGGAGCACCCATGCCGCAGGAGATCGCCGGACCGCGATGTCTCACTTCCCGGCACATGATAGGAGTACTACCCCCCGGAATAGTATCCGGGCTCATTTCTGCACCGGATTACCATTTTTCCATGGTGTCCGACCGGCCTGTTTCGGGGCTTTTTCAGTGTAGTGTCCCGGGAAATCCCCCATTATACTCCGATGGGGGAACGGAGGATATTACGGGGGATAAAACCGGCCTGTTTGGAGCTAGTTTGCTTCGAGAAAAATTTCTCCGGTGGGTTACTGTATGTTGCGGGGAGCGTGGCTGAAGGAAGGGCTGGTTTTTGGGATTGCTCTTTATCAGTACGGCTTTATAGTCAGATCATGACCGGTTGAAGGATTCAGTGCAGGATTGTAAATAAGTAAATACTTACAATGTTTACATACTATCCATGCCCTCCCAGGAATGTGCAACCAAGAGAATTCCGGTATGCCCGAGTACATGGGAAGCCGTCCACGGATTACGCAGGCCCGGCCAGACATTTGATGACGTGATCAGACAGCTGGTACGCGAAGAGAACCGGCGCCGGTTGTACGATGAGACCCATAGGATCATGGAAGAAGATGATTTCGTCCCGCTTTCGGAGATTAAAGCGTGAATTATGAAATTGTTGTCCAACGAAAATCCGCGGATTTCCTCAACGGACTTGATGATAAAAGCAGACGGATCGTCCGGTCACGGCTCGCCACACTAAAAGACGATCCCTTTCCCGGCAAAGGCGGGGACAAGGAATTAATCAAATCGCCAAAAGGAAGACCTGACGATAAGGTGTACCGCCTCCATGTCAGCCGCAGTTTCACGGCATTCTACCAGATTAAAGAAAAAACAGTATATATCACTGAAGTCCTGACGATCGAACAAGCTCATAAAAAGTACGGTATCCTCTAACCGGCAATCTTTTTTTTGAATCTCCTTATATTCCTGTACATCCCATTTCTACCCATGGCAGTCCACCCCATCGAGGAGCGCTACGGCACGAAGGAGATGCGTGCTGTCTGGAGCGAGAAGAACCGGTTCTCGTGTATTGTCAGCGCCGAAGTTGCGCTGGCAAAAGCCGAGGCCCACCACGGCATGATCCCAGCTGCTGCGGCAGTCGAGATCAGTGACAAGGCCCACAATGCCTCGCTCGAACGGGCGAAGGCGATCGAGCTCGAGATCAGCCACGACATGATGGCGATCGTGAAAGCGATCTCGGAGGTCTGCGGGGAGTCGGGCCGGTGGGTGCACTACGGTGCGACCAGCAATGATATTCTCGATACTGCGACCGGGCTCCAGCTCGGCCAGTCTCTTGATTTGATCGATACAAAACTGAGAAAACTTCTCGCGGTCCTCCTGAAGCGTTCGGAGGAAACCAAGGCGCTCGTCTGCATCGGGCGGACGCACGGGCAGCAGGGCGTCCCGACCACGTACGGCCTCCGGTTCGCGATCTGGGCAAGCGAGGTTGCAAGGCACATCGAGCGCCTCGAACAGATGCGGCCCCGGGCTGTTGTCGGCCAGATGACCGGCGCCGTGGGGACGCAGGCCGCGCTCGGGCCAAAGGGGATGGAAGTGCAGGCCACGATGATGGAATACCTCGGGGTTGGTTCAGTGGACGTATCCAACCAGGTGATTGCCCGCGACCGGTACGCGGAATACTTCATGTTCTGCGCGAATGTCGCCACAACGCTCGACAAGATCGGCGTTGAAATCCGCTCGCTCCAGCGGACCGAGATCGGCGAGGTCGAGGAAGCGTTCGGGGCAAAACAGGTGGGTTCCTCCACGATGCCACACAAGCGCAACCCGATCAAGAGCGAGCAGGTCTGCGGTCTTGCCCGCATCATCCGCTCATCAGTTGAACCGGCACTCCAGAATAACACGCTCTGGGACGAGCGGGACCTGACCAACTCCTCCTGCGAACGGGTACTCTTCCCCGAGGCATCGATCCTCACCGACCACTGCCTCCGGCTCATGGCCGGCGTGCTCGAGGGACTCGTCATCAACCGCGCCGCGATCCGGCGGAACCTGGAGTTCCTTCACGGGATCAATATGGCCGAATCGATCATGATCGAACTGACGAGGAAAGGCATGAACCGCCAGGACTCCCACGAACGGATCCGGATGGCGAGCATGCAGGCCCTGGCCGAGGGCCGGCCGCTTGCCGAGATCCTTGCAAAAGACCCGGAAGTTGTCCGGTACTGTTCCAAAACGGACATCGCTACCCTTCTCTCCCCGGATGCGTACATCGGGACCTCCGTTAAGCAGGTAGAACGGCTTATCGAAAAGCTCTCGCCGCTCACGGTCTGAACGTAGAGCGGATATTTTTTCCGTTTCACGACCTATTGACAATCCCTGTCACTTTCACGCCCTGAAGATACAATATTTATTAACTCTCCCGGATAATACGACAATACTCATGGATCGGTCTATCACAGTCTCGGGCCATACGATAACCCATACCGATATAGTCCGCGCCTGTGTCATTGTCTCACTCACGTTCTCCTGCATCTTCATCACCTCGATATCCCTTGCCCGGCATGTCGAGACGATCTATGCCCAGCTCTTCTACTTCCCGATCCTGTATGCCACTTATTTTTACCCGAAGCGCGGCCTCATCCTTGCCGGTTTTTGTGCCGTCGTGTACGAGGTGCTGGCCTATGTCTATGTGTTCCCGGACACAGCCGGGATGATCTATACCACCGGGCAGGCCATCCTCTTTATCTGTATCGCGGCGGTTGTGGCGTATTTTACCGAGAAGATCAACACCAGCGAGACCCGGTACCGCGGTATCTTTGAGACCTCCCTCTTAGGCATCGTCATCTTCGACCAGAACACGTTTGCCATACGCATGTCCAATTCTCATTTTTCCGAAATGATTGGATATCCACCGGAAGAACTGGGATCGATGACCTTTGCCCAGCTCTTCGGTGGCCGGGATGAGCAGCGCCGGTTTTTCGAATATCTTGGCTCCAGCGAGGATGTGGTCAACTTCGAGACCACGTTCCTCTCAAAGGGTGGCGAACCGGTCTGGGTGAACCTCTCCTGGAGCCGGATTGACGGGAACCTGGTCAGCTGTTCGGTCATCGATATCCACCAGCGGAAACTCGCTGAGCAGGCGGCAGAGGAGAACTTCCTGCAGTACAAACAGGTGACGGAGCATGCCCCTACCAGTATCGTCATCCTGAAAGGCACGGGTATCGTGTATGCGAACCCGACGTTCCGGGCCTTCACCGGGTATGAAGAGGATGAACTGGCGGGAAAAGATATCCTCATGTTTATCCATCCCGATGATCGTGACCGGTTCCCTGTTATTCCCGATGCACCCGATACCAGCCAGCCCCTTCCTGCGATGACCGAGGTACGGTTCTGTGCAAAATCCGGTGATACGCGGCGGGGCACCCTGTTCTTCACCTGGATTTCCCAGAAAGGCAGCCCGGCAGTGCTCATCAACCTTGTCGACATCACCGAGTACGAGCAGCTCAAAAAGACGATCCAGCAGGACAATATACGGCACCAGGGCATCATCAGCACGGTGGCGAAGGAACTCCATTCGCCCCTCCAGCCCATCATGGGGTACCTCAATATGCTCACGCAGAACCCGGAGACGTACGGCGTGACCGAGGAGACCCGGGTGATCCTCGATCGGGTCACAAAGAGCGTGGACCGCGAACGTCAGGTCATCAGCCAGATGCTGGAGCTCTCGGACCTTGACTCGGAAAAGAACCTGCTGGAATATTCTACGTTCAGCGTCCCGTCCCTGATTAAAACCATCGTGGAGACCGGTGGGTATGCGTCAAAAGCGGAGCTGATGATCGATGTACCTCCGGACCTGGATATTGAGGGAGATAAGGAAAAGATCTCGATCGTGATCGACTCCATGCTCTCGAATGCGGTGAACTACTCAAAACCACCCCGGAAGATCCGTGTCTCGTATGCCTCTTCACCGAATGATGCCATGCACCGCCTTGCCATACAGGACAACGGGATCGGCATCACCAACACCCAGCTCGACGAGATCTTTGAGCCGTTCCAGCGTCCCGATGCAGCGAATGGCAGCCGGAAATACGACCGGGCCGGCCTGTCACTCCCGGTTGCAAAGAAATACGTGCAGATGCACGGGGGTTTCATCAGTGTCGACTCTGTCGTGAATATCGGCAGCACATTCACGATCCATATCCCGAAACACCGGCAGGCAGGCGTGACCAATGACGCATAAGATCATGGTCGTCGAGGATGACGGTCCGATTCTTGAGATGATGGACCTGTTGATCCGGAAGCTCGGGTATACTCCTGTCTTAGTGGAGGACGGGCTTCGCGCACTTGAGATCATCCGCAGGGACCCGCCGGCACTGATCCTCCTTGACATCATGATGGTCCCGATTGACGGGTGGAAATTCCTGGAAACCCTCCGGGGGGAGGAGGGCACGCGGGACATCCCGGTGATCATTTTCAGTGCCGCCCCCGAAGTGGGGGAGCGGATGGCGCAGATCCATGATCCGCGGCTTGGTGTTCTCCATAAACCCGTCTCTCTCGATGACCTGAAAGAGGGAATCCTGAAATATCTCCCGCCGGCGTGACCACTTCGTGAGTCCGGGTGCAATTCCTCAAGGAATATTCTTCAGGAAATATTGGAGTGCGGGTCTGCCAATGGGTAGATTAAATCGCAATGATTTAATAATTTAAAACTATTTTTACAGTATATCGGATATTCAGGAAAGTGAAATTCCGCCCGTTCCAATGGTACGTCTCTCCGGAGATTAGATTGCATTAATCTTCCGGATGATCCAAACCAATTCCCCCGTTAAAAATTCCATCCCATCATGAACACAGAACTGCCGGTCATCTCCCCAAGGAAACCTGTCTGGTGGTTGACTGGCGAGATGGGATATGAGCCTGCGGGAATATCTTTTTTTAAAGGCCTGGTGCCGGATTCACAGAGTAATGCAAAATTCCCTAGACTCCCTGGGGTTAACCGGAGATTTCCGGTAAGATTGGATCACATAATCCCTGCGATACTTCTTTTCAGCCGGCAATTCCTGGTCCGGGATGCCCGTTGTCTAACCTCCCGCGCATGCTGTCATGTTTCTGACCCGATGGAGCTTCCCGATGAACTATGCGACCGTACTTATAGTTGAAGATGAGGCTGTCATCAACCTGGACATTGTGAAGACTCTCAGGTCAATGGACTATCAGCCACTCTGTACGGCCTGTAACGGTGATGAAGCAGTGGCAAAAGCACGCGAGTTTTTACCGGATGTCGTTTTGATGGACATCGGAATTCCCGGTACTGTTGACGGAGTGGGGGCGGCTAAGATCATAAGGGACGAACTGGACATCCCGGTAATCTTTGTCACCGCATATGGCGATGATGCGGTTGTCGAAAGAGCCAAAACTGTTGACCCGTACGGATATGTGCTCAAGCCGATCAGGGAACGTGAACTAAAAATTGCTATAGACCTTGCCCTGTCCCGGAAATCCGGAGAAATGCAGGGACGGCTGGAAGGAATGCCGGCACTTCCGGCAGGCAGTGGCGATAAACCGGATGATGCCAACGGGGGATACACCAGTCTTTCGGATATCAGGGCACTGTCCCACCGGGGTTTTTTTGCGGATATTGTCCTCCTCCTCTATAGCAATACTGAAGTAAAAGACCAGGTCTTCACATCTTTTATCGAAAGAAGCCTGAATGCACGGGGGGATGTGCTCTTTGCCTATTCTCTCTCCCGGGCACACAGGAGTTTTCTTCACGAGATCCAGATAGGAAAGATCAGGATTTGCCGGTTGAAGAGCGGGGACCTGTCCTCCCTTAAGGAAACCCTTTCAGGTAGTTGTATGCCGGATAGTTCCGATCCCGTCCCCCAGAGAATTGTCATAGATTTTTCCAAACGGTTTGATCCCGGGGATATCGAAGCGATCGTTGATCAGGTTATGGCGATCCGACACTCCGGAGTGCCCGTGTCTGGTATCATTGCACTGGCTATCGGGACCTGCGATGAATCCCTGGTATATGCGCTGTCACAAAAAATACCCAATATGGTAGTGGCAACCAGTCGTGGCACACTCATCTCCAGTGCCGATCAATCATTTCCTCTTGAATCTCTCTCGTTTCTTCCCCAGTCCGTTGTTGATGAGACTGTAAAGAAGGTGCTGGAACCGGTCGTGCTCTCGTTTCTTGAAAAACCGATATCCGGGCACGACATCCTGCTGGAGATCAGGGGGCGTTACAACATAGCGGTTCCTAAGGCAAGGATCTACACGCAGTTGTATGCCCTCCAGGAGAAAGGGTATCTTTCCGTGAAAACGGTCGGGAAGTCTAAAGTGTATGTTCCGACCGAGTCCGGAAAAATATATATCCGGCAAAAACTGGATGAATTCAGATCCACGTTCCACCATATTCTCGCGGAGATGGCTGAAAAAAATACCGGGAATAACAGCACGTGGGAAAAAAGAGAATAAATGATTGGTCTCTCACTCACTTCATCGCTCTTTCTTCCTAGTGCGATTCCCGTTACCGGAACGACGGTCGTACAGGATGATTGCGACGCCAATTGCCAGTAGCACGGCAAATATTCCGGCGAGAAGGACGATATTGTTCGCAATAAACCTCCCGAGGGTCCCCGCGGGAGTGTCATGAGCCGTCTGCGCAGGCTGTTGAGACCCGGTTGTTGGTGCAGGACCGGCCGGTGTCTTCAGGCTGACCAGGCCGAATGCGGACAATCCTTTCGGCGATGTCGTCAGGAAGGCGATATTGCCGTTATTATCGGCACCCGTATAACCGGTCGTGAGGATTTCAGAAGTCCCGTCATCGGAGAGATGCGCGACTCCAATCGACGGGATCCCTCCATGGCTGGAAACCCATCCCGGTGAGACGGTCAGTGTGAGTGTTGCCGGCCCGGTTGTTGCAAGGTTGGTCTTGTCGAGAACAACACTATACGCGACATCTTCGACCTGCTGGTTATTGGCCAGTGCAGCCGACTGGAATGCGTTCAGCATATCCGGGTTCGCCGTGTCTGAAATGGTCGTTGTGATGGCTGCATTTTCAGGAATTCCGTCCAGAGCTGTATCGAGTGAGACGGAAACCGTGCCACTGCTGGTTTGTGCGGATACGGGATCAGTGCGTAGTCCAATGCTCTGGACCGTGCCGGAAATTACACCCTTCTCGATGACCGATGTATCGCGTGTTACTACGGAAAGGGTGAACCCCGGCTGGCTGATGGTGATCACGTTGTTTACCAGGGTGATTGTTGCCCCGGACTGTCTTGCCAGCGCAGTATCGAGGTGGATCGTCTGCGTCCCCGTGGGATCGGTCGTTGCGGTTAACCCTGCGACGGTGATGGGCTGGACAGTTGTAGCCTCGTCCTCCTGGAATGGTGCAAGGAACTCGGTTATCTGTTCCACGATCGGGGCTACTGCCTGCTGGATCGTGGAGCGGGCACCCGATACTCCGGTGTAACTACTGCTTTCACTATGGCTGACCGTGTTGGTACTGGTACTGCCACTTCCCCCGCTGCTTCCACCGCCATTGCCCCCACCGCCACTGCTCGTGGAAGCAACGGCGGTCATGCCAAAGACGGAGAGGCCGTTGGGGGAGGTTGCCTGGAAATTATCTGTTGTGATGTCGCCAGAAACGTCGCTATCGATATAATGTGTAGTGAGGACTTCTTTTTTCCCGTCATCTCCAAACCGGATGATCTTGATGTTGTCCCTGCCACCGTTTTCTTCAACCCAGGCATGATCGACGCTCAGGTCCAGAGTTACGCCGGCGGCTCCCAGATTCGCGTTAAGTTCATCAGTGTTCGTGAATTCTACCGTATATGCAACGGACTTGATATCGAGGCTGCTGCTTGTTGCAGCTAGCTGGAAGGCACTGGCAACGTCAGATGTTGCACCCTGGATGATATTCTGCTGGACTGGATCGCCGGAGACAAGTTTGGTCAGGGGAACCTCTATCCGGGCACTGACTGTCCCGATATTCCCTCCGAGGTCCGTTTTGACCGGAGTGCTCGTCATGACAATGCTCTGGATCCCATCAATACTGACGTTCTTCCCGTCATTAACAACTTTTGTGCCGGTATATTTCAGTGAGTCCCAACCGTTACTCGGGCTACTGATGGTAACCGTGTTTCCGGATACATCAGGTGCTGTGAATGTTGAGAGGCTGAGATTGACCTGCTGGGCGCCGCTTGTCGTTGTCGCAGCAGAGATTCCCGAGATGGTAATTCCCGCGGTTTTAGTCTCGACGGTTGTCCCGGTAGTATGCGTTGTTGTGAATGTTTTATCTGAGCTTTCCGTGGATTGCGTCTCACTCATTTTCGATGTGATCTTATAATGGTAGGTCGTGAATTCGGAGAGGCCATTAAGACCGACGAAATGAGAGAAAACACGAGAATCATTGGTGCTGGTTAAACTATGACTGGCGTCGATGCTATATCCGACTGTACCATCTGCGGCACCGTTGGTTCTCCAAGTGATGTTGGCAGAATTAGGGCCGATTCCGGTAGCTGAAACATTAATATTTTCAAGGGGGACTTGTCCGGAAATCACTACGTTTGCTGAGTTTCCCGCATCTGCGGGAGCCCACAGAAATCCTGACGTTAAACACAGAGAGAAGCAAATGATAACCAGAATAAAAAAATTATTTTTCATTCATTTCCTTTTCCTGGCAGTACTCCCCATTGCAATCACTGCAATAATGACTGACGCGAGAACTATGGTTAATGGCATAGGGCTCTCTGTGGCTGTTGCTCCCGGTGCAGCCACTGCTGCTGTCCCACCGGTTGTTGATGATGAGACCATCACAGCCCAGACACTGAGGTGGTTGGTTGTTGTTGTCAGGGTCATGCCCTGTGAATCTACCTGGGTTGGCAGGATGACCCATGCGTTCTGGGCGGTATCAAAGTAAGCGAGTTTCAGTTGGGAAGCGTCTCCGCCCGCGACTGCAAGATCATCTGCTGAATACGGAACCTTGACGGTGGCATCTTTGCTGAGCAACCCGGTAAGCCCCGTGATCTCAAAATAGGTTGTCCCGAGTTTTGCATTTGTTGGAGCAGCCGGAAGTTTGTCTTTTGAGTACGATTTCAGAGTCACCACAGCATCACCCACAATAGAACCCTGGGGGAATGAGACTGAGTACCGGCCATCCGGGGTTGCCAAGGTTCCGGCACTTCCTGGTGTTATTGTGATGCTGGACTCAGTTACTGGGGGAATGTAAGCTGTCTTTACGTCGAATGTCGCAGACTTCTCATCGAGGAGCTGGCCGTTTTCAAGGAGTACTTTTGAATTTACTGTATAAGTCCCTGCAGGTAGATCTTTTACCTCCGGTTTGGTAACGAACTGAACAGTGCTTTCCGGAATTATTGCGTCGATAGATGGGGATGTAGTCATATTTGCTACAACATTGCCGTTGGAGTCAGTAAGTATGACTGCATTCGTAGTGTGATAATAATGATAATTACCGGTATTTTTTAAGCTGGTTGTGACGACAATCGGTTGCCCGACATTAACCTCACCAATGTCCAGCCCTGTGATACTACCAGTCTCAGTCTGACTTGTTCCCGAGACGGTGATAAATACCGGTACCTGAACTGCCGTAGTAAATGATTTTCCAACTCCCGGAATGGCGGATACATAAATGATGGCATATCTTCCACCCGGCCCAATATTCTGAGGGAGTTTAATGGTAGCTTTAATAGTTTTTGTTGTTCCAGGTTCGAGATGGATAGTGGTATTATCGAGAGTGATAAACGTCCTTGCAGAATAGGCACTTTTATCGTCTGCCAGTTCAAGGCTTGTGTAGCCTTTGTTTAATGCCTGGCCAAACCCCTTTACCTCTACGATCACATCGGTTGGATCTTCATTTGCTTTAATGCCCACAGTAATCTTATGTTCATCTGAGCTACCAGGAGCAATACTGCCCATATATTTCGCTCCGGATACACTGATTGCAGACACCGTCACTGTGCCCACCAGCACCAGAAACACGAATACTAAAATCACTATTTTTATTGACATGGATTGTCGAAAACGATCAATCATATAAATCACTCCAATGAAAAGATTGAGGATAGATAATAAAAGGTTTTGTATCAGGTTGCTGCCTGATAATCATGATACACCACCGGTATAGGTAATAATAATCTGATAACTGTGATCTGTCGTCAAATGTGGATCAGTATAGGCAAGAGTCTGCCGGTATGTAATGGGAATATTTGAAAAGGTGCCGGTTGTTGATGAGGTTACAATATCCTGATTGTTATTGTCCAACGCTGAGACTAACAAGCCAGTGTACCCTGTCCCGGTTCCTCCCTGAACACTCAAATTAGATCCAAGAACTTTCGGATTCGAGACATATTGTGCTCCATCCCATTCGACCATTCGGCCAGCATAGGATTGTGGTTTTCCATTATTGGAGTTGTCTTTTACTTTTACGGTCCACCCTGTGGCATCAGGTGATACCGTTACTGTTAACGTAACAGTGTCATTCATGTTATTGCCTGGTTTCATAGCCCAGTTTGTAGGGGGAGTTCCACCCAGGGAAATATCAATCGTGGCAGCAGATACGGGAATGATGAGTACTACCAGAATCAACGATGCACAGATTGTAAATCTAACAATGTGGGATTCCCAAAAACGGTTGCTCATAGTGATCACTTAAATGACGATGTTGCGATTAGATTAAAAAAATTATTTATCGATACTAATATCAGGCCGGTGTCCCGACAAATGTAACGACAATTTTATAGACGTGGTTATCAGCAAGTACCGGGTCACCGGTATAGGAAACTGCCTGTGTGAACGTAAGGTCTCCGTCATATGTTGATGTAGCGGAAGCCCCGTTGACTATATAGTTTGCAGCAGCACCCGACAATGTTACATCTCCCACTGCGGCACCTGCTCCGTTTACGCCTCCAGGTGCGCTGATCACTAATGCTGCATCCATGGATCCGGCATCAGCTACGTAGGCACCGGCTGCACTTACCGCTTCCTGCATTCTACCGGCAGCTACCTGTTTACCGTCACCCATCGCATCAACAACAGCGACATGCCAGCCGGCCGTGTTTGCCTTAACTACAAGATCTACCGAGGTAGAATCAGTTACACTTGGCGGTGTAAGCGTCCATGCAGTTAATGTGCCCTCAACCGATACATCAATCGTGGCCTCCGCATTACCTGCAACGGTTGCGGTGGTACTGTCCGCCGCCATCACCGGCGCAGCCATCGCGGCGAGCGCTATGATCAATACTCCAACCAGAATCATTGATTTCGTTTTCATCCTTTTGCACTCCATTGATCTTTCGATCAATAGCTAAAATAATTCCTGAATAATTAAGCCCGGGTCTATGGTTCAAATTTTGAACCGAGCTGATCTCTGGGAAAAACGGGTGAAATCTCCAGAATTCCGCGAATTTTTGTGCGAACAAAAACCAGGATCTTTTCCGGATATATATTTGATTAATGAGAAATTTTAGCATAAAACCAAAATATCAGTTTCAGGTTTAAAAAATATAATATAAATACAGATACTAGAAAATCAAAACTGGACCCAAATCCGGTTAACTAAGCTCCTCAGGCAGACCCGGAAAAATCCCCCCTTTTCGCTCATTTTTGTGTGCGCGTTCGTCAGACGAAATTTTTGATATTTCCAATATTTGTGTTCCCTTGCTATTACCTCCCGCATGTTAGGAACGAGGCATGTCACTTCATTGAAAAAAGAATTCAGGTATTTACCTGAGCGGATATGCAGGGTCCATCGCGTGGGGAACGCGGGACCAGCGATCCTAGTTAAAACCGGATATTCGTGTAATAATGAGAAAATCGAAGAGAAAAATGGGGATATCAGATATACCGGGCCTTCAGCGAAAGCTTCCGGGGAGTATAGAGTGGGCGGAACGGCTTGCCTTCCGTGTCCTTCTTCACCGCTGCGACCAGCGCCTCGGTCGTGAGCTGCTCCTTGAACGGCTTGTTGGGCTGGGACTTCTTCCGCACTGTGACGGTCAGCTTCTTCGAGGCAATTTCCTCATCCCCTATTACAATCACATAGGGAATCCAGTCCATGCCAGCCTCGCGGACCTTCTTGCCCACGCTCTCCTCGCGGTCATCGAGATCGCACCGGACCTGTGCGGCATTGATCGCGTTGCAGATTTCGGCAGCAAACGCACCATGGCGCTCGGCAACCGGGATCACCCGGACCTGCGTTGGCGAGAGCCAGGTCGGGAGGGCGGGGACTTCCTGCGTTGAGATGTTCTCCAGGATTGCGCACATCACGCGCTCGACGCTGCCCGTTGGGGAGCAGTGGAGGATTGGCGGGTGGACGGGAGTGCCGTCTTCCTTGTGGTACTTGATGTTGAACCGGGTCGAGCTCTCGACATCGATCTGGACGGTCGGGTTCTCGATCGGGCGCTTCTGGCCATCGATTGCCGCGAGGTCGATCTTGGCAACCCAGTAGTGGACGCGGTCGGAGAGGATCTCGATGAGCATCGGGCAGTTGGATTCCTTGACGATCTTCCTGACCCATGCCTCGTTCTCATCATAGAATGCCTTCGTGCACCGGAACGCGGCAACGAGCTCGGTCTCGAAGTCCTTGCCGGTCTGCCATCCCATGGCAAGCTGCTCCTCGAAGCACTTGAGGGCCTGCGGCATGTCAAGGCAGAGCGAGTGCATGTCGGGCATGGTGAAGCACCGGAGACGCTTCAAGCCAATGACATATCCCTTCTGCTCGTGGCGGAAGGAGTACGTGGAGAGCTCGTACATCTTCATCGGCAGGTGGTTGGGTGAGATGTGCATGTCGCGCATGATCGAGAACATGCCGAAACAGGCCGCGAACCGGAGCATCATGTCCCGGTTGTTGGACTTGAAGCGGTACTGGCGCTCGCCGAACTTTGCGGCGTGCTCGCAGATCGCCTTGTCGCCAAGGTCGTACATAACCGGGGTCTCGACGGGTGAGCCGCCGTAGTCCAGCACGAGCCGGAGCACGTAGTCCGCAAGCAGGTCGCGAACGATCTTGCCCTTGGGCATCCACCGGAGACAGCCGACATCGCTTGCGGGTTCGTAATCCACGAGTTCCTTTGAGCGCATCAGGTCAACATGGGCCGGGTCTCCGCCGACCGGGACCGCAACGCCAAGTTCTTTCTTGACCATGCAGCCGAACGGGGAGTCATCGAGGTACTCCTTGTAGTCATGCTGTTTCCCGTCGGGGGTCATCACGAACCAGTCGTGGGTGACCTCTTTCTTCGCGGGTTTGACCGTGGTCTCTCCGGGGATAATGGTCTTGGAGAGTTCCGAGAGCGGGTGGCCCTTGCACGAGAGCTTGAAGGACTTGTACCAGCCGAATGGGGCACGCTTGACGGCAAACCCTTCCCCTTCAAGGCCGGTCTTCAGTGCATTGAGCACCGTGATCGCGGTCTGGGGCGAGGAGAGATCGCTTGACAGGTGGGCGTACGGGTAGACCACGATCTTGGTGACATTTACCTGCCCGGCAGTCTTTTTAATCTCCTCGATTCCCTGGAGGATTACGCCTTCGAGGTCTTCCTCATCGATAGATTCCACGGCGCAGAAAACCGTGAGTGCCTCGGTCTCCTTATCCGAGAGGACGGAACACTCCTCTGCCATCTTTGTCTTCTTTTTGGCTTCGTATTCTATGTAGTCTGAATGAATGAGAAGAAGTCGCATTGATTCATCTCCGATCCGGTATGATCATCCGTATAAAATGGGTTTTCCCGGTATTTATAGTGCTAAACATCGTTCACCGGATATCCGCATCATTTGACCGCTTTTTTATTCCCGTGGTACCGCGAGAGCGTAGCCGAGCGCTGGCCAAGGTACTTGGCATCGGCCTTTTTGTCGTACGGATTCTCCGCCCGCTCGGTGGTGTAGAAGACCAGCTGGCCGATCGGCATCCCTGCGTATACTTTAACCGGGCGCGAGTTGACGTTCGCCATTTCCAGCGTAATCGTGCCACGGAACCCGGCATCGATCCAGCCACCGGTCTGGTGGAGGGTGACTCCGAGCCGGGCAATGCTGGACTTGCCCTCGATGGTGGCAACGATGTTGTCGGGCAGGCCGATACATTCCAGCGTCTCGGCAAGGATGAACTGCCCCGGATTCAGGATAAAGGAATCATCGTGTGTCTCCTCAACGTCCGCGGTAACACTCTCCTTGTCGTACGGATCGATAACTTTTGTTCCCGGCTTGTACCATACAAAGTGACTGCCAAGCCGGATGTCCACTGAGTTTGGCTGGACGAGTTTTTCGTCATAAGGATCGATTTTGATATGGCCCCGGGCAATGCGGTCGCGGAGCTGCCAGTCTACGAGAATCATCGGCACTATGATGGGCGCTGATCAAAGATAAGAGGATCTTCATGTTGCGGGGTGGCAAAGGGGCTACTCATCTGTCCCGTCATCGTCCACCAAATTCTTCTTACCTGTCTTGTCCCGGTCCAGCAGCGAGGGATCGATATGCCACTCACTCCGGCGCAGGAGGCCGTGGAGCGTGCTCGCCTCGCGGGTGGTCAGGTTTGCCCGCCCAAGGATCCTGCGGATGAGGATCATCGTGTTCTCCCGCTTGAAGGCCGGATGGTGGATCTCGTCCAGGTACCGGTCGATATGCCGGTACAGGTACTCCATGTCCTGCGGAGGGGCAAGCCGGATCTCCGGCAGCGGAAGGTCCGAGAGTTCGTAGCAGACCACCCCCACCGCGTGCGAGAGGTTGAGGATTGGGTAATCCTCGTGCGTCGGGATGGTACAGATCATGTCGCTGCGTTTGACTTCTTCATTGTTGAGCCCCCAGTTCTCACGGCCAAACAGGATCGAGATCCGCCCGTCCACATCCCTGATCCGCTCGCGGAGTTCCTTAGGGGAATAAAACGGCATCCGCATCGCATGGCAGACCGATTTGCTCACCTCACCGGTCGTTGCAATGACGATGTTGCTCCGGGCAAACACGTCTTCAATGGTGCAGACTTCGGCGGTTTTCAGCACGTCCTGCGCATGCGATGCCCGGCCCTTTGCCTCCTCGCCGAGCCTGCATGGGTTGATGAGGACGAGCCGGGTAAACCCGAAGTTCTTCATCACCCGTGCGGCAAACCCAACGTTGCCTTCGTAGATGGGTTCGACAAGGACGATGTCAATCTCGGGCATAAAAAAGATTACTGGACCGCGTCGACGGTCGCCTTCAGGACCGACGCGCCCTGGTCATACACCGCATTCCCGACTACGATCGTGTCGGCGTATTTCCCCATCTGTGCAGCCTTCTCCGCGGAATTGATCCCGCCGCCATAATAGAGAACGGACTTGTCGATCGCGTCCGAGGCCGCTTTCACAACCAGCGGGTCGCCGAACATGCCGCTGTATTCGATATAGACGATGGGGAAATGGAAGTAGTGGTCAGCAACGGAGGTATATGCAGCAACCTCTTCGGCCTTGAGGTCACAGCGGGATTTTGTTACTTTCCCTACCGATGAATTTGGATTAAGGACAATGTAGGCTTCGGGGATGATATACTCCCAGGGGATTTTTCCCTGCTGGAGTTGTACCCACGCCCGGTGCTTCCCGACGATCCACTGGACATCGGTCGTATTCATCACGCTGGGGACAAAAACGTAATCGATCCCCTGCATGAGGATTGCGTCGGGGCTGGCCGGTTCCATGACCAGCGGCAGGTCGTAGGCCTTCACCTGTTTCTGGAGTGCGGCAAGGTTCTCCTGCGTGACGTTGAGCGTGCCCGAGAGCATCAGGGCATCCGTGCCGCTTGCGGCAATGGCATCGATGTCACCGGGTTTCAGCTGCTTGTCAGGATCGAGTTTGGTCACATGCACCCAGTCTTTCCATTTCATCGTAATCGCAGTACCATTGGCGCTTCCCCCACATATACCGGTATCCCTGCCAGCATGGTAAGAATGGCTGGGGAATGACAAGGAAATCAATGGTGGTCGGACCGACCCGGGAAAAAAAGGATTCAGAGCTGGATAACTGATGTATCTTTTTTCTTCTGGAGGGCTTTCTGGAACTCCCCGATTTTTGCCTCCGGGATACCGCTCTTTCCGGCAACCTCTGCAGCATTCGCAGCGAGGAGTGATCCGGCATCGATGATGTCGGCCCTGAACAATTTTTCGAGCATGGACTCGCTTAACCCCCTGATTGCCAGCAATTGTTTCTTGCCGCGTTCGATCTGGAGTTTGGAAAATTTCTTCGGGACTGGTTTGTTGAGGTATGTACAGACTTTCTCGACATGCCGCTGGACCGTACCGAGTGACATCCCCGTCATCTTGCTCAGTGTAGCAGGGGGGTGGGCACAGAATGATTCGGGTTCGATGATGCCCGCGGTTACATATTTTTTCAGGCTCACTGCAGGTATGCCGATCTCCCTGAGTATCTGGCTGTTGTATACGATCTTTGCATCGGTGAGCAGCTGCTCAGCTTCTGCATCGCTGACCCCTGCCTTCTTCAGAGTAGCAGGGTCTGCCTTTGCAAGGAGTGAAAGCTCGGAGATCCCGGCCTCCTTGAGGGCGGTCAGGATCTTTGCAGAACTGCGCCCCCTGCGGGGGATGATGCGCTCGCGCATGAACTTGCGGCATTCCGAGCGCCGGCGCAGTTTTTCGAGGACAAGGCCCGCTTCGTGGATAAGCGTCGCGGCACGGTCCGCGGGGATCCCAAGTTTTCTGGTAAGGACTTCGGGTGTACTGCGTGCAAGTTCAGCCACCGTATAGATGTGGCTGGCCTGGATCCTGTCCACCAGTTCCTTGTCAGCTGATGGGATCTCTGATAAGGACTCGCGGTTTGAATTGATCTGGTGGCAGAGGGGGCAGCCGATATCCCACGGGCGTGCCCCTTTCCGCACGAGCCGGACAAAGTTAAGCTGGTGTTTCTCGCATTTCTCATCGGTGCGGACGGCAAAGCCCCACTGTGCCATCGGCAGGCCGATATTGAAGGTGCATTCGGGATAGCGCGAACAGCCGATAAACTGGGTGTTGCCGCGGAGGTGCTTGATCGCAAGCGTCCCGCCGCAGACCGGGCATTTGCCCAGGTTCATCTCCTCGGCCGTCCGGTCCCGTATGTCATCACCAATCACCTGCTGGTTTGCCTCGAGCTGGTCGAAAGCATGGTGGAGCATCTCACGGGACTCCTTGATCACATCCTCCCGCGTCCTCTGGCTCTGCTTGATCAGCTGCATGTGCGATTCAAGGGTCTGGGTCATCACAGGTTTTGTGATCGTATCGGCATGCTGCTCGAGCGCTTCGGTCACGACCCTGCCGACAAGCGTCGGGCGTAACGGTGTCCCTTCCACGTATTTCCGGGATACCAGTTTTGCAATCACTTCATGCCGTGTGCTCTTGGTGCCGAGGCCGAGTTCCTCCATCCGCTGGATCAGTTTGCTCTGGGTGTAGCGGGCGGGAGGTTGCGTCTCCTTCTCATCTAGCGTGACATTCCTGATCGGGAGGTGTTCCCCGTTAACAAACTCCGGGAGGAGCGTCTCACGTGCTTCGCTGAACGGGTACACCGCGTGCCAGCCGGGTTCGATCAGTTGTCCGCCGGTCGTGGTGTACTCTTCCCCGTTTGCATCGAAGAGGATCTTGAGGGTCTTCCACGAGGCGTCGGGCGCAAGGGTGGCGAGGAACCGCCGCAGCACGAGCTCGTACACCCTGAACGCGTCATCTCCCAGCTGCTCGCGGGTCGCCCCGCCGGTCGGGTGGATTGGCGGGTGGTCTGTAGAGGACTTCTTGCCCCGGGTCGGGACCGCACGGCGGTTCGCCATCACCCATTCGACATCCTTCTTAAACGGGGAATTCCTGAGTGTTTTTAAAATCCCGTCGATATCCAGCGACGGGGGGTACACGGTATTGTCGGTCCTCGGGTACGAGATGAAACCGTTCATGTACAGGTCTTCGGCAATGCGCATCGCGTTCGCAGCAGAGAGCCCGAGCCGGGCAGCTGCGACGATATACGTGGTGGTATCGAATGGTGAGGGGGCCCGGTCCTGCTTGGTCCCAAATTTCACGTCTTTGACCACGAGTGGCGTTTTCGTCCGGTCCCGTGCCAGTTCGGCAACCGCTTTCTCGTGGAACCGGCCGTTCGTGTGCCGGGCCTCGATCACTTCGCCTTTCTTCTCAAAGTCAAGGGATAACTGCCAGTATTTCTCCGGGACAAAGGCCTCGATCTCCTTCTCCCGGTCAACGATCATCGAGAGGGTAGGTGTCTGCACCCGGCCGACCGAGAGGATGTTCTGGCCCCCGCGGCGGGCGGCCAGAGAGATGAACCGGGTGAGGGATGCCCCCCACATCAGGTCGATCGACTGGCGTGCCTCTCCGGCAGCGGCAAGCGCAAAATCAAGGTCAGTGGTGTTGGTGAAGGCATGGCGGAGTTCCTGTGCCGTGATCGCAGAGAAACGGGCCCGGTCGATCGTGACCTTCGGGTTGACGGCCCTTACTAACTCGTAGGCTTCCTTTCCTATGAGTTCTCCTTCCGTATCAAAATCCGTGGCAATCGTGACCCGGTCTGCCTTCCGCGAGAGTTTCTGGAGCAGGGAGACGATCTTCTTCTCGGTCGGGATCTTGATGGTCTTTGCATCGATCAAGTGGCGGGGAGTCGCGTCCTCGCTGCGCCAGTTGGAATATCCCGGCTCGAAGTCGATTTCAACGACATGGCCGCGGAGACCGACCGTTGTCGTGTCGCCGTAACTATAGGTAGAAACGCCGGCGTCCTTGTACTCGGTGATCTTCTTTCCTTCGGAAAGGATCTCGGCGATGCGGCGTGCCGAGATGTTCTTCTCTGCAACGATCAGGTGCACGGGTGTTACGCCCCCCTCTTTTTCAGCGCTTCGGCAAGCATCCTGTTCAGCTCAGCGGGATCGGCCTTGCCACGCGTCTTTTTCATGACCTGTCCTACAAGGAAGTTGAGCGCCCCGCCTTTGCCGGCCCGGTAATCCTCAAGAGCCTTGGGGTTTTCGTTGATCGCCTCTTCGATTGCCGCGGTAATGGCACCGGTATCGCCTGCGGTCTTTGCAAGATTGAGGCGCTTCACGATAGCGTCAGGAGTTTCTGCCATCTCCCCTTTCAGGAGCTGGTCGAGGATCACACGGAGGACTTCCACACCGCTTTTGTCGGTGATGGTCCCTGCTTTTAAGAGCAGGACAAGCCCGGTTATGGCGGCAGGATCCACGTTGTCGAGGCTCATGTCCCGGTAATTCAGTTCCCCAATCAGGGTGTCGGCGATCCAGGTGGAGGCAAGCGGTGATAAGCCTGGCTTGTCGGATGCAACGACCTTCTCAAAGAAGTTGGCAAGTTTCAGCTCCCCGGTCAGGGTCCGGGCATGGTTGAGCGAGCAGCCGTACTCGGCCATGAACCGTTCGCGGCGGGCATCGGGCAGTTCGGGCAGGACGATCCCATCCAGCCACGATCTCACCCGAAGGGGCCTGAGGTCCGGCTCGGGGAAGTAGCGGTAGTCATGCTCCTGCTCCTTGCTCCGGGCGGACTGGGTAACGCCACGGGCTTCAAGGTAGTGGCGGGTCTCCCGCTCGATCCGCTGACCGCGCCGGATGAGGTTCTTCTGCCGGGTCACTTCAAACAAAAGTGCCTTTTCCACACCCTTGTAGGAGGTAATATTCTTGACTTCAACACGCTCGTGTCCTTTGATCGAGATGTTGGCATCGACACGGAGCGATCCTTCCTTCTCGGAGTCAAAGACACTGAGGTATTCCAGCGTTGCCCGGAGTTTGTTGAGGAACTTACGTGCTTCCCTGGGTGAGCGCATGTCCGGTTCGGAAACGATCTCGATGAGGGGGATGCCGGCACGGTTGTAGTCCACGAGCGAGTATTTACCCCGCTCAACATTGCCCATATGGACGAGCCGGCCCGGGTCTTCCTCGACATGGATGCGGGTAAGCCGGATTTTTCTCTCCCCGCCCTCATCGCTCTCGATCTCCAGGTATCCGCCTTCTGCGAGCGGCTTGTCGTACTGGGTGATCTGGTAGGCCTTGTCGAGATCGGGATAGAAGTAGTTCTTCCGTGAAAACTCTGATTCGTTCAGGACCTCGCAGTTGAGTGCCTTTGCCACTTTCATTGCATACTCGATTGCCCGCTTGTTGAGAGACGGCATGGCGCCGGGGAGGCCGAGGCAGATTGGGCAGACGTGGGTGTTGGGGCCGTCGCTCCGGTAATCGGTGGAGCAGCCGCAGAAGAGCTTGCTCTTCGTGTCGAGCTGGCAGTGGACTTCGAGGCCGACAATGACCTGGTCTTCTGCATCCGCCATATCAGTTCACCGCCTGTTCATACGCATAGGCAACATCGACCACACGCTCGTCCTCAAACATCCTGCCCATGATCTGGAGGCCGACGGGCATACCTTCGGATTTGCCGCACGGGACAGAGATCGCCGGGATACCGGCGAGGTTTGCCGGGACCGTCAGGATATCGGCAAGGTACATGGAGAGCGGGTCGCTCTTCTCTTTAAGTCTGAAGGCAATGGTGGGCATGGTCGGCCCGGCAATCACGTCAACATCAGCAAAGATCCGGTTGAAATCCGCCTTGATATTCTCCCGCGCGACCTGCGCCTTCGCATAGTATTTCCCATAGTACCCGCTCGAGAGCGCGAATGTCCCGAGCATGATCCGGCGCCGGACCTCGGTGCCGAACGCTGCACTGCGGACTTCCTGGTAGGCATCGTGCCACGATTTCTTCGTGTCGGGAGCCGGGCCGTACCGGACCCCGTCAAATCGTGCAAGGTTGGATGAGGCCTCGCAGGTGCAGGTAACATAGTACGCGGCAAGTGCATATTCCATGGAGGGGATGCTGCATGGGACCGTTGTCGCCCCGAGTTCTTCGAGCCGGCCGATACCCTTCTTTACAACGTCAGCAACATTCGGGTCAACACCTTTTCCGAAATACTCCTGCGGGATACCAATCTTCAGGCCTTTGATATCGGCATTGGGGGTATGGTTATACGGCTTGTCCAGCGAGGTGCTGTCGTGACGGTCATGGCCTGCAATCACGCCCATAAGGGCGGAAACATCGGTCACGGTCTTACCGAGCGGGCCGATCTGTTCGAGTGAGTTTGAGTACGCGATGAGCCCGTACCGGGAAACACGCCCGTAACTGGGCTTTAAGCCGACGATCCCGCAGAATGAGGCAGGGCAGCGGATGGAGCCGCCGGTATCGGAACCGAGCGCCATCCGCACCATGCCGGCGGCAACGGCTGCGGCGCTTCCCCCGCTGGAACCGCCCGGGACACGCCTGGTGTCGCATGGGTTAAGGGTGGGACCGAACGCTGAGTTCTCGGTGGTGGTCCCCATACCGAATTCGTCCATATTGGTCTTGCCCACGACCGCTGCCCCTTCTGCCTTCAGAAGCCCGATCACGTGCGCATCGTACGGTGGGACATATCCTTTGAGAATTTTTGACGCACAGGTGGTCTCGATACCCTTGGTCGTGATATTGTCCTTGACTGCAACTGCCACCCCGGCAAGTTTTCCGTTGCCATGGGGTGCTCTCTTACAGGTCGCCAGGAACGCGTTGTATTTGTCGTCCGGGGAAAATGAGATCTCGTCTGCCACTACATCACCCGCGGTGCCTTGATGAACCCGTCTTCCTGTGCCGGGGCATTGCGGAGCACATCTTCCTGCGGGAGCGAGGGTTCGATCTCGTCCTCACGCAGGATATTATAGAGATCGCGCGTGGCCTGCCCGTTTCCCTCGACACGGTCGAGGATATCGAAGTATTCGAGGATTGCATTGAACTGGTGCGTAAAGGTGCCCAGTTCCTTATCGTCGATACCAACATCGGCCAGTCCTGCGATATGTTGTACATCTTTTTCAGTGACCATTCTCCACCCTGCTGATGTAATCTATGTAATCTTGCATGGACGTTTTATAACCATTTTTACGGGCCAGCTTCCGGAGGGTCGTCCAGATTCCGCTCCCGTATTGCATGGCTTTCTTCTCGTACCCTGCGAGATCTCGCGGAATGTAGCGTTCTGCGACCGTCCTTAAAGGTATTTTCCGACGGCCGTCCTTCACTTTTTCCATTGCGGGGATCGCATGTGCAGCGCGCACCACGCGGACGTCCAGGTAGGGCATCGAGAGGTACGCCCCGTGGAGCCCCGCCACGGCCTGGTCGCGGCGTGCCTGCCCCTCAAGGCCGGCAAAGTCCCGTTCGAGGTCTGCCTCGAGGGTTGTGGTCTCAAGGTACCGGGTATATCCCCCGAAGAGTTCATCGGCACCCTGTCCTGTGATGATGCGGCGGTACCCGTGTTCTCCAGCCCACCGGGCAATAAAGTACAGCGTGAGCGCGATGCCCGTGTTGACCGGGTCCTTTTTAGGGATCGCTGCAACTACTTCAGGGAGTGCCGATGCAATCTCATCCTCTGTAATCGTCACATACGTGCAGGGGAGCCCGAGTGTCTCCGCCGCATGCCGTGCCTGTTTCAGGTCATGCGATCCTTCAATACCGACCGCAACGCATTCCCGCTGAGCGAGATATGCGACGAGTGCCGAGTCAACACCTCCCGAGAGCGCTACGATACCTTCATCGCTGCGGAGTTTTACGGCAGTAACGATCGCTTCTTCGAGGGACATCTCCATCGGGGAGGGATTGATTTCCCCCTTCATTTCCCCATTACAGACAAGCATGCCCTTTTGGCCGGTCCCTTCCATGATGCCGAAATGGTCCCGGGCGCTGCACCCGTTCCATGTTAGAAAGAATTCCCCCCCAAAGTGCAGAACCTGCTCCGGTGAGGTACGGAGAATGGTCTCAATCGCATCCGGGTCAAGCCGTTTTCCGTCGAGCTCGATCCAGCCGGCTAATGATGAAATTGTCATGGGGACCCTGATTTCATATACTGAGCACGATCTGTGCTTTACATTCGTTTTTAACACATGTCTAAAGAAACCTTGGATACAGTTGGGCGTGATTGCAAGCAATCCTGCACCGTCATACTCCCCCGATCGTGTTCCTGGTGACGGGGTACTGGATGCGGGGTACGGTCAAAACGATGGAATCTTTTTTTGCATACAAGGGATAATTATTGGAGAGCGCGAGGAAAGACAGCCGGCTTATGGCGCTGGACTTAAGACCTCGTCGTGAAAATAGGTATGTGAGTATTGGCGGGAGGATAGGAAAGCTGGCCAACTCCGCCGGACTTAAGATCCGGTCCTTAGTGGTTCTTGGGTTCGAATCCCAATCCTCCCATTGTTTTTTATGACACTGTTCTTGATCAATCGTTTGAATAACCTTTACCCGAGATCGGGTAGCGGATGAGATTATTCAATCTTTTTCCGGACCTTTGCAGTTGGACTTGTATCTATGCGAGCAGGCCCGTGTTATCCGGTTATATCCCCTGAACTCATTTATCACATATATGAATAGCAATTTGGCTATATTGACAGGAAATCCGATATATTCAATATAAATTCAGGATAACAGATTGAATGCTTCCCCATGGCTGAACTTCGGAACCCCCTTTATCTCCTGCCCACCCTGCTCTTTCTGATCCCCGTCAATATCTATATTATCGGTGACTGGCTTGGTACCGGAATACAATGGGTACTCTTCCGATATCAGATGACAATTGGAGGGGAAAGCCTGATCTCCTTCACGCGGGATATCCACTTTATCATCACTGGACTCATATCAGGAAAAAGTGGCATTGCAGGTACGTTCTGGACTGTCTCGGTCCTTCTTCTTGTCGGGTATTTTATTATCTCGGTCTGGGCTATCCTTACGGAGAATGAGGTCCTTCTGAGAAAAAATGCGATTATACTTTTGGTATGTGGGTCACTTTTTCTTATATCCGACCTTGTCCAGTACGGGATATTCCTTCACGGATCAGGAGGATTGTGTCTCCCCGTGGGAATTCCCTTATTTTTCATCATGGGTATCTGGGGCTATTCTTATAGATTTTGTTTAGTGAATCCGCTGAGTTTACTTCACAAAAAAAAGACTCCTCGAAATAATGCAGGTTCCTTATCACGATTACTGTCCTGGTTTGAACGTTATCCAAACGGAGAACTTACATCTCTGATCCTGATCTCCATTGTTGTCAAGACCATTGCATTTTTCTCCGGTCTGCTGGCAAACCTCCCATTGCACGTGATCCTTGGAGCTACGAAATTATACTTCTGGTATGCGACATCGCTGACCTGGGGGCAAATCCCATATTCCAGTTATTACGTTCCCTATCCACAGTTCTTTTTTATCCCACTACTTATCGCACTTATCCCTGCTCTTGTCATCCAGAATTATACCCTATACCTGTATTCTTTCTCTGCGCTCATGATTATCTTCGATACGGCAACGCTGGTGCTGGTATATTCTATTGCAGGAAAACTCTGGGGTCGGGACAAGGCATTCCTGTGTGGTCTCCTTTATGCTACTGCATTTTCAGCGGCATTCTTCATCCCGATCACGTATGATGCCTTCCCGTCCTTTCTCCTTCTCCTGTCCATCTGGATATATTTGTACCGTAGCGAATCCACCGGATTTCTCCTTGCAACGGCCGGTGCGCTAACAAAATGGTATCCTGGCCTATCACTCCCTTATTTCCTGCTCCACGGATTTAAGACCGGCAAAATGTGGGGGCATTTCAGAAGATCGATCATCCTATCAGGCATTCTGGTTTCCCTCACCCTTATCCCCTTTATCCTCCTGAATGCTAGAGGATTTATCAGTACCTATACGAGCCATTTCGACAGGGATGCCGAAGTCAACAGTTCCATTTATTATCTTGATACGATCTGTAATTTCTTCTTGAACCTTGAACCGTTTGATACCCTCTCGATCCTGCTCGTTATTATTATTGAACTGGCACTGCTTTACTGGTACTACCGGCACCTTGATTCGACACCGCAGGCCCTGCTGGGTTGTATTTTTTTGAGCATCTTTATTTTTGTCATTTTCAACAAGGTCTTCTCCACCTATTACCTTATCTGGTTTTTACCATTCCTCTCGTTATTCCTGATCAAATCATCCCGTCACATCCTGCTTTTTTACGCAGTTCAGGCTATCATGTACCTGGAAACACCGGTTCTCTTCGGTATTGTCTACGCGCCATTCAATGCATTCTATCCCGAGTTTGATTCTGCGACCAATTATTCGGTTCTTACCGGCTCTCTCCCGAGCCTCCCCTTTATATTCTATACTCTCAAATTCGGGATTTTTCTTCTGGTTTTGCTGGTGATCGTGCGGGACCTGAACCATGATCATTCCCTTTCAGGTCCACGCGCACATCTCACCACGTAATGAATATCAAAGAAAAAAAGGGAACTGGATAATATCCGACCTTTATTGCCTTACCACTCTACCGCAGTCATCGTCTTGATAACCGCTTCTGCGAATGCTTTTGACGCGGACGGACCGTTGCCGGTGACAATTCTCGTATCGATGACCACGGGTTGGTTTACGAGGATCGCGCCTCCTCCTTTCATCTCACGGAATGCGGTGGGATTCTCCGAGTACGTGGCTTTTTTCCCTTTCAGGATCCCGGCCCGGGCAAGGATGATGGGAGCCAGGCAGATTGCTGCAACCACTTTACCCGACTCCCGGAAATACCTGGCCAGGACCGGAAGGATCTCATCATCCCAGAGATGCGCAGGTGTCCCGTTCCCCCCGACGATGATGAGCGCATCATAGGTTTTAGGGTCTACTTCTTCGAATGAGAGCGTCGCGGTTGCTTTTCCCCCCATCATGCCCGTGCAGGTGCCGCGGCGTGTGGACGCGATATCGAATGTGATACCGGCCTTTGTCAGTGCCGCTACCGGCTCGGCGAGTTCCTCATCCCGGAATTTTTCCGGGGATATTGCAATCAGTACCTTCATAGTATCCGGATCATTCTTCTGTTCGTGCTGGATTATGGATATTGCGAATACCGCGGCATATAAAAAACGGGAAATACTCTCGTCATGCGACCGGCGGGGACCGGATCATCTCTTCCAGCCGGGCTTCGACTTTACGGAGGGTGGAGATCTCAAGGAAAATGAGGATGTTTCCCGCAATGTCGTACTCTTCAGATGAGAGCCTGACCTGGAAGAGGATTACGTCATCCACATCGATCGTCATCTGGGCAACCAGTGAGGTGATTGCCGCATGCGCCATATCGACGACAAGGACCGGGGGGGAGGGGAGCATATTGAAACCAAGGAGGTCGGACGTGGCGCTCAAAAACGAGGAGATCATGATATTGCCGACTTCGATGATCGTGCTCTGGTCCATCTCGTCAAACGTGTGCACTGCACCGGCAGAGCCCTGCATGATACCTGCTGTACGGATTGCCGAATCCCGCGGGAAGTGCAGGACCAGGAAACCCCCGTGAGGGATGTCCCCCTGCAATTCGAAGATGATCATCGTGGTCAGTTCATCGGTGATGAATTCCCCTACCTTCCCGATGTCCACAATAGTGATGTCGGGAACATTCATCCCGATTTGAGTATCGAGCATCTGCGAGAGCGTGGTTGCCGAATGTGCAGCCCCGATATTTGCCATCTCCTGCAATGCATCCATCTGTTTTGATGTAAAGTCCATACGGCACCCGATCCCGCCATCAGGGAAACCAAAGGCAGTATCTTCTGTCTGCACAGCCCGATGCTTTGCTCCGCTCTTTCTTTGATACTGCTGACAGAGAGATGGTCACTATCCTATCATATATAATTTCGCACAAATACCAACGGATACTTGGCGGGCTTTCTAACCCTGGCTGCCGTTTAGTCTCCTTTGCCGCCGGCCAACGGTTCGTTCTCTCCGTCCGTGCAGGATCCGATAATTTTTGCAACCCTGCCCACCCGTCCGTCACTGAGTTTTACTTTGATACCATGCGGGTGAAAATCCGAATGCGTGAGGATCTCTTTGACCGTGCCCCGTGTCAGCTTCCCGGAGCGCTGATCCTGTTTTTGGATGATATCGACCACAAGACCCGCGCGTATTGACGCCCGCTGTTGTATGCTCATGGAAGTGCCACTGGTCCCCAACTCCAGACCGGCATATGAGGGGAATCAGGTGTGCAGCGAAGGGGCATCGTATGCCCCGATGCCTGATTCAACGTACCCTCTTACGGTTGTCCAGCCCTTCTGTTCCCCGAACATCAGCAGGTATATGTCCGTCCGGTACTCGTTCTCCTTTGGTTCGAAGATAGTCCATTCGTTCGTTCCGGTAAGGGAGGACCGGACAGAGACCTCAGCGTTCGGGCTGGCCTGGTAGTTCGCATACAGTGAGGTCAGGTAAGAAGAGCACTGCCCTCCTGATGCGGGGGCCTGATCGTTCCTGCAGGCCGTGGCCGTGACATCCTGCACGGGACGGAACATCGGGCTGTTCTCAACCGGGTTCCTGGTATCGATGAGGTTCCCTGACGACACATTCGTATATATCGTAACGGTAAACGGGTTTTTCGCGCTGGTCCCTTCAGGGGGAATAATGGAGGGGGTTGTGATCTTCACCATCGTGGATTTTCCCGTTTCATAGAGTTCGGTCTTCCATGTGTCCGGGACACCGGAAACCTCATGAGCGCTCAGTTGTGCGATGACCGGGGAATTTCCGGTGGTGTCTGCCGGCACGGGAAGGAAGAGCGTCACGTTGGCAAGTGGGGAATCGGTGGTGATGGTACACGAATAGGAGTATGAACTGGTGAGAGATGTCCGGTATGCGTTTTCTACATATCCGTTGTAGCTTACCAGAGCGACAAATGTCACAAGTACAATGATGAAAATACTCAGGGTGATTTTGATGATCCTGTCCATAACCTGACACATCCCCCGGAACGGACACAGGTATATCCACATATCTTCTGGTGGTTGTGCGGTCCTTCCGGAATATAACTGAATAATATTGATCCATCCGGATTGAAAACCTGTCGATAGGAATCCTTGAGGTGCGGCTGAAATATGGCGAATTACCCGTTCAGCCCTGATTGTATCACTATCCCTTTATGCTCCGGAAAAAAAGCTTGTAGTATGCCATCCTCCCCCTCCCTCACATTGCGTAATGTCTCCCTGGTGGGAGGGCGTATCGCAGATATATCGGTGCGGGAGGGTGTTGTCTCGCATGCCGGTGCCGGCGGACCTGCGGACCGCACGATCGACTGCAGCGATCTTCTCGTCCTTCCGGCAGCGATTGACATGCATGTGCACATGCGGGGAGGTACCCAGTCGGCAAAGGAGGACTGGGAAAGCGGGAGCAGGAGTGCCCTTGCCGGGGGCGTTACCGTGGTGGTCGATCAGCCGAACACCATCCCCCCCATCTCAAGCCCGGATGCGCTCCACGCCCGCGTCCTTGAAGCCCGGTCCCACTCGCTCTGCAGTTTTGCCGTGAACAGTAGCGTGACATTCGACACACCCGTCAAAGGGATGTGGAGTGCCGGTGCACTGGCATTCGGGGAGACGTTTTTTGCCCCTTCAAGCTATGGCGAAGCGTTGTCCGGAGAGGAACTTGGGGCAGCGCTCCGCGAGATCCAGGTGTGCGGGGCACTCGCCACCATCCATGCCGAGGAGGCTGCAGCCGGGGATGACTCTGATCTGCTCTCCCACGACCGTCTCCGGTCAGCAGCCGGGGAACTCCGGGCGGTTGATTCGGTGCGCCGGTACAACACCGCCGGGTGCCGGCTTCATTTCTGTCATATGAGCACAAACGCATCGGTCCGGGCAGCGGCCGCAGCCGGGAGCGTTGAGGTGACCCCCCATCACCTGTTCCTGTCCCATGAACAGTTTGGACCCGCTGATGCGCTGGGCAAGGTGAACCCTCCCCTGCGGAGTGAGAAGGAACGGAGGGACCTCTGGGCAGCATGGGATACCATCGATGTCATTGCCTCGGACCATGCACCGCATACCCGTACAGAAAAGCAGGCCCTGTTCCGCGATGCCCCCGCCGGAATTCCGGGGGTCGAGACGATGGTGCCGCTCCTTCTGGCAGCCGTGCTGGAGAAGAAGATCCAGCTTGCGGACGTGATCCGGAAGACCTCACAGGCCCCGGCGGGACTCCTCGGGATTCCCCCGGCCGGTTTTTCACCCGGGGACCGTGCGGATTTTGCCCTGTACCCAAAGACAACAGATCGGGTGGATCCTGACACGCTCCACAGCAGGTGCGGCTTCTCACCATTCGAAGGACTCCCCGCGATATTCCCCCGGACCGTGATCCTGGGTGGCGAGGTCGTATATGAAGAGGGGGAGTTCTCCCGGGGATCACCGGCATGGTTTGCGGGAAAAGGTTTTTTTCCCCGGTGAACCTGTCCGTGCAGGCCCGGTCCTGCACATTCCCAAACCCTCATCATCCCGGACAACGAATACATGGTGCCGATACATGCGCATCCATAGGTCCCCGGGTGATCGATTGACAAGCGTCTGGATATGATCCATGGGACAACCCGGGTGCGCGACAGGCAAACAGCCCGGCAGGGTTTAAACACCGGTGAAGTACGGCAGCAGCCACTTGTGATCCGCGTGCGTTAATGCCGGGCGACATTTCTTCTTAAAAAAGGTGTAATGATGCCGGGGATCGCCGATGCTCTTTCTGAAGACCGGAACGGCACGGTTATTGCAATTGAAGTGACGGCAGGGGGAAAAAAAGAGGCATTCCCTGCCGGGTATAACGAATGGCGGAAGATGATCGGGTGCCGCGTCTCGGCTCCGGCGCTCGAAGGCAGGGCGAACCGGGCAGTGATCGAACTGGTAGCAGGAACACTCGACCGGCCCGTTGCGTCCGTGAGCATCCAGTCCGGTGCAACATCCTCGCATAAACGGATCCTTGTCACCGGTATGACCAAGGCAGAGATCCTGATGCAACTCGATGGGCCCGGTGCATAATCCGGTGGACTGGTTGTAACCGGTCGAAAATACACAAAAAAAGGCTTTTTTGAATCAGGATATTGGTAACTAACCTGTACTTTAAGTAATTTTGCGCGATATATATTTTTTATACCTATGATCAGGCTTTACATGCATTGCATGATACATGGGGGTGCGTTTACTTGTATTCACCGGATACTACCAAGTACCTTATTCACATCAGCCTCACTGCAGAGGGGGTGGTCGAGAAACCTGACGTAGTCGGTGCC
>Ga0153915_10000075_pt1 | contig 85963 bp, 71 predicted proteins | sample Opewatmetagenome_2_FD_107003 | JGI IMG/M metagenome (GOLD analysis project Ga0153915, IMG submission 107003) | Freshwater wetland microbial communities from Ohio, USA - Open water 3 Core 3 Depth 3 metaG | ecosystem: Environmental > Aquatic > Freshwater > Wetlands | place: USA: Ohio, Lake Erie...
ATAGTGTTGATAACTGATCATTCCAATAATTAATCAACAGATAATATTAGTTATTAACTGATTATGAACATTTTTTTATATTTAACTATTTGATAAATAAGTAGATTATAATTTATGTGGATAACTTTTTTAAGACAGGTTTATAACTTGAAAAGTGGATGTTGTTGAAAACCGCGAAAAATAAGTTGATACAGTTTTTAAAATAAAAAAGAAAATTAATAGGATTATTTGTAAAAAATACTACCCCCCTAATAAGTATAGTAAACAAAAAAGTTTTCAGGAGTTATCCACGACTGTTCACAGGTTATGAACAGTCTTTTTTTTATCTTTGCAACCAATCCAAAAACAAAAAAGTTGAACAGACCTGCTGAAGATACCCCATTAATCAAACAGTATTTCGAGATGAAAAATAAACATCCGGATGCTGTTTTATTGTTTCGTGTCGGTGATTTTTATGAAGCCTACGGAAGCGATGCTTTGAGCATAGTGGATATTCTCAGTATTGCTTTGACAAAGAAATCAAATGGTGTGGCCGGACCTATTGAAATGGCCGGTTTTCCCCATCATGCGCTTGATAATTTTTTACCCAAACTCGTAAGGGCTGGTAAACGAGTAGCTATTTGTGATCAACTGGAAGATCCCAGACTAACAAAAAAATTGGTTAAAAGGGGCATAACTGAATTGGTAACGCCTGGCGTTTCGACCAACGAAAACATCCTTAACCAAAAAGAAAACAATTTTCTGGCAGGATTGCATATTGATAGAAATAGGGCGGGAGTTGCGTTTCTGGATATATCCACTGGTGAATTCTATACAGCAGAAGGTTCACTGGATTATATAGATAAGTTGCTGGGATCATTTGCTCCCAAAGAGTTATTATATGAACGTTCAAAGCGATCATTCATCAATGAACAATTTCATTATAGCGGAGCTCGTTTTGAGATGGAGGATTGGGTATATACAGATGATTCGGCTAATAGTCGCTTGCTGAAGCATTTTCAAACGAAGAATCTAAAAGGGTTTGGAATACAAACCATGCAGCTGGCTATCATTGCCTCAGGAAGTGTATTGTATTACATGGACATGACAGAACATACCCAGATTAGTCATATTCGTTCATTATCCCGCATAGAAGAAGATCAATATGTACGGTTGGATCGATATACCATTCGGAGTCTTGAAATTTGTGATGCGATGAACGATGGAGGTAAAAGCCTGCTCAGTGTCATTGATAGAACGCAAAGTGCAATGGGTGGACGTCTGATGCGTCGCTGGTTACTATTTCCCTTAAAAAAGATGGATGCCATACGTGAACGTCAGGATGTGACCGACTATTTTTTTAAAAATACAGCATTGCGTGACTACATAGTCCAAACGCTTTCCAGTATTGGTGATCTGGAGCGCATTGCTTCAAAAGTTGCTGTAGGACGGATTTCGCCACGGGAAATGGTTTATTTGAAAACATCACTAAAAGCTGTAGATGACATCAGAAGGGCTTGTCTTCGTGGTTTGATTGATGAAAGTCTATCCGATTCTTTGCTGGTACCTGATACGGATGATGCTGGTTATCAGGCTTTGATTAGGTTGGTAGAAAAGATGCATCCATGTCCGGAATTAAGAGAACGCATCCAACATGAAATAGTGGATACTCCGCCCATCGCACTGAACAGGGGTGAGGTGATCAGAAATGGTGTTTGTGCCGATCTTGATGAGCTCCGCATACTGTCTACCTCCGGAAAAGATTATCTGACAGCCATACAGGAACGCGAAGCAGAACGTACCGGCATAAATAGTCTGCGCATCAGTTTCAATAGTGTATTCGGTTATTACATTGAAGTACGAAATGCGCATAAAGACAAAGTCCCCGACGAGTGGATTCGCAAACAAACCTTGGTCAATGCCGAACGATTCATAACTCAGGAACTGAAAGAATATGAAGAAAAAATTCTGGGTGCTGAAGAAAAAATAGCTCAGCTCGAAAGCCGCATTTATCAGGAGCTGGTTGTTGAATTATGTCAGTATGTAGCGGATATTCAACAAAATGCCATTCAAATTGCTCAGCTTGACTGTTTGTTGTCCTTTGCCCGGGTAGCAGCCGAAAATGCTTATTATCGTCCTGTTGTTCAGGATGGCGATGTCATCTCCATACATCAGGGGCGTCATCCCGTCATTGAAAAACAACTGCCCATGGGTGAACCGTATATTGCCAATGACATACATCTGGATAGCACTTCAGATCAGATCATTATCATCACCGGGCCGAATATGGCCGGTAAGTCAGCCCTACTGCGTCAGACAGCTTTAATTGTTTTACTGGCGCAGATTGGATCCTTTGTGCCTGCAGAAGCCGCTGAAATCGGATTGGTTGATAAAATATTTACGCGAGTAGGAGCCTCAGACAATATTTCTGCCGGTGAATCAACCTTCATGGTTGAAATGAATGAAGCGGCAGATATCCTGAATAATTTATCTCAAAACAGTCTGATTTTGTTTGATGAGCTAGGTCGGGGTACCAGCACGTATGATGGAATTTCGATTGCCTGGGCCATTGTGGAGCATATTCATGAACACCCCAAATACAAAGCTAAAACATTATTTGCCACTCATTACCACGAATTGAACGAAATGGAAAAAACGTTTCCTCGTATTCACAATTACAATGTTTCAGTACGTGAAGCGGATGGAAAAGTCATTTTTCTAAGGAAACTTGAAAAAGGGGGTACGGAACATAGTTTTGGCATTCATGTAGCCAGTATGGCCGGTATGCCGCATAGTGTCGTGAAAAGGGCCGGCCAGATTCTCGAAAAGATGGAAGGGGAAAATCGAAAGGGGAGTATAGCCAAGCCAACCAAACAGATTGCTACGGAACGAAGTGGTTTGCAATTAAGCTTCTTTCAACTGGATGATCCCGTACTTTCCCAAATTCGGGATGAAATAATCAAGGTAGATGTCAACAACCTCACTCCCCTTGAGGCCCTGAACAAACTCAGTGACATTAAGCGCATTCTGAAAGGAAAGTAACGTCATACATTAAAACGGAAATGCATGATGTCACCATCCTGCACAATGTAGTCTTTTCCTTCAACATTCATTTTTCCAGCCTCCTTTACCGCCGCTTCCGATCCATATTTGATGTAATCGTCATATTTAATGACCTCTGCCCTGATAAAACCTTTTTCAAAATCCGTATGAATCACGCCGGCACAAACAGGAGCCTTACTGCCTGTAACAAAGGTCCAGGCGCGGACCTCCATTGGTCCGGCAGTTAGAAAGGTACTCAAATTTAGCAATTTATAGGCTGATTTTACCAGGCGGGAAACACCCGATTCCTCCAGCCCGATTTCGTTCAGGAAAAGTAGACGTTCTTCATATGTTTCAAATTCAGCAATTTCAGATTCGATTTTAGCCGCTACAATAAGGATTTCGGCCTCTTCATCTTTGACGGAATCACGCAGATTATCCGAATACCTGTTGCCTTTAACAGCAGATGCTTCATCTACATTACAAATATACATCACGGGCTTGTTGGTCAGCAGGAACAAGTCATGAGCTATTTTCTGGTCATCTTTTGTATCAAATTTGACCGCACGGGCAGACCTGCCCTGCTCCAAAGCCTCCTTGTAACGAATTAAAACCTCATAGATCTGTTTGGCTTGTTTGTCACCGCCGGTCTGTGCTTGTTTTTGCACTTTTTGAATACGGCTGTCAATTGTTTCCAGGTCTTTGATTTGTAATTCGTAATCAATGATTTCTTTATCACGGACAGGATTAACAGATCCATCTACATGGGTAACATTTTCATCATCAAAACATCGGATAACATGAATGATGGCATCCGTTTCCCGGATATTGGCCAGAAACTTATTACCCAGCCCCTCTCCTTTGCTGGCACCTTTTACCAGTCCGGCTATGTCAACAATTTCTACCGTGGTTGGAACAATTCTCCCCGGGTGAACCAATTCAGCCAGCTTACTAAGCCGTTCATCTGGAACAGTGATGACTCCGACATTGGGTTCGATTGTACAAAAAGGGAAGTTCGCCGCCTGTGCTTTAGCATTGGATAAACAGTTGAAAAGTGTTGATTTGCCGACGTTTGGCAGACCAACGATGCCACATTGTAAGGCCATGGGTCGTATGGATTATGGGACAGGCCCGTTGTTTATTAATTACTGAGGGCACAAAAGTACAAAAAAGGAAGGAGTTTTCAGTGTGCCTCCAGCCAGTTTGTGCCGTAGCCGATATCGGCTTTCAAGGGTACTTTCAATTCTACGGCTGATTCCATTTCCTGTCTGATCAGTGTTTTCAGCGGTTCAAGTTCTTCTTTTGGCACAATGAAATTTAGTTCGTCGTGTACCTGAAGGATCATTTTTGAACGAAGTCCTTTTTCATCAATGGCTCGTTGGATGCGCACCATGGCAATTTTTATGATATCGGCTGCTGATCCCTGAATAGGAGCATTGATGGCATTACGTTCGGCGTAACCCCTTACAACCGCGTTATGTGATTGGATATCTGGCAAATACCGTTTACGATGGAACAAGGTTTCCACCCAACCATTTGTCTTGGCATCCTGGATAGCTTTGTCCATATACGTTTTCACGTTTGGATACGTATTGAAATAACCATCGATCAGTTCTTTTGCTTCCGATCTGGAAACGCCCATCCGTTCAGCCAGACCAAAAACAGAGATGCCATATATGATACCAAAATTTGCAGTTTTGGCTTTCCGTCGCATATCAGCGGTTACATCTCCAAGTGGTATCTGATATATTTTGGCTGCCGTTGCTGCATGAATGTCCTGATCGTTTTCGAATGCTTCAATCATAGAGGAGTCACCACTCAGATGTGCCATCAGGCGAAGTTCAATCTGGGAATAGTCTGCAGATACAAAGTATTCATCGGGGCCACAAGTAAAGGCTTTTCGAATATCTCTGCCTATTGTATCCCGTATGGGGATATTCTGCAGGTTAGGATTACTGGAACTCAATCTGCCGGTAGCTGTGACGGCCTGGTTGTATGATGTATGGATTCTACCGGTTTTTGGGTGAATCAATTCAGGCAATGCATCAATATAAGTACTGAGCAATTTTTTCAAGCCTCTTTGTTCCAGTATTTTTTCTACGATAGGATGCTTGGTCTTGTGTCCTTCAAGTACGTCTTCGGAGGTGGAGTATTGACCTGTTTTTGTTTTCTTTGCCTTTTTGTCAATGCCCAAGTGATCAAATAAAATGTCTCCTGTTTGCTTTGGGCTATTAACATTAAAAGTGATACCTGCCAGTTCTTGTATTTCTTTTTCAAGTAGATCAAGCGCGTAAGTCATCTGAATGGATGATTGTTTCAGGCTGTCGATGTCAATTCCGACACCATTAAATTCCATTTCGGCCAACACCTTGATTAAAGGCATTTCAACTTCGCGACAGAGGTAATCAAGTCCACTTGCAGTAATTTCTGGTTCGAGTACCTGTTGTAACTGAAAAGTAATGTCAGCATCTTCGGATGCATAGGGAAAAATAGTGGTTTGCGGGATATCGCGCATGTTAAGCTGGTTTTTGCCCTTAGGGCCAATCAGCTCATCAATGTGGATGGTTTTGTAGTGGAGGTATATTTCCGCCAAATAGTCCATGTTGTGCCGCAATTCAGGCTGAAGCAAGTAATGGGCAATCATGGTATCGAACAGTTCGCCTTTAATTGTCAAGTCATATTTTTTCAGGACAACCAAATCGTACTTGATGTTTTGACCGATTACCCGAATGGATGGATTTTCGAAAACGGGTTTAAGGCGTGAAACGATTTTTTTTGTTTCTTCCTGATCGGTTGATAAGGGGAGGTACCAGGCCTCATTTTTTTTCCAGGAAAATGACATGCCGACCAATTCTGCCGTCATAGGTTCCACTCCTGTCGTTTCTGTATCCAGACAGATACTTTTTTCAGATGAAATTAATTTTAAAAATTGCACAAAAACATCCTCATTATCAATCAAATGATAGAAATTTGGAGTGGTTTGTAAGCAGCTGAGAGTCGTCTGAATTTTTTCATCTGTCTCTTCGGATGGATTTACGAACGTCACAGATGGATAAAAGGATTTTGTGGAAAGAAAATCGGATTTTTCTTCTGATTGATTTTTTTCTGACAAAGTTAAGCCTGGATTTTTTTGGGTATCAGTTGAAAAAAGGGCGGGTTCGTCCCATAATGAAAACTGATGGTCTGGCGGAAGTGTTTTTTTTACAGTCGTTTCTACCACTGACATTGGCACGGGAGCTGGCATCGTTTTTCCAATCCTATTGATCATCGTCCGAAACTCCAGTGATTCAAAAATGCGTTTCATTTCTTCCATATCCGGAGACTCACGCCTCAAGGCTTTTTCATTGAAATCGACGGGAACATCCAAACGAATGGTTGCTAAAAATTTTGAAAAACGGATAAGGTCAAGATTGTTGGTTACTTTTTCTTTTAGACTTCCCTTCAATTGATCCGTATGTTGCAAAAGACTATCAATGCTTCCAAATTCGGCCAGTAATTTTTTTGCTGTGACTTCACCGATTCCAGGACAACCTGGAATATTGTCGGAGCTATCACCCATAAGCCCAAGCAAGTCTATCATCTGTTTAGGATTAGTCAGACTATACTTTTGGTTGACTTCTTCGGGTCCGAGAATCTCAAAATCATTACTGCCATATTTTGGACGGTACATCCAGACATGTGGCGTAACCAGTTGACCACAATCTTTGTCCGGCGTCATCATATAAACGTCGTAACCGGCATTTTCAGCCTTTCTTGACATGGTACCAATCACATCGTCTGCCTCAAATCCGGCAACTTCCAAAATGGGAATCCGGTATGCGGTAATTATTTCTTTGATAACAGGTACAGACCAACGAATCACTTCCGGCGTTTCTTCACGTTGTGCTTTATACTGCTCAAAAGCTTCATGCCTGAATGTCGGGCCATGAGGATCGAAGCAGACGGCTATGTGACTCGGATTTTCACGGTTAATCAAATCTTCAAGCGTATTGACAAATCCAAATACCGCCGATGTATTCTGCCCCTTTGAATTAATCCTGGGATTTTTAATAAAAGCATAATAGGCCCTGTATATCAAAGCATATGCATCGAGTAAAAACAGTCGGTTGGGTTGAGACATAATCATGGCAGTGTATCTTATCATTCACGATGTGTATCGTGATAAAACAGTATCGATTGTAAAAGTACTAAAAAAAGAGGATGAGGCATTTTTTTATTATTTTTGTCCTCTCATTTCTACCCTATGATTGAGCTGATTCGAAAACCCATTGAAAAGGAGTTTCTGGAATATGAAAAGGCCTTTAATGAGTCTATCAAAACGGAATCCTACTTACTGAAACATGTATTAAAGTACGTACGTGCTCAGAAGGGAAAAGAAATACGACCCCATTTAGTACTTCTTGCTGCTGGTCTTTCAGGAAAGATAACCAATGAAAGCATCAAAGCTGCTGTTTCACTTGAGTTATTACATACTGCGAGTCTGATGCATGATGATGTTGTGGATAACACCTATACCCGGCGTTCTGGTTTTTCTGTAAAAGCGTTATGGAATAATAAAGCGGCCATTCTGGTCGGGGATTATTATTTATCAAAATCAGCTTTTATATCTTCCGGCATTAACCAGGGTCGTATTTCAACCCTATTGGCTCAACTTGGATGTGATTTATCAGAAGGCGAAATGATGCAGTTATCGAACGAAAAGAAACTGATTATCAATGAAAAAACGTATCTTAATGTAATTAAGAAAAAAACGGCAAAGACATTTGCATTTTGTACTCAGGCAGGTGCAATATCTGCAAATGCACATCCAGATATAGAAGAAAAACTACGGTTATTTGGTGAATATCTTGGCATGATTTTTCAGCTTAAAGATGATATATTCGATTATTTCGATGGTGGGCAAATTGGAAAACCCACGTGTAACGATTTGAAAGAAGGTAAAATGACGCTTCCACTCATCTATGCATTGGAAAATGCCAGTAATGCGGAGTCAAAACCCTATTTGAATATCATAAAAAACCGTGATTTTACACGGGCAAACCTTTCAAACATCAATCGATTTGTCATTGAAGCCGGGGGCGTAGTCTATGCTGAGAAAAGAATGGATGATTTTAAAAAAATGGCTATTTCATTGCTAGAGCCTTTTCCGAATAACCCTTACAAGCGATCTCTATTGACTTGTGTTGATTTTTTTATAAACCGTAAGTTTTAAAAGAAAACGACGGGCTCACCGATAATATCACTCAATAAGTTGTTTGCCAATCGACTGGCACCGAAACGGAAAAGATCCTTGTTAAGCCATTCTTTTCCTGCCAATTCCTCAACAATACAATAATATTGAAGGGCCTCTTCGGTGGTTGAAATGCCTCCGGCTGCTTTAAAACCGACTTTTCGTCCTGATATCCGATAATAATCTGCTATCATTGTACACATACACCACGCTGCTTCGGGAGTAGCGGCAGGTTGTTGTTTCCCTGTCGAGGTTTTAATGAAATCGGCACCTCCTTCCATGGCAAGAATGGATGCAATACGCAAATCCGACAGATTTAATAACCCTGATTCAAGGATTACTTTTAAATGAGCGTTACGGCAAGCCGTCTTTATTTCCTGGATTTCTTCGATGATTTCATCGTATTTATGTTCAAGCAATTTACCGACCGAAATCACGATATCTATTTCACTGGCACCATCCAATACTGACAACGATGTTTCCGCAATTTTTACTTCCATAAAAGTTTGTGAATGAGGAAAACCTGCGCTGACAGCAGCAATCTCAACACCCTCGGTTAAGATTTCAAGAACGGTTTTCACCATGGAGGGATAAACACAGATTGCAGCAACATTGGGTAATTCCGGATAGTTCTCGCCAAAATCATTCACCTTTCCGGTAAATTTAGCAATGCCTTCTTCTGTATCGCCCGTATTTAAACTGGTAAGGTCAATCAACCCAAACATGGTTGAAAAAACGTTTTTATTACGGTTAACAGGCATTTTTTCCTGAAGTAAACGGGAAAGACTTGTTTTAATGTCTTTTTCAGTAAGAACAGAGTACTGATCAAGAATGGTTTTAATTTTTGAATTCATCTTCTACTAATTTTTTGTTTAAGGACAGAGGTAACGCCGCATGCTGATTATCCTCTGCCTGGATACCTGGTACAGGCATGCTCGTTTCATTTAATTTTAGGATTTGAACTATGCCGGTCAAAATCACGATTCGTTTTCTTTAGTAAATTCTGTTGAAATGCCTCTTCCAGATTAATGCCTGTTTGATTGGCAAGACAGATCAATACCCACAAAACATCGGCAAGTTCATCATCCAACCTTTCTGTCTCTTCATGCTCTTTGCATGATTGTTCGCCATATTTTCTGGCAATGATACGGGCTACTTCGCCAACTTCCTCTGTTAAAATGGCCATATTTGTCAATTCATTGAAGTATCGAACGCCGTAGGTGTTGATCCATTTGTCAACTGTTTCTTGTGCTTCATTGATTGTCATCGGCTTATTCTTTGTTTTTAGAATCCATCCATATTGTTACCGGGCCATCGTTGACTAAGGCTATTTTCATATCGGCCCCAAATTGGCCCTGTTTGACAACCTTTTCACCCATAAGGGTTTTAAAATAGGCAACAGATTGATTGTATAAAGGAATTGCTTTTTCGTGTCGTGCCGCCTTTATGAATGATGGCCTGTTTCCTTTTTTGGTTTGTGCACACAGGGTAAACTGGCTAACAATCAGGATGTTACCGAAAACATCCAAAACAGATTTGTTCATTAAGCCTGCATCATCTGAGAAAATACGTAGTAGAACAATTTTATTTGCAAGCCATTCAATATCTGCCATATCATCATCTTCTTCTATGCCAATAAAGACTAAAAGTCCTTTTTGAATGGAAGCATAAACCACTTGATCAATCGTTACAGATGCTTCGGAAACCCGTTGGATCAAGGCTCTCATTCGTTTGAATTAGTTGAATGTAAAAATACAATTATTTTTTTTGCTTTCGCTTTGCCAATGACTTTTTCAAGGCTATCAAAGTCAGTTTCTCGTAGTTGTTTCATGCTTTTATAATTCTTAAACAGCAACTCTTTGGTTTTTTCTCCAATCCCGTCAATCATATCCAGTTCTGAAACCGTCAGATGTTTGCTTCTTAGTTTTCTGTGATGCGTAATACCAAAACGATGCGCTTCATCTCGCATTTGTTGAATTAATTTTAGTGTTTCAGAATTTTTATCCAGATATAGAGGAACCGAATCATTCGGAAAAAATAACTCTTCAAGATTCTTCGCAATACCTATTACCTGGAGTCTGTCAGAAATATCCAGCGAGGAAAGTACTTGGACAGCAGATGAAAGCTGGCCCTTTCCACCGTCAACTATGACTAATTGAGGCAAGGGGGAATTTTCATCAATTAACCGTTTGTAACGACGGAAAAGGACTTCTTCCATTGATGCAAAATCATCAGGCCCATCAACCGTTTTAATGTTGAAATGGCGATACTCTTTTTTAGATGCTTTCGCATTTTTAAATACCACACAGGAAGAAACAGGGAATGTTCCTTGCGTATTTGAATTATCAAAACATTCGATGTGGAAAGGAAATTCTTTTAAATGGAGATCTTTTTTTACTGCTGAAAGAATCCGCGTTATTCGTTGTTCGGGATTTAGCTTTTCTTGCTGTTTCAATAAATCCAATTTGTATTGACGTACGTTTTGAAGCGATAGATCCAATACTTTTTTGCGATCTCCGCGTTGTGGAACTACTGCTGTAACCTTTTCAGGAAGGATATCAGGTAAAAACGGAACAATAATCTCTTTACTCTGACTGTTGAATCGTTGGCGTAATTCAAAAATAGCAGAACTAAATAATTCTTCTCTGCTTTCTTCAACACGTTTTTTATACTCGATGGTAAATCCACGGACAATGCAGCCATGCATGAAATTTAAATAGTTGATGATAGCTGATGGTCCAATTTCATCATAAGAAAAAACATCTATTTCATGTAATCCTGAATTGACGATCGTAGATTTGCTCCTATACTGTTCGATCAAATCATATTTTTCTTTAAGTAATTGGGCCTCTTCAAACTTCAGTTCAGAAGCCAATTCCTGCATATTTTTCAACAGATGTTTACTAACCAAATGAATATTACCTTTTAGTATTTCACGAATGTCTGCTATGTTCTGATTATATGAATCCTGGAGTTGCAGCCCTATGCATGGGCCATGGCACTTTTTAATATGATATTCAAGGCATACGTTGTATTTCCCCAGTTCAATATCCTGTTTCAGCAATGGAAGGGAGCATGTACGTAAGGGGTAAACTTGACGAATCAGCCACAATAATGCTTTTATCGTAACGACTGAACTATATGGACCAAAATATTCAGATCCATCTTGAATGATTTGCCTGGTTTGAAATACACGAGGAAAGGGCTCTTTTTTAATACAAATGCTTGGGTAGGTTTTATCATCTTTCAATAAAACATTATATCTGGGCCTATATTGTTTGATAAGATTGTTTTCGAGTAATAAGGCATCTTCTTCGCTATCTACGACGATGTGTTTAAGATCATGTATTTTTTTGACCAGTACACGTGTTTTTGGGTTTTCATCGTGTGTTTTGTTGAAATAGGACTGAACTCTTTTCTTTAAATTCTTAGCCTTTACAACATAAATTATGGTACCAGATTCATCAAAATACTGATATACCCCAGGGCTATTTGGCAGGCGGTCAATCAGTGTTTCAAGGTTTTGTGATAGTTTATACAGGCTTTTCATCTTCTACTATTTTTTTGTTTAAGGCCAGATGGAACGCCGCATGCCGATTATCATCTGCTTGTGTGCCTGGTACAGGCATGCTCGTTTCATACTATAATATCTATTTTTAAATTAAGGTAGTATGCACGCCGCATGCCATATTATACCACGCTTGGGTGCTTTTACAAGCATGCTCGTTTCATACTATACTAATTTTTTGTTCAAGGTAGTATGGAACGCCGCATGTCGAATGATATCACGCTTGGATGTCTGGTACAAACATGCTCGTTTCATACTTTTGAAAGGAATAAAGAGTGCAAATTGTTCCACGTGGAACAGATAATTATCGTCCTAATAAAATCAATAATGTGTTGATATCGTTTGGAGAGATACCTGGAATACGGCTTGCCTGGCCTATTGTTTCGGGATCTATACGCTTGAGTTTTTGCCTGGCTTCTATCGTGAGCGATTGAATTTCCTCGTAATTAAATTTCCCAGCTATTCGAATATCATCAAGTCGGCTGATTTTTTTTGCGATTCCTCTTTCCCGATCAATGTATCCTTGATATTTAATCCTGATTTCTGCGGCCTCCAGTACTTCTTCTGTTCGATCAGTGATGCTATTTAATCGCTCATTCAGCGATGAAACATGATGCCTTAGACAGTCAAAACCAAGTTGTGGACGTAACATCAGGTCTGTTAACCGGACTCCTTGTTTTAATGGGGCCGTGCCTAATTGTTCTAAAGCCGGATTTATATAGTTGGCTTTAATAGAGTAATTATCACAAAAATTCAGGAGACTTTCTATGGACTGCTGTTTTTTCTGTAATAAATCGATACGTTCACTGCTGGCCAGTCCTAATTCGAATGATTTTTTTGTGAGGCGCATATCTGCATCGTCTTGTCGAAGCAATATGCGGTGTTCAGCACGTGAAGTAAACATGCGGTATGGCTCGTCTACACCTTTAGTCACCAAATCATCGATTAATACGCCGATATAGGCTTCATCGCGACCCAAAACGAAGGGAAGACCGCCATGGCAATTGATATGTGCATTTATACCCGCAATAATACCTTGCCCAGCGGCTTCTTCATAACCTGTTGTTCCGTTGATTTGACCGGCAAAAAATAGGTTTTTTATATGTTTTGTTTCCAGCGTATGACTTAATTGGGTCGGGTCGAAGAAATCATATTCAATGGCATATCCTGGTCGAAAAATCTGTACATCCCTAAAACAAGGTATGCTTTTCAACGAGCAAACCTGAATGTCAATTGGCAACGAAGAAGAGAAGCCATTCAGATAATATTCTTCGGTGTTTTCGCCTTCTGGTTCTAAAAATAGCTGATGATATTCTTTGTCTGCAAAGGTCACAATTTTTGTTTCAATGCTGGGACAATACCGGGGACCAATACTTTTAATCTGACCATTATATAGCGGTGAATCGGATAGACCATCGCGTAGTATATCATGTGTATGTTTGTTTGTATAACAGATCCAGCAATTACGTTGTCTCAGCTGACGGGGTTTAAAATCCAGATAAGAAAACTTGTGAAAATCATTTTCACCGAACTGTTCTTCCATCTCTTCAAAATGGACGCTTCTTCCGTCAATTCTGACGGGTGTACCAGTCTTCATACGATTTGTAGAGAATCCCAAAACCTTGAGCTGTTCTGTTAGCCCATAGGAGGAGGGCTCTGAAATACGTCCTCCACGCAGTTGCGTACGACCAATATGGATTAATCCATTAAGAAAGGTCCCTGCGGTTAAAATGACAGCGTTTGCTCTAAAAGTAACATTCATCGCTGTTTTTATACCACAAATAGCCCCGTTTTCAATTATAAATTCAGTTACACTGTCTTGCCAAAGGTAAAGATTTGGCGTATTTTCGATCATATTTCGCCAGAGATTCGAGAATTTCTGGCGGTCACTTTGTGAACGCGGGCTCCACATGGCAGGGCCTTTTGAGCGATTTAACATTCTGAACTGAATGGCGGTTTTATCGGTAACAATGCCTGTATATCCCCCTAATGCATCAATTTCACGAACAATCTGTCCTTTTGCAATGCCTCCAATCGCCGGATTACAGCTCATTTGGGCATATTTCGTCATGTCCATCGTAATGAGAAGTGTCGATGAACCGAGGTTTGCTGCTGCTGTAGCTGCTTCACAGCCAGCATGGCCAGCACCAATAACAAGTATATCGTATGAAAATTTCATATACATCAAGTAACTATGTTAAGAAAGAAAGAGCATTATCCTCTAATAAACGCATTTTTTTTGATTCTTCCGGCGTTTTGTCTTTGAAACCACATAAATGTAAAATACCATGTATAATAACACGGTTCAATTCTTTTTCAAAAGGTATATTCATCAAAATTGCGTTGGAAGCGACAGTATCTATGCTAATATAGATATCACCTGATAATGCGGCGATTGTTGATTCATCAAAAGTGATAATGTCAGTGAAATAATCATGTTGTAAAAACATACGGTTAATTTTCAGCAATTTTTCATCATTACAAAAAATAATATTGATTACACCAGGATTTTTTTGGTGCGAAGAAATGACCTGACGAATCCATGCCGTTATCTTGGGTTGGTGGATATCAGGAAATGTAATGGATTCAGCAAAGAATTGTATCATAAAACGGTTTAGCCAAAAAATAAATAGGCCAATAAAATAGCTGCGATAACACCGGCAAGATCGGCAATAAGTCCGGCTACGATGGCGTAACGGGTGTTTTTAATGCCAACTGAGCCGAAGTATAATGCTACAATATAGAAGGTCGTATCGGCAGCACCCTGAAACAAACAAGACAGCCTGCCGGTAAAAGAATCGGGGCCAAAATTCTTCATGGATTCCACCATCATGGCTCTGGCACCGCTTCCGCTTAATGGTTTCATAAAGGCTGTCGGCAATGCATCGACAAAACGTGTATCAAATCCTAAAAATGTAACTAACCATGAAATGCTGTCAGTTAGTAATTCCATAGCTCCCGAAGCTCTGAAAACACCGATGCCTACAAGCATTCCAACAAGATAAGGGATAATTTTTACGGATGTTTCAAAACCACCCTTTGCTCCTTCAATAAAGGCCTCCCAGACATTAATCCTTTTATAAAGACCTCCGCAAAAAAAAGCGATGATAATAAGAAAAATCGTCAGGTTGCTCATAATGGCAGACGTTCTGGACATTTCTTCACTGGATAGTCCGGAAAACCAAAAGACTAATGCCAACAGGGCTAGCGTTATACCCCCGATCCAACCAATGACTGTTTTGTTAAGCAAATTCAGCCGCTGACGAAAGCCGACATAAATAATGGCAGTCACTGTGGAGACGTAGGTGGCAATAAGAATGGGAATAAAGACATCGGTAGGATTGGCTGCCCCAAGGATGGCTCTTTGAGCCAGAATGCTTACCGGGATGACGGTAAGACCAGACGTGTTGAGTGCCAGAAACATGATTTGGGCATTCGAGGCCTTTTCTTTTTCCGGATTCAGATCCTGAAGGCTTTGCATGGCTTTCAGCCCCATGGGAGTGGCAGCATTGTCAAGCCCAAGCATATTGGCTGAAAAATTCATCAACAGTTGACCGTGGGCCGGATGGCCTTTGGGTATTTCCGGAAATAATTTTTGGAAAAAAGGACCTGTAATGCGCGAGAGAACACGTATGGCTCCTGCACGTTCTCCTACAGTAAGTATGCCCAACCACAGGGTCATGATACCGGCCAAAGGTAAAGCAATGTCCATCACGGCAAATTTAGCCATGTCAAAACTGCTTGTCATGATTCTTTCAAAAACGCCAAAGTCTTGAAAGAAAATAAGTTGTACTAATCCAACGACAAAGGCAACCAGAAAAAATCCGATCCAGATGTAGTTAAGTACCATATAATTGATTATGAATTTTCGCAAAAGTACAAAAAATCAGCCTGTTTCTTTCTTTTATCGGTTTAGGTTTGTTAAAGAGAAGGTTTGGTCGTATTTTTGCCGCATTCAACTAAATGGTATGGAAAAACCCTTTGATATCAGGGACCAGCAATTGCAGGAATTCGAAAAAGATGCAGACAAGGCGTTGCGTCCATTACGCTTTTCTGATTTCAAAGGTCAGGAAAAAATCGTCGAGAATCTCAAGATTTTCGTTTCTGCTGCGAAGATGCGGGGGGAAGCCATGGATCATGTTTTGTTGCATGGCCCTCCTGGGCTTGGAAAAACGACACTGTCAAACATTATTTCCAATGAACTTGGGGTCGGCTTCCGGGTAACTTCAGGCCCGGTTCTTGATAAACCCGGGGATTTGGCCGGTGTACTGACGGCTCTTGAACCAAATGATGTCTTGTTTATTGATGAAATCCATCGTTTAAGTCCTGTCGTGGAAGAATATCTTTATTCGGCCATGGAGGATTACCGGATTGACATTGTGATTGACAAAGGTCCCTCAGCGAGATCTATTCAGTTGGAAATCAATCCGTTTACTATGGTTGGAGCTACCACTCGGAGCGGTTTGCTGACAGCTCCTTTGCGTGCTCGTTTTGGCATCAACTGTCACTTGGAATACTACAAAGCGGATATCTTGCAGGGTATCATTTTACGTTCAGCCAAATTGTTGCAAATAAACTGTAACACCGAAGCTGCAGCCGAAATAGCTGGCCGGAGTCGTGGTACGCCCCGTATCGCCAATGCGTTGTTGCGTCGTGTCCGTGATTTTGCCCAGGTAAAAGGCGAGGGGCACATTGATCTGACTATTGCCCGTTATGCGCTCGAGGCGCTTAATATTGATCGTTATGGTTTGGATGAAATTGACAATAAAATCCTCCGGACACTGATTGAAAAGTTTCAGGGTGGTCCAGTCGGGTTGACTACTATTGCCACTGCTCTTGGTGAGGATTCAGGGACACTGGAAGAAGTATATGAACCTTTTCTGATTCAGGAAGGTTTTCTTAAACGTACTCCCAGGGGGCGGGAAGTGACACCATTAGCCTGGTCTCATTTGGGAATAACCAGAATATCCCGGGATCAATCATTATTTTAAAGTGCCTTTTTTTCTTATAGCATAATCAGAAGGTATGGCAGAGATGAAGCGATTGGCCAAAGAAACGGCCATTTATGGGGTAAGCAGTATTTTAGGGCGATTCCTGAACTGGTGCCTGGTGCCCTTTTATACCTTTGTTCTTGGAGGTCCTGAAAAATATGGTGTTGTTGCCAACGTGTATGCCTGGACAGCCTTACTGCTTGTTATATTAACTTATGGAATGGAAACAGGGTTCTTTCGTTTTGCCAATAAACCCGGAAACAAACCAGAACAAGTATATAGCACTTCTTTGACATGTCTTGGTGTTACTTCAGTACTGTTTTTGATCCTGTTTTATCTTTTTTTGCCTTCGGTAGCTGGCTTTCTTAAATACGACAAACACCCTGAATATCTTTGGATGATGGCATTTACAGTTGCCGTCGATGCATTCAGTGCCATACCTTTTGCCTGGCTTCGTTTCCTGAAAAGGCCCATCCTTTTTGCATCACTGCGTATTTTGATGATAGTTGTCAACATTTTTTTCAATTTGTTTTTTCTCTGGATTTGTCCGATGATTGACAAAGCCAACCCTGATTTGATTGCCTGGTTCTATGATCCTGATTATAAAGTGGGATACGTTTTCGTTGCCAATGTTATTTCCTCTGTCATAGGTCTTATAGCACTGGCACCTTTCTTTATTAAAACCAGGTGGGATTTTTCGATGAAATTATTGAAAGACATGCTCCGTTATTCGGCTCCGCTGTTGATTCTTGGCATTGCTGGCATTATGAATCAGTCTCTTGACAAAATTATTCTACCTTATTTGTATGAAAATACGGACATTGGCAACGAGCAACTTGGCATATATACAGCCTGTTTCAAGTTGGGAATTATTATGATGATGTTTACTCAGGCATTCCGATATGCCTATGAGCCATTTGTCTTTTCAAAACAGCGGGATAAAGACAGTAGTAACTCCTATGCTGAAGCCATGAAATACTACCTGATATTTTCTGTGCTTGTCTTTCTGGGCGTCATGTTTTACCTTGACGTTTTGAAATATTTGTTGGATGTCAGGTTTCATGAAGGACTTGTTGTGGTACCGATTGTCTTGTTGTGTTATATTTTCCAGGGCATTACCTTCAATCTTTCGTTTTGGTACAAACTTACTGATAAAACGAACTGGGGTGCTTATATTTCACTTATCGGACTTGTTATAACAGTAGCAGGTAATGTTTTGCTGGTACCTGTTTTTGGTTATATTGCTTCGGCTTGGTCCTCATTTGTCTGTTTTTTGGTCATGATGATTGTTTCATGGAGCTTGGGGCAAAAATACTACCCGATAGATTACAACCTTAAACGAGTGGGCAAGTATGTCTTGATAACAGGCGTTTTATATGTTCTAGGCATGTATATTCCTATAAATAACCTTCATTTAAGGATTATTTACCGAACAATTTTGTTAGGTTTGTTTGTGGTGTATATCCTGAAATCCGATATTCCTGCCGGTTCGCTTTCCTTTCTTTCAAGAAAACAAAAAAAGACCGATTGAAAATCTTGAAGTTGTTTTTACACACCGAAAGTGGACAAATGATACACTTCGGCTGTTTTATATGTTCTTATATTTGTACTCTACAATGAAGTTTGCTGTGGCGAATAACTGACCTTAGATATAAAACGAGTATCATATGAAACGTAATTCTTTAAATGTTGCTTTGGCAGCGATGTATTTTTTCCTGATGAGTATAATACCTTTGCAAGCCGCTAGTTTATTGGCTTTTCCGGGTGCTGAAGGTTTTGGACGTTATGCCGCCGGGGGCAGGGGTGGAACAATATACCATGTTACAAACCTGAATGATTCTGGAACAGGGTCTTTTAGAGAAGCTGTTTCTACGGCCAACCGCATTATTGTTTTTGATGTGTCTGGTATCATCTATTTGGAAAGTACCCTGGTTTTTGAAAACAACCTGACCATTTTAGGTCAAACGGCTCCTGGTGAGGGCATCCAGGTATACGGGGAACGGGTTTCTTTTTCTGGCGCTGACGATATAATTGTCCGTTACATGCGCATCCGCATGGGGATTGGTGGAACCAGCGGGAAAGACGCGGCAGGAGTTGCCAATGGCCAGAATATGATTTTTGACCATATGTCTGTGTTGTGGGGAAGAGATGAAACCTTTTCCATCAGCTGGGATGACAAAGGAACGGAACCTACAAACATTACTATTCAGAATTCCATTATTGGTCAGGGTCTTCAGACCCACTCCTGTGGGGGGTTGATGCAAACAAACGGCGGTGTGACGTTGTATCGCAACTTGTACATCGAAAACAAGACCCGTAATCCGAAGGTTAAGGGGTTGAACCAATATGTAAACAATGTGGTGTACAATTGGGGTAACGGCGGTTGCTACATCATGGGCGGAACAACCGCCGATTCCTGGGCACACATTGAAAACAACTATTTTATAAATGGCCCCTGGGAAGGAGCAGCTGATGTTTTTTCCAGTGGAACGACGACATTCACCTATTTTGCTGACGGAAACTATTGGGATTATGACCAGGACGGTGTACTTGATGGTACATTAATGAGTTCATCGTACTATTCTGCCAGTACAGCTATCTCTGATTTTGATACCTGGGATAACTCAACAACCAGGCCGCAAGCTCATCCAACCATCAATAATATGATGACTGCACAAAATGCCCTGGCATGGATCATCGACAGTGTGGGGCCAAGTCTGCCAAAACGTGATGAAGTGGATGCTTATCTCATTGATGAAGTTACATCTTATGGTACTAAGGGTTCGACAGGTGGTATTACAACCGAAAAGACCTTACCGCATGGAGGGACGGGTGTGCTGTATGGTGGATATAAACCGCAGGATACGGATGGAGATGCTATTCCTGATTCCTGGGAAACAGTCAATGGCCTTGATCCAAATGACGCATCTGACGCTGCAGAGCTGGCCGATAACGGCTATGCCAATATTGAAAATTATTCCTTCACGATTAATGCCCCATATCCGTATATCAAATCGCCTTCCGGTGTTGCATCAACCGCTATCACCACATCAAGCATCAGCATAACCTGGACGGACAATTCAACCGATGAAACAGGTTTTTACGTGGAACAATCGACGGATGGTATAACATATACGGTTGTAGATACCATGCCGGCTGATTCGACCAGTTATATGGCAGATGGATTACCCCAGGTGACAACCTATTATTTCCGGGTACGGGCATTCAACGACAGTCTTGTATCTCCCTATAGTGCGGTTTTTTCCACGGCTACCTACGGAGATCCGGCCATTCCGGAGGCCTGTTCGGATCCAACACCTTCGAATGGTGGAACGTATGGTGTAGCTAATGCCCTGAAAATGACCTGGTCAAACACGACCACGTCTTTTGGGGGTACATTATACTATTTCGTGTATCTGAGCACCAATCCTGATAGTCTGGTATTGGTAGCAGATAGCATTACAACGTCCTATTACACATACGGTACGGTCTCTGCTGATACAACCTATTACTGGCGTGTTGATACACGTAACACAATGGGCAGGACACAAGGTGAGGTCTGGTCATTCGAAACATTGGAAGGTGGCCGCCTGTTCTATACTGATTTTTATGAATCTCCGACGGCTTTTTATGATAAATATGGCAGCATCACTGAAAATACTAATTTGGTTAATGCGGCTAATACCTCCGTGACCGCCGGTGGTATTACTATAGGGTCGGGTGCCAACAGCCTCCGAATCGTCTATATGATGACAGGTGTTTCTTCTACGGTTGGTGCGGATTATGGCCCCTATTCGGCAGCAGATTCTGGTGCGACGGCACGAGCCATCCAATTTTATACAGCCAGTGCTGGCGGTTATATTAAATGCCCTGAAGTGCAAGGTCCCTGTAAAATAACCATCTGGACAGCGAATCCCGCTGCTGCTTCTACTACCTATAAGTTGAATACCATTATCAATTCAACCGAAAGCAACGTGGCCAGTTTCACTATGGCTGCAAAAAAATGCATTTTCAAGAATGAATATACTTACTTAGGGACAGATAAGGTGATCTTTAAGATTGATGCTAATGGTAAAAAGTTTAACGTCAACGATATCATGATTGAATCATTTGTACCTGAAGTCAGTGAAGATCCTATTGCTTTTACCGCTACACCTGATACGGTGGGCGTCAGCTATATGGATGGTTCAATGACGTTTACATTCAACCAGACCATCAATTACAATGGCGGTATCACCATAAACGGTGATCAATATGAACAGATCAGTACATCGGGTCTGGCAACGACTTCATTGACCGTTTCCCATATCGGACTTGATGCCAACACCGAATACACCATTTCTTTTCCGGAAGGATCGATTACCGATTATTACAATACAAAATCGTTCAGCAAGGAATTCACGTTTACGACCTGTGATTATCTGGCCGAAAAGGTATCAGGAGATACGCATTACGGAAAAGCGGCTGCGACACTGCCTCTTGATTACAAACCCTTTAATGTGATGGCTCCGTTTACGACAGTTGGTTCCTTGGTACAAACCACTTACGCTGATTTTCCCCATTGGATTACGGCAACGGGTGGCATAACGGCTGATTCGGTCCTATTGACGTCGACAAATGATAAAATCATGGGGTATTTCAACAACCGTTCTCAGTTTCTTTGGTTGAAAGCGTATTATTCAGGTTCCGGAACAATAAACCTTAAGATTCAGGAATCAAGGAATCCTGATGGCACACCAGGCTGGAGAACTATGCGCTTGTTGACAAACAGTGATTTTCCGCTTGACCAAAATTTTTACCTGAATGCAAACGTACGCTTCTTTAAAATTGTACCGACCACCTTATCCTCAGGGACGTTAATCGTTCAGGAGGTTCAGCTGTCCGATGCTTCAGGTAATGGCTTGAGCGAATTATCCGTTGAACTTGGTGTACAGGCGATTTCAGGAAACGGAAAGCTGACATTCGAGGGGTTATCAGACGGAATGGACATTTCTATTTATGATGTAACGGGCCGGATGGCTTATCGGTTTTCTGTACATGGAGAAACAGAAGAAGTTTCAATACCCGGAGGTTTTTATGTGGTGAGGGTAAAAGAAGGGAATGCCGTGCAGTTGTTAAAAGTCATAGCATTCTAACCAATTACGTTGTTCTTTTTTATACGATCTTTTGCCCGTTCAGCTCTTTGCGTAATTGCCGCCAATGCGGGAGGTAATGGTCCATAATAGCTTTGAAAGCTGTTCCGTGACCGCGTTCCAGCAAATGAGCCATTTCGTGAACCAGGATATATTCGATGCATGGGAATGACTTTTTAGCCAGCTCAGTATTCAGGATAATCTGGTGTGTATTCACATTGCATGTGCCCCAGCGGGTTTTCATATGCCTGTAGCGTATGGAGGCAACGCTGACGCCCATGACAGGCTCCCATTCTTTGACCAACTCATCGATTCTTTTTCGTAGTTCTACAGCATAAAAAGCGTCTAAAGCCTTTTTTACGCCAACTGCTGTACTCTCTGGTTTAATAAAGATGTGCAGGATGTCGGATTCATCGAACACAACACGAGGGGCGATAAGGTGATGGACAATGTTTGTTGTGTATGATTTTCCTAAAAATAAGACCTTGCTGAAATCTTCCGGTTCCAGCGCTTTTTGTCGGTTTATTCGCTGCAGGTGTTTTTCTATCCACACTCGTCGGGATTCGATAAAAAGGATGGCTTCTTGATGGCCGAAACGGGCTGGTACTGTCAATTTGATTTCCCCTTCAGGGGTAATGGACAAGCGAACGGAACGGATGGCTTTCCGAAAAAGGGTTATTTCATATAGCCCGACCTGCAGTCTGCTGCTTTCAATAGCCGGTTTTCTGACTGTTTTACTTATTCTGAAATACATGGTTGATTCAGCTTACCGCTGTTACAATCAATACCGTTTTCGCTTGAATACTTCGCTGCTTTTATCTGTAGAGGGGCCTGTTTTTTTGTTATGGGAACTGTAGCCGGAATTACTACGCTTGCCGTAATCCTTGCCAGGCCGGCTGTCGTTTCCACGGCTATATCCACCTTCACGTGAGTGTCCGCCACCATCGTTACCACGACCCTGATAACCAGAGCCGGGTCTTCCGGAAGCATTATCCCGACGTTTTGGATAGCTATTGCCTCCACGATCACCGCCATCGTTACGCTCTTTACTTCCTCTGGCCATTTGTTCTTCAGTGGCAAAATCCACTTTTACATTTCGGCCAAGGAAGTCCAACTGACGCAAAGCTTCTACAACACGTCTGGCTGATTTTTCCTCGACATCAAAGAGGGAGTAGCGAGTAAAGAAATCAATGCGGCCTATCTGAACGCGTCCTTCTACATAATCATTGATCAAATCCATGAGGTTTTTTGGGGTAATACCATCCATTTTCCCCAAACCAATAAATAGTTTTTGGAATCCGGCCTCTGGAACTTTCAGTGATCTGTCTTTGTCGTTACGCTCTTTTCTATCGTACTCATCCAGTGTTTTAATGTCTTCCGCTTCTTTATAATAGTCGATGAGACGGTCGAATTCCTGAGATACCATTCGTTTAATTAAGTCTTCCTTGTCCAGCCAATCGAGTTTGCGGTAAACACTGGGAAGGAGGTGTTCGATTTCAGCCTCATCAACGCTGACTTTTTCAATTTTATCGATGAAATGAAAAACCTGTTTTTCACAAATTTCCTTTCCTGAAGGCATTTTAGCCGCTTCAAAGGTTTTGTTGATCAACCGTTCAATCTGACGGATCTTACCCTTTTCTCTGACATGAACGATAGAAATCGAGATGCCGGTCTTGCCGGCACGGCCGGTACGACCGCTACGGTGAGTATAGTATTCAAGTTCGTCCGGCAAACTGTAATTGATGACATGTGTCAGGTCTGAAACATCCAGGCCACGGGCGGCAACATCGGTTGCTACCAGTAATTGAATATTTCTGATGCGGAACTTGTTCATGACATAGTCACGCTGTTGCTGGGACAGATCTCCGTGAAGGGCATCAGCATTGTAACCGTCGCGGATTAATTTATCGGCAATTTCCTGGGTCTCGATTTTTGTCCGGCAGAAAACGATCCCGTAAATGCTGGGATAAAAGTCGGTAATACGTTTCAACGTCAAGTATTTGTCTTTTGCATTGACCATGTAATACACGTGTTTCACGTTGGCAGTACTTTCGTTTTTATTGCCAATGACAATTTCACGGGGATTTCGCATGTATTTTCCGGTGATACGGGCAATTTCGGCTGGCATGGTGGCCGAAAAAAGCAACATGTTGCGTCCTTCGGGGACTTCTGCCAGGATGGCGTCTATACTTTCGGTAAAACCCATATTGAGCATTTCATCAGCCTCGTCGAGTACAACGTTGACTATGCCGGTCAGATTAACACAGCGGCGGTTCATCAGGTCGAGGAGACGCCCAGGAGTAGCAACGACGATGTGAACGCCTTTTTTAAGTGATTTGATCTGGCTTTCTATGCTTGAACCTCCATAAACTGGCAGCACTTTCAATTCATCGATGTAATTGGAATAGTCATTGATGTCATCGGCAATTTGCAGGCATAATTCACGCGTCGGACACAGGATAAGTGCCTGGGGCCTTGCAGTTGTTAAATCAATTTTCTGGATGATTGGCAAGCCAAATGCGGCCGTTTTTCCTGTTCCCGTTTGCGCCAGTGCAATGACGTCGTTCTCTTGTCCCAATAAAAAAGGAATCACTTCCTCTTGTACCGGCATGGGTTGCTCAAAACCCAGTTCGGAAATCGCCTTCAAGATAGCAGGCATAATTCCCAGTTCTTCAAATGTCTTCATTAAATGTATTTAAATGCTGTTATCAGCAACAGCGGGGCAAAGGTACGCATTATTTTTCAACAATTGTCGGAATTGATTTGCCTGTTTTGAGTGAATGCGTAAATTTGGAAAAAATAATCAGTATAGTTTCCAGATTGATTATCAGTACGAAAAGGTTGAAAGCAGTTACAAATCGGATCATTTATGCGTAAGATTATCGGTATCGGAGAAACCATTCTCGACATTCTTTTTAAAAACAATCAGCCAACAGTTGCCATTCCTGGCGGTTCAACGTTCAATGCCATGGTTACGCTGGGACGGCTTACTATTCCAGCCATATTCATCAGTGAAACGGGCGATGATAAAGTGGGGTTGATTATACGGGATTTTATGAAAGAAAACAAGTTGAATACCGACTATCTGGATATCAATCCGGATCAAAAATCGGCTGTTGCATTGGCCTTTCTTGATGAAAACAAGGACGCCGAATATGTATTTTACAAAGAGCATCCGAAAACCCGTTTTGATAATACCTTTCCAAAAATCGAAGCTGATGACATCATTGTCTTTGGTTCGTATTATGCGCTCAACCCGACATTAAGGCCAAAAATGCTGGATTTTCTGGAGTTCGCGAAAAAAAGTGGGGCTATTATTTATTACGATGTAAACTTCAGGCAGAGTCATGCCGATGAAGCCGTACGGCTTTCAACCATATTCATTGAAAATTTCGAATTTGCCGATATAATCCGTGGTTCAGAAGATGATTTCAGGTATTTGTACAAACTGATGGATGCTGAACGAGTGTATAAAGAAAAAATCCGGTTTTATTCACCGTACTTCATATATACGGCTGCGGAAAAGGGTGTTGAAGTGAGGGGCAATAACTTTGCCAAGCATTATCCGGCAAGGCCTATCCAGGCTGTCAGTACTGTTGGAGCCGGCGATAGTTTCAATGCAGGAATTTTGTATGGATTATTACGCTCCAGAATTCGGCGATCAGATTTGCCGACACTTACCGAAAGGGACTGGGACGCGATTATAGCCTGTGGGCTGGACTTTGCTGCCGAGGTTTGCCAGTCGTATGACAATTACATTTCGAAGGAGTTTGCGGCCAGGTACACTTTTTAGTGGCAAGTGCCGTTTAAATGGCCGTTCGTGCTATTTCAATGACTCAAGAATTTCGATGCAATGATTGACGGAGTCGGCTATAATAAGTGGATTTGGCAGGAAATCGTGTGTGAAACGTTCTTCTTTTAGAATAGCTAAAAAATCAAGCAGGGGTTTATAGAAATTGTCGACATTGACGAGGATAATTTTTTTGCCATGAAAGCCCAGGTTGAACGATGACCAGGCGTCAAAAAATTCGTCCATCGTACCGATACCTCCTGGAAAAACAATAAGCACATCGCTTTTTTCCTTAATCAGTTCCTTTCGGTCACTTAGGTTTTCGACGAAAATGATTTCATCGTTATGCCTGCTGAACCAACCACGCGTTTCAAAGGCTGATGGGACTACTCCGATACTTTTTCCTCCATTTTCATGAATGGTTTTTGAGAAGATTTCCATCAGGCCTTGATTTGATCCTCCGTTTACGAGTGTCAGTTTGTTTTTTCCCATCCAGGTGGCCAGTTGAATGGCACTTTCCTGAAAAACCGGGCGTATGTGTGTGCTGGCCGAGCAATAAATGCCGATATAATGCATATACTGATTTTTTGACCTGCAAATATCCGTTTTTAATCGCTGATATCCAAAAAAACACTACTTTTGCCGCTCTGGTAAAGAGCAATTGAAAACGAATTATGATTGATTATAAAGGGATTACTCTTTTTTTTTATACGCTTTCCAATGGGATCCGTCTTATTCATCGGGAATGTCACGGCGAAGTTTCCTGCTGCGGTTTAGTAGTCAATGCTGGTTCCAGACATGAACTGGAATCGGAATCTGGTCTTGCTCATTTTTCTGAACACATGCTGTTTAAAGGTACTGCACACAGAAAGCCACATCACATCCTTAATCAGATGGAACGTGTCGGCGGAGAGCTGAACGCGTATACCACCAAAGAGGAAACCTTTGTTTATAGCCTGTTTCTTCGGAAAGACTATCAACGTGCCATTGAACTGGTGAGCGATCTGTTTTTCAATTCCACTTTTCCGGCTGAAGAAATCGAAAAAGAAAAAGAGATTATACTTGATGAAATCAATTCGTATGAAGATAGTCCTGCTGAATTGATCTTTGATGATTTTGACCAGTTACTTTTTCCCGGTCATCCCATCGGGAGACGTATTCTTGGCCATCCGGATTGTTTGAAAAATTTTGGCTCAGAAGATTTTCTGCGATTTCACCGAGAACAATATACGACTGACAGGATTGTCTTTTATTCTCAGTCGGCTATTCCTGCCAAACGGATTGTAGCCCTGGCTGAACGCTATCTTGGCCATGTCCCAGCTTCACAAAGCCTGCCAGTTACTTCTTGTTCAAAACCAATACCTGTTCAGGGTTTTCGTTCCACGATAGAAAAAAACACTCATCAGGCTCATGTGTTGTGTGGTAATGTGAATTATTCCTTGTACGAAGATGATCGAACAGGGATGTATTTTCTTAACAACATTTTGGGAGGTCCAGGTATGAACAGTCGGTTGAATCTGGCACTCAGGGAGCATAACGGTCTTGTTTATTCGGTCGAATCGAATGTTGCTTCGTTTACTGATTCAGGCCTTTTTACTATTTATTTCGGAACCGACCCTGAGGAAATAGATCGTTGTATGAGTATCCTCGAAAAGGAATTGAAAAAATTACGTGAAAAACCACTGACTGAATTGCAGATTCATGCGGCCAGAAAGCAATTGTTCGGTCAGATTCTGATTTCTTCCGAAAACAAGGAAAATCAAACCCTGAGTATGGGTAAAAGTATGTTGTATTTCAATACCTATGATTCAATGGCCGAACTGATCCGTAAAATTGAACGTTTTACCCCTCAACGGATGATGGAGATTGCCCAGCAAGTACTGGATCCAGATAAACTCTCGGTGCTGATTTACAAATAAAGAATGGCTTCAGGCCCCATATTGAAGAGCAAATCCAGTATACTTAGATTTGGCTGGAACCCGAACTTACGCTCGAAAACCTGATAATATGGAGAAGGCATAAACGATGGATCGACCATGTGTGCCTCGTTTTTGGGATGAATCAATGTCCTGTAATCGCTACAATCAGAAGGCAACAGACTTCCTTTTACATATTCCTTGCTGTAACTTACTGTAGCCGAAATACCAATCAGTTCGCATATCTTCATGCGGATTGACTCATTGAAATCAAACAAGAAATCATTTTTTTGTTCGAAAAATGGTCTTAAATCATCTTGGTAATATTCAAAGAACGGACTGGAATTGTATGCCGATTCGATACTGTACCAATGCAAGTGTTTCCAGTTTCCATGGTCAGAGAGCCGGATATCCCTGATAGCGCTTTGTCTGGATTTATCGTTTTCTATGGGAAGGGACAATGTCATTGGTCCATTGGCAGTTCCAATTACACATCGGTTTCGCCAGGTCTGTTTGATGTAATGCTCACACGCTTCAATAACCGGATTCTCCGTCCTGTTCAGGTGTGAGTAATACTGTACAGGAGCAAAATAGGCCGTTGAAAACAGAGCGGTTCTCATGGAATAGAAGATAAGTTAAAACAATACTAGTCGTATGCGGTAAAGGTACAGTATTTGAGGTATTTTTTGTATGTTTGTCACAATCTAAATCTGTCAGCTATGTTTGCGAAAGAAATCTACCAAAAAAGACGTCAGCGTCTATGTTCAACAGTTGGGTCGGGCATTATCTTATTGCCTGGAAATGTTGATGCCCCTATGAATTATCCGGAAAACATGTATTTGTTCAGACAAAACAGCCATTTTTTATATTTTGCAGGGCTTGACATCCCAGGGCTATTTGTAACTATCGATGCCGACAGTCAGGAAGCCATACTTTTTGCCGATGAACTTACTATGGATGACATTATTTGGACAGGTCCAAAAGAAAGTTACAAGGAAATAGCCCAAAAGATGGGTATTAATCAGGTAAAGCCTTCAGCATCGCTGGGGTCTTATATAGAACAAGCAAAAAGACAAAAACGTATTATTCATTTTTTGCCTCCATATCGGGCAGAAACAGCCTTGATGCTCGAATCATTGCTGAGTATTCCTGCCCGTGACCTGAAAACATCGGCATCTGTTGCGCTGATTAAGGCTGTGGTTGCCTTGCGCTCTGTCAAAGGTTCTGAAGAAATAGCAGAAATTGAAAAAGCTGCTGAAATTGGGTATTTAATGCATGAGGCTGTCATGAAACAGGCTTATCCCGGCAAAACGGAGCGGGAATTGGCTGCTTTGGCTGAAGGTATCGCTTTATCCAAAGGCCCCGGTATTGCTTTTCCCATCATCCTTTCCCAACGTGGAGAAGTACTGCATGGCCATGATCATAACCTGATGCTTGAAAAAGGTCAGCTGATCATATGTGATGCCGGTGCTGAATCATCCGAGCATTATTCGTCTGATTTTACCCGTACCATTCCTGTCGGTGGACGATTCTCCAGCCTGCAAAAAGAGTTGTATCAACTGGTTTTGGATGCCAATAATAAAGCGTTTGAGTTGATTAAGCCGGGTATTTTGTATAGGGATATTCATCTGGCCAGTTGCCTGGTTTTAGCCGAAGGGCTGAAATCCATCGGGCTTTTAAAGGGTAATATGCAGGAAGCCGTTGCTGCCGGAGCTCATGCCTTGTTCATGGTTCATGGACTTGGACATATGATGGGACTGGATGTGCATGATATGGAAGATATCGGTGAAAATTATGTTGGCTATGACGAAGAAATCAGTCGTAGTGAACAGTTTGGATTACGAAGTCTGAGGCTTGGCCGACGGCTGCAACCCGGATTTGTCCTGACCGTGGAACCAGGATTGTATTTTATACCAGCGCTGATTCAAAAATGGCAGGCTGAGAAGAAACTAACAGCTTTCATTAACTACGAGAAGGCGGTTCAAATGATAGGAATAGGGGGGCTTCGCGTCGAAGACGATGCTATTGTTACTGAGTCTGGCAATCGGATGCCGGGATCCAAACGCCTGCCTGTCACTCCGACAGAAATTGAAAGCTTTTATTAATAGGATTGGCTTATCGTGTCGAAGACGATGCTATTGTTACTGAGTCTGACAATCGGATGCCGGGATCTTTGCGGATCGGATCTTCTGAAGAAAACGACTGTTTGCCGGAGAGAAAAGGATAAGGCATGCCCTGCCGATCAGGTGTGTCTCCGGGATTAGTCCCAAGGTTCTGGAATCATTCAGGTATCCCTGGTGATCGTTCAATACAAAAAAATAGTTCTGTTTGAAAGTATAAGTCGTAACCTTATTGCCATCCGCTTCAAAGGAACCATCTTCCTTTTGTGCCAGTGACACACCTTCATACCTATTGATTACCGTTTGCCATTCTTCAAACGAACGCTTGTTAAGACATATCCGATATCCTTTAAATGGTACGAAAGTAGTACTTTTGTCATAAGAGGAAATATAGGGCTTTAGCAGTTTGTTTTTCAGTGTTCCTTCGCCGATTAGTTTAAGGTATTCATGGCGAGCCAGAAAAATAAATCCTGTGTCTTCACGTTGATATATTTCTCTTTCTTTTGGCAAGTTTTTCAGTAGCAATTCAACGTTATCTTTTTTTGATGGGCGAAAGCTAAAACAGATTAAGGCATCAACCGAACGTGGACGTTCGATGTCATTTATGAACAAATGATATCCGCTGATACGAACAAAATCTCCAGGGAGTGCAACGCATCGGCTTAACAAAACAGGACGCTGATTGACGGGTGTATTACTTGGTGAAGCAGGACTGTTGAAAACAATGAGGTCGTTATGTCTGAAGTTCGACAAGCCGGGTAATCGGTATGCAGAAGATGAAAACTGCCAAAAGTGATTTTTCTGGTCACTGGAAAAGGGCCATTTCAGCGATTGAGGAAACCTGGCACCTAATGACCACTTCTCAACCAACAACCGATTTCCCGGAGTTTGTTGATTGGACATTGCATGAGAAGCAACACGAAAAGATTCCAGGACAAACAGTCGTAGAAACAACGCGAGCACAAAGGCTATTAGCAATATCCATATGAGTCGTTTGACCGTCATGAGAACGGATTTATTGAAGGGATGTCTTATGAAGCCTTTTTAAACAAACGATTCCAGCGTATTTTTCCTTGGAAAAGCTTACGGTCCTTGTCAAGAGATAACCAGACACGTACAGGTTTTCCGACAATATGATCTTCAGGAACAAAACCCCAGGCACGGCTATCAGCCGATTTATGGCGGTTGTCACCCATCATCCAGTAATAATCCAATTTAAATGTGTATGTGTTTATTTTCTTTCCATCAATATATGCTTTTCCATTAATTACTTCGAGGTTTTGGCCTTCGTAATTCCGAATGACACGTGTATAAATGATCAGGTTATTTTCTGTCAATGAAATGGTAGCTCCTTTTTTCGGAATCCAGAGGGGCCCGTAATTATCCCTGGTCCAGGTATTTTTCCTGTTAAGCGGATAAGTGGGACCGGCAATGTTATAATCACCAAGTCTATCCGATTCAATAAAGACAGTATCGATAAATGGGCTTTTTCTGACCTGTTCAAGGACACTTCTGGTAAGAGGAAGTAGGTATATGGGGTTAAACCGGTCGTTGGCATCCTTTTTAAAGGGAAGCAATGTTGTATAAAGGCTATTTTCAGGGAGAAGCTCACGATCTTCCTTGCTGATGTTCCAGATTTTGAATTGTCTGTCGGACAAGTAACCACCTTTTGTCTGTACATAATAGTTATATTGAACGTTGGGAGCATCCTGTATGGGTTGCCCGTCAATATACAGCTGATTGTTGATAATCTGAAGAGTATCACCAGGCAGTCCGACACACCGTTTTACATAGTTTTCACGGCGATCTACCGGACGATGTATCACTTTTCCGAATACCTCTGGATGGTTATGGATGTATAGCCGGGCTTGTTCTTCAGAAATGTTGTTTTCCAAAGCAAACACGTAGTATGTCGTGTAAATATCGGGATTCGGTGTGTCGACCAAAAGGGTATCGCCAGCCGGAAAATTAAACACGACAATGTCATTGCGTTTCACTTGTCCGAAACCGGGGACGCGTTTGTAGTCCCAGTGCGGTTTATCCAGATAAGATTTTATATTCAGGATGGGTAGTGTATGTTGGGCCAAAGGAAAAGAAATAGGCGTGTTTGGAACCCTGGGACCATAGCTGAGTTTGCTTACAAAAAGGAAATCGCCAACCAGAAGTGATTTCTCCAGTGAAGAAGATGGTATCTGATAGTTCTGAAAAAAATAAAGGTTGATTATATAGACAGCAACCAATGCGAAGACAATGGCATCTATCCAATCAAAGATACTTCGCAGCGTTTTGTTCTTGAAGGATTTCCAGAAACCCCATGGTAGGAATCGGGTGATGTACAGATCAAAGAAAAATGGTAGGGCTAGCAACCACCATGCACTGCTTGTCCAAACGGCAAATAAGATAGTGATGGTGCCCCAAATGGAAAACCTGATCCATTTTGAAAGGGGGGGCTTTACCCGGTTTATACGTTGCTCTTGCCCCTTTTTTTCAGTTGATGTGTTCATAGACGTTTTTCAAATAATGAAGTTTAAAAACCCAACAAATCGGACATGCCTAGAAACCCCTTCCTTACGGCTGTGAATTCGGCTGCCAGTACAGCTCCCAATGCAAAACCTGCTCTTGATTTGGCGTTATGTGCTATAGTTATAGTATCCACGGCTGAATCGTACAGGATTTCATGGAATCCCGACACCTCACCGATACGTTCCGAAACGATACCCAGCTCATTTTGCTGATGTTCGGTGCCTCTCACCCAGCTGTTTTTTCGGTCAATACGGGTCAAAATATCTTCTGCCAGTTTAATGGCTGTTCCGGAAGGGGCATCCATTTTTTGAGTATGGTGAACCTCCTTCATCGATACATTGTATTCCGGAAAAGGATTCATCATGTCAGCCAATTTTTTGTTTAAAGCGAAAAAGAGATTGACCCCCAGGCTATAGTTGGAGGCATAAAAGAAGGTTTGACCATTGGCACACGCTTTTTTAATCGCGTCAATCCGGTCAAGCCATCCGGTTGTACCGGAAACAACCGGGATGCCGGCCTTAAAACAGTTGAGGTAATTGTTGAATGCGCAATCAGGGCGAGAGAATTCGATGGCGACATCGGCTGAACGAAATGCGTCGGAGCTAAAATCCTGAGGGTTGTCAATATCGATGATGCTAACGATGGTATGGCCGCGTTCCAATGCAATTCGTTCAATTTCGTGGCCCATTTTTCCGTATCCAACCAGTGCAATTTTCATTATATGTATTGCTTAAGAATTCAATGGCCAAAGATACATAAAATTTTAGCCATGGTTTTGGAAGAAGCGCGACAATCTGTTAAAAAAGGGTAAGGGATAGTCAATTGGTTCTCAAAATACTCGTACATTTGCACCCATGGGTATGGAAGCCTTTAAGAAATATTCTTTTGCCCGATACGGAACGCAATCATGTTGCCTCAATGAAACTATTTCCCGCTATTTCACTGATTTCTTCGCTTGTGCTAATCTGCGCTTGCGCCAACACCGGAACACCCGGTGGTGGTCCTAAAGATGAAACGCCCCCCAGACTGATAAAAAGCGAGCCTAAAGAAAATCAGGTCAATTACAAAAAAAAGAAAATAGAGATCTTTTTTGATGAACTTATTTCACTTGAAAAAGTGTCTGAAAAGGTCATCGTATCTCCCCCTCAGAAAAGCCAACCGGTCATTAAGACCATAAGTAATAAAATAGTTGTTGTTTTTCAGGATACGCTGAAGGATTCAACGACCTATACCGTCGATTTTACGGATGCCATTGTTGATTATAATGAGAAAAACAAATTTGGTGATTATGCGTTTTCTTTTTCAACAGGACCCTTTGTTGATTCGTTGCGCATTGCCGGTATTCTCATTGATGCTTCAAATCTCAATCCGGTCAGTGGTGTTTTTGTCGGAGTTAACGATGTCCTGCATGACAGTGCTTTCAATACACAGGCACTGACGCGCATCTCCAAGACCACTCAGACGGGATTTTTCTCGGTAAAGGGATTACCATCACGGTCTTTTCGTGTGTATGCGCTCGGTGATAAGAATCGGGATTACAGGTTTGATCAACCGGGTGAATCCATCGCTTTTTATGATTCCATTGTAATGCCATGGACTGAAGTCTGCCAAAAGCCTGACACAATTTGGAAGGATACAGTTACTGTTGATACGATCATCATGAAAGATATCACCTGTTACAAACCCGATGACCTGATTTTGCGTTATTTTGCCGAGGACTTCGGCCGGCAATATCTGGCTAAACGAGAAAGACCTTCCAGGGAAAAGCTTGTGCTGACTTTCGGCTATAAATCAGATACTGTACCTAAACTAACATTGTTGAATTCCGCGAGCGCATTCCCCGCTGCTTGCGGCGGGGTTAGCGAGCAAAATACAGGATTCCTTTTTGGAATCGGAGATTCCTCGCGGCTTGCCGCGAGGAGCTTCAATCAACATGTTGAGACATGGTTTTTACCCGAAATAAACCCTACAAAAGATACATTGACATACTGGATTAACGATACGGCCGTTTCCAATCTGGATACATTGCTTATAAAACTTGATTACCTGAAGACTGATTCTACAAATCAATTGGCTCCTGTAACTGACACGCTGAAACTAATTCTCAGAACGGCTAAACCAAAAGCCAGGCAACAAGGGAGCAAAAAAAATACCGATAATGAAAAACCAAAGCCTGAGCCAGTTACTCATTTGATGGCAACCATTAGCCTGCCTTCAACTCTGGACATCAATGCTACTCCTGTCATTGTTTGGGAAACACCGATAAGGGATATGACAGACAATCCGTGGCACTTATACCGAAAAAAAGATACGATCTGGTATAAAATGCCCTTCAGTATTGAAAAGGATAGTGTGTTTTTACGAAAGTTTCTTCTGAAAGCGAAATGGGACTTTGGGACTGAATACAGACTTGACCTTGATTCAGGTTTAGTGACAGGAATATATGGCGTAACAAATGACAAATTTTCAAAAACATTTAAAATTCGCGAAGAGGAGGAATATTCCCGACTTATTCTGACGGTGTCAGGCATACAAAGCCCGGCATTTGTCGAACTGCTGAATAAATCGGATAACGTTATACGGATGGAACCTCTTGTAAAAGGCATTGCCGATTTCAAATTTCTCAGGCCAGGGACGTATTATCTAAGAGCCATCGAGGATATAAATGGTAATCTTAAGTGGGATACAGGTAGTTATACTGATAAACGACAACCTGAACAGGTATTTTACAGACCTGATCCAGTTACTTTGCGCTCAAATTGGGATATCGAAGAATTCTGGGATGTAACAAAGGTGCCTTTGTTGGAACAAAAGCCAAAGGCATTAATAAAAAAGCCTGGCGATCAGACCGGTGGACGAAAATAACACGAACTATTTTTATCTAATAATTGTGTCATTGAAACGTTTGTTATTCCTGACTATATGTTTTTGTGCTGGTCTGACTACCAGTCATGCGAGAGCGGATTGCGCTGTTTCGCCTGACGTTATCAGTGATGGTGAGCGATTGAGTTATCAGTTGTATTATAACCTTGGATTTATCTGGATCAATGCTGGAAGTTGTGATTTAAAAGTAAAAAAGACGGTTTGGGAAAAGAAAAACATCTTGTATATAACCGCCGTCGGTCAAACATATCCTTCCTTTGATAATTTTTTTCATGTGAGAGATACATTCATCACCTATGTGGATAGTGCTACTCTCATACCCTACAAATCATATAAGTATACTCATGAGGATAAATGGCATGGAACCGATATTTTTTCCTTTCGACGGAAAAACGGAGGCTGGCAGATTACCACCACCCTTAAACGAAAGGGAGAATGGCAAAATCCTGTCACCGATGAAACGACTGCATGCGGTTTTGATATCCTCAGCAGCATTTATCGATTGAGATGCGTAGAAGGAGGAATGGCGTCTTTCGAACAAGGACAAAAATACGAAATACCCTTACGGCTTGATGACGGAGAATACAAAATATATCTGACATATAGGGGTAAGGAACGTATTAAATTGCATAAAGCCGGATACTATTCAGCTCATTTGTTTCATCTTACGTTGGTAGAAGGGAACATATTCAAGCGGGGGGATGTTTTGAAGATGTGGGTATCCGATGACGGCAACAATATTCCCATCATGGTAGAGTCCCCGATACGAGTCGGTAATGTAAAAGCCATATTTGAGAGTGCCCGAAAAACGCGGTACCCCTTGTCTGAATCTAAAAAAAAATAAGGATCTTCGACGACTAAGTCAGTGTCGAATTTCTGCGAGGAGCTTCAATTTTCCACTCAAAACCGTCCTTGGTATCCTTGATTTCAAAGCCCAGTCGAGCCAATTCGTTACGGATCCGGTCGGATGTTGCCCAGTCTTTATTTTGTTTGGCTTCCATACGTAGCTTTAGTAGCAGATTTACAGCGCCTTTATAAGCTTCTCCGTTCGTTTCGACCGATGCCGGTACTTCTGCCTTTAAACCAAGAATTGATTCGATAAAGAGGCTGAAAACGTTTTTCAGCTCATCCAGATCTTCAACATTGATAGTCCCTTTACCATCGTAAATCATATTAATGCTTTTGCTGGCTTCGAATAGGTTCGAAATGACGATAGGCGTATTCAAATCATCACACATGGCTTCTTCGCATCGTTGCCTCAAACCAGCAACATCAACCGAAGTGCTTGTTGCATGTTTGAGGTGATGTAAACGGTTGAAGGCATCCATCAGTCGTTCAAGCCCTTTTTCTGATGCCTGAAGGGCTTCGTTGCTAAAATCAACGGTGCTGCGATAATGTGCCTGCAGAATGAAAAAACGGATTGTCATTGGGCTGTAGGCTTTTTCAAGCTTTTCATGATTGCCTGAGAAAAATTCATCCAATGTGATGAAATTACCAAGCGATTTACCCATTTTCTGCCCGTTGATCGTAATCATGTTATTGTGCATCCAGTAGTGAACGGTTTCATGGCCAAGTGCTCCTACAGATTGGGCGATTTCACATTCGTGATGGGGAAAGAGCAGGTCCATGCCACCACCATGAATGTCAAAAGTTTCTCCAAGGTAGCGGGTACCCATGGCTGAGCATTCCATATGCCAGCCTGGAAAACCCTCACTCCAGGGCGAAGGCCATCTCATTATGTGTTCAGGGGAGGCCTTTTTCCATAGGGCAAAGTCAACACTGTTCTTTTTTTCTGACTGTCCATCCAGATCACGGGTGTTACTCATCAGCTCTTCCACATTCCTGCCGGAAAGGATACCATAATGGTGTTTTTCGTTGTATTTAAGTACATCAAAGTATACAGAGCCTTTACTGATATAGGCCAACCCATTATCAAGAATTCGTTGAACAAACTGAATCTGCTCGATGATATGTCCCGAAGCGTGAGGTTCGATGCTGGGCGGCAATACATTCAGCAGATCCATGGCCTTATGGTAACGGTTGAGGTAATGCTGAGCTACTTCCATTGGTTCCAGCTCTTCCAGTCTTGCTTTTTTTGCGATTTTATCTTCTCCTTCGTCAGCATCATGTTCCAGATGTCCCACATCAGTGATGTTACGGATATAACGTACTTTATAACCAAGATGCTTCAGGTATCGAAACAGAACATCATAGGTAATGGAAGGCCTGGCATGACCTAAATGCGGATCTCCGTAAACGGTCGGACCGCAGACATAGAGTCCTGCTTTGCCTTTATGGATAGGTTTGAAACGTTCTTTTTTTCGATGGAGCGTATTATACAAGTATAATTCTGCAGACATATCAAATAGGATGTATGATTAAACAAGCAAAAAACGGTAGGGTTCTGTAGATACAAAACGGAGTTTAGGACCACCGGAAAGGTAACGCCAAAGCCCAGAACAATTTGTCAGAACTAATTGATAGTCAACATTCGGGACAGTGTCTTCCAATGGTATAGGCTGGTTATCCGCACTGTCTTGGGGAATAAATTCATAAAATTGGCTCAGGTCGAGCATAAGCAGGAACGTTTCATTCTCGGGATAATCTTGAATACCGAAAAAGCCTTCAGGACTGCAATACATTGATTGAATAGGAAAAGGTAATTGTAAATCTCTTTTCATCAGTCTAAGCTCTTCAGAAGTAGCTGTTGTCTTGTGGAACAAAATTTCTGCTTCAGTCAGAAAGGCCGGAAGTGTTCCGTCTTCCTTTTTGGCAAGATCGACCAGTCGCTGAAGGCTTTTGGGAGAACCCTTGTAACAGGACACTTTTTCAACTTTTATTTCTTTGATCAGTTGTTTAATGAGATTATCCGACAAATGCACCATTCCGGTGTATTTGGGGCGGTTCAGCAACGATATGACGAATGGTTCATGCCTTCTGAGAAAGTCTTCCAGTTCATCCATTAATGGCAATTCAGATTCATTGCCTACCGTAACAAAATATCCCCCGAACAAACGGCTATATGGATTACGATGTAAATGAATAATATAACTGTCGTAAAAACCTTGGGTAAAGGTTTCTGCCAATGCTTGTTCACTTACAGGAACGGATGTGCCCCCGAAAGAAGACAAAATTTGTTTGGGTATTCCAGTCCAAAGGAGATTGGTTTCCCCATTTTCAATTCGGCGGATGTAAGGCTCTAGTGCTTTTGGCCCTGTAAGGGGTAAACGTTCACGAAAATCCTGATAGCTGATGATGGTCTTAAAATCGTATTCTTTGGCCAAAGAAGTTGTTTCTGCTTCTCTGAGCAGGTTAAACAACTGCTCACTCTGAATGTCAGATGCATACAGGTGAATATCGTTCAACGCCTCAAACCGTTCTTTTGTAAAAAGTCCGGCCAGGTTAGAAATCATGTCGGAAGCCATACGATTCTACGTCTTTGAATTGAGGCCAAAGGTAGTATTTTTTTTAACGTCGTGGAAACGTCTATCGTATTTCATTTTCCTGAGGTGGTTCAGGGCTATGGGAAGGATTGTTAATATGGGCAAGAGCATGCATGGAGGCTTGTTGCTGAGCTTCTTTTTTGGAGAATCCATACCCTTCACCGATGACGGTGTTGTTTAGAAGTACTTTTGCCAAAAAATTCGCTGTTTTTTTCCCGTGGACAGTTTGTTCTTCTGTTTCAAAAGAGATGTTGACTTTTTGTTGCTGGCTCCATTCCAGTAGGGTTGACTTGTAATTACCATCCGAAGAGACAATACTGTTCATATCGATAAACTGAGCAAATATTTTTTTTTCCAGAAACTGCTTGCAGCGTCTGTATCCCTGATCGGTGTATATAGCTCCGATCAATGCTTCAAGGGCATTGCCGTAAATGGACAGATGTGGTGTGTCAGTAGTCGATGTGGCAACAATGAGCCGGTCAAGGCCCAGCTCCACCGCAATACGGTTCAGGCTTTCCCGTTGAACGATACGGGAGCGTGTCTTGGTTAAAAAGCCTTCTTTTTGGTTTTCAAATTGATGGAAGAGTATGTCGGATACCAATACATTCAGAACAGCATCGCCTAAGAACTCCAGCCGTTCATTGTTGAGCAAAATGCCATCTTTGTTTCGTACGGAAGAAGATTTATGACGCAGCGCAAGCTCATAGATATCAATGTGTATTGGCAAGAAACCAAGGATGCTACGAAACAACAAATAAGGCTCCTTCTGTTTAACAGTCAGGAGCCTTATTTGTTGTAGAATATCCTTTATCAGGAATTTGCCTGCCATTTTTTGATAATGATGCTTGCATTATGCCCGCCAAAGCCAAACGTGTTGGACAATGCTGCCTTAATCACCTTTTTTTGAGCTTTGTTGAACGTTAAATTGAGCTTATAGTCTATTTCCGGATCCTCATCACCTTCTGTAAAGTTGATAGTGGGAGGAACGATATCATTGCAAACTGCCAAAACACAGGCGGCTGCTTCAATGGCTCCGGCTGCACCCAGCATATGTCCGGTCTGGGATTTTGTAGAGCTGATGCTCAACTTATAGGCATAATCTCCAAACACATTTTTGATGGCTTTTAATTCAGCAATGTCACCAAGCGGCGTTGATGTACCATGAACATTGATGTAATCAATATCTTCAGGTTTCATGCCTGCATCATCAAGCGTGTTTTTCATAACTGCGATGGCTCCCAATCCTTCAGGGTGAGGTGCCGTCATGTGGTGAGCATCGGCTGAAAGTCCCATTCCAGCTACTTCTGCATAGATTTTTGCACCACGGGCCAAAGCATGTTCCAATTCTTCAAGAATCAGACAAGCACCGCCTTCGGCTATCACAAACCCGTCACGACTTTTGCTGAAAGGCCTGGAAGCGGTTTCATAATCATCGTTCCTGGTAGATAAGGCATGCATGGCGTTAAAACCGCCTACTCCAGCATGGGTAATCGGCGCTTCGGAACCACCACATACAAAAACATCTGTTTTACCCAACCTGATCAGGTTAAACGCATCTGCGATGGCATTGGTTGCTGAGGCACAGGCTGCAACTGTGCAAAAATTCGGCCCTCTGAAGCCATACATCAGGGAGATATGACCGGCTGAGAGGTCTGCTATCATTTTTGTAATGAAAAACGGGTTGAAGCGGGGGGTCCCATCTCCATTGGCAAACTCGATAACTTCCTGTTCAAAAGACTCAATGCCACCAATACCTGCACCCCAAATAACGCCAATCCTGTCAAGATTTTCTTTTTCAGGATCGATGCCTGCGTCAGTGATGGCCTCCCTGGCACAAATCAGTGCGAACTGAGCAAACAAGTCATACTTACGTGCGTCTTTTTTTTCGAAGTAATCGATAGGATTGTAATCTTTAACCTCGCAAGCGAAGTTTGTTTTGAACTTTGACGTATCAAAGCGCGTAATAGGTCCTGCTCCACTGACACCCCTTTTTAACGCATCCCATGTTTCAGGCATCGTTTTACCAAGTGGTGTAATTGCACCAAGACCTGTTACAACTACTCTTTTTAATTCCATACGTTTTTTTGTATCGCTGCTGATTAAGCGTTTGCGCTTTTTGCTTCGATAAAGGAGATGGCATCGCCAACGGTGGAAATTTTTTCAGCTTGATCGTCAGGAATGGAAAGACCGAATTCTTTTTCGAATTCCATGATCAGTTCAACAGTATCAAGGGAGTCGGCTCCTAAGTCGTTAGTGAAGCTTGCTTCCGGTGTTACTTCGGTTTCTTCAACTCCCAATTTGTCAACGATTATCGCCTTTACTCTGGCTGCTACATCAGACATAACGGTTATTTTTTAGGTTAATAATGAAAATAGTTTATAATTTTGCGGTGCAAAGAAACGAAGAAAATTACATTTTCACTAATTTTTAAACGAGAAACCGCTTTTTTATGCACAAATTCTTCTTCTGTGTGCAAGTATACCCCTTGAAAAAAACATCATGTTAACTCTAAAAATTGCCATACTTGCTTCAGGTTCAGGCTCAAATGCCGAAAATATCCATTCTTATTTTTCAGACAGGAACGATATACTGATTTCACTCATTTTGTCAAATAACCCTGATGCTTATGTACATGTCAGAGCAAAAAAACTAGGCATAACCTCATTGACCATGAGCAAAGAGGATCTTCAAAAAGAGGGCCCCTTGCTGGCTATTATGCGCGAATACCGGATTGATTTCATCGTGTTGGCCGGCTATCTGCTGAAAATCCCGTCAGATATTATACAGGCGTTTCCAAACCGTATTATGAACATTCATCCAGCCTTATTGCCAAAATTCGGAGGAAAAGGAATGTATGGGAATCGGGTGCATGAGGCTGTTATTGCAAACGGAGAAAAGGAGTCAGGCATTACGATCCATATTGTCAACGAATGTTATGATGAAGGTCAGATCATTTTTCAGGCAACCTGTCCGGTACTTGAAAACGATACGCCTGATTCACTGGCTTCAAGGGTACACGCTCTTGAATATGCCCATTTTCCGCGTGTCATTGATGAGTGGCTGAAGAAAAATGATTACAGTAAAAAGTAATTATTGTTCCACAAATTGTTTGTCTGCCGGATGAGGCGGCAACTGAAAACCAAAAGCTCTGAGCAAATCTCCGTCTTTATCTGGTAGATTTAGCAATCTAAAGGCTTTATACTCTCTTCGTAATACATAATTGGAACGGAGGCTTTCAAATTGATTGGGGGCTTTCTTTAATGCCTCTGAATCGATCAATGGATTGTAAGCATGCAACAAGGCTGAAGCAATCTTGTCTTTGCTGTTTTTAGGCAGTTTCAATACAGGGATTTCAGGAACTGGTAATTCAGGAACAATGCGTGGTAAGTTCAGTTGAAAATAGTGGTTGAGTTGTTCCAATATTGTTTTTGATGCATTTGCTTTACCGTCAGAAGAGTATCCGGCGATATGGGGTGTTGTGATAAGGCATTTTTCCAGCAACTCCAGATCAATATCAGGCTCATTTTCCCAACAATCCAGTGCGCAGTCTATGACCTTTCCTTCGGACAGAGCTTGTTTGAGTGCCGTTGAATCAATAATACCACCGCGTGCAGTATTGATCAGGTATATCGGCTTTTTCAACCGGGCAAAAAAGGAGGCGTCTACCAAATGCCAGGTTTTATCGGGCCCTTCTTTTTCAAGTGTAGGGTGTAGAGTAATGATATCGCTTTCTTCCAATACGCGTTCAAGGGAATTGAAATTCTTTTCGCCTTCGTTTCTGGATCTGGGCGGATCGTTCAGTAGAATGTTCATGCCAAGCAAACGGGCATTCCGTTCCACTTTTTGTCCGCATTGCCCTACTCCTATGATTCCCAGAGTTTTGTCAGTCAGTTTGAATCCATACTTTTGAGCAAGGATCAACAGCGAAGATGTGACATACTGAGCGGTTGCTCTGGAATTGCAACCGGGAGCATTTACCCAGGTTATGTTTTTGACTTCGCAGTAATTCTGGTCAATGTGATCAAAGCCGATAGCGGGAGTTCCAATAAAACGAACCGTTGTTCCTTCCAGCAGATCACGGTCACAATGTGTTCCCGTCCTGACAATCAGGGCATCGGCATCAAGCAAATCTTCTTTACAGATTTCCCTTCCCGGCAAATAAACAACTTCTGCGACAGGCTCAAGAAGACCTTTCAGAAACGGAATATGTGTGTCTGCAACAATTTTCATAAGAACAGGATAGACGCCTGAAAACCCTACGGGAGAAAAGCCTCAGTTTAACAGCCTAAATATACGAATTTTTACGGGCACAAACGTAAATAATCTTTTTGAAATAGGGAAATGGCAACGGTTTTTAATTCTGCTAAAATGAGTGTATCTTTGCCTGAAACCTAAAATTGTAGTCGATGACCTTTAGCGAGCTATCCAACACCATTTTTCAGGAAGCGACCCTTGCATACCACCATCATGATAACGTGGATCTTATCATGCAAGATCCATATTCGTTGGGAACGATTGAGCATGATTTATATAAAAAAAATTGGATTGATGCGGTACAATGGCATCTGGAAGACATTATCCGAAAACCTGATATAGAACCTGTTGAAGCACTAGCCATTAAGCGACGCATAGATAAATCGAATCAAGACAGGACTGATCTCGTTGAACGGATGGATGCCTATTTTTACGGGCAATTTCAAGCTGTAAAGGTAATGCCCGATGCTGTCATCAATACGGAAAGTCCTGCATGGGCAGTGGATCGTTTGTCCATTCTCGTCCTTAAAATATGGCATATGCGTGTCGAGGCAGAACGTATGGATGCTGACACAGACCATGTAAGCAAGTGTGCTCAGAAGCTGACGGTATTGCTTGAACAGCAAAAAGACTTGTCTTCAGCCATTGATCAGCTGTTAGCTGATTATTCCGCAGGTCGAAGGCAAATGAAAGTATACAGACAGATGAAAATGTATAATGACCCGGCTTTGAATCCTATGTTATACTCCAGCAAGTGATATGGCTAGGTTTCTGGTCATCCGATTGTCGGCGCTTGGTGACGTGGCCATTTCGGTTCCATTGATCAGCGCTTTGGCTGAGCAATATCCAGAACATGATTTTACGGTGCTTTCCCAGCCAAAAATGGCCGGGTTATTCGATGCCTGCCCATCGAATGTTTACTTTTATGAGGCTGACATTTACGGAAAACACAAAGGCTTCTTCGGCTTGTACAGATTATTCCGGGAAATAGGCGCAAAAAATGTTGATATAATTTGTGATATACACGATGTAATTCGCACCCGCATAATCTGTTTCTTTTTTTCCCTGCATGGGATTCCCCTTTTCAGGATTCACAAAGAGAGAGAAAACAGACGTCGTCTGACTCGACGGAAAAAGAAGAAACTTGTTCGGTTAACCACTTCATTTCAGCATTACCGCAACGTATTCGACAAGGCGGGTTTTTTACTCAATGATTTTAATACCCGACCGAAAATGGAACCTTCCAGGATGTTGCTTCCTGAAATGGAAAAGATAGTTGGAATCAAGCAGACCTATTGGTTGGGTTTTGCTCCGTTTGCACGTCATAAGGCAAAAATGTATCCTTTGGTAAAATTTGAAGAAGTGTTGGCCTGTTTTGCTGCCGATGATCGCTTTACCGTGTATCTGTTTGGCGGAGGAAAAGATGAGATGGTACAAATGCAAAAGTGGAAGACAACGTACCCTGCCGTGAAATTACCGTGTTGTAACGGCATAAGCGAAGAGATCAGACTAATTAGCTGTTTGGATCTAATGGTAACCATGGATTCTGCCAACATGCATCTGGGTAGTCTTGCTCATACCCCGGTTATTTCAATTTGGGGAGCTACCCATCCCTATGCCGGTTTTTATGGTTTGTTTCAACCCGAAGAGAATGCGGTCCAACTTCCGTTATCCTGCCGACCATGCTCTATTTTTGGAAACAAGCCTTGTTATCGCAACGATTACGCCTGTCTGAATGAAATCAGACCGAAACAACTCATTGAGGCGATTTATCAGGCATGTGGACTATCTACTGGCATTCCTGATTTTTAAAGCAATTGAGTATTTCAAAAAGGATGATTTTGCAAGCGTCGTGCAAATGAAAAAACCATATCGGCCATCCAGAAAACCGCCTTTAAAAAGGTAGGTTTTAATAAATCGAAAACCGCCTTTAAGCATAGGAGTCAGGTGAGTGATCTTTCGATTATTTTGAGCCAACGATGCTGCATTCAACATAGCATACCGTTTTTCTTTGAGTTGATGATCCTCAATCTTCTGGCAGGTATAATGGTTCAAATCTCCTTTTAAATGGGAGAGTCTTGTCGCTTTTGGGACGGAAATGGTTTCATGAACCATGTTTTGATTCCAATTGTAACAACTTCGTCTAAAAAGGCGTAATTGTTTGTCTGGATACCATCCGCAATGTCTGATGGGTTTGTTACAATAAAAGTTGAGGCGATTGAACGTATAGGCATTTTCCGTATAGTGCGTTTTTATTTGCAGAATCGACTCTCTCAAGGTCTCCGACAATTCTTCATCGGCATCAAGGAAAAGAATAAAATCATAGGAGGCTTGAGTGGTGGCAAATCTTTTTTGAGGGCCAAAACCTTCAAATGGGTGTTGAATAACCCGAGCATTGTATTCCTTGCAAATAGCCACAGTCCGGTCGGTTGAAAAGGAATCGACAACAAGTATTTCATCTGCAAGGCTTTGAACAGATTTCAGGCAACGCCCAATGGCTTGTTCTTCATTGTACGTTATCAGCACGACAGACAAAGGTTCCATGTCGGGGTTGTTTATAAAAGGGATTTGTATAGCTTTATTAACTGTTCTGCAATGCGAACATCAGTGAATCGTTCGGAATAGGACACGCCCTCTTTTTTCATAATTGACAAGCCTGCTTTATCTGATAGCAGTTGAGTAAGGACGTACCCTAGCTCGTCAGCATCCTGAGGATTGACATAACGGGAAAAAGGACCTCCGGTTTCTTCGAAACAGCTTCCGGTTGATGAAATGACAGGGGTCCCCATGGCTATTGCTTCGAGGATCGGAATCCCAAAACCTTCGAAAATAGAGGGGTATACCATGATTTCTGCCAAAAAGTAAATGGCTGGTAAGTCTTCTGTTTCTACCTGATGAAGAAAAATTACCTGCTTTTTCATCTCGTATTGTTGGATTAGACCGTTAAGTTCCGTCATATATGGAGTAGGTTTACCTACAATGACCAAAGGAATGTCCATCCGGTATCTGTGCATAGCTTCAATTATGAGGCTGGCATTTTTTCGTTTTTCGACAGAACCAACGTTCAACACATAATTTGCTGGCAGGTTGTACTTGCTTCTGACAACTGATTTTTTTTCTTCAGAAACAGGTTGCCTGAAAATGACATTACATCCCTGATAGATGACGCTTATCTTTTTTTCGTCGACATGAAAATAATCAATAAAGTCACGCTTGGTTTGTTCACTGATGGCGATGATGCGATCTGCAACACGGCAGGCATAGTTGTTTTTTTGCACGAATAGGGTGCGATAGGTAGCCGGATATAATTTCGGGTAACGCATGAAGATAGCATCATGCATTGTAACCACGCTTTTAACGCCTGTATTACGGATGCCGTAAGGAAGTTCCTGACTAAGTCCGTGATAAATATCTGGTTGAATATGTTTAATCTGATGGCACATACCGTAGCTTCGCCAGAGTGCGGGGAGCGCTTTTCCAATGAGCGATTCGGGTAAAATTTCCAGCGCCTTTTCGCCCGAATAGAACGTCAGGTTGTTTTTTGGTGAGGGATTCAACAGAAAAAGGGTGGCTTCCGGGTAGTGAGTGCCAAGCAAACGAAGCGTATCCCGGCTGTAATTACCCAGCCCTCTCCTGTTGTGGTAAGCTCGTTTGGCATCAAAAGCAATTTTCATCTTCTACTATATTTTTCGTTCAAGGTAGTATGGAACGCCGCATGCCGATTATCATCTGCTTGGGTGCCTGGTACAGGCATGCTCGTTTCATCTTTAACAATCCCGAATGGCGTATAGACTTCCTGTGTTTGTTTTTTTTCATTCCAGAGTCTAATGTTCGGTTCGTGCGAAGTGTTGGTTTCCGGATGATATACATGATAGATTGTTGCCAGATGCTTTTTTGAAACAGGATAGATGCCGATACGTCGCAAACGGTCGTCCAGGTCTGTGTCTTCGCCGTATCCCGGGTACACATACCTTTCATCAAAGCCATTTATCCTTAAAAGGTCTGCTTTCCACATGGAAAAATTGCAACCCAGAATGGTGCGGATTTTGTCTTTGATAAAGATCTTTCGAACTACTTTGTTTCGAATCCGAAACAGATGAGCATATTGTGTTCTTCGGCCAAATAGAAAACTTTCAATCAACAAAGGCAATGTCACCTTTTGATGAAAGTTCCCATGCTTAATCTTATCTATAGTCAGTTCCTTGGAAATATTCTTTGTAAGCAATATCCGACGACCACTTAGTACTTGATTAAGCATACGGTTTTCCATGTGTTCCCGTATGAACATCGGGTGTGGTATACAATCTCCATCCAGAAAAATCAAATAGTCTGCTTCGGCCATTACCACCGCTTTGTTTAATATCGTATTTTTTTGCCAGCCGTTGTCTTCTTGCCAGACGTGTTTGACTGGAAATGGAAACGTATCTTTTATAGCATCGATTTCAGACACCACTTCTGGCTTGGAGCCATCATCAGCAATGATGACCTCGAAATCCTGATATGTCTGACGTTCAAGAGCGGCAAGAATAAAACGCAGTAAGTCGATTCTGTTGTAAATGGTGACGATTAAACTGACCGATTTAGCCATTGTTAGTAAGGTTGAATAGTGGGTAAATAAGCATTTACGGATGATAATTTGGTTTGAATGGGTTGGGGTGTCCCATTCTATCGTAATGGTCTGAACAAGCTTTATTAATTCCTTTGATTGTTTTGTTGACATCTAATGACTCTGTCTCTGCGTAATATTTGGCTAATTTTTTGATTATCAATGGATTTCCTGAAATCCTTCCAAAATTCTGATACCGTTTTTTGATAGAAATACTTTTTTTAAAACTCATCCGGTTGATATCGATCAGAAAAAAATGCAGCCCTTTTTCTGTTTTTTTAAAAAGAATATTACCGGGAGACAAATCACGAAACAAAATACCCTGGTTATGTATTTTAGCAATGAAATGGGCTAAGTCTTTTAAAAATAACGAATCAATAGTTTCATTTGTCATTTCTTCACGTATGTGTGACGCTTCATTTTCATAGATACACACATAGTAGGAATACCCTAGCAAACCGCCACTTTTATCTTCCAGACAGGCAATCGGATCAGGTGTACTTATGCCTTTTTCCAGCAATCTGAACGCATATTTATAGGAACGCTTTGCCTTGGAAGGGCGCAACCAGGCATAAACGATCCGATTGATCAGTAGGGGTAACCGAAACCGTTTGACGATGATTTTCAACGTTCCCTGAGTATAAACCTTCAATTTGTTCCGTTGATCATAGATAACTGTTCCTTCTTTTTCAAACGTATCAGGAACCGCCCGGATGAAATCATCCAGATCGTGGTATTTCGGATTGATTATTATTTCAGGCGTGTTCATTTTCTTCCGAAATCTGCCGGGATTTCTCCCCAGAAGGAGGTTTCCCATTTATATAAAGGGATGTTCCAGCTTTCAGAAGCAAGCCAGTTTTCTGCCCGCTCAATAAGGTCAAAGATAGGCCTGTTAGCCTCTGTCTGTACTAATTTGGTGCCACATTTTTTCTTTCTGATCCAGGAGAGGGCATTCATGCTGTCCGAGTAGATGGGAAAAAACGTTCCCTTCTTTTTCTGTAAAGCTAAAGCATGTACAATGGCTAAAAACTCACCAACATTGTTGGTCCCTTCCTGAAAAGGTCCCTGGTGAAACAGTTCATTTATGGATTCCCGAAAAACACCTCTGTATTCCATCATACCGGGATTGCCGCTACAGGCAGCATCAACTGCAATGAAATTGCCCGTTGGTCGGGGAGCTGTCTTCCCTGTCGGGATCGTCGCATTTTTTTTATAATAGGTTTTCCAGTCGCCTTCAAAGGCTTTCCTGGCATCATCAAGGGTTTCGAACGATTTGTATTTGGCTTGTTCAACTCCTTCGATCTGGACTTTACATGCTGACCAGTCATGATAAATGCCAGGCGACCGACCCGACCAGACAACGTAATATTTGCTTCGTTTGGCCATCTGAAATCAATCTTTGCCAGTTTCGGACTTAAATAAATCCTTTCTTTTTCCACTAAAAATTTCATATTTGCGGAATTCACACTCCAGCGAACCGTTCAACAACCTTATTTTTTCTGAAGTACGAAGGCCAATCTGATCAAAACAATCATTCCTGTAGCTTAAAATCCAGGCGGTGTAACCAGGAAAACAATGTTTGAGACGTTCGCCGATTTGTTCATAGAGACCCATCAGGTCGCTGGTCGTGATGCGTTCGCCATAAGGAGGGTTTGTCACCATCATTCCGTTATGAGGTGCTTCTGTTATTTTCTGAATGGCTTTGGTTTCGAGCTGGATATATTTTGACAAACAAGCATTCCGGATATTTTTTTCAGCAATGCTGATAGCCAATGGTGAGATGTCTGAACCATAAATCCTGAATTTAAATGCTTTTTCATTGGCTTCTTCTTTGAGCAAGGATTCAAACAGGTCTGGATCGAAGTCTTTCCATTTTTCAAAAGCAAACGATTTTCGGTAGATGCCCGGAGGAATGTTTAGCGCGATGAGAGCCGCTTCAATAAGTAGTGTGCCGGAACCGCACATCGGATCAATGAAGTTTGACTGGCCTTTCCAGCCGGCCAACAATAACATGCCTGCAGCCAGGACTTCATTAAGAGGCGCTTCTGTCTGACTGATCCGATATCCACGTTTGTGCAGTGATTCTCCTGAGCTGTCGAGCGAAACGGTGCATTGATCATGAGATACATGCACATGTATCTGTATATCAGGATTGGTTAACCGGACTGAAGGCCTTTTGCCAGTTTTATCAGCGAAATAGTCAACAATAGCATCTTTGACTCGATAGGATAAAAACTTTGAATGGCGGAAATGCTCGGAATACACCACTGTATCGATGGCAAAAGTCTGACTTGAGGAGAATATCGTCTCCCAATCGTATTTGCTGACTTGCTTATATACTTCGTCCGGGTCTGAAGCCCGAAAGCTGATCAGCGGTTTCAGTATACGAAGAGCTGTACGAAGGTGAATATTTGATTTATATAGAAGCGTCTTCTCACCAGTGAAGGAAACCATCCTGCGCCCTATCTGAACATTGTTTCCACCAAGGTTGATGATTTCTTCTGCAAGGACTTCTTCAAGCCCTTGCATCGTTTTGGCAATGTATTCACACGATTTCATTTTCTGGCTTTCGATTGCACAATTCGTTCATTTGGGGGTACATCTTCGGTTACCCAGATATTGCCTCCGATGATGGCTCCTTCGCCGATAGTAACTCGTCCAAGAATGGTAGCGTTCGAGTAAATGATGACATTATCTTTCAATATCGGATGTCGGGGAATGCCTTTGATGGGATGTCCTTTTTTGTCCAGCGGAAAGCTTTTGGCTCCCAGTGTCACTCCCTGATAAAGCTTGACATGGTTGCCAATGACGGCAGTAGCACCAATAACCACGCCAGTGCCGTGATCAATGGCGAAATAGTTACCGATCGCAGCACCCGGATGGATGTCGATACCCGTTTCAGAATGAGCCATTTCAGTTATCATTCTTGGAATCATGGGAACGCCCAGTTCAAGCAGTTTATGAGCTATACGGTAATTACTGATAGCTCTCAGGCCAGGATAGCAATAAATAACCTCTTCAAAACTGCAAGCGGCAGGATCTCCATTAAAAGTGGCTTCCACATCAGTCGCCAACAGCGCTCTGATGCTGGGCAGAGAAGAAATGAATTCAGCTGAAATGGCTTGGGCATTCTCCCTGATAGCAGGCACCTTTTCATTTTTTATTGGTTCCGGATTGCTGCATGAAGGTGTTGTTGTGCCGTGTTGACTGGCAAAGTACAATCCGGCCTGAATCTGTGAACTGAGTACTTGGTGCAGACGTTCCACATTTACACCGATGTGAAAGGACAAATTGTGTTTTGTTATGGAGGCGTTGCCAAAAAAACCGGGAAAAATCACCGAACGACACAATGTGATGATTTCTTCCAATACCGTGTTAGATGGCATGGGAAGTGATTCCTGTTGCTCATGACATAGACCTTTTAACAAATCGTACTGTGAAAGATCCTGGATTGCCTTGGTGATTTTTTCAGAATGAATCAAATTCATGGAGTATATGCTTCAGAGATGTTGGCTGAACAAAAATGGCCTATAGGTGTTTAGTAATCAGGATTCTTTTATAAGTGCAACCAAAAATCCTGATTACCTCCGGCAGAGAGAACACCTGGCAGACCTTTAAATCTTAACTCTTGCAAAAGTAACCATTTTTCTGATACGACATTAAAGAAATATTTCTGTATTCATTTGCGACTATAGATGAATTGGATTACTTTTGCGCTTTCTTTGAAAAGATACTCAAATACATTCCATAAACACTAATTTTTCAAAGGTATGAGTTTATTTATCATCAATTCCTCCATTGGACGGAAGCTCGTTATGAGTATAACCGGCATAGCCTTGGTCTTGTTTCTGACATTCCATGGGGTCATGAACCTGTTCGTCATCATTTCTCCTGAAGTGTACGATCAGATTTGTCATTTTCTGGGAGCCAACTGGTATGCCTTGGTCGGAACAGTTGGATTGACTGTACTGGTTGTCATCCACATTTTATATGCTTCCTGGCTTTCTTTGCAGAATTACCTGGCCAGAGGCAGACAACGGTATGCCGTCAGCAAGAAAGCTCCCGGTGTCGATTGGGCCTCACAGAATATGTTGATACTTGGTATCATTATCTTTGGTTTTCTGGCTTTACACCTCTACAATTTTTGGTTCAAGATGCAACTTCAGGAAATCATGGCTAAAGCGGGAGGAGAAGAATTGCATGTGGCAGGTGCGGTTTTGGTTCAAGGTTTGTTCCAGAGTCCTATCTATTGCTTGTTGTATATGGTTTGGCTTTCAGCACTTTGGTTTCACCTCACTCACGGGGTATGGAGTGCTGTCCAGACAATGGGTGGCAGCAACCATATCTGGCTGCCCCGCATTAAGATGATCTCAAACATTATAGCTACTCTTGTCATCCTGATGTTCATGTCGATTCCCGTATATTATCTGATAACAAACCTTCTGGCATAAATTATACTTGCTATGGCAACAACGAACGAAACAACAACGATAAACGCCAGAATTCCGGAAGGACCCTTGGCGGAAAAATGGTCTAACTACAAAGCGCACCAGAAACTGGTGAATCCAGCAAACAAACGTCGTCTGGATATCATCGTGGTTGGTACCGGACTGGCTGGAGCTTCAGCTGCAGCCTCCCTGGGAGAACTTGGATTCAATGTTCTAAACTTTTGCATTCAGGATTCTCCCCGTCGTGCACACTCCATTGCTGCACAAGGGGGCATCAATGCTGCAAAAAATTATCAGAATGACGGTGACTCCGTTTATCGTCTTTTCTACGATACTATTAAAGGTGGCGATTATCGTGCCCGCGAAGCCAATGTCTATCGCCTGGCTGAAGTGTCCAACAATATCATTGACCAATGTGTAGCGCAAGGTGTTCCTTTTGCACGTGAATACGGAGGCTTACTGGACAACCGCTCTTTCGGTGGTGCTCAGGTTTCCAGAACTTTCTACGCAAAAGGTCAGACCGGTCAGCAATTGCTGCTTGGAGCCTATTCTGCCCTTAGCCGTCAAGTACATAAGGGTAGCGTCAAGCTGTACACACGGCACGAAATGCTCGATCTTGTCATCATTGATGGCAAAGCTCGTGGTATTATTGCACGCAATCTGGTTACCGGTAAGATTGAACGTTTTTCAGCACATGCTGTTGTCATCGGTACAGGTGGCTATGGAAATACCTTTTTCCTTTCAACCAATGCCATGGCTTCCAATGGTTCTGCTGCCATTCAAGCCTATAAGAAAGGTGCTTACTTTGCTAATCCCGCTTATGCACAGATTCACCCAACGTGTATTCCTGTACATGGTGAAAACCAGTCCAAACTGACGCTGATGTCAGAATCCTTGCGTAATGATGGACGTATCTGGACACCAAAGAAAAAAGAAGATGCAGAAGCCATTCGTACCGGCAAATTAAAACCGACTCAGATTGCCGAAGAAGATCGCGATTACTACCTGGAACGTCGTTACCCTGCTTTTGGAAACCTGGTCCCTCGTGATGTGGCTTCTCGGGCTGCCAAAGAAAGATGTGATGCCGGATACGGTGTTGGTGCTACCGGATTGGCTGTATATCTGGATTTTTCCGATGCTATTAACCGCCTTGGACGCAATACTGTTGAGGCTCGTTATGGTAACTTGTTCCAGATGTACGAAAAAATTGTCGATGAAAATCCTTACGAAACCCCGATGATGATATATCCGGCCATACACTACACGATGGGTGGTATTTGGGTGGACTATGAACTTCAGACCTCCATTCCGGGTTTGTTCTGCATCGGTGAAGCCAACTTCTCTGATCATGGTGCCAACCGTCTGGGTGCTTCGGCATTGATGCAAGGGCTTGCAGATGGTTATTTCGTATTGCCCTATACGATACAGAACTATTTGGCTGATGAAATCCGCACACCGCGTTTTTCGACCGACCTTCCTGAATTCATAGAAGCTGAAAAGGCTGTTGTTAATCGTATCAATCGTCTGATGAAAATACAGGGTAAACGAACTGTTGATTCGCTTCATAAAGAATTGGGCTTGATCATGTGGGATTTCGTTGGAATGGGACGTACCAAAGAAAAGCTTGAAAAAGCACTTGCTGAAATCAGACGCGTGAAAAAGGAATTTTGGACGGATGTTTTCATCCCTGGAGCTGGCAATGACCTGAACTCCGAGCTTGAAAAAGCGTTGCGTGTGGCTGACTTCCTCGAGATCGGTGAGTTGATGGCTCGAGATGCTTTATTACGCGAAGAATCCTGCGGCGGTCATTTCCGTGAAGAACATCAGACTGAAGAGGGTGAAGCACTACGTCACGACGATACGTTCTCCTATGTTTCGTGTTGGAAATATCACGGAGAAGATCAGGAACCTGAATTGCTTAAGGAAAACCTGAATTACGAATTTATCAAGGTTCAACAACGGAACTACAAATAATCAACGTTATGGAAAAAACGATCAATATACAACTGAGAGTATGGCGTCAACGTGGCCCGAAATACAAAGGCTTGTTTGAAACATACAAACTGGAAGGCGTGTCAACAGATAGCTCTTTTCTCGAAATGCTGGACATGCTCAATGAAAAACTGGTAAAATCCGGCAAAGAACCGGTCGTGTTTGACCACGATTGCCGCGAAGGCATCTGTGGAATGTGTTCACTTTATATCAACGGCCATCCGCATGGACCAGACGAAGATGTTACCACCTGTCAATTGCATATGCGCAAATTCAATGATGGGGAGACCATCACCATCGAACCATGGCGTTCTCACGGTTTTCCTATCATTCGAGACCTGATGGTTGACCGTACAGCCTTTGATAAGATCATTCAGGCCGGAGGTTATGTTTCAGTGAACACAGGTGGTGTTCCAGATGCCAACGCCATTCCCATTTCAAAGGTGATTGCCGATGAGGCCATGGATTCAGCTTCCTGTATCGGCTGTGGTGCTTGTGTGGCTGCCTGTAAGAATGGTTCCGCCATGCTGTTTGTTTCAGCCAAGGTGAGCCAGTTAGCCATGTTGCCTCAGGGAAAGGCTGAAGCTGCTCGTCGTGCCAAGGCAATGGTGGCAAAAATGGACGAACTGGGTTTTGGTAATTGTACCAACACAGGTGCCTGTGAAGCTGAATGCCCCAAGAATATTTCCATCACAAACATTGCCCGCCTGAATCGCGAGTTCTTGTCAGCAAAATTCAAAGACTAAAAATAGTAACGGATGAAATGAGCATGCCTGTGCCAGGCACCCAGGCAGATGATAATCGGCATGCGGCGTTCCATCTGGCTTTAAACGAAAATATATTATCAAAAAAAACCTGGAATTATTTCCAGGTTTTTTTTTGGCGTTCTTTTAGGTGGTTTATTAAAAACAACGATGTATCATGGATGGTTTCGCTTATGGGTGTAAAGCTGAAATGGATGGTGTCCTTTATGAGTTGGCTGGAATAATACTCCGGATGGGTTACTGTACGGATGGTATCCTTTGATAAAGGAGGATCTTTTTTGGTGAACAATGAGAGCAGTTCTGCAAAGACAATGGCGATGTTTAGCAAACCTTTTCCGGCTCGAACTGAAGGTCCTTTTTTCCCGAACTGTTGGGCAATGTCAGTAAACAACCGCATGTTGTCGACGTTTTCAGAGACAAGGACAAACCGCTTCCCATATATTTCTCTGGATATTAAATCGATGGCAGCCCTGCATATATCACGGACATCAATATACCCCGTAACGGAGTCGGTATAAAAGGGTATCCCTTTGCTGGCAGCCTGAAACAAAAGCATGCTGCCTTTATTGGGAAGGCCTGGCCCTAAAATGACACCAGGGTTCAGAATAACGACATTCAAACCTTCGGCAGCGCCACGCCATACTTCAAGTTCGGATAAGAATTTACTTTCAGAATAGACAGAAACCGGTTTATTGATGTCTCTGGGCGTAGTTTCATCGATGAAACCAGTTTCATTTTCACTACCTAAGGCAGCTATGGAACTGATAAAACAAAATTGTCCGACACCACATTCCACGGCTGCATCTACCATGTTGGCAGTACCCCGGATATTCGTCTTAAGCAACGTTTCCCTGTTTTTACGGCCAAAAGAAACCATGGCCGCACAATGATAGATTGTTTTTACTCCTTTTAACGCTTCTTGTAGTCCGATATAATCCAACGTGTCTCCATAAACCCAATCTACGGCCTTAATTACTTCATTAAAAGAGACATTATAGAAATCACTGATCAGTTTGAGCTGTTCAAAAGAGGAGGTTTTACGGACAAGTGCCTTAATCTTGAAGCGTTTTAGATGTAATTGCACGAGCAGATGCCCGCCGACCAATCCAGTGCTTCCGGTAATGAAAACAAGTTGCTGCATGGTTACACGTAGTATTAGGACAAAAATACGAAAAGAATGTTTACTTTTACGGCAAAATTCTGGCTTTTCAAATTTGCTATAACATGCGGGGGGACGTCTCTGATACTGTAGATACTTTTCATCAGTCCGATAACGTCGTGTTAACAGACACGCCCGCTATCAGAATGAAAAGTGACGATACTGTCGGCGTGTTTTTTTTACCCGTTTCTCAACATGATCAAAAGGAAGCAGTTGGTCTGAAAACAGCCAGTGCAGTCTATCTTCCCCGTCATGATGGAATTTTGCGCCCCTCCAGTACCATTTCAGAGAGCTTTTTCTTTGCGCTGTTGTTGCTGGTTATTTTTGTTGTAAGCCGCATAATACGGAATGGTCCCCGTGTTATTTTTGAAATGGTCAGGAATGTTTTAATCATTGATGACCGGAACTTTACGCGGGAATCCATGTTAAGGCGTAACGTGCCCTTCTTCTGGCTAATCAACATATCAATTGTGGCACTGACTGCACAGCTCTTTTTACAACGATATGGTTATCATTATGTTGTGGATAGTTGGCTGTTCTGGAAACTGGCACTATATACGGCCATTTTCTGGGGTGTTAAAAATTTGTTGTATAGGTTGATAGCCTCCGTTTTTTTCTCTGTTGAGAAAATAAGACGATGGACAACAGGTAATCAGGTAATTCTATGTTTTTTTTCCTTTACACTTGTCCCCATTTTATTAGTAAGTGAAGCAGGGGTTGCAATTCCGCTTATCGTATTCTACATATGGCCAATGGTTTTCCTGATTATTCCCAAACTGGCCCATACAATAAGGGGAATGAATTTTTTTTTAATGGAAAATGGCGGTTATTTCTATATGATTTTGTATCTTTGCGCGCTGGAAATTTTACCTCTTCTCTTATTTATTAAGGGTATGTTCCTCATTCAATAGTAATCTTTTAATAAAAGTCAATACTTTGAAGATCAAGAATTTACTTGTTTCGCAACCCAAGCCAACCTCAGAGAAGTCACCCTATTATGATTTGGCAGAAAAGTACGGATTGAAGATTGATTTTCGTCCGTTTATAAAAGTAGACCCTGTTCCTGTCAAGGAATTCAGACAGCAAAGGATATCCATACTTGACCATACAGCAGTTGTATTTACTGCCAGGACTGCTATTGATCATTTCTTCAGATTATGTGAAGAAATGCGTCTCTTGGTACCTGAAACCATGAAGTATTTCTGTATTAGCGAACAAGTGGCATTGTATTTGCAGAAATATATTGTCTACAGAAAACGCAAAATATTTCATGCCCCGAATGGAAAACTGGAAGAGTTGGTACAGCTCATACAAAAACACTCAACTGAAACCTTCATCATTCCTGTATCAGATGTGCATAAGGAAGATTTGCTGGTCAAGCTGGATGAAAAGAAAGTTGTTTACACAAAAGCAGTCATGTATTGTACTGTCAGCAATGATTTTCAACCAGGAGAGCCTTTTGATTATGACATGTTGGTTTTCTTCAGCCCATCAGGGATAGCCTCTTTGCTTAAAAACTTTCCAAATTTTCAGCAGGGAGAGATTGCCATTGCCTGTCTGGGGCCAACAACAGCCAAAGCTGTAAGAGAGGCAGGATTGAGACTTGATGTGGAGGCTCCAACGCCTGAAGCACCCTCCATAACAGCTGCATTGGATATTTTTCTTAAAGAAAACTATAAAGCCAGCAAGAAGTAAAGAACGGATTTTAATCACAAATTACGCTGTTTTCCGGTAGAATACCTATTTTTGTGAAGACAGCGTTTTTTTATGTCAGCAATAACCCAGTCATTTTCCAAAAAAGAGCGTATTTGTAGTGATAAGCAGATTGAGCTGCTTTTTAAGGAAGGAAATTCGTTTGTCTGTTATCCGTTCCGGGTATTATGGAAAACGACAGTGCCGGATTATGATCCGGCAGTAAGGATCATGGTCAGTGTTTCCAAGCGGAAGGTTCGTCACGCAGTTAACAGAAATCGTATCAAACGGCATGTACGCGAATCATTCAGAATCAATAAAGATGTATTGTATGATCAACTACCTGCTGGTTTTGGAATTGACGTCGCGTGGCTGTGGGTTCCCAATGAAACGTTCGACTATCAACGGGTGGAACGAAAAATGTGTGAAGCACTTAAAAAAATTGCCTTACAACTGAAGAAAACCGAACGGCATAATGAAAGTCTCTAAACTAATCGCTGGCCTTGTCTATCTGCTGAAAACGGTTGTTGGATTATTTTTTTTGGCACTGATTCGTTTTTACCAGGTAGCGATATCTCCAATGACACAGGCCTCTTGCCGATATTCGCCAACCTGTTCCCAATATGCGTTGGAAGCTGTTCGCAAATACGGTCCTTTTAAAGGAGGCTGGCTTGCCGTTAAACGTTTGACTCGGTGTCATCCTTGGGGCGGACATGGGTATGATCCGGTTCCTTAATTTGTATAACCAATGCTAATAGACATCCATACTCATCAGGCAGGGGCGTCATCATCTGTTTTTCGCCTGTATAATGCTTCTTCGTGGAAACAAGCCCCGTTATTGGCTGATACGTTGATACATGGAACGAATGGTCTAAGCGTCGGCGTTCATCCCTGGAAAGTTACGGATTGGAATCCGCAGGATTATGATGAACTACTGGCTGTGTTATCATTGCCCGAGGTATTGGTGATTGGTGAAGTTGGTTTGGACAAAGTCTGCGAAACCCCGTTTGATAAACAACTCGAATTGTTCCGGATGCAGGCAGTTATGGCAAGTCAACTTGCTAAACCAGTCTTGTTACATCAGGTTCGTGCATTGCCTGAATTATTGGTGGTTAAAAGAGATTATCCAACTATTTCAGCCTGGATAATCCATGGTTTCAGGGGTGGAAGACAAGAAGCCATGCAATGCCTTTCAAAGGGCTTCTATTTATCTTTTGGTTACAAACTTAATCCGGAAGCCTTGAATGTATGTCCAATTGACCGTATGTTTCTTGAAACCGATGAAACTGGTGATATTGAACGATTGTATGCTCATGTAGCAAGTATGTTTAAGATAAGCGAAAAGGAGCTGGAGTCTGCCCTCGAAGATAATTTTCACCGTCTGTTTCCTTCTATCTGCTTTTTTCAGGGTTGAAGTCAGCTGAACAGCAAAAAAAACGGGGCGACCCGATTAGGAAGCCCCGTCTTCTATTCTATTTAGAGGATAGTCTATTATCCAACAAATTTGTAACCGACACCTTTAATGGTGGAAATATAGTTTTCACCAATTTTCTCACGAATCTTGCGAACATGGACATCAATGGTGCGATCGCCAACAATGGATTTGTTACCCCAAACTAATTTGAAAATTTCTTCCCGTGTAAAAACTTTCAACGGTTTGGAAGCCAAAAGTACCAGTAATTCAAATTCTTTGCGGGGAAGGAAAATGTCTTTTCCATCCTTGTAAACAAGATAACGTTCTCTGTCAATAACGATACCTTTTTGAGGAATGGCATCTTTAGTTGTTCCCAGATATTTTGAGAGAATGTTTTGTACACGGCGGGTGATGAGAACTGAATTTGTGTCGCGGGTTCCAAATTCATCTACACCCAAATCGAACCATTCTAGTTGTTCTTCTATTTTTTGGTTGTTATCAATTAAAAAATAGATGCTAAACCGGAGATCTTCTTTGATTTTTTTGATTTTCTTGCAAAGTTCAACAGCCTTGGCATCATCAGATGGAGTATCGATAAAAACCAGGCAAGGAGCTTCTTCAGCAACAAAGTCAATGGCCTTCTGAACGCTATAGGTGTTTTCAACTACAGCTCTTGAGTTCATTAAGGATTCATGGACCTTAGTACCAAGAACAGAACCTTTTGCAGAAAAAATCAATACATTACTTTGGAGTGGTTTCATAAATGTTTGATTTTTAAAATAAATGAATAAAAATGGAGTATAATATACGTTATCGCTTTAGAATCAAATTTAAAATGATAATGACATGCAAAAGTAATTCAAGTCAACCGTTAAAACAAATTTTTTAATGATTTTATACTGAATTATGAAATATGACGTATTTTTGCAGGGAAAAGTTCAGTTCTTAGGGGTAAAATCAGCGATTATAACATAATTTAACAATATTGAAAAATAATTCAAGACGTATTTACATGGATTTTATTGAAGAGTTACAATGGCGTGGTATGATTCACGATCAGATGCCTGGCACTGACGAGCAATTGAAAAAGGAAATGACCACAGCCTATTTAGGTATTGATCCGACAGCTGATTCACTACATATTGGGCACTTAGTTAGTGTAATGATGCTCATGCATTTTCAACGGTGCGGTCACAAGCCGATCGCATTGGTGGGAGGTGCCACCGGTATGATCGGTGATCCGTCCATGAAATCACAGGAGCGTGTTTTGCTGAATGAAGAAACACTTCGTCACAATCAGGAAGCCATTAAAGCTCAATTATCGAAGTTCCTCGATTTTGAGAGCGATGTGCCCAATGCCGCTGAGTTGGTCAACAATTATGATTGGATGAAAAATTATTCTTTCCTGAATTTTATCCGTGACATCGGTAAGCACATTACTGTCAATTATATGATGGCAAAGGATTCTGTTAAGAAACGACTGAGTTCAGAGTCGTCCGAAGGCATGTCCTTTACAGAGTTTTCCTACCAGTTGTTACAGGGCTTTGATTTTTTGCACCTGTATCAGGAGAAAAACTGTCGTCTTCAGGTAGGAGGCTCTGATCAATGGGGTAACATTACCACTGGCACTGAATTGATTAGGAGGGTATGTGGCGGAGAAGCCTATGCATTGGTATGTCCGCTTATAACCAAGGCCGATGGGAGTAAATTCGGTAAAACCGAAAGTGGTAATGTTTGGCTGGACAAGCGGTATACATCTCCTTATAAATTTGTTCAATTCTGGCTTAATGTCAGCGATGTGGATGCTGAAAAATACATCCGGATATTTACTTTCCTGACGAAAAAAGACGTAGAAGAGTTGGTAGAGGCCCATCGTCAGGCACCGCACCTGCGTTTGCTTCAAAAAAGGCTGGCCAGGGAAATTACCTGCATGGTTCATTCGGAAGCAGATTACGACGCCGCTATGGATGCTGCAGGTATCCTTTTCGGAAATGCGACAGCCGATGCTCTCAGGAAACTGGATGAAGAAACACTATTGTCTGTTTTTGAAGGCGTTCCCACTTATGAGATTTCAAAAACACAACTGACAAATGGCATCAAAGTACTGGATCTGTTTACTGAGGTTGCTCCCGCATTTCCATCAAAAGGCGAACTTCGAAAACTCATTCAGGCAGGTGGTTTTTCCATCAATAAGGAAAAATGGGCTGAAACAGAAAGTTTTATCGATACATCAAGCCTGCTGAACGGGCGTTATATACTGGGCCAGAAAGGTAAGAAGAACTATTTCTTACTCATAACCAAGTAAAAAAACAATATGCCATTTTGATGGTTCAAAGTATTTATGTACTTTTGCCCCGCCTTCAAAGGAAGGCGAAATGAGGATTGTCTCATGGTGTAATGGTAGCACTGCAGTTTTTGGTACTGCCTGTCTAGGTTCGAATCCTGGTGAGACAACATCGCTATTCCGGTCATCGTTCAGAGGATCGGAATTTTTTTATGGCTTCATGATTTCGCTGAAGTGCTGAAAGTCCGGTTCGATACAAGCTGGTTTTTTTAAAAAGTGATTGAAAACCAGTTTCAGTAAGCAAAGAAAATGTTGCAGGATCCATGTTGGTCAGTTCGGGAAAGGGTTGAAAATCCGGCAAAGACTGTTCCTGGCTGAACCGGTTCCAGGGACATACCTCCTGACAGCGGTCGCAACCAAAAAAACAGCCGTTTGAACCACATAAGTGTGCTTCTTCCAGGGAAAAAGAGCCTTTTTTTTCGATAGTCAGATATGACAGGCATTGTCTGGCATTTAATCCCGTTTTTTCATTCAGTGCATTTCCGGGGCAGGCATCTATGCAACGATGGCAGTTTCCGCAATGGCTTTTTACAGGATGATCGTATTCCAATGCCAGATTGATGACCAATTCTCCCAGTAAAAACCAGGAACCTTTGCCTGGTATGATGAGCTGATTGTTTTTACCTATCCAGCCTAACCCCGCTTGTAAAGCCCAGTAACGTTCTGCAACTGGTGCGGAATCGGTGAATGCCTTGCCTGATACCGGTATATCTTGTTCGCGTATATGGCTTAATAGGGTGTATAATTTTTGCCTGATCAACGGATGGTAATCGGGATTCAGTGCATATCGTGCAATCTCCGGATGGGAAACCGGATGATAATATCCTAATGCGACAACAATGATCGAAACGCCTCCGGGAACCAATAATCTAGGATTCAGCCTTTTATCAAGATGGTTTTCCATATAGTGCATGTCTCCTTGTTGGCTTTTTTCCAGCCAATCATGGAAAAACCGCTCATGTTCTTTTGAAATGGCAGAAACAGGTGCAATACCACAGGTTTCGAAACCCAGCAATCGGGCTTCATCCTTGATGAAAGCTGTTAGTTCGCTACTAGTCACATTGTCGGTTATATCAGAATCTTACCATGCAAAAATACGGTAAACAGCAGGATTTTTTATCAGGATGACGTATCTTTGTTCGTAAAAATCAATAGCACGACGTATGAATATTCTTTTGCTTGGCTCAGGTGGCCGAGAACATGCCCTGGCCTGGAAAATGGCTCAAAGCTCCCGTGTCAGACAACTGTATATTGCGCCTGGTAATGCTGGCACTGCCCTTGTTGGTACCAATGTATCGTTACCTGTTACCGATTTCCCTGCAATAAAAGCATTTGTTATTGAAAAAAACATTGATATGGTGGTCGTTGGGCCCGAAGATCCACTGGTAAAAGGGGTCTATGATTCTTTCAAACAAGACCCCCTCGTATCAGCCATTCCTGTAATAGGGCCCTCGAAGGAAGGTGCTCAGTTGGAAGGCAGCAAAGATTTTTCCAAAGGTTTTATGGTGCGCCATGGCATACCGACTGCCAAATACAAGAGCATTACGGCTGAAACCATTCAGGAAGGACTGGCGTTTATGAAAAGGCTGAAAGCTCCTTATGTATTGAAAGCTGATGGCCTGGCAGCCGGTAAAGGTGTGCTTATTATACAGGACTACGATGAGGCGACCAAAGAACTGGCTTCCATGCTGGAAGGAAAATTTGGTGATGCCAGCAAGACCGTTGTGATTGAAGAATTTCTGTCAGGCATCGAATGTTCCGTTTTTGTCATGACTGATGGTATTCACTATAAGATACTTCCTGTTGCCAAAGATTACAAGCGGATTGGGGTAGGTGATACAGGCTTGAATACAGGAGGTATGGGTGCTGTTTCGCCCGTTTCATTTGCTGACCGCACGTTTATGTCAAAAGTGGAACAACGTATAATAAAACCAACCATTGAAGGTTTGAGGACAGAGAATATTCAATACAGAGGCTTTATTTTCTTTGGCTTGATCAACGTGGACAATGAACCTTATGTCATCGAATACAATGCCAGGATGGGAGATCCTGAGACTGAAGTGGTGATGCCTCGCATCCAATCGGATTTTGTCGCTTTGCTCGAAGGCATTGCAGCAGGAAACCTGGATGAAAAAGAGCTGAAAATCGATTCCAGATATGTTGTTACCGTGATGCTCGTTTCTGGTGGATATCCAGGTGATTATGAAAAAGGAAAGTTGATTTCAGGCCTGGATCAGACAGTAGGGAGCCTGATTTTCCATGCGGGGACCAAACAGGATAAGGAAACCATTGTGACCAATGGTGGCAGAGTTATTGCCGTTAGTTCCTACGGATACTCTAAACAGGAAGCACTGACAACATCGTTTATGAATGCGGCAACAATCAATTTCGATGGAAAATACTTCCGGTCTGATATAGGATTTGATCTGGATTAGTATAGAAACCCTAAGGCAAATAGGTCGTGAAAAACAGCGTATGAAGATTGGATTTTTAACCAGAATAACATACAGCAGTAAGCTTTGGATTTCAGGATTATTGTTATTGCTTGTATCAGTAGTGGTCAGTTATTTGTCTGTTCCGAAAGTAATTGTCCAACCGGTAACACCTTCTGAACTGACTTTGTTGCCTGGTTGTGGTGGAATGGCAATCTGGTTGCTGTCCTTTTTCAGAAATCCCTATGTGCAATATGGCTTTTCATTGTTGGTAATTATAGGCATAGCCATTCTGCTTCAGTATTTAACGTCGGACAACCGTTTGATACGTATTCGCAGTTTTTTCCCTTTTTTCATGTTTTGTGTGTTGGCTTCGACTCTGTTCCCATACATAACACCACCGCGTTCTCTGGTTTCCTGTCTTTTTTTAACCTGGGCATGTCATCGGATTTTTTCTGTCAATGAGAAAAAAGAGCTTAAACGTGAGATATTTGACGCTTCATTACTAGTAGCAATGGCTACACTTACCATGAGCCGCCTGGTTTGGTTGTTGCCCTTTCTTTGGTTTGCGGCGGGTATAATTCAGCCATTTAGTTTTCGAAATCTTTGCTCTTCTCTCATCGGATTTATTACAATCTATTGGATTATTGGAGGGCTTTCATTTTTATTTAATGATTATCGATATCTGGTTAATTGGTATAATGAGGTTTTTGATTTTAAGCTGTTAGACTTCAGTACTTTGAGCTTTGTTGCTATTACCTATCTCTGTTTTTTGGCCTTTTTAATGTTGATCTCCGTGGGTTCTTTTTTCGGTCAATTGCATCAGGACAAACTACGTACCCGTAATAACATGTATGGGGTATTGGTTTTATGGTGTGGGCTGTTTGTTTTATGGTTGACAGAGCCAATTGGCAATACTGGTTTTCTGATGGTACTTCTTTGTCCTTCCACGTTGTATTTTTCACATTATTTTTCGTTGAAAGACACTCTTTTTTCCAGAATATTGTTTTTCATGCTGTTGCTATTGGCTCCAATTGTCTTTTTTTTCTATAAGTAACGATTCGGCGTTTTCTATTCTTGACGAATAGCTCTCAGCATTTCACGTTTACCAGGAGGCCCAGGAAGCCTTTCTGTCTGAAATCCAGATTTTTGCATCTGCCTTCGGATTTCCCCCTTGGCACAGTAAGTAACTAGAATACCACCAGGTTTAAGAGCATCATGGCATTTTCTTAACTGGCTTTCCTCCCAGATGGCTGGTTGTTTGTCAGGTGCGAAAGCATCGAAATAAATCAGATCGTATGTTATATCAAAGGCAAAAGAAGTAAAATCCTGTAGTATTTTGCGAAACTGAAAGCGATTTTTTTCCAACAAGTGCACTTCGTTCCATTTGCACTCGTGAAGCATGTTAAGCGCACCTGGAATTAAACCCGGCAATAGGGCGGGGTAGTTGAGCGTTTCGTAACAGGATGAATCAAGCGGAAAGGCTTCTATGGAGTCATAAGATATATTCAGGCATGATTGTCGGGCTTCCTGCCACGTAAGCAACGCATTTAATCCTGTCCCAAAGCCCACTTCGAAAATCTGTATGCTATGTTGGTTAATCCGGCGTAGACCTGCTTCGATGAATACATGCTTTGATTCCTGAACAGCTCCGTTCAGAGAGTGATAGGACTCGTTCATTTGGGCTGAAAACAGGGTATCGGATCCGTCAGCTGTTTTAATGGGCCGAAATTCAGCGCGCATGGTTATCCGGCGATACTGACAGGTATGCCTGTACTGTTATGCAGTAAATCGGCAATGCGTTTAAGTTCGCGGACAGGAATCCGGAATATGTCTTTGACGGGCGTTTCGCGATCGATGGTGTAAATCATGACCGATCGGGGAGCAATTAGACGAACTTGTTCAATCCAGGCAAGCACTTCATGGTCTGTCGTGTTGTCAAAGTTTTCACCCAAATAGGCCCCACGGGTAAACAACGTCTGTATAATAAGTTTTCCGTTGAAAGATTTCAGCCTGTCAATCAATTTTTCCACCGAGAACGAAGAAGAAACAGGTCTGTCAAGAATTCTTACAGTATCATTGAAGACACTGTCGAGTTTAAGAATCGGTTGATCCACTTTTTTCAGGGCATTTATGACAACCGGATTATGTAATTGTGTTGCATTGGACAAGACACAAATATCGGCATCGGGAAACCATTCATTTCGTAGAATAATGGTATCATCTATAATTTGGCTGAAAACAGGGTGAAGTGTAGGTTCTCCATTGCCGGCAAAGGTGATGACATCGGGCGAGATGCCATCCTGTTTCATCTGTTTCAGTTTCAGCGCCAGCGCTTCACGTACCTGTTTGCGATCTGGTAGCTGTCCTCCTTTGTGATCCTTGTTTAATCCACATTCACAATATAAGCAATCAAAAGAACAGACTTTCCCATTGATTGGAAGTAGGTTAATGCCTAAAGACACGCCCAATCTGCGACTGTGTATTGGACCAAAGATAATATCATCGAATAGAATGGTTGCCATGCCAGATTAGTTAAACGATGTAAAGGTAGGCAAAGTTTTATTCTGATATATAGGTTGTATCAGAAATTCAAACGGATGAGGCTTTGTATTTCTGTTAGCCGGTTGCCTTCCACCATTTCGCTACCTGTACCCGTTTGTTCTCTGTCGTTATACAAAAAATGGCTGGCTTTGAGCCACCAACTGACCTGTCTGGTTATTTCCCATTTCAACATCAAGCTAAAACGTGTGCCCAGCCCGTATAGTACTGGCATGGAAAAACTACCAGGCAAGGCTGATTCATATAGGATGATACGCGTGTCATAATAAGGTGCATCAAACAATGAAACCCTTGCAGATAAGGAGACAGGTATTGATGACGGACTGTACCGGATAAGTTGTGATATCGCTGTACCCTTTGAGATGGTTGTTATACGTTCATTTTTTTGTCTGTTGAAATTGAATACTGTCTGAAAGACCAAAGAGGCAATTTTATCGGAATAACTGAATTGAAATTGATCCTTATGGCTCGAAGTACAACATGGATTTTTTTCTTCAGGTAGCAACTCGTTTTTTTCAAGGTTTTTGCCTTTATAGCGTAGTTGAACTGCAGCGGTACGTGACACGTCGAAAGTTACCTGTATGCCTGTTCCATTACCAGCTGATGGTTCATCACACTGATAGGTGAGCCAAGGGAACATAAATAAATCATAATACATATTCAAGCGTACATGGGAGGCCAGGCGCCATTCCATCGCAATATAGCACCCTCTTTCATTCCGGATGGACGTTCCTTCGCCAAAAGCATTGGCAAAGTAGGCGTTATATGCTGGACTATAATACCGGTAAAGCAATGATAGATCCATTCTTGAATAAGGTTGAATGTAAATGCCAGATAAAACAGCTAATTGATATGTCTTATCAACTGCGATTTCCCCGAACCAGGTTGTGCCAAGCCAACGGGCACGGTAATTAAAAGAAGCGTTTGCACCAGTTTTACCTCTGCCAAAGTAACAATTGTATGGTTGCCATTCAGGATTGTAATTTTTATCAAAGTGCCAGTATAAAAAGGTCAGTCCGGTTTGTAACAGCGCGGCATCACAGGCAAGATGAACACCTGTAGTTGCCATACGAACATCGTTCGCTTCGCTTAGTTCTTGTTCAGTTCGATGTAAACCTGTTTCTGAAATGGATGTAAACGTATCGGCTGAGCTGTTTGTGTCAAGACGCCTTACCGAGGCAAATGCGGTCAGAGACACGATAGGTACAGTTGATGGGAATTTTTTGGGTGTTGTATTCTCAGACAATCTGATATCTATGGCAGCCCCCCTTAAAAAGCCCGATTCAGCCATGGATGTATGACGTTTTATACGCTGACAGTACATTTCCGGATTGCATACAGACAAACTTTTTCCAAGACAGAAGGATTGACCGCAGACTAATCCCTGCCCGAAAGACAGGTTAAAGTCGCCAGCTACAAAGGTGCGGATCCGACCAATTTCTCTTACTAATATATGGGCAGAAACGTAATCAGGCAAATGTTGCTTATTAAGCCATCTTTCTCCAGGATCTTTTTGGGCTGAAAGGCCCCATTGGATAGCATTTTTATAAGAATAACCATAACGAAAGCCGCAAGACCATGGGTCACCAATATAAGAAAGAGTCGATGGGCTGTTGTTCTTGAAACCATACTTGGTTTGAACCGTTCGACCAATGGAATACCTGATTTCTTGTTTTCCGAATGGAATACGTTTTATAAGCAATGCATTAGTTACGGGTAATAGGGTCGTATCGCCAGGGTAGACAAAAGGTCTTAGCAAACGTAGTTCTTGTTCTCCGAACCCTTCTACAAGCAATAGTTCAGCAATATCCTGAATAGGGCCATATCGATACAAGTAATACGCCAATCCTTCTGTTTGAAGGTCGTTTAGAAACGGTAGCGATTCCAGTTGTTCTTTTGACGCGGAATTTAGTGCAAGGGGGTGATCGGCTAATTCTATCAATTGGTCGCTCCATTGTTCGAGCGTTTCTTCATCTACATCAAGTTCGGCCATATCTGAAAAGACAGATTCCCAATCCAAATAATCGGCAGGAATCGACGACCTGTCAGCATCAGAAGAAACTTTTTCGGACGCCTGCAGGACAGGGAAGAACATACTGCCAAGCATGGAAAGCAGCATACTCTTTGATATGATTAATAGAATCTTATCCATACAAATAGTCAATGGAACAGGTAGGTTAAAGAGATACCCGATGTCATTCCAAGAGTAGGATGTAAGCTCCAACCAACGGCATAGTCGATTGGGCCGGTTCGGCCGCCAATACCCCAGGTTGGCAAGATTGGACTTCCTATGAGGCCTAATCGGATTGATAGGGTATGCAGCATTTCATATGTCAATCCTATATGACCACTTATGTCCGTACCAAGTGTTTTTCCAATTTCCAGAAGCAGGTTTATTTTTTGTAACGGGTGATAAGATAAACCTACATGATACGATTGATTCAGGTTAATGACTCCTGCGTCAGATTTGATTTTTGACGCTGTCGGATTAATCAGAAGACTGCCTATTGACAGTTGGGGCATTGGAGAATACAAACAAAGTAACTCGGCATAGAGTGTTCTGCCGGTTAAACCGTTTATGGCTTCAGTAGAATAATAACCGCCAGTGATTTTTAGATAGACAGCATCTGTAAGCTTTTTTCCGCATCCCAGATAAGCCGCAGTTTCTTGCAGAATTTCATCGCCGGTTTGATTTATTCCTGCATTCCAGCCTATGGTACCTTTATAAAATGATCCCTGTATACTTTTTATTGCTAGTTCTTTCATTTCAAATGGTAAAATATAGTGTACCGAAAGTGTGTTTTTTAATGTCATTTCATAAGAAATCATACGCCATCCTGTTGCCAGCAGATCTGCATTGGCATGACCTAAGATGGGAAACTGTTTATGCTGGGCAATGGAACTGATACTTCCCAGTAAAAAACAAAGTATGGTTATCGCTGGCCTCATTGTGTTTAAATTAATACAAAAGTAATAAAAAAACAGCACACAATAACAATTAAATAATAATATAAATTCATTGGATGGAATCTTAAATTATGTTGAAAGAAAATGTTTACAGTATAATCACCTAAAAAATGAGTATTTTTGCTCCGTCAATTCGTAATCCTGAATCATGCGCATTATACAATTGCTTGTTGCTTTGTTGTTTTTGTTCACCTTTACGGTTGAAAAGGCAGACGGGAGCAGCTATTCTGTGGCTAATCTTCCCTATCAACCTGTTTATGGATTACGAACTGCTGACATGCCACTCAATACGACATATGCGTTGGTTATTGATGGAGATACGGTTCCTCTGTTTTTTTTAAAGACAGTATATGTTTTTCCACCTGAACGATTTAAAAACAAGAGAGAGGAAAAATATTACTGGAAACTGGTCAGAGATATAAAGAAGGTATATCCCTTGTCAAAAATTGTGTATTATACTTTGTATGAGACTATGGAATATTTGGAAACTATTCCGGACCTGGATGACAGGGATAAACATCTGCGAAAAATGGAGAAAGATTTGATTAAGGAATATGAACCAATGCTACGAAAAATGACGTACAACCAGGGTAAAATTCTTTTAAAACTGATTGACCGGCAATGCAATACTTCTTCTTTTGAATTGATCAGAGCGTATCGTGGTAATTTTACAGCTCATTTCTGGCAAGGAATTGCCAAGTTATTCAGGACTGACTTGAAATCGGAGTATGAGCCTTCGAGTAAGGATCTTATGATAGAGCGCATTATCATCAAAATTGATCAAGGCCAACTATAAGTTGTTTTCAAAAGAGTACATCAGCGGTGTACATAACACCCCTTTAAAACATGGTTAAGATGTCTGCAAAATAGAAAAAGGCCATCCTTTTGAGGTGGCCTCTTTGATGTAGAGAGTATCTGCTATTAGTTTATACTGAGCACTTCACGGATTTTATCCACGTAATCGAGTTTTTCCCAGGTAAACAATTCTACTTTCAGTGTTTTTTCGCCTTCGGCTTCGTATCGGGATTTAAATTTTTTGATTACCGTTTTTGGTTCACGGCCCATGTGCCCATAGGAAGCTGTTTCAGAATAAATAGGATTGCGTAGTTTCAGGCGTTGTTCGATAGCTTTTGGGCGCATATCAAACAAGTCGTACATTTTATTGGCCAATTCTCCATCCGAAATTTTCAACCTGGATGTGCCGTAAGTATTGACATATAGGTTCATTGGCTTAGCGACACCAATGGCATAAGAAACCTGAACCAGGACTTCGTCAGCAACACCGGCAGCCACCATGTTTTTTGCAATGTGGCGGGCAGCATAGGCGGCTGAACGATCCACTTTTGATGGATCTTTACCAGAAAATGCCCCGCCACCGTGAGCGCCTTTGCCACCATACGTGTCAACGATTATTTTCCGGCCAGTCAGACCAGTATCTCCGTGAGGACCGCCAATCACAAATTTCCCGGTCGGATTGACGTGAAATTTGATGTTGTTGTTGAATAAAGCTGCCACTTCTTTTTTCTGTTTAGCCTTTACACGAGGAATCAAGATGTTGATGATGTCTTCGCGTATCTTGTCCAACATGGCTGTGTCCGCTTTTTCAATGGCAGTATCGCTGTTATTTTTAGGTTTTATAAAGTCATCGTGTTGGGTGGAAATGACAATAGTGTCAATGCGTATGGGCTTGTTGTTATCATCGTATTCGATAGTAACTTGCGATTTAGCATCGGGACGGAGGTAGGGAATGGTTCCTTCGCGACGAATAACAGCCAACTCAAGCAATAAAGCATGAGCCAGGTCCAAAGCCAATGGCATGTAATTATCCGTTTCCCTGGTAGCATAACCGAACATCATGCCCTGGTCGCCGGCGCCCTGATTCATAGGATCTATTTTTGCAGCTCCATCTACACCACGATTGATGTCGGCCGATTGTTCATGGATGGCAGAAAAGACACCACAGGAATTACCTTCAAACATGTATTCACTTTTAGTATAACCAATTCTATTGATCACGTTTCTGGCAACTTCCTGCAAGTCAACATACGCGTTGGACTTTACTTCACCAGCTAAAACCACCTGACCGGTGGTCACCAATGTTTCGCAGGCAACTTTCGAATCCGGATCGAAAGCCAGAAATTCATCTAAAAGTGCATCCGAAATCTGATCGGATATTTTGTCCGGATGCCCTTCGGATACGGACTCGGAAGTAAACAAGTAAGCCATTTTATAGTATGCTTTAAATTAAAAACTAAGACAGCTCCTAATTCAAAAACAGAACAGGACTATCCGATAATATAAAATTTGAAGAAGGATAAAGCACCTGAAGTGCGGACTAAAAAGATTCTTTAGCATTTTTTCGTGTGGTTGCAAGCGTCCAAATCCTTCCACAAATTCACTACAAATATACTATTTTTCTTTATGATGCTTTTTGACTTCAGGTAATTTTTCAAGAATTTCATTTGTTCTGGCTAAAGCAGCATAAATATCGGGGCAAATATTTTCTGAACCCAACAGATCATTGAAGTCAGACCGTTCCAAAACGTCGTGTACTTTAGGATTGACCCCTGAAAGGACAGTGATAATGCCTTCGCGTTTGGCCGATTTGCAGAGGTTTGTGAGATTACGTACTCCGGTAGAGTCAATAAACGGCACTTTTCGCATACGGATGATACGGATGCGGGGATGTTCTCCCAACAGTTCCATCTGTTCTTCAAACTTATTGGCTACACCAAAGAAATACGGCCCATTGACTTCATATACTGCAACACCTCGTGGAATAGTCAGTTTTTCATCTGTTTCAGAATACTCATCCAGCTTCATGTCCTGGTCGATGACTGAAACAGAAGAGGTTTCCATTATACGGCGCATGAAGAGTACAACAGCCATGATGAGGCCGAGTTCGATAGCGATGGTCAGGTCGAAAAAAACAGTCAGGAAAAACGTAACAAGTAAAACAGTCACGTCCGATTTTGGCATTTTCAGTAGATTTCTGAATTGACGCCATTCACTCATATTGTAGGAAACGACTACCAGTACACCGGCCAAACAGGCCATGGGAATAAATCTGGTCAATGGCCCAAGGAAAAGTAGAATGAGTAAAAGCACTACAGCATGAATAATGCCAGCTATTGGGGAACGACCACCATTGTTGATGTTGGTCATTGTACGAGCGATAGCACCTGTACAGGGAATACCGCCGAACAATGGTACCACCATGTTGGCGACACCCTGAGCCATGAGTTCAGTATTGGAATTATGTCTGTCTCCAATCACACCATCGGCAACCATAGCCGACAACAAGGATTCAATGGCACCCAGCATGGCGATGGTGAAAGCGGAAGGAAAAAGCGATGTAATAAGTTCCATATTGATGACGGGAGCCTCGGGTCTGGGCAGGGATGCATTGATAGAAAAACGGTCTCCGATGGTTTCAATACCCGTTATGCCGGCAAATTCACGCAGCAGATAAACGATAACAGTAACCAGCACAATGGCAACCAACGAACCTGGTATCTTTTTTGAAATCCTAGGCCAAAGAAAGATGAGTGTAATGCTAAAGAGGCCTAAGGCCAGCGACCACCAATTCGTACTATCAAAGTTCTGAAAATAAACGCCCCATTTACCGATGAAATCGGCTGGTACTTTAGCAATATCGAGTCCGAACAAATCCTTTATCTGAGTGGAAAAAATGGTAAGAGCTATACCACTGGTAAAACCGACAATGATAGGATAGGGCATAAACTTGATGATGCTTCCCAGTTTCAAGATCCCCATCAGGAACAACATGATACCTGCCATAAGTGTGGCAATGATCAGGCCATTGGTACCGTATTTTTCGACAATTCCAAAAACAATGACGATGAATGCCCCGGTCGGCCCGCCAATCTGTACCTTGCTACCCCCTAAAAAGGAAATTAAAAAACCGCCAATGATAGCCGTAATAAGACCCCTTTCGGGCGATACACCGGAAGCAATACCAAAAGCAATAGCCAACGGTAATGCCACGATACCAACAATGATACCCGCCAGCAAATCTTTAAAAAATAACGTTTTGTTGTAATTCCTGAACGTTTCAGCCAGTTTTGGTCTGAAAGGGAATGTTCTCTTCTTTTTTACCATCATTTTTATTGTCAACCCATTTTAACAAAAAAAGAAATAACCGACTGCATAATAGGTTTCAGTCAAGATAAAAATTGTAGATGAATCCTACGTTCAGCTGCAATAAATGCTTTTCGGAAAAATACGGGTCAAGTTCGTAATAAGTATCGACCTCGTGCCCCTTTATACTCAAGCCTCTTAAATCACGGAACAAATCCAGGTTGCTGTATCCATAACTTATGCTCAGGTCTATGTCTTCATTCAGGTTGACAAGAAAACCACCTTGCAATCCCCAGTAAAACCGTGGAACGCAATCACTTTTTAATGTCCCTTCATAGATTGGGTCTACATTACGCTTAACATAGTATTCATTACCTGTTTCTGAATTTACTTCCGTTTCCAGATATGTTTCATTCAAATGAACCGTACGGGCTGAAAAGGGTAAAAAGAATAATCTAGGCTCAACAAATAATTTTACCAGGCGGTCTGACACCCTGAAAAGAGGAAATTGACCTCTCAGGTTTAATTGGATACCCGGTATTGTTTGATTGTCAGTCAGACGGAACATGGTAGCTGTTTTATCATTCGTATAGGCTTCAAACCAGCTGTCCTTGTATCCGGAATTCCATAAACCCAGGCCGAGACTGGTGGAGAAATAATCATTAAACTGCATACGGCTTTCGAGAAACAAAGAATAAACCTGATTGTTACTATTGTTTACCGTTCCAAGGATTCCATCCAGACCAAATCCTTTCTGGGCAAAGCCAATACCTGACAGCGACAGGAAAAGAAACAAAATAAACGTGTACCTTACAGGTTTGGTAAAAAAAATCATACAGGCTCGTTTCATTTTCACTATTTGTATTTAAGAATATCAAATCCCCGGCCATAGACTCCGATGACCGAACTTTGCGAAACAAAGGCGTCCGGGTCAGTTTGCTTAACAATGCGGAATATTTTTACAGACTCGTTTTTACGTGCCATGACAATCAGTACCGTGACGGGCTCTTTCGTATAATAACCAGTCCCGTTCAACACCGTAATGCCCCGGTGTACCTCTGTGCTGATGCGTTGGGCGATTTCATCCGGTTTGTGTGTAAAAATAATAAACTGTACGGATTGACGGACACCGTTCACCACCATGTCAAGGCAATAGGTCATCACAACCAGGGTGGTCAATCCAAAAACCACTTTCTCAATGCTCTGGAAAATGAAGTATGAACAACAAATAATAACCAGATCGCTATACATGATCACCCTGCCTAACGTCACATTTCGGTATTTGTTGACAATCATGGCGATAATGTCTGTTCCACCGGTACTGCCATTGGCCGTGAAAACGACCCCAATACCAACACCGGCAAAAACGCCCCCTAACACACAGGCCATAAATGGTTCATCTACAAGAATAGGTTTTTTTATGAGACCTTGAGCAACCGAAAGAAAGACCGTCAGTACACCAACTCCAAAAATGGTTCGGAGACTAAATTTCCAACCAATGATACGGATGGATATGATCAATAACACCAGATTGATGGATAAGTAAGTAACTGCAACAGGAATACCTTTGGCAAAAAAAAGCAAGGCTCCGATACCAGTAACACCACCCGTTGTGATTTCATGAGGTAGCAGGAATCCAGTCCATCCTAGAGCGTATAAGGCCAGTCCGATGATTATTGTAATGTATTCCTTGACGTTGTCTCTCGGAAGCTTGTTTGACATGATGTTGCCTGTTTAATTACTAAACGACAATATTGACGATTTTCTTTGGAATAATAATGATTTTTTTCGGATTTTTTCCTTCCAGCCATTTCTGACAGGCTTGGTTGGTTAAAACAGCTTGTTCGATTTCCTGTACGCCAAGATTTGCTGGTAATTCCATCATGAAACGGGTCTTTCCGTTAAAGGAAATCGGATAGCTGAAAGAAGATTCCACCAGGTACACTTCATTGCATACCGGCCAGCTCGCATCACAGACGCTACCTTTGTTGCCCAGTGCTTCCCAGATTTCTTCGCTGAAATGGGGCGCAAACGGAGCCAGTAATACAACAAGTGGTTCCAGAACGGCTCGTTTGTTGCATTTCAGCGAAGAGAGTTCGTTGACACAAATCATAAACGCACTGACAGAGGTATTAAACGAAAAATGTTCAATATCCCAGCTGACTTTTTTAATGAGTTTATGCAGTGATTTCAATTCTTCGGAGCTGGCGGGATTATTGCTGAAACAAAAATCCTCTTCTGATGTGCTGAGGTTCCACAGCTTTTTCAGGAATCGGTTTACACCGTCAATGCCGTTGGTATCCCACGGTTTGGATTGCTCTACAGGCCCAAGGAACATTTCGTACAGACGCAGGGTATCTGCACCGTAACGCTCAACAATGTCATCCGGATTGACCACATTATACATTGATTTAGACATTTTCTCAACCGCCCAACCACATATATATCTGCCATCTTCAAGAATGAATTGCGCATTGGCGTAATCGGGACTCCATTTTTTAAACTGTTCCAGGTCGAGGACATCGTTGCTTACGATGTTTACATCCACATGAATGGGTGTAACGTCATACTGATCCTTCAGGTTGCAGGAAACAAACGTGTTCGTGTCTTTGATGCGGTAAACGAAGTTGGAACGGCCCTGAATCATCCCCTGGTTAATAAGTTTTTTAAAAGGCTCGTCCTTGCAAACTAATCCCAGGTCAAACAGGAACTTGTTCCAAAAACGACTATAAATCAGGTGTCCGGTAGCATGTTCGGTTCCGCCCACATAAAGGTCTACTTGTTTCCAGTAGTTATTGGCTTCAGGGCTGACCAATGCCTCTTTGTTGTGAGGATCCATATATCGTAAATAATAGGCAGATGATCCGGCAAACCCCGGCATCGTATTCAATTCAAGCGGAAAACCATCCTTTGTCTGCCAGTTTCTGGCATTGCCAAGAGGCGGTTCTCCATTTTCGGTTGGCAGGAAACGGTCTACTTCTGGAAGTTCCAACGGAAGTTGACTATCGTCCAGCATACAGGGCATACCTTCTTTGTAATAAACAGGGAAAGGTTCACCCCAATAGCGTTGACGGCTAAATATGGCATCTCTAAGTCGGAAGTTGACTTTAATACGGCCCAGTTTGTGTTCTTTCACGTAGGTTTTGGTGCGTTCAATCGCTTCTTTCACCGTAAGTCCATTGAGGAACCCTGAGTTTATCATGATACCTTCCTTGGCATCGTAACTTTCAGTGCTTATATCTGCACCTTCAATCAAAGGAATGATGGGCAGGTTAAAATGTCTGGCAAAAGCATAGTCTCGTGAATCATGAGCTGGTACAGCCATAATGGCACCGGTTCCATAACCTGCCAATACATAATCGCTGATCCATACAGGTATGGCTTCATTGGTGAACGGATTGATGGCATACGATCCGGAAAAAATGCCGGTGACTCTTCTGTCGGCTATGCGTTCCCGTTCGGTACGTTTTTTTGTACTCAGAATATAATTACCGACGGCTTTTTGTTGTTCAGGTGTGGTGAGTTTTGAGACCAGTTCGCTTTCTGGCGCGAGAACCATGAATGTAACACCAAAAACAGTGTCGGCACGAGTGGTAAATACGGTAAACTGAACATTGCTGTCTTTTACGCCAAACGTAAGTTCGGCACCTTCACTACGCCCAATCCAGTTTCGCTGGGTTTCTTTCAGCGATTCGGTCCAGTCTATATCCGAAAGGCCATCCAACAATCGTTGGGCATAAGCGGAAATCCGGAGGCACCATTGACGCATCACTTTTTGTTCTACAGCAAAACCGCCGCGAATGGACAACCCTTCACTGACTTCGTCGTTGGCGAGGACAGTTCCGAGAGCCGGACACCAGTTCACCATTGAGTCTCCCAGATAGGCGATGCGATAGTTCATCAGGATTTCCTGTTGTTCTTTCGTTGTTTTTGTTTTCCATTCAGTGGCTGTAAACCGAAGCTCTTCCGAACAGGCCACATTCAGCAAAGTGGAAGAGCTTTCCGTTTTAAAACTGCCATTTTTTTCAAATGCCTTGATGAGTTTGTCAATGGGCTGAGCCTTGCAGACCTCATAATCGTAATATGCGTTAAACATGCGGATAAAAGCCCATTGAGTCCATTTGTAATAATCAGGTTCACAGGTGCGGACTTCGCGATCCCAATCAAAAGAAAAGCCGATTTTATCCAGTTGCTCCCTGTAACGGGCAATATTATTGGCTGTTGTAATAGCGGGATGCTGGCCCGTTTGTATGGCATATTGTTCAGCCGGCAAACCATAGGCGTCATAACCCATAGGGTGAAGTACATTGAATCCGTTCTGGCGTTTATAGCGGGAAAAAATATCGGAAGCTATGTAACCAAGGGGATGGCCAACATGTAATCCGGCTCCTGAAGGATAAGGAAACATGTCCAGTACATAATACTTGGGTTTGCTGATATCGGTACCAACTTTATATGTTTGGTTCTCTTTCCAGGTTTTCTGCCATTTTTGTTCAATGGCTTTAAAACGGTATTCCATGTTGCTTTAGGATAATTAATATCTGAAAAAAACGTCGCAAAGTTACGTTTTTTTCTTTGACTGACGGACATACTCTGTCTTAAAAACCCGTACCTTTGTGCTTTGAGGCTGCCCGACACGCTTATTCCAATCGTTTGTGTAACCGGCCTCCTGTAATTGGAGGGAATAATATGGTAAAAAAGTATGATTTCTTAGTCATTGGTTCCGGGCTGGCAGGCATGAGTTTTGCCCTCAAGGTTGCAGATAGAGGACAGGTGGCACTTTGTTGTAAAACAGGTCTGGAAGAGGCGAATACTTATTACGCTCAAGGAGGAATTGCTTCTGTCACCAAAACAACCGATGAATTTGCCAAGCATATTGAAGATACATTGATAGCAGGCGATGGTTTATGTGACAAGGTTGTGGTTGAAATGGTCATCAAAGAAGCACCTGCTCAAATTGAACAGCTCGTTCGTTGGGGGGTTGATTTCGATAAGGACGAAACAGGCCATTTTGATCTGCATCGCGAAGGTGGCCATTCTGATTTTCGTATTCTCCATCATAAAGATTCGACCGGCGCTGAAATACAGCAAAGTCTGATTGACAGAGTCAAATCGCACCCTAACATTCATGTATACAGCTATCATTTTGCTATTGAGTTACTGACTCAACATCATTTAGGGCAAAATGTGACCAGGCATTCCAACAACATTGAATGCTACGGAGCCTATATACTCAATATGCGCACCCGAAAGATTCATACCTTCCTGGCAAAAACCACTCTGATGGCGACCGGAGGCATTGGGAATATTTATCAGACTACGACTAATCCGATTATTGCAACCGGCGATGGCATAGCTATGGTTTATCGTGCAAAAGGAGCGGTTAGTGACATGGAATTTGTCCAGTTTCACCCGACTGCTTTATATCATCCGGGAGAAAGACCTTCATTCCTGATTACAGAGGCATTACGTGGGTATGGTGCTGTCCTTAAGACAAAAGATGGCCAGGAATTCATGCAAAAATACGATAAACGTTTATCATTGGCTCCACGAGATATTGTAGCCAGGGCCATCGATTCAGAAATGAAAAATCGGGGAGATGATTTTGTTTGTCTGGATGTGACACACAAAAATGCTGAACAGACCAAAGAACATTTCCCTATGATTTATGAGAAATGTCTGACGTTGGGTATTGATATCACAAAAGATTTGATTCCGGTAGCTCCGGCAGCCCACTTTCTTTGTGGTGGTATTACCGTTGATCAGAAGGCCCGTACCTCTATTAAACGTCTTTATGCTGCCGGTGAGTGTTCCTGTACTGGTTTGCATGGTGCAAACCGACTGGCTTCCAATTCGCTGCTGGAAGCGATTGTATATGCTGATGCTGCAGCCATAGACGCCATTTCTATTGTTGATAACCTAACCCATGAAGAACGCATACCTCTCTGGAATGATGAAGGGACTCGGCTGCCTGAAGAAATGGTGCTGATCACCCAAAGCCAGAAAGAGGTAGGACAGATCATGAGTACATATGTTGGCATTGTTCGCTCGAACCTGCGTCTGAAGCGGGCTCTTGACAGATTGGATATTCTTTATCGGGAAACCGAACGGCTGTTTATTCGTTCCGTTGTTTCCAAGGAAATTTGTGAATTACGTAACATTATCAATACCGGCTATCTTGTCATTAAACAAGCACAAGAACGAAAGGAAAGCCGGGGGTTGCATTACACCATCGACTATCCTGATAAAAATGAATTAGCCTGAATTTCCGCGAGTGCATTATTCTTCAGGCATCAACATGATTTCCCTGACATTCTGCTGGTCATAGAATTGTTTGGCTATGGTTTGAACTGCTTCAATAGAAATGGCCTGAACTTGTTTTTCGTAATCATTTACGAGATCGATACCATCCCTGTATTTTGTAGAAATAGCCTGTGACCACCAGGCATTTTCCTGTTGGTTCTCTTTATACTGCTTCAGCAAGTTCTGCTTGACTTTACTAAGGTCTTCGGCCGTTGGCCCATTTTCCGCAATGCGTTTGATTTCAGCATGAACAATCCCCAACATGCGTTTATACAGGTTAGGGTCGGTATTGAACTGTATGGAAAGTGTAGCTAATGAAATGGGCTTATACGTTGTTGAACCATTTACACTAACACTGTATGAAGCACCCTCTTCTTCCCGTATGGTGGCTGTATACCTCAACCTCAAAATGTTTGCCAGCGTAGTTATCACTATACGGTTTTCAAGTGTGTATGGGAGTTCAGTCAGGTAATGGACATAACAGGATGTCTTGCTGACTTTTAGTTTTTTTACAATTTCACGATACACAGGCCCTTTGACATGACGGATGTTGTTGTCTTTCCACGTTTCGCGTTTTTTGGTTGTTTTCAAACCTCCAATATACTGTTCAACCAAGGGTTTGAAGGTGGCAGGATTAAGATTGCCCACAAATAGGAAGGTGAAATCACCGGGATTGGCAAAACGTTCCTGATATAGCCTGTATAATGTTTCAAAATTCATTTTTTCTAATGTTGATACATTTTCGGGCAATATCCTGGGATGATAATTGTACATGATTGCATTGATGGAGTCTCCGTATGTATTTGCTGGATCAAGGGCCACGTTTTCGAAATAAGTTCTGGCTGACCGTTCAAAAATATCAAAAGCATTTTGGTCTTTTCTAGTCGCTGTAAAGTACAGATTAATTAACTGAAATAGCGTCTCAAGGTCTTTAACCGAAGAAGAACCATTCAAACCTTCTTCATAGGTGCCGATAAATGGTCTGATACTGGCAATTTTACCGGTCAGTTTTTTGTTGAGGCTTGTCTGGTCGAATGCCCCCAGCCCGCTTTGACTGATAACGCTGGTTGCGTAGATGACAGAAGGAATATCTGTTTCTGAAACCAGACTTGAACCTCCGTCACTCCAGACCGATACTCTGATTTCGTCTTCCTTGAAACGGGTTGATTTATAAAGGACCTTGATACCATTGGAGAGTGTCCATTCGGTGGCTCCTGTCACGGCATCTGTCTTTTCCTTTTTGACTTTTCCAGGTTTGATAACCGTTGGTATGAGCGGCAAGTCTGAAACAGAATCTTTGCGTTCCTCCAAGGTGAGTTGTTTCATCGCTTTCAATTCGGAGGCCAGCGTGGAATCAGACGGATAGATGAGCCCGTCCTTCTTAGGCCCGAAAACAGCGTAAATGACACCTTTTGACTCCAGGTATCTTTTCGTACTTTGATTGATCATTTCAAGAGTAAACATGGGCAACGTGGACGTCACAAATTTGTATTCCCATCCGACGCCAGGAATACCTTCCGCTGACAAAAAGTGCCGGGCATATTCGCGTGCTAACCGATTGTTTTTTTGCTGGTCTTTTTCGTTATACATTTTTTCATAGGAGCTGATCATGGATGCCTTTGCCCGTTCAAATTCGGATGCATTGAAACCGAACCGGCGTAATAACTCAACTTCTTTTAGCATTCTGTTTCTGGCTTCTGTTTCTTTTCCGCTCAATGGTTCGGATCCAATTATGAAAGCATCCTTGGTTCGGGTTACAGTGCTCAGGTAGGCATACAGACTGGAAAAAGGATTGTCCGGTTCACGTGAAATCTCATCAAACCGGTTGTTAGTCATATTGGTAATCAGATTGTTCATCAAAATCAAAGCAAGCCCTTGTACGGACAGTTTCACTTCGTTGGGTATAGGTTCAAACCGGTAATACACTTCCACCTCCATTGTCTGCATCTCTGGATCAGTAAAGACACCAGTTACTGGATTTTCCTGATCAGGAACCTGATAATATATCCGTTCGGCAGGGTCGACCGGTGCAGGAATATCGGCAAACAACGTCTTGATTTTTGCCTCAATCTGATTCACATCAATATCTCCTACGACAAGAATAGCTTGAAGATCAGTTCTGTACCACTTTTTGTAATAATTGCGAAGTGTTTCATAGGTAAAATTGTTGATGACGGCTGTATCACCAATGATATCTCGTTTGGCGTATTGTGAACCAGCCATGATAACCTTATTGGATTCTTTCCAAAGTCTTCGGGAGGCATTTTGCCTTTGTCTCCATTCTTCACGAATAACACCCCGTTCTTTGTCTATTTCAGCTTCTTCAAGCAGGATGAAACTGGACCAGTCGTGCAAAGCCAGCAAAGACGAATCAATAATCCCTTCACGTGTGGTTGGCACCTCCGATAAGCTGTATACGGTTTCATCCAGGGAGGTATAGGCGTTGATATTGGTTCCGAAACGAACACCGATGGATTCAAAATAATTGATCAGTTTTTTACCCGGAAAATGTGTTGTTCCATTAAAAGCCATGTGTTCAAGAAAATGAGCTAATCCATTCTGGGAATCTTCTTCCAGAATAGCTCCAACATTCTGGGCAATATAGAATTCGGCTCTTTCCTTTGGTTGTTCGTTGTGACGGATGTAATAAGTGAGACCATTACTCAGTTTACCATAACGGATAGTTGTATCCATGGGTTGAGGTTGTAAATTCTGACCACTTAGAGTGACAGAACAAAGCACGAGGGTGACTAGTGCAAGCATTGTTTTTTTCATCTTCTACTATATTTTTCGTTTAAGGCCAGATGGAACGCCGCATGTCGATTATCATCTGCTTGGGTGCCTGGTACAAACATGCTCGTTTCATACTATCATAATTTTTCGTTCAAGGTAGTATGGAACGCCGCATGTCGAATGATATCACGCTTGGATGTCTGGTACAAACATGCTCGTTTCATCTGATACTAATTTTTCGTTCAGGGACAGATGTAACACCGCTTACCGGATTATCATCTGCCTATAGGCGTGCTTGTTTCATCCGATAGCTTAATCATAGGGCATCGGGCAAAAATAGTCAAAATAATTAAAAAGTTTTTTTTTGGGCTATAAAATGGGGTATAACCCTCATAATATTATAAAGTTTCAGGTTTTTTCTATCTTTGTCATCCAAAAACCAGATATCATGAACAGGAAAAGTTACAAATTAGCAAACAATTTATCAGGCTGGATAGCATTTGCCATTGCGGCAGTAACCTATCTTCTGACTATTGAGCCTACAGCCAGTTTCTGGGATTGTGGCGAATTTATCTCGACAGCTTATAAGCTTGATGTCGGACATCCTCCCGGAGCTCCCTTCTTCATGCTTTTTGGTCGTTTCTTCGCCAATTTTGCCTCCGGGCCAGAACAAGTTGCTTCAATGATAAATACTATGTCAGCCTTATTCAGTGCATTGACTATATTATTTTTATTCTGGTCAATCACCCATCTGGCACGCAAAATTGTTGCTAAAGATGAAAATAACATGACTACCGGTGAACTCATCACAATTTTAGGTGCCGGTTTTGTCGGATCATTGGCCTATGCCTTTTCAGATACATTTTGGTTTTCTGCAGTAGAAGGCGAAGTATATGCCTTTTCTTCTTTGTTTACAGCTGTTGTTTTCTGGGCTATATTGAAATGGGAAGATGTGGCTGATCAATCTCACTCTGACAGATGGATCATATTTATCGCCTACCTGATGGGGCTTTCCGTTGGCGTACACTTGTTGAACTTATTGTGCATACCTGCCTTAGTGCTGGTCTATTATTTTAAAAAGGCACCTGTTGTCACTACTAAAGGTTCTTTGCTTGCCTTGCTTGGTTCAGCAGTGCTTATAGGTATTGCACTATATGGTATTATTCCTGGCTTTGTAAATATGGCTGGCTGGTTTGACTTGTTCTTTGTCAATGTGGTTGGCCTTTCCTATAATACAGGAGCCATTATATACATCATTGCAATGATTGGTATGATAGCCTGGGGATTACGTGAGACTTTCAAAGGTACGAGTGAACTAAAAATGAAACTGGCTTTTTGTGCCAACATTATTTTAGTTGGGATACCGTTTATTGGTCATTCGCCCATTTTATGGATTCTGCTTTGCGGAGCCCTTATCGGAGTTGTGTTCTGGTGGAAGGGTCTGAATCCTCGCCTGATGAATACCGTTTTACTTTGCCTTATGGTAATGCTTATTGGCTATTCCAGTTATGGTGTGACTGTGATTCGTTCCAATGCCATGCCACCCATGGATCAAAATTCACCCAACAATATGTTCTCGCTGGAACGGTACCTGAACCGTGAGCAATATGGTGAAACACCGCTTATTTATGGTGAAACGTTTGCTTCCGACATCAGCTGGGAAGCTAAGGGACGTAGCTGTGTGCCTGTTTACAAGAAAGAAGGCCCACTTTGGAATAAGATTGCCAAAGAAAACCCGGATCAAAGGGATAAATACATTATTTCCGGTTATAAGGAAGTCCCTGCCATGGAAGAAGCGTGCAATATGTTTTTTCCGCGTATGCACAGCAAGCGGGCGGATCACGTAGGGGCTTATAAAGAATGGAGCAAATTCAAGGGCACTCCCGTTGTTATTGATCGTTGTGGCCGAAAGGAAACGGTTATGAAACCGACCATGACTGAAAACCTTCGGTTCTTTTTCAGTTATCAAGTCAATTTCATGTACTGGCGTTATTTTATGTGGAATTTCTCCGGCAGACAAAATGATATCCAGGGAAGTGGAGAAATCAATAACGGAAACTGGATTACGGGTATCAACGCCATTGATAAGTTATTAGTGGGTGACCAGTCGAATCTCCCCTCTGGTATGGCCAATAATAAAGGGCATAATCGGTATTACCTGTTACCTTTGCTTCTTGGCATTGTCGGTTTGTGCTTCCAGGCATTTTCTGGAGATAAAGGAATTCAAGGTTTTTGGGTAACGTTCTTCCTGTTTTTTATGACAGGGTTAGCCATTGTTTTATATCTGAATCAAACGCCATACCAGCCTCGTGAACGGGATTATGCCTATGCCGGATCTTTCTATGCTTTCTGTATCTGGTTAGGTCTTGGTGTGCCGGGGCTAATTAAAGGTTTACGAAAGATGATGCCATCTGTTCCTGCCGCTGTTATTGGGACCGTGCTTTGTTTAGGCATTCCGGCCCTTATGGCGGCTGAAAACTGGGATGACCACGACAGGTCAGGCCGCTACACGGCTCGTGATTTTGCCTATAATTACTTGATTTCCTGCGATGAAAACGGTGTTCTTTTTACTAATGGTGATAACGATACCTTCCCTCTTTGGTACATTCAGGAAGTAGAAGGCGTACGTACTGACGTGCGTGTCTGCAATTTAAGCTACCTTCAGACAGACTGGTATGTTGATCAGATGCGCAGACCGTATTACAAATCGGATGCTCTGCCGATTGATTGGGACAGGTCTTTGTATGCCAATGGGAAACGAGACGTCGGACGTATCATTAAATTGACAGATGATTCCATTAGTCTGGATGTTGCATTGGAGTGGATTAAAACCGATGATCCTCGATACAAACGCATTCCAGGATATGATCAGACAATTGACTTTGTTCCGTCTGAAAAAATTTATTTTAACATTGATAAATCAAAAGTCATCGAAAACAAGTATCTGGATTCAACGTATGCTGCCAGAATGATACCGCAAATGAAGGTTGACCTAACCGGTAAAAGCTATCTTGGCAAACAGGAACTGATGATTCTTGAGATGCTTCAGACTAATCAATGGAAACGTCCGATTTATTATGCCGTTACTGTTGAAGGATCACAATTTCTGGGTTTGAAAGGCAACTTCCTGCAGGAAGGTCTTGCATACAAAATTGCCCCGATTCAAAGCTCGAATGGTGAACCGACCATCAATACGGAGAAGATGTATGACCTGATGATAAACCAATTCAGATATGCAAATGTAAAAGATTCATCGTTATATCTTGACGAGAACAACCTTCGGATGTGTGATACACACAGACACATGTTGACATCATTGGCTTTTGCTCTTTACAACGAAGGAAAGTATGAAAAGGTTGAAAAGGTCCTTGATTTTACGATGAAACAGTTGCCAATAAGGACTGTTCCAGCCAATTATTCAATAGTTGATATGGCTAAACTATATTATTTGTTGGGCAAAAAAGAAAAAGCCACAGAACTGATAACTCAAAGTGCAGCCAATAGCATTGAGTATCTCGAATGGGCATACAACCTGAAACCAAAACAGTACCAGGCGGCCCAAGCGCTGGTAAACA
>Ga0153915_10000076_pt1 | contig 85385 bp, 68 predicted proteins | sample Opewatmetagenome_2_FD_107003 | JGI IMG/M metagenome (GOLD analysis project Ga0153915, IMG submission 107003) | Freshwater wetland microbial communities from Ohio, USA - Open water 3 Core 3 Depth 3 metaG | ecosystem: Environmental > Aquatic > Freshwater > Wetlands | place: USA: Ohio, Lake Erie...
AGTTTAAACAATTCAGATAATTATGCAGGTATCATCTCTGGGTCTGGATCGGTTGTCAAAGTAGGATCCGGAGTGATGATTCTTTCGGGAATGAGTACCTATACCGGCGACACAACTATTTCGAGCGGATCCATCAGCGTATCGGCAATTAATAACGCGGGCAATCCAGGTAATTTAGGCGGCGGAACTAATATTGTATTTGATGGCGGAACCTTGCAGTACACGGGAGCCAATGCGAATACTGATCGTAACTTTAGTATCACTGCTGGCAAGACCGCGTTCTTCGATATAACAACTAATAACCTAACGATATCCGGATCTTCATTGGCAACAACGGAAGGATTGACCAAAAGCGGGTTAGGAACGTTGGCGTTGGCGGGGACCAATTTGTATACAGGGCCGACGACAATTAGCGGCGGAACGCTGGCTCTGAGCGGCCCAGGATCATTAGCGAATTCAACGGCTGTAAATCTTCCGAATAGCGGAACAACTTTTGACATTTCGGGACTTTTTGGCTCAGGGCAAGCTATTGGGTCGCTCAATGGCGTGACCGGATCTTTTGTGATTCTTGGTTCTAAAAATTTGACACTCGGTGGATTGAATACGGCGGATAGCTATGCTGGCGAAATCTCCGGATTAGGCGGATCGTTCACTAAAACGGGGTCAGGTGCTATGACTCTTTCGGGATCCAATAGCTATTCTGGAGGAACAGCGATCGATTCAGGAACGCTACGCATTGCAAATTCAAATGCTTTAGGAACGGGAAATGTTGCCCACAATTCGGCTACTTTGGATATCGGTTTGAATACGCTCAATATTGGCGGAACTTATATTCAAAACGGCGCTTCCACTCTCATGGTTGATATTAATGGAACGTTTAATGGATCTATTGTATCTGCTGGACCAGCGACTGTTTCGGCTACAGACACTTTGGCGCTCAACGTTTCGAGTTTTATTCCGCCTAATGCAACTTATGTGATTATCGATGGCGGAGCTGGCGGCCATATTGCAGCTCCGATCATTACTGTCTCTGGCTCAATGGCGCAATTTATAGTGACCATGACAGGGGATGATCTGGTTCTGACGTCGTATCGTCAATCTAATTATTTGGCTTCCAGCGCTCAAAATGCCAATGCCCGCGCTGTCGGCACCGTCCTTGATAATATGACCAACCCCTCGAGTGACATGACTCAGGTCATCGATGTCCTCGATGATTTGCCTCCCGCTCAAGCCAATGCTGCTCTGAATACGATGTATGCCGAGATCGATGGCGGCATTATGAATGTCACCGGAATGATGCTGAACAATTTTGTCTCAGTTGCATTGAGCCGAGTTGAAAAAATTCGTTCGTCGGACGAGGAATCTTCAATAGATCCTTGGGTTAAAGGATACGGCAGTTATCTGACGCAAGGCAAACGACACGATATCCATGGGTACAATGCCTGGAACACGGGTGCTATGGCAGGAGAAGATGGCACTTATCGTGATTCAGTAGTTTTAGGATTGAGCGGCGGTTATGCATACAGTCAAGTTGGCTCCAATACCGTCAACACGGAAAAGACTTTAATTCATAGCGCGCAAATCACAGCCTATGGAGGCTATGGCAATACTCGATCGCCATTTTATGTGGATGCTGCGGGATATTTTGCATATAACTGGTATTCCGGCTTACGAGATATCAATATCGGAGACGTCATTTTGCGAACTGCGCATTCGAATTATCACGGCATGCAATATGGCGTTTATGCAGGAGCTGGATGCAAGGTGCGTTTTCAGACAGCCGATTTGACGCCGCTCATTTCATTGCAGTGGAATCATTTAGCAATCGATAACTATTCAGAGCGGGGAGCTAATTCGCTGAATTTGAGTGTCCGTAAGCAAAATTACGATCAGCTGCGGACAGGGCTTGGCGCCCGAATTGCATTTTCCCGGCAGTTTAGTTGGGGATTATTGACTCCAGAGTTTCATGCCCGTTGGTTCTATGATTTTATTGATGATGCGATGGCTGTAACCTCGAATTTCAATGGCGGCGGAGCGGCTTTCCCCACCAATGGAGCCAAACCTGCGCAAAATAGCGGCAATTTGGGAGCCATGTTGATTTTCGATACGAATAACGACAACATTTCCATTTATGGAAACATTGACACAGAAATCAGAAGCCGATTTTTAGGAATCTATGGATCGATTGCTATCAATTATGCATTCTAAGTTTTGGTTGTCTGATAATCTCTTTTTGCGCCAATTTCTCATCTTTTTCTTCTTGTTTTCATCTTTGTATGCCAAACAGATTGAATTGTTCATTTATTGGCAACCGGAGCTCAAGGGAAAAGAATCATTGCGCTCTGTTTGGCTTGCCGGTGAAATTCGCGAGAAGCTTTTAGAAAAGCAGTGGGACATTTGCTGCTGGGAAAATGAGATATACCGTCCATGGTTGCTCTCTTGGAAAGAGGTTAAAAATTGGCAAGAATTGAAATGGCGCTTGGGTTGGGATTTGCCAACCGGTTCACCGTTTCAGGAAGAGACTCGGTTTTGGGTTTTTTGGAGTTTGGGTCCTTATATCAAGCATCATGACTTTAGCCGCATATCAAAAGATAGGCTGGTTCTTTTTCTCTGGGAACCGCCGACGGTGGAGCCGGAAGGGTATTCGCCCGAGTTGTTGAAGTATTTTGGAAAGGTTTTTACGTGGGATGACGATCTTGTCGATCATCAAAAGTTTTTCAAATTTTATTATCCCGTTTTGCGGCCGAGAATCCAAAATCTTCCTTCTTTTGAGGAGAAAAAATTCTGCGCTTTATTTGCAACGCGCTTGAACAGCCGGCACCCAAAACAGCTGTATAGCGAACGGGAGAATGTGATTCGGTTTTTTGAGGATAAACCTGGTGAGTTCGCTCTTTACGGCCGCAATTGGGAAAAGCGAAAATATAAAAATTGGCGTGGAAGGGTAGAAAACAAATTGGAAGTCTTGAAAAACTATAAATTTTGCATCTGTTATGAAAATATGCGCGATGTGAAAGGATATATCACTGAAAAGATTTTTGATTCTTTCGCGGCCGGCTGTGTGCCAGTCTATTGGGGCGCAAGCAATATTACAGACACAATTCCGGATACTTGTTTCATTGATCGCAGAAAGTTTTCCAGCGAACAAGAGCTTTATGATTTTTTGAAAAAAATAACCAAAGAAGAATACGAACGATATTTAGCGAGTGCGGAAGTTTTCCTGAAGAGTTCGACTGCGCAGCTTTATTCCAACGAACAGTTTGTTAAAACATTTATGCAGCTGACGGATGAACCAGAGATTATTACTATTAGCTCTCAATAATAGCTTAAAATTTCTTGATCTTGGCTTGATTTTGTACTACTAACCTCATTAAGGAGTTATTCTTGAACATCGGCGTGTATCGGGAAGGCTCTATACCCAAAGAACTTGAAAAATCGGCTTTTGGGATTGGCCAAAGCCCAAAAGCCGATTTTTCAAGTTCTTTGGGTATAAAGAGGCTAATATGGAAAAAGAGATTGTTATCGTCACAGGCAGTTGTGGCAAGATTGGCTCTCAGGTAGTAAAAAAATTAGGAGAAAAATATCGCATCGTTGGATTCGAATTAAAAAAAACGGTCTATGCTTCGCCTGATGAAGAATTAGTCCCTGTCGATATTTCATCTGACGCGAGCGTTATTCAAGCTTTTTCCCACATCAAAAATTTTTACGGCACACGAATTGCCTCCGTCATTCACTTAGCTGCGTACTATAGTTTTTCAGAAAAACATTCAGATAAATACGATCAAATTACTGTTAAAGGCACTGAGAGAATTTTGAAAGCTCTTCAAGAATTTGATGTGCAGCAGTTTCTGTTTTCCAGCTCGATGCTGGTGCATGCTCCTACAAAACCGGGAGTTCCAATCACAGAGGAATCTCCTTTCGACCCCAAATGGGATTATCCGCTTTCAAAAGTGAATACAGAAAAGTTGATTCACAAACACAGGGGTAAAATTCCTGCAGTCATTTTCCGCATTGCTGGTGTATATGATGACATGTGCCACTCGCTGCCAATTAGTCACCAGATTCAAAGAATTTATGAAAAACAGCTTGAAGCTCATTTATTTCCCGGCGATTTGAGCCACGGAGCATCTTTTGTTCACATGGATGATGTAGTAAATGCCGTCTGGCTGGCAGTTGAAAAGAGAAAAGAGATACCCAAAGATGCAACCTTTTTGATTGGCGAACCTGAAACATTGAGTTACGACGCGATTCAAAAATCAATCGCTAGAAATCTTTTTGATAAAGATTTTACTACATTCCAAATCCCGAAGATCCTCGCAAAAATAGGGGCTTGGTGCGAGTGCGCGATCTCCTTTAAACACAAGCCTTTTATTCGTCCCTGGCTGATCGATTTGGCTGATGATCATTATGAATTGGATATTTCTAAAGCTCAATCGATTTTGGGCTGGCATCTGCGCCGCAATTTAGAAGCGACGCTTCCCATCATGATCGAGAATTTAAAAAGAGATCCTATCAACTGGTATCGAAGCAATGACCTTCGCATGTCTCATCGGATAGAGAAAAGTGTTCAGAGATAGGATCTTCGTTCATCTATACCCAAAGAACCTGAAAAATCGGCTTTTGGGCTTGAGCGAAAGCGCAAGAATTTTGTTTACAGAGTACTAGTTTTTGGGGAGCAGGTCAGTCCGTGGGTGCCGACTAATGCAAAGAACGAGGAAAGAAAAGCTCTTCTCTGCCAACTGGCCTTTTCCTGAACTAACCTGGAAAATTTTGATTGTTTGCGCTTTCAAAGCTTTTTAGACGGAAGCTTAATAATCTTTCCATCTGCGACAAAGACGCCCTTTCCGCAATGATGAAACATTCTCAGCCTTATTCTCTTGGGTCTGATCCAGGCTGTGAGGACTTGTAAGATAAACATATTGTATTTTTGGGCCATGCTCATATCGATAACTTTGCATTCGAGATTGGCGTAGCATTCGGTTAAAAGAGGAGCGCCAATACATGAAGCGGGCTCTGTTTTAAGGTGAAATTTTTTAAATTTGTCGATTTTGCTTCCCGAAACATTTCCAACTTTTACAGCAGTTGAGGCAAGTTCTTCAGAGGGAATGTTGATTACGCATTCTTTGGTTTCTTTGAGGATGCTGAAGGTATAGTTCTGATCGCTAATAATGCATGCAAAAACAGGCGGTTCGAAGTCGATCATCATGTGCCATGACATAGTCATTACATTTGGATGATCGTCGCGCGAGGTTGTAACCATGGTTACAGGACCCGGTTCGATGAGTTGATAGACTCGTGATAGAGGAAACTGCTCTCTCTTCATTGTAAACAACGTTTTTTTTCGGATCCTAATCAGAGTAAAATTTTTTTTCTAATTATTTTTCGCTAATGAACCTATCCCGATATTCAAAAATCAAAGTTTTCGAATATCGGGATAGGTTCATGTTTCTCGACTTTCCTTAAAAATTCGCGTGATTAATTGAAACAGATTTGAGTAAAATTTTGCTCCCACAAAATTAGGAGGTTTTTATGTCAATTGAACGAACGCTAACTTTTGTAAAACCAGATGCTTATCTTTATCATGAGAAGATTAAAGAAACATATTTAAAAGCTGGATTGCAGCTTGTCGTTGCCGATACAGTTTCATTAAATGAAGAGCAAGCCAGGGTTTTCTATGCCGTTCATAAAGATAAGGGTTTTTTTAATGAACTAGCTAAATTCATTGCATCCGGCGAAATTTACGCCATGGTATTTGAAGGCAGCGACGCTGTTTCCCGTGTTAGAGGGTTGATGAAAGAAAAAATTCGCCCTGAATATGCGTCAAAGACAGATCTTACAAAAAATGCTGTCCACGGGTCGGATTCAACTGAAAATGCCGATCAAGAAATGAAGTTCTTCGCAGCAATCAATGAGCAATTCCGACGTTGTCTAGCTCAGTGATACAAATGTGCTGAATTATTAGCGTATACCGGCAATAATTCAAAAATCGGATGATTAACCGCGGGCGGTAAACAGGTGGCCGGTTAATATACCCAAAGAACCTCCTTGGCATATTTTCGATTGTCCGGATTCTTTGGGTATAATTTCTTTTCATTGTTTGCTAGATGCGGTATATTGCTTGCAAAGAACCTATCTCGATATTCGAAAACTTTGATTTTTGAAAGATTTTTCATAGATTTTTGAGCCGCTTCGTAGGGCATACTTGAATAAGTAGACCAAGAAGCGGCTCGAAAATATGTGGAAAAAGATTCAAAAAGCATGTTTTTCAAATATCGGGATAGGTTCAAGATGAGTTTTTATGAAAACGGTGATCGGATTAATTCAGTCGCCATGTTGTGACAATCTTGCAATCAATTTAAAAAATACAGAACGGCTAATTGAAAAAGCTGTGCAGCAGGGTGCGCAAATCATTTGCTTGCAGGAATTATTTCAAACTCCTTATTTTCCTCAATATCCCAATGCAGCTTATGATGATTTTGCAGAGTCTATTCCAGGTCCATCGATTGAAGCATTGCGAGCGATCGCAAAAAAAAATCAGATCGTTTTGATTGTTCCGTTATTTGAACGCACCGCCGGCGGAGAAGTTCTTCAAAAACATGCTGAAGGCCAGTATTTTAATTCAGCCGTAGTAATCGATGCGGATGGCCAGCTGCTCGATACATATCGTAAAATCCACATTCCCTATGACCCGCTGTTTTATGAAAAAAAATATTTTTCCCCCGGGTCTTGTTACCGGGTTTATCAGACCCGATATGCCACTTTTGCCGTATTGATATGCTATGATCAGTGGTTTCCCGAAGCCGCCCGCATCGTCAGTTTGATGGGAGCGGATATTATCTTCTATCCAACTGCTATCGGAACAATTATCGGTCATACTAGTCAGGATGGGGATTGGCATGATGCTTGGGAGGGCGTAATGCGCGGCCATGCGATTGCCAATTCAGTTCATGTAGCCGCCATTAATCGCACCGGCATCGAGGATCGCCTCAATTTTTGGGGGCAATCTTTTGTGTGCGACTCATTCGGTACGATCCTTTCTAAAGCGGGATTGAAAGAAGAGATATTGATTTGTCCGGTCGATCTGTCTAAAAATCAGCGGGTTCGTGAAGGCTGGGGCTTTTTTGCCAACCGTCGCCCCGATACGTATTATCCTCTGGTTAAGTGATCTCATGAAGCAGCAGGCTTTTTCTACTCTTGAGCATTGCTACATGCCCGGCGAATGGCATTGCCATCGATCGACTTGGATGGCGTGGCCTCACGATTCGATTACTTTCCCCGATCGGATACCGCAAGTTGAACGGGTTTTTGCTGAGATTGTTTTTCATTTGCATCAAGCCGAACGCATTGATTTGATCGTTCTTGACGCCTCTATGCAAACACGAGTTGAAAAGATTCTTCGCTCATTAGGCATCGATCTTTTACGCGTAACATTTCATTGCGCCGATTATGCCGATGTCTGGATTCGCGATTGGGGGCCTTCCTTTTTGCTGAATCAGATGACGAAGAAACAGGATGTTTGCATAAAATGGCAATACAATGCCTATGGAAATAAATTTCCCGATTTATTGAAAGATGATCGAACATTTTTCTCTTTGCATGATGCATCTGGTCAAACAATGTTTGATGCTGGCGTTATCATGGAAGGAGGTTCTTTCGATGTCAATGGAGCCGGCGCGCTTTTGACGACCGGACAGTGCCTGCTTAATCCTAACCGCAATCCGCAGCTTGACCAAGAGCAAATCGAAAAAACTGTTCAAACAATGACTGGATCTTCGCATGTCATTTGGCTCAAGAATGGGATTTTTAATGATCATACAGATGGGCATATCGATGACGTTGCCCGCTTTGTCGATCCTCGTACGATCGTCATGGCCGAGACAAAAGACGCCAGCGATCCGAATTATGCCGTTTTGCAAGAAAATTGGCGTATTTTGAAGCGAGCGGTGGATCAGGATGGCCAGCCTTTTCGTTTAGTTGCTCTGCCTATGCCTAAAATGTATTACGATGATCGTCAGCAGGCGCCTGCGAGCTATGCCAATTTCTACATTGCCAATCAACACGTTCTCGTACCGCAGTATGATCAACCGGAAGATTCACTCGCATTGGAAATTCTTCAATCCCGCTTTTCAGACCGCAAGGTTGTCGGCATTGATTGCCGCGATCTCATTTATGGGGGCGGGGCGATTCACTGCATCACTCAGCAACAGCCGGAATTTTAAAGAGGATTTAATAATTAATTATTTCTTTAAATAGTGTAGGTTCTATACGTACGCTTCCCGTAAACGGAAAGTCGAAACACAATATCGTGAGCAGGATCAAAGATATAATAGAAGCAAAGATCGCTGTCATTACTGCATGGGTTTTAAAATTTTCGAATCCGAAAAATGAAGAATAATTGACGGTAATAATGCCGCCGAAAATTAAAATAAACCAGAGAATGTGATGCACGCTGGCATTGGCGTCCAGGATGCGCAGCCTTCTTGTCTCGCGCAAATTATCGAGCTTATTTACTGATTCTGCAAGAAATACGGACTCTTTTTCGGTTTTTGGCTCATAATTTGTATAAAGATCCCATATTTTTCTGAGCAGCATGCGCGAATGGATGCTTTCTTCTCCCCGCGCCAAGAGCGGCCACTCCTCATTGATTACGGAATCGATATATTCCTGGATCGTTGTTCGGAGTTCATCTCCAAAGGGCTCTGAGAAAGCGGCGCTATTTCGATAAAGGTCGACCAAACAATTTGCTTCGATTACAGTATGCACCTTGGCTTTGTCGAAATTTTGCCATGATACAACTACGACAAAAGCCAGCAAAACAGTATATGCAGCGGCGATTGCTGGAAAGATCGGAGATGCCAGCTTGTGATGCATGGTTAGAACTTCATGGGGAACGTATCGCCAAACGATTATTAATATGGCCATCGATATCGCTATTGCGCAGATCACTATTAGGATTCCTAACAATAGCAGCGGGATGTGCAACATTAGAATTTGTTCGAAGGGCATAGTTCCACCTTATTCAGAGACTTCTTATTAATTACCTTTTATCGATTTTTTTGTCTTGACTCAAATTTAAGATGCCTCGTTGTCTCTTTGTCGATATTGCCTCCAGAATTTGGATCGAAAATAGGCCGAAATAATCCAAAAACTCGACGAAAAATTTTACCTGGATAGCTTCAGAGATGGATTTTTGAGATTATAGCGATGCAATGGCATACAAGAACCCGGAAATCAAGTGTCTAATGTCAGGGGATTCGTGCTACGAGTTAATCTCGTATACGAGCGTAACATGCGCTTCGATCGAGACTTCGCCTGGTTCGATCGGTGTGGAGGAAGCCTTAGCAAAGCTGTTCAGGTTGATGTTAGGTGATCTAACTTGTGTATTGTTGAGCGAAATTGAAAGTACGCGGACAAGCTGAACGCCTGTGGCAGCAGCGATTGCCTGGGCGTCTTTAACTGCATTTGCTCCCGCAGCCGATAATGCTTCTGCCCAGTAATCTCTTGGATCGTGCAAGCCGAATCGAATGTCTGTTATGCTGTTAGCGCCTGCTTGATTGGCGAAATCGATGATTTTACCCGCTATGCTAAGCTTACCAGAATGAATGAGAATCGAATTGGTGACTTCGTAGCCATTGATGGTCGGCTTCCAGTTCACCGGCGGGTTTGGCGGGCACGGAGTATAGGTGGGGGTGATTGAAAATTGATTGGTCTCATAGTCGTCTTTATCCAACCCGGCGGCTTCCAGATTGGCAATTACCGTTCTCATTTTCTCGCTATTTTCAGCCAAAGCTTTTTCTGCTGTGTCGTTGAGAGTAATCACGCCGATTTTCATTTGCAACTCATCCGATGGTTTCCAAATGCTGGCTGAAGCATTCAGCGTCAGCTTGGGGACGTCTTTTTCTTTTGCTGAAAGCGAAACAAAGGGAAGCAGGGCAGTGATCAAAATTGTCAGAAGTTTCATAGTGTTTTTTCTCGTAAGAGGGGAACACTATGCAAAACCCCTTAATTTTTTTCTATTCCTGGTGCTTGGATAGCTTCTGGGTGGATCCAAATTCAGCGGGAGATTTGGAATAGAACAAATCGATGTTTTCGTTTTTGATAAGATGAATTAGGTTTTGTGCTTCTTCTTCTTTTATTAGAAAAAACACTTCTATAGGCACATTCGAAGCCAATTCAAAGAAATGTTCTTCGTGAATGATGCCTCGGCGGCCATATCCTGCAATCCCTCTGATGGCCGTTCCGCCTTGAATGCCGTGCTTGTGTGCAAGTTCGAGCAGCCATTCGTGCATGAGAATTCCGTGATGCTTGATGAATTCATTCATATAAAAACACAGACAGACTCCTTTCATGCCTTTCTCCCTACACAGATAAAAGTGCAATAGTATAAATCCCAAAAATCGTCGCTAGAATGCTTCCGGCGACGTGCCCGAATACGATCACTGCAGTCCAGAGGTATTCATGGTGGGAAATTAGCGTCACTGTTTCAGCAGAAAATGTTGAAAAAGTGGTTAGCCCGCCCAAAAAACCTGTTGTAATAGCTAGGGACAGCGTTTCAGGAATAATGACGTGGCTTTTCATTAAACCCATGAACGCGCCCATAAGGAATCCGCCTAAAAGATTGGCTGCCAATGTGCCCAATGGAATGATCGGAAAAATCGCATTCATTGCAAGGCCCAGCCACCACCGGATGAGGGCTCCCAATGCGCTCGCGATCCCGATAGCAATGATCGCAGAAAAATTCGTCATTGAAGAATCTCCTCCTTGAAAGTGGGAGATTCTTCCGCCATTCAAGGAACCGAAGCGGCTACTGCCGCTTCTTTACGGTTATCGATTCTATGATTTTTTCCTGCCGATAGCAAATACTCCAACGCCGACTATCATGAGAATGATCCCGCCGATCATTAAATAGTTGGCATATTGTGCATATTCGTTGGCTAGCCGCGTTCCTTCATCGATTTTGCCTTGCGCGTAGTTTGTTAACTGTTTGCCAACAGTTTTTGTCGCTGGATGCAGTGAAAATAAAGTTCCCGTCGTATTGACTTTTCCTTGTGCTTCGGAAATTTGCTCCCGTCCCTCGGCAACTTTAGTATTGATGTAATAGAAACCGTACAGAGATACCGCTCCAATAATAACTAATATAATCCCGATAAATTTTTTGGCGTTCATGATTGACCCCTAATGATTTTGAAACACTGTTTATTTTTTAAATCGCATATTTAAAAGAAAAAGTAAAAGTCAAAAACTTTATCTGTTGTCAATATCTTGAAATTTGTATTCTTTTTTGAGAGATCAGACAAAAGATTCAAAAAGCATGTTTTTTCAAATATCGGGATAGGTTCAAAGAAGTTAACTTATGATTAAGCGATTTGCAAAGTACAACAACCATCTTATCTTAGCTAGCGTAGCAGCTGCTATTATATTTGGTATTTATGCGCCGTCATTGTTCGGCCACGTTAAATTTTTGGGCGATTTGTTTATTAATTTATTAAAGCTTTTTGCTCTTCCTTTGATCTGCTCCGCACTGATCGCTTCCATCGGGGGGCTCTCGAGCAATATATCTACGCTTAAATCGCTGTCCATAAAAGCGATATGTTACATGGTTCTAAGTGAAGTCGCTGCTGTGACGATTGCACTGACTTTATTTAATCTGCTCCGCCCGGGCGTCGGGGGAAATCCTGATCTGATTCTAAATGGCCAGCCTTTCGAGGCGGCGCCTCATCAGGCTTTTGGATTTGTCAATTTCATTATGTCCGTTTTTCCCGATAACGTTTTTCGCGCGCTGACGAATTTCGAGCTGCTTCCAGTGGTGATTTTTTCGATTATGTTTGGACTTGGCTGCGCGTTTGCAGGCGAGATGGCAAAGCCGCTTGTGCAGCTAGCCGTCAGTATTAGAGAGGCGTCAAGCAAATGTTTGCATGGGGTCATGTTTCTCGCGCCGCTTGGTATTTTCGTTTTAGTCGGAGCGGGTGTCTCTCAGTCATATCTCAGCGGCGCTTTGAAATCTGATTTTATTGCTCTTTTGGGATTCGTGGCTGTTTTATTTATCGGACTATTCGTTCATGCTTTATGGCAGTTGATCGCCGTTGCGATGATTACCAAACAGAAAATCCTTTCCATTTTAGGCCAGAGTTTGCCCGTATTTTCTATGGCTTTCGGCACTTCCAGCTCTGTGGCAACCCTTCCCGTGGCTATGCATGTTGCTGACCGGCTGAAATCGAATCCTTTTGCCACCCGTTTCATGCTGCCTCTTTGCGCTTCTATCAATGTTGGGGGAATGATGATGTATGAGATGGCTGCCGTGCTTTTCTTTTCCCAGATGCTAGGGCTGGATCTTTCGATTTCTCAGCAAATTCTTTTGGCGATTGCTTGCATCCTTGGTGGAATGGCTGAGGGAGGCATTCCCGAAACGAGCATGGTTAGCTTGGTCGTTGTTTTCAGAATAGTCAATATTCCGCTATCGGCAATTACCATTCTTTTGCCGCTCGACAGGATCATCGACCGCGTCAGAACCGTTGTCAATATCTTCGGAAATATGTGCGGAGTGATTGTAGTCAGTCATTGGATCGGCAAAAAGCCTCAGGAAGAGAAAAAAGAAGAAACAGCTCCTTAGTTCTTAATGTTCTGCGATGCATTTATCCGCTAGCGCCGAATAGTCGCATTGAATATCGGTGGGCTGGCCGCGGAGATACCAGTAATTTTGTCCATAATCATAACATAGCTGCGTTCCGGGATTGATGGCGTCGATGGAGATGAAAATCAGATGGTAAAAACCATCGAGAAAAGCATACATCGGTTTGAGATTTGGATGAGAGCTGTGGTTGATAAAACGCGTTAAATTTCCTCTTGTGGCATCAATAACATGGCTTCTCCCGATGTTGTCGGGAACGGGGTATTCATAGCAGTAGTTATTCAGCGGTTCGAAATACCTTCGATTATTTTTTCGAACAATTCCGGTATATTCTCCAATATATGATCCCTTGCTGATTTTTTCTTCTGCAAAAAGACCGTAACCGACAGATTTGCTTAAGCATCTGATCGATACGGCCGGAATGTACGATTCAACAATTTGCGGGCAATATTTCATGCCCAGTTTCTGACAAGGCTTGCTTATTTCGTTATTTCTCAGCTTTTGCATTCCTCTATTCCTGATGTCATTTCGATCGCCGGCCGTTTCGAAATCAATATGCGCCAAATATTTAAAGTTGATCTGTTCCTCCAGTTCCTGAATTGTGCAATTGTGATTGTTGAAAATGCATCGAAATTCTTTTTCCATGAATTTTTCTCAGCTTGCTTTTTGTATTTTTGCACAGATTTTCATTGTTTGGGGTATTTCTATACCCAAAGAACCTGAAAAATCGGCTTTTGGGCTTGGCCAAATCGCCCACTTTATTGTTTCACAGACCCTTAGTTCACTAAATTGTTGTATTTTGCAATTTGATGTGTATACTTAAGTTATTATCTTGTGATTGCTATGAGAATCTAAAGTCTTTTGAATTTGATCATTGTTGATTTTCGAGATAGTCTCTCGAAATTCAAGTCGTTTTTCCATTTATTTTTTTCACTATTAATTTAGGAATGCAATGAATCGTCAGTTTGAGGGGCAGGCCGCCCGATTCAATTTTTCTTTATGGCTTGTACTGTTTGTTATTTTTCTCGACCACGTGGGGATTGGTCTTGTTTATCCGATGTTTTCATCGATGATGTTCGAACCCGGCAGTCCATTTGTGGAAAACGGAACATCCAATGCAGTTCGGGGAGGGTATTTAGGTATATTGTTGGCAGCTATGCCGCTGGCTTCCTTTTTCAGCGGACCCATTCTCGGCGCTTTTTCCGACCAAAAGGGGCGAAGGCCTTTATTCATATTCTGTTTGAGTCTTGCCATTGCCGGGTATGCCTGCTCCGTAGTTGGTGTAATGACAAAAAGCATCATCATTTTGATTTTCTCAAGAATCGTTGTCGGATTGGCTGATGGATCTATGGGCGTTGTGAGTGCTGCCATAGCGGATTTGAGCGCAGATGATACAGCAAAAGCCAAAAATTTCGGCCTATATGGAATGGTCAGCGGGATTGGCTTTGCTATAGGCCCATTTATGGGAGGTCTATTTTCCCATTGGGGATTTACTGTTCCTTTTCTGGCCGCTGGCGCTGCAACGCTTTTGAATCTTATTTTGATCTGGCTCTATTTCAAAGAGACTCGCAAGGTAAGAAAATCAGCAGAGATCAGACTGATGGATGGAATCCGTAATCTGAAAAAAGCATTTAAAGCACGGACTTTGCGAGTTCTTTTTCTTGTGGCTGTCTTTTTTTGCTTGGGATGGTCTTTATTCTATGAATTCTTACCGGTGGTATGGATTTCAGATTATAAATTCGATACTTCAATGGTTGGTTTTTTATTTGCATATGGATCGATTGTTTACGCCGTTTCATCGGGAATATTGATACGGCCTATCGTCGATCGATTGAATCCCCGTCGGGTTCTTTTTTATTCGTTATGCGCGCAAGGGATTGTAAATGTGCTACTGCTTCTATTTCATCCCAGCTCTATTTGGGTTTGGGTTTATCAACCGGTGGTCAATTTTCTCGTTGCGCTGATTTATCCCACCTATACAACGATGATCTCCGACTGGGCTGGACAAGATGCACAGGGCGAAATTTTGGGCATTGCCGGATCTTTGCAATCTTTGTCATTTGCTGTCAGCCCGCTTGCTGCCGGTTTATTAGTGGGCGCCGATACGCATATGCCGATGTTCGTGGGAGGTGTTTGCATGCTGTCGGCTGCGTTGATTGTAGGAGTTTTTCTTCGTAAGAAACACTTTTGAGCCATTTCCGTCCCTCTTTTGTTAAAAAGCGCTTTTTCTCCATTTTCCTACGCTGAATAAGGTGGGGAACCATAGTTTTCGGAGACTTTCCAACAGGAAAATCAATACGCCCGGCAAGAGAGTCAGCGACCATTCGTGCAAAGACAGCGGCACAGTATTGAATAGCTCGTTGAAAAGAGGGATATATAAAATCGAAAGATGGCAAAGAATAGCGAAGGCGATTGCCAACATCAGAGGAACATTTTTTAGAAGGCCTTTTAGATTCAAAGGCGCTTCATCGGATCGCATTTGCACAGCGATCAGCCATTCGAAAATAACGATGCTGGTCAATGTGATCGTTCTTGATTTTTCGATCGGCATCGTTAAATGGGTATAAATAAATGTGAAAAAGATGCCAAGGCCGAGAAACGCTGCCAATATTGCGACTCGATAGACCATTCCTTTGTAGAGCAGATTGGAACGAGGATCGCGCGGCGGATAAATCATCTCATTTGGTGTTTTGGGTTCGAATCCGAGCGGAATCGCAATCAGCGAACCCGAAGCCAGGTTGCACCACAGGATTTGAAGCGGGAGAAGGGGAGCGATTCCTGCAAAAAGAACGCAGATGATCAAAGCGAATAGTTCGCCGCAGCAAGTAGTCAATAATAGCGAAGAGATATTGCGCAGGCGGTTGAAAATGGCCCGGCCTTCTTCGATTGCAGCAACGATGGAATCGAATCGATCGTCAGAAAGAATCATATCGGAGGACTCTTTGGCGACATCCGTTCCTGATATGCCCATCGCAATTCCTATATTGGCTGCTTCCAAGGCTGGGGCGTCATTTACTCCATCTCCTGTCATTGCCACAATATGGCCCAGGGATTGCAGCGCTTTTACGATCCTCAGTTTTTGCAGCGGTTCAACGCGGGCAAAAACAAAGACTTCTTTGAGAATTTCTTTTAAGTCTTCATCGTTAATGGATTCGAGTTCTCGTCCTGTGATTACTTTCGAAGAGGCAATGCCCAGATCTTTGGCAATCGTGGAAGCGGTTGATGGATTGTCGCCGGTGATCATCATGACCTGGATACCTGCTTTTTTACAGGTGGCGATCGACTCAATGGCTTCCTTTCGGGGAGGATCGATCATTCCGGCCATCCCTGCGAAAATCAGGCGGCCCTGAAGATGTTCGATTTTCAAGGAGTGGGAGTGGGGAGTCTCTTCGACATACGCCATGGCAATGATCCGAAGCGCTTTTTGGGTCATTTGCTCTAAGGTCTGGCTGATCTGTTCCCGGTGCGATGATTCGATGGGGACTGGCCCTTGGGATAAAAGAACCGATGAGCACATCGATAGAATTTTTTCCGGGGCCCCTTTCACATAGACCCAGCGTTTGTCGCCGGACGAATGCAAGGTGGCCATAAAAAGATTTTCGCTGAGAAATGGGATTTCATCGATCCTGGGAAAGGCAGAAGTGAGTTTTTTATGATCGATTCCAGATTCCATGGCAGCGCGCAACAGTGCAGCTTCTGTTGGATCGCCGATGATTTCATCGCTTTGAAGAACTTCTCCCTTAACGTCGCTTTGGGAAGCCTGCGCATCGTTGCAAAGAGCGCCGATTTCTAACATGTGTTTGAATACCTGATCATGCCGATCGATAGAATATCCATCGATTTGAATGGTCTTTTCCAATGAAGCCAGTTCTGTTACGGTCATCTGGTTTGTCGTTAAAGTGCCGGTTTTATCCGAACAAATGATCGTGGTGGTCCCTAGCGTTTCGACTGCATTCATCTTGCGGATGATTGCATTTCTTTTAGCCATGAGATGCATGCCCGCCGCCAATGTAATAGTGAAGGCGGCGGGAATGCCTTCAGGAACGGCCGAGACGCCGGCAGCGACGCCTAAGAGGAATATCTCGATTAGGCTCATTCCTTTGTAAAAGCTGATCGCTGCGAAAAAAATAATGGCGAATAAGACAATGAGGAGCATCCAATTTCCGATCGAGGTGATGTTTTTTTGAAGATGAGTCGTTTCGGGTTTAATTTCCTGGATGGTTGAAGCAATCTTACCTAGCTCGGTACGGATGCCGGTGCCTGTAACGATAGCAGCTCCTCTGCCATAGACAACCACCGTCGAACTATAAACCATGTTTTTCCTTTCGGCGATGGTCGAATAGTCAGTTAACGGTTCGATTTGTTTTTGTGAGGGAACGGATTCTCCAGTCAGCGTCGATTCATTGACTCTGAGATTATTGATTTCTATGAGCCTTGCATCTGCGGGGACGCGTTCGCCTATTTCGAGAAGGATCAAATCGCCGGGAACGAGATTTTCGGAATATATGACTTGCAGTTTGCCGTCGCGTTTGACTTTGGATTTGTGGGAAGCAAGATGTTTGAGTGCCCTTAATGCGCGTTCAGCCTTCATCTCCTGGAAAAAGCTGACCAGGACGATCATGAGCATCGTAACGATCAAAACCGAACCATCCAGGTAATTGGAAACAAAAAATTTGATCAATGCGGCGATGGCTAAAATGAATACAAAAGGAGTTTTGAGCTGTTGAAGGAAAGCGCTCCAAAGCGAAGTGTCGCTGGATACCGGGAGAAGGTTCGGGCCGATTTGCTTTAGACGCGCCTCAGCATCTACGCTGTTAAGGCCATGCCTGGTTGTATTCAAAGCCGAAAGCGCCTCATTGACAGAGAGTAAATGCCATTTTTCTTCCATATTTTGCATTGTACAGAACGACAGTTAATATTCACTATAATTGGTTCTTGGTCGGAAATGCGCCAAGCGGATCGAAATCAAAAACTTATCACTTATTCGGATTGCAGCAATTTTGACTTCAAATACTATCGCTTGTTCAGCGTGTATTTGCTGCGCCGCTTGGTTAATATTACTTAAGTTGTTCAGCGTGTATTTTGCTGCGGCCGCTCGGTGTATCAGGAAGGTGAGCAGACGTGTTTGATTCAAGGGTTATCACTTTTAAGGCATATTTTGTAAGTCGGGGATTCAGTTTCGAGCCTGGTGTACACCAGACAACTGAGTACTGTCCTGTGCGGTGAGGATAGTCAAATGTTGCGGTTTGATATGGATGTGGCAGGCCATCTGCGAGGGGAGTTGTCATTGGAGATCCTATATCATTGATTTTTAGGGTTTGTGGCGGGCTGCTTTTTCCCCCAAGAATCCTTAAGTGTTACAATCCTGTTGAAAACTAATTTTCCAGGTTTGGAATCGACTGGGTCGACAGAGAAATACCCTTGCCGCTCAAATTGATATCGCTCATGCGGTTGCGCCTCTTTCAACGACGATTCGAGACGGCATTCCGATAAGATTTCCAAAGAGTTGGGATTGATGCGCGATAAGAAATCCACATCGGGAGACAATTGCGCATCGAGCAATAACAGATTATAGAGCCGCACTTGCGCGGCAATTGAAGTTTGCGCATCGACCCAATGAATCGTTCCTTTCACTTTACGGCCAATCGGAGAGCCTCCGCTCTTGGTCTCAGGATCATAGGTGCAATGCACCGCAATGATGTCTCCAGTTGCCGGGTCTTTTTCAACATGGGTGCATGTGATGCAATAGGCATAACGCAGCCGAACTTCGCATCCAGGCGCCAGCCGGAAGAAATCCTTGGAAGGGTTTTCTAAAAAGTCTTCCTTTTCAATGTATAGCTCGCGGCTGAATGCAATTTTGCGAGAGCCTGTTTTGGGGATGTCATGAGGCCAATAGGAAGCATCGAGCCATTCAATTTTGTCTTTGGGATAGTTGTCGATGATCACTTTCAGCGGACGCAAAACAGCCATTACGCGGGGCGCTTTGGTGTTGAGATCATCGCGCAAACAGAATTCCAATTGGGATATTTCCACAGAGCTATTGGATTTGGCGATCCCGACCAGTTCGCAAAACTTTCTGATTGCCTCCGGCGTGCAGCCCCTTCTGCGCAATCCTGCAATAGTGGGAAGACGCGGGTCATCCCATCCGCTAACATATTTGTTTTCAACGAGTTGCAATAATTTGCGCTTGCTCATCACCGTATATTGCAAATCGAGCCGGGCAAATTCGTATTGATGGGGGCGGGAAGGGAATGGGGCTTCGATATTGTCTAAAACCCAGTCATACAATTCACGATTGTTTTCAAACTCTAATGTGCAGATCGAATGCGTAATTCCTTCAATCGCATCTGAAATAGGATGGGCATAATCATACATCGGATAAATGCACCATTTATCGTCAGTCCGGTAATGATTCACATGGCGAATACGGTAGAGAAGCGGGTCTCGCATTTTCATGTTCGGAGAAGCCATATCGATGCGCGCGCGCAAGACATAGGCGCCGTCGGGAAATTCTTTCGCCCGCATCCGATGGAACAGATCCAAATGCTCATTGACAGGTTTTTTCGCAAAAGGACTGATTTGGCCAGGAACAGTGACCGTGCCTCGATATTGGCGGATCTCTTCTTCATTTAGACCGCATACATAAGCTTTGCCCGATTTGATCAATTGAACAGCGAATTCAAACATTTGTTCAAAGTAGTCGGATGCATGGAAGAGCTTGCCTTTCCAATCGAAACCGAGCCAATGGACATCCTCCTGAATGGACTTTTCGTATCGAATGTCTTCTTTTGTGGGATCAGTATCGTCGAAACGAAGATGGCAGACGCTATGGTATTCCTCTGCAATGCCGAAATTCAAACAGATCGATTTGGCGTGGCCGATATGCAAATAACCATTCGGTTCAGGGGGAAACCGGGTAATGACTTTTCCCTGATTTCGTCCGTTTTTTACATCCTCTTCGATAATGCGGCGGATAAAATCCTTTCCCTGAGTCTCTTCAGGAAAATTTGCTTTTTCCACTGTTCACCAGCTTTTTTTCAAGATAGTTTCTTCGAATTCATTTTTTGTTTCAATTCAAATCGACCCGAGGCCCGCCTCTCTACAATCTCTTTATCAATATCTTGCTGCACCCGCACCGGCCATGATAATAATTTCGTTCGGGAATATGATCAGGGTCGTGAATGGCGATTTCTACTCGCGTCATTTGTCCTTGTCTAATAAAGTCATTAGGAATCAATGCTTTGCATATAAAACTTTCATGTCCGTTAAAATATGACCAAAATTTCGGTTCGCAGGCAAGGTCTTTGCCGTTGATTGTGATTGCGAGTTTGGAGAGAAGACTCCGGTTGATGCAAAGTATGATTTCGAACGAGTAATTGTAGCCAGCGGCTAGCGGAAAGTCGATACAGCCTCGTTCTGGAGAACCTATCCAGCGGAACAAGCCGTCGCGCGTATGCTCCCTTGGACACCAGCCATATCCCTCCAGAGGTCCTCGAAAATCGTAATCAATGTTGTCTTGCCATTGAATCGTTTTGTTGAGGATCCGTGGAATGATTTTCTGTTTTTTAGCTTCAAATAATTCTTTAGCAAATCGGTAAAGTTCAATATCGGCCCAGTTGCGCTCGGCAATTGCATCCAAAATTTCTTGGGGATCATTTGAACGGCTGGGATCTGTGGTATTTAAAAACGGAATTTTCTCGGGCAGTTTCCAGCCGATCATTTGAAAAAAAAGAGCGATGGACTCGTCCATCTGCTCGGTGATGCCTACAAAATCAAATTCTTTCAAAGAATTCTTTGCGCTCTCCAGATGCTGTTCGATGGAAATATTGGGGTCTAATGGATCTAGTTGAGATAAAAACATGCATGCAATATTCGCAGCAGTATCGATGGGATCGCTATTGGGGGGCAAAAAATGCTGAATGTGGCCTAGATTGTTTTTACTAGCGGATAAAAAACGATGTTCGCTTAAAACTCTGGCTACGGGATCGCGCAGAAAAGTGATTTTGATAAAATTTTTGCAATACGGCATAGCTCTTGAATAGAGCATGTGGCCGTGAACCAAGCTTAAATTTTGAAACGTTTTATGATCTGGCCGAAAAGTTTTCCAGTTCATGAACGGCCGATAAGCTTCGACGGGATAATGATCCTCTAAAAGAGAACGGAATGTGCACCCGCCTGTTTTAGGCACATGAAGAAAAAAGATCTTTTCTTGTGCAAAACAGCCAAAAGCAAAAAACAGATAGATAAAAAACCGTATCACGAAAAAAGATTTGCATCTGCATTTTTAATATTCTATAAATTTTTGTAACTTGTTGTAATCTTTATCAGGTTCTTTGGGTATAGCTATTTGTCGAAGCATGGCTGTAGTTAAGTTCTTTTGTTGGGGTATACTTCTTCGTTTTTTTGTTTTGGGTTCCAACGTCATGGAAGCGAAAGATTTTAAAACTGCGTATCCCATTCATTCTGCCCGCCAGGAAGGATATCTGCAGGTATCGGATAAGCATCAGATTTTTTACGCCCTTTATGGGAACCCGTCGGGTGTTCCTGTTGTCGTTTTGCATGGTGGGCCGGGAATGGGCTGCAGCGATCGATTTTCACGCTTTTTTGATCTCGATCGATTCAATGTTGTGATGTTCGATCAAAGAGGAGCGATGCGATCTAAGCCGTTTGCTTGCATGGAAGAAAATACAACTCAGCAATCTTTGGGAGATATCGAAAAATTAAGAACTCATCTAGGCATCAAGCGATGGGTCGTTTTTGGTGGGTCTTGGGGTTCTTTATTGGGTATTTTGTATGGAGAGGCTTATCCGGAATCATGTTTAGGGTTTGTTCTCACGGGAATATTTCTCGGTCGCGAGCAGGATATTCAACTTTTTAGCAAACGGGGAGAGGCTTATCAATGTTTTCTTCAGCATTTTTCAGACGAAGAGCAATGTAATTTACTCTCTTCCAGCTATCAGCGAATCATGAGCCTCGATCCGAAAGAACATATGATTGTTGCGCGAGCTTTTTTTCGTTACATCATGGCGAGTACAATTTATACGCAAGATCAATCTGTTGTTGAATCGTTATTAAAAGACGATCGATTGGTGTTGAGCATGTCGCGAGCTGTTTTACATTACGCGAATCATCGACTCTTCTTGTATCCCAATCAGGCTCTTTTGGAAATTCAACATGTTTCTCATCTTCCTGCCGTTATTATTCAGGGGAGGTCAGATTTGAACTGTCCGTCTGAGCAAGCGGAGCTTTTGCACCAACACTGGAAAAACAGCACTCTTTGTTTAATTGAAGAAGGGGGGCATTCTGGCGATGATCCCGCTACGGTCGATGCTTTAATCAATGCTAGCGATCAGTTTGCTGGAATGTTTCTGAACAATCCGGGGTAATGTTTTTCATGTAGTGGCAATGCATGCAGGGGACTTCTGTACCTAACATCCCGTCGAATGATAGCGTCGCGAACCGATATGCCATAGCTGGCATGCGAGATATAAAAAAATCAGACCGGTGACAGGCGCAATGGATGCTGCCCAAATCGGGATCGATTCACGCTGTAAGAGCGCGGCGATCGGATAATAGGCAACACAAGAAAGCGGGATCACAAAGGTAAAAATCAGCCGGAATGAACGATTATAAAAACTCATCGGATATTGTCCGGTTTGAAGGCCGCCATATGTTGTAATATTCATGATTTCCAGCGTTTCCGTTGTCCAAAAAGAGAGCGCCGCCTGAATAACCAAAAGTCCGTAAAAAAGACAGGTTGTTCCGATAATGGAAAAAATAATGACTAGGGTTTGGATCGAAATAAATGCGAAAGAAAAATGCGAAGCGCTCCATCCCAAAATAAAAGCTCCCTGGATGCAGCGGCTGAGGCGGAGCAGTTGAATATCGTGGGCAGCGATTTGCAGAAGGGGATTGATTGGACGAAGAAGCACGCGATCGAAATCTCCCTGGATCAGCATGTAGCTGAATCGCTCGAATCCTCGAGCGAATGATTCTCCCAAACCAAAACCGATATGGACGATTCCATAGATCAGTCCAACTTCATAAACTGTCCATCCCTTGACCATTTGAAATCTGTCGAATAAGACCCAGACGCCTAAAAAATAAATCGATGTCGAAAACAAATGAGCGATGCAAAGTGTTAAAAATGAAGCGCTATATTGCATCTGGGAGCGGAAAGAGCTTGAGATGAGTTTCCAGAATAGCATTTTATCTAACCTCCCTGGATCACGAAATGGCGGGCGGCTTTTTTCATTAGTTTGTGGCCAAACCACACGAAGCAGCAGATCCACGCCAACTGAAAACCAAGAAAATAAAATGCAGTATCAATTGGAATTACCCCCGTGTAAATCCGGCAAGGGATGTCCAGTACTCCACGAAATGGCTGGATGCTCAAAAACGGCTGAAGCCAATGCGGAAACAGGGGCAGGGGAACCATGAGTCCAGAGAGCAATAGACTGATATTGGGCAATAGCCGTTGGATGCCTTCGCCAGAGATGGTCCAAAATAATGAAACCATGACGAGCGTTGAAATTGCCGAGGAAAGAAAAAGCGCCAAAATGATTGAGATGGCAAAAAGGGCGCCTGCTTGTCCGGAAACGGGAGGCTCTAATCCAAAAAACAATCCAGCTAAGATCAATATGGGGAAGCAGCGCATCAGTGTCGGAATCAACCGCAACGCCAAAGCGCGGGCAAACCAAATGGCATATAAATCTACGGGACGGACCAGCTCATAGGCTACATTGCCATTTTTGATTTGCGCTTCGAGTTCTTTGTCGATGGTCCAAGGCAGCAGCTGGATCAGCGCTTGACCAAGCCAAAGAAAAGTGATCGATTGGGATAACGAAAGGGGCTCTTTAGCGGTGGTTGATGAAAAAAATGCTTGGTAGATCATCATCATGATGAGTCCCCAAAAAAACTCCGTCGTTACCGCGGCAAAAGCAGCTGTGCGGTATTGGAGGAGGGTTTTCATGCGCATTTTTAAAATTGCCAGATAGCCGTTCATAAGGAACTGTTCCTGTAAGAGCTATAAAGCCGGGCAATCGATTCTTCAATTGGGGGATTTTCGACAAATAGATCTGTTACTGAATGTTTCGCTGTAATTTGAGCGATCAAAACGGGAGCCGGAATCTGTGCAGGATCGAAACTGAGCCATATGCGGTGGCCTTCCTGTTTGACGACTTTCGCGTGATTATTTTTAATTGTTTCATGTTCGTCCATCAAATCGACGACAAGCCTTCGCTCGGGTAAAATTTTGTTCCGCAAACATTCAAGGCTTCCGTCGAAATAGATCTGTCCTTCATTTAAAACGATGACCCGATTGCATAGAGCTTCGATGTCATCCATGTCATGGGTCGTAAGCAGGACTGTGATATTTTTTTGTCGATTGAGATGGCGAATGAAATCGCGCACGGCCAATTTATTGACAGCATCCAGGCCGATCGTAGGCTCGTCGAGGAACAGGATTTTGGGTGAATGTAAAAGCGATGCCGCAAGATCGCATCGCATTCGTTGGCCCAAGCTGAGGTGGCGGACAGGAACATGCAAAAGCTCAGATAGATCCAGCATGTCGACAAGAATATTCAGCGTATGCCGGTAGCTTTCCTCGGAAATAGAATAGATGGCTTTGAATAGTTCGAACGATTCGATGACTTGAAGATCCCACCAAAGCTGAGTTCTTTGGCCGAATACGACTCCGATCTGACGAACGATTTCGATCCGATGCTCCCATGGCGTTTTCCCGAACATTTTTACGTCGCCGGCGTCGGGGACTAAAATGCCCGACAAGATCTTGACAGTTGTACTCTTTCCCGCACCATTCGGCCCGATATAGCCGACCAATTCACCTTCTTTAATTTTAAATGAGATGGCATCGAGCGCCTTTTTGACGATATATTGCCGAGAAAAAAGAGCAGCCAGCTCCTTCCAAAATCCTTTGCAATGCTTGGGGATTTTATATGATTTAGATAGCAATTCAACGGAAAGAAGCGGCATAGCGCGAGTATGTTACTGTTTTTAAGCTTTTTGACCAATGCTGCTGTTTGGTAAATGATTTGATTACAAAAAATAGAAAAAGAATGTGAGTATTATCCGATTGTTAGAATCATCTCCTGGCGAGGTCATCATGGATATTCAAGAGGCGAAGATTGAGCTGAGAAAGTATTCGAGTCAGGAAAAAGCTAATAACCTGAGATAGGGATTTAACCAGAACCACGTTTTCCTTGCAAGACTGTTAAGGTCTTGTTCAGGCGAGTTCTGAAATTTTCCGTTGCTTTCCCCAGTCATTTGCGGAAAAAATGCGGAAAACCCAAGAAGTACGATTAGCTGCGATTGAACATATATGAATAATGTTCCTGTCTGAGCATTTGGTTAGTGGTCAGTCTAGTTTGGCGTCCATTGCACCGTTTTTGCTTCGCGAATGCGTGGGTTTTTCAGGTCTTGCTCTGAAATCCAATCTATTAGTTATCTTTAAAATTGCTGGGGCAGACTTGATGTTCGGGATCCCACCAAAGTATTCGAAGAATGTTGTTATCTTTGATGCCCCAGATGCGCTTTTTTCCGGATGATAATCGAAGCGAATATAGATCATCTAGATCATCTTTTTGCAGTTGTCGGAGCCTTCTTTGTGCAAGAGATTCGAGCTTTTCGATGAGAACAAGATGAGATCCTTTACTCCTCAATTCTTGCCAGGAACATCGTTGTAACTCAAATAGATTGGTGAGTCAGTCGGGTAATTCTTGTATTGTAAAGCGATTCCAACCAAATGGACCATCCATATCCAATTCAAATTGGAATTGAGGACATCCATAATCATTAGGAATATGAGCCGCTCGAGGCGTCTGGTTAGACGTTGGAATATACTCGGCTCGAGGATTTTTGGAATGTGAGCGTTGATTCTTTTTTGACATGAAGACGATACTGCTGAATTGAAAAATCGGATGAAGCTATTTCAGTTCGCGACTTTTGTCTATACTACTGTAATATTCGTGCATTGCAGCAAGGTTGATTTCAATTTCGCCTCTTTCGCCAGGTTCTAGTCCGCTTCTAGCTTCAATCCAAGGCTGCTCAGTATGTGTGAGGTCACTAAGCCATTGAGCCGTTTTATCGCCATAAGCATCTAATACGCGATCTATTGAATCCTTTTGTCTTTCAGACAGATTGTCAGGATGACCGTTATCAATTTGGGGAACGGAAAATTGTCCTTTGTGTTGTTTATATAATTCTTTTACGACAGGACCATTGGCCCATGCAAAAATGGGTTCTTTAAACAATGGCTGTTCATTCCACACCAAGGACCATGCTTGGGCGTAATAGACAAGCTTTTGCAACTTCCATGCGGTCAGCGGATTACCTTCGGGTTGCTTACTTATAATGTAGGCGGCAACATCGAGAACTGACACGGGTTTGTCTTTATCTTGCATATGCTTTTTCTTCAAGTTAGGCATCGATCCTACTTAATTTTTGGGATAAAATCAAATTCAAGATGAATGCTCTCGTCTTGTTAAGGTCTCATTTCGCATGATTTCAAAGAAAAGATTTACTTTCAATGATGGTGCTTTGACGGAAGAGATGGCGTTTATAAGCCATTTATTCTGTGCGATATGAGAAAACGTAAGTACTTTTGAAATCCCGCAAACAAGCGGTTGATCTCGACGGGCCTCCCGATATACTCATTGCTGAAACTGAGATGATTAAATATGGGGCAACCTGGGATTGAACCAGGAGGGGACCGTCGGGTTATGAGGGAGTGAGAATTCCACGCCGGACAGCGCGCTGTTTAGACTTTATAAATGTGATTCTAGGTTGATTATGGAAATAGTGCGACTAGATAGTGTGGGTTGAAAACGGTTGAAATAGAAGCTTGTTGCACTGCGAGATATAACCGAAAGAACTTGACAAATCGGCTTGAGTTCTAGCCCGAAAGCCGATTTGTCTAGTTCTTTGGGTATAAGTGTTGGTGTAAATAAAATTTTTAATGAAATGTGTTGATTGTATAAGGAAAATGTTTAGAATGAACGCTTCGTTAATCTCGGAGGAGTATATGTGTATTGAAATTGATTCTATTGGCGCTGATGATCAATATCTAAAATGGGATACATCTTTTTCTTCTGCTGAAAATGATCTTCAAAAAAATATTTTCGATCAATGTAATCATTTTAGTGCATTTACGAAAAATGTTTCACATCGTATCAAGCTTGATAATACTGATCAAAAAATGCAAAAAGTTTCTTTTGCTAAAGATGTTAATGTTAGTGGCAAAGCCGAAATCAACATTGAATGGGGCGGAAGTAATGGCACTTCATTTAATGGATCTGTATCGGGAAACATTAGCGACCAAAAAGGAAACAAAGCAGAAGCGTCAATTAAAATAGATGACGATGGAGCTGGAAAAATATCGGCTTCCGTCAGCCATGATGATAAATCCAATAAATCCGGTCATTGAGAGTTCTGTCTTGGCATTCAAGATGAAACAACTTTTGGTCATGTACTCCAAGCGGCTAGTTTTAAATTTGGGCTGCGTCAAAGTTTGTAGAATCGATGATCGCAAGCTTGCGCATATTAACGTAATACGCGCCGGCTTGCGATTACGGAGTCTTATCGTAGGTCTAAATTTAAAATTTCTAGCTGTTTGTAGTGTGGTTCTTTTTTTTACTTGCAGTTGTTCAATTACTCATAAACAAAGTGAAATTTCAAAGGGGTTCTTTGAAGATAAAAAACAGGCGTCTTTTGTGTCTGTTCCTATTACATTCTCTTCTTTTCAATCACCATGTGTGAATACAGAGATTGAAGGAAAAATGCTGTTAGTTAAACTCGATCTGGGTTTTCAGGGAGATGTAACGATAATTAAAGAAGAAATAGATTCCATTTTCTCGAAAACATTCATCAAGGAATCTCCCGTATATGGGATAAGAGGAAAGGAATACAAACAAAAAATCTATCATATTCCTGAAATTAAAATTGGCGCTAAGACCTTTTCCTCTTTGATTTTACGGGAGGAGAGTCGTGAACTTCTCAAAGATGCGACATTTCTTCAAAATGAAAATGAACCGATCTTTAGGGAGGAGGTAGGAAAGATAGGTTGGCAGCTCTTTCGAAACAGTAAATTGCTTATTGACTTTCAAAACTTCCGGATTGCTTTTTTTGATAGTCTTGATAATCTGAAAAAAGAGGGGTATTCGATTGAAGCATTTGTAAAAACACCTCTCTTTGTCGATAGAGGCCTTGTAGAGTTTGATATCGTTTCTTCTGTTAAACCATTGCGTTGTGTATTAGATACATGTGCTACATGGAATATTATAAATGAAGAGATCGAGGAAGGAAAATTCTTGGATGTAGCTATCTGGGAGCCAGAAAATATCATAAAATATCCCTTTTTTAAGATTGAAGGTGAGGATTTTGGCCCTATATCCTTTCATCGAATGCCGATTCGAATGCCGATTCACATAGAAGCTATTTTGGGTGTGGAATTTTTTAAAAACTATTTGGTCATTTTAGACTTCTCGGAAAAATTTGTTTATTTTTCAAAAGATTTTCAGACTGAATAAAGATTTATTTGGTTCTTCAAAATGTCCAGGATGAACCTGAATTGAACTAGGGAAGTCCGAAGTATCCATTCTGTCGAAAGAGCTAGTATTACAATTAAGTAAAGTCCTTTTGATGCACTTTTTGACAGGCTTGAATGAGTTTTGCTTTCTTATCCTCATTTAGAAATCGCGTTTTCACATTGGAGATTTTCGTTTTTGAGTGTCTTGAGATGGTGAGCAAGAGTGGCAGAAGACACATCAAGCGCCCTAGATTCCTTCGAAGTAAAAGAAGATTTCTTAAGAAGAGGAGCGAGAGTCTGTAGGCAGTTTTTGGGTTTCATGATTTTAAATGGGCGTTTTTGTTAAGAAGAGTCCAACAAGCTGCTGGACTCTTGCGAGTAATTTAAAAGAGGTTGAATCAGAGGAGGGTACGATTTAGTGGTCTTAAAGATTAGAGTGCGTTCGAAAAGGCGCGATTTTCGAATCAATCAGATTTATCGCTGAGAATTTGGCTGAATCGAAAGACGCATAAGCCCGTTCTTCCCACAAAGATCCCTGAAAAAATTGCAGCAAAAAGCTCGCAAATGAACAAACCAGTGCTTCCCACTTGGTCAGGATGGATGGCTGATACTACCCCCACGAAATATTTGAATGTGAATATGATTGTGGAACAAACAATTGGAAGCATGCTGCCAGGCATCTCAACCTGATGAGAGTCGGGATCAATGCGAATTTTCTGGCGGCTTGTCAGGATGTATCCAATGGTTGCTCCAATAAGTATGCATATGAGCCAGATCGCGAGACAGTTGGCGGAAGGGTATCGTTTCACAATCCCTTGAAATGACCAGACTAAAAAAATCAGTGGAACGATAAATAGCTTTTTGAACGAAACGATTTGCTTTCGTATTGCAATGACTCCCTTATACAACAGAAAAATAAATAACGCCCAGACCCAAAAAGGTGTATTAGTGATGATATCAATCACGATTCTCTCCTACTTAAGTTTCTTTTCGTGTACCACTTGGGAAAATTCTGAACGAATGCGATTTTGATCGAAATTGCGATTATCCAAACGATCCATCCATTCAAGACGCCGGGGTGAAAATATCGGTAGATGTTTACAAGAGCAGTACAAAGAAAAATGATCCCAAAAACTCCGGTCATAATTTGATTGACGCGGTAAAATATTGGATGGTTCCAGGCTTGTTGATCGCTCTGCAATTTAGCATATTGAAGAGTGAAGGGACGGCGGATTAATAATGAAATCCCCGCTACGGCAACAAATACCAACGACATTAAAATTGAAACGTGCTGAATGATCCATGAATTTTTGAAAATATATAAATTGATCGTAGCAGCACCAAAAAAAAGAAAAGAAATCCATTCGAGAACAAAACCTTTTATCAATTTTGAATAGGAAAATAGAAAAGTGATCATGCCAGCGGCCATTGCAAATTGAGGAAAAATAGAAGAGCTGATTCCAAAAATCAGCCACGGCAAAAATGTTCCCAGATTTTTAATCCATTTCATTTCTAATTACTCAAAATTCGAATGCAATTCTGGCACCAATCGATAGCCGCTTGTACGCTGCGAATGCCGTAGTCGGCGGTCATCATCCAATAAATGGCGTGAGGCCCGGATTTTTTTTCGAGAGCTTTTACGATTGTCTGATATTCATTGAGCTTTTCGGTTAGCTTTTCTTGTCGGCTTTCCAAACGGCGGATCGATTCCTGTTTCGGGACATTCGCTCCAAAAAACAGCTTCAATAAATTTTCATCTCGATGAACGGATTTTTCGATGTCTTTTTGCATCCAAATCTGCAGTTCTTTACTACCTTGTTCGGTGATCGCATATCGCGTACTTTTCTTGCTCGAAGATGTTGTATTCGATACGACAATCCAATGATCTTTTAACAGCTGATTCAGCGTTGGATAAATTTGCCCGTTACTCTCCGACCAAAAATAAGCCAGGCTTTCTTTGATCAGTTTTTTCATTTCGTAGCCGGATAGCGGCTCAATGGTGAGCAATCCGAGGATTGCATATTTGGTTGTGTTGTTTTTCATGGCTCGGATTATATGTCTAAAAGACACATTTGCGCAAGATATTGAGATTCAAGATGAGCCAAAAAATGTTTTGACACTTTTAATTATCGCTTTCGCTATCGAAGAGGGCTGTATCGGAATTTGAAAGGATGCGTCTTGGCTTGGTCCCATCTTGAGGGCTGATAATACCATTTTCTTCCAGCTCATCCATCAGGCTGGCAGCACGGGCATAGCCAATCTTGAGTTTGCGCTGTAGATAAGTTGTCGATGCGACTTTGTTTTGAAGAACAATCGTGAGCGCCTGATCGTAAAGAGCGTCTTTCCCTTTCGGTTCCTTTTCGTCTGCAGCGGCTTCGAGCGAACGGAATGCATCAAAAGATGGAATGAGATAGTTGGTCGATGCCTGCAGGCTCACGTGCTGGATAATCTGGTTGATGTCATCATCGCTGATATAGGCGCCCTGAGCGCGGATCAGTTGCGAAGATCCAGGTGGCAAGAATAAGCAGTCGCCATTACCGAGAAGGCTTTCCGCTCCGTTATCATCGAGAATAATTTGCGAGTTGATGCGGCTCGCTACCTTGAAGGCAATGCGCGATGTGATGTTCGCTTTGATGATACCTGTGATGACTTCGCGCGATGGGCGCTGGGTCGCTAAGATCAAGTGAATGCCTACGGCTCTGGCCATTTGTGCAATGCGTGCGATTGGAGTTTCGAGATCTGCGCTGGAAACCATCATCAGGTCGGCGAATTCGTCGACGATGGCAACGATCAGTGGCAAATGGTCAGGAATCGGCATGCTTAAAGAACGTTCGAGATCGGGATTTGGTTTTCGGCTGTTAAAAGCTGTTAAATTTCTTAATCCTAGTTGCTTGAGAATTTCGTATCGCAACTGCATTTCTTTAACGAGCCATTGCAGCGCGGCATAAGCGCCGTGCGGCTCGGTAATAACAGGCGCGATCATATGAGGCAGGCGCGAATACTGCGTGAGCTCGACTTTTTTAGGATCGACCATGAGCAAACGGATTTCTTCGGGACGTGCGTTCATGAGAATCGACATAACGATCGTATTGATACAGACTGATTTGCCCGAGCCGGTTGCTCCCGCGATGAGGAGGTGCGGCATTTTGGTTAGGTCGGAAAATACCGGTTCGCCGCTTACTCCTTTTCCGAGAAGGATTGGAATTTGCAGCTTGCGGCTTTTTTGCTGATAGTGCAGCAGCATTTCCTTGAAACTCACGTCTTGCGGATGCATTGCGGGAACTTCTACGCCGACAGCTGCCTTGCCGGGAATGGGGGCGACGATACGGATCGATTTGGCCTGCATGTTGAGCGCAATGTCGTTTTCCAGAGCTTTGATCTTTTGCACCTTCACGCCAATCGAGGGATGGACTTCAAATGATGTGATGGTGGGGCCGCTATGGATTTCTCCTACTTTCGCTTCAATGCCAAAGCTTTTCAACGTTTCTTCGAGGACTGCCGATTGCTTCCACAAATCTTTTTTCAATTGAGGCTGGTCGACTTTTTGCTCGGGATTCGATAACAGTGACGGAGAAGGAAGTTTATACGAATCATCGAATTTAACCGGTAAATAGCACGGCGCGGGATTGGGTGCTGGCGGCTCGATAGGTTTTTCCTTGATGACCGCTTTCGGTTTGGATTTTTCGGGTTTCAGCATCTCGACAATTTTTTTTGCCGAGGTTTCGATGACGGGGGCTTTTTTTGGTTTTTCTTTTTCTTCCGGAACGGGAGATTTTGTGATCGTCTTTTGCAGCTCTTTCGAAAGCCCGGCGTAAACGGGCGGCATCCCTTTTTCAATGAGCGGCGATTTTGCTTGCGCTGGAGCTTTTGCTTCGGCTTTGATTAGCTGGGCGATTGCACGGGCCACGAGTTTGAGGTTTGTAAAGATCCTCACTTTTGTCAGCAATAGAAATGATACGAGCGCAAGGATGGAGAATATGAGAGTAGTGCCGACTGTGCTGAGGATGCGTTGAAGGTTGACGAAAGGCAAATCGCAGTAAATAAAATAAAAAGGAACACCGCCTAAATTATAACGGATCAGCGTTCTCGGATAGGGCGACTGGAGGATGATCGTTTCCGTAATGACCTTGTCTTCGAATGCTGCGGCGCGATCGGGCAAGTATTGCGCAAACACATTGAGCAAAATACAGATCGAACCGAGCAAGATTAAAAAATATAGATGCTCGGCAGGAGAGTGGGCTGGTTTTTGTGCGCTCATTAGCCTGGAGCCCCACCAGAAGAGATAGCAGGGGATCAGATATGCGCCCAAACCGAATCCATAGTCTGTGATCAATGCACAGGAATATCCTAGGAACCCCAGCCAGTTTCCGCTGAGGTGATGCATGCTAAAGCTTAATAAAGAAACCAGCATCAGGAAACCAATGGCAATCAGAAAAAGACCTTTGGCTTCGTTATGAATGGGTTTCGCGGATTTCTTTTTTTTCATCTCAATCCTAATGAAATTATAGCAATTATCATGCAATACCAAGCAAATGGCCGCAGCGTTGTGCGGTTCAGCATCCAAAAAAGAAGCCTGATTGCTCCCAAGCCTGTCACGAACGAGGCCCCAAATCCAATCATGCACACATTCCAGGGCATAGCAGCTATCATATGAGAGCTATGGACGATTTCCATTCCGCTGCCGCCCAAAATTGTTGGCACTGACAGCAAAAATGAAAACCGAGCAGCTTCTTTCCATTCCCAGCCCAGCATCCGAGCCGTCGAGATTGTCGATCCGCTTCGCGATATTCCCGGCAGCAGAGCCAAGCTTTGCGCTATACCGATCCATAGCACATTATGCCATTTTGCCGCCTCTATTACAGGCGCTTGCACAGCACAATCCGATTTGACTGCAAGGGATGCAGCAGCAGGAGACAATGCAAAAAAACGAGAGGACGCTGCAAACATCCATAACGATGTTCCAATGAGAAAAAATCCGGCGTCGTGTGAAAGCAATAGCCTGAGCGGCTTTAGAAGGAAGTAAGCAGGAACTAGCGGGAGCAATGCGATGGTAAAAAGCGTCATTAGGCGGGGGCTGCACAAGATTTTTAATATATCCCTCCCAAAAATGGCAACGATGGCAAAAAGAGTTCCGATATGACAGATGAGGTCGAATTCAAGCAGCCATTCGCTGGATTCGATTCCCATAAGCTGTTTGGCGAAAGTCAGGTGCGTAGACGAACTCACCGGTAAAAATTCGGTGATTCCCTGAATGATCCCTAAAATGAACGCCTGAATGAAACTCATGAGCAAAATTTTTCATAATCGCGCAAAGAAGTCAAATGGATAGCAATAATATTGGATTGCGAAAATGGGTGAAACTCTTGTCGAAGAATTCGCATCGGGAACGGCTTTAAAGAAGGGCGATCGACGGGGGTCGAACCCGCGACATTTGGATCCACAATCCAACGCTCTAACCAACTGAGCTACGATCGCCGTGAAAAATATTCATAACCGACCGATTCCAAAGAACCGAAAACGGTTTGAAAACTCATCAGTTTTACTTCAATGAATCAAAATCTGTCAATGAAAGGTATCTAAATTCAAAGTTTTGCTTGTCTCGGAAATGAAGAAAGACGATCAAGATCGCTGAAATATAGGGCGCCAAGGCCCAGCCCGGATATTGGTAGGAAATGCCGTAATCGAGAAGGACAGGGGGGTGGGCGACGAATTCCAGCAGGCTTCCGGCAACCAGATCAAGGAGTTTAAAAACAGGAAGGCTCAATAAAGGAAAAACTGCATAGGCTCCAAGCGCTGTGAGAAGAAGGAATAGTGATAGCGCGGTCCAAGCGGGTGCAAAGAGATTATAGATCAGGCTTAGCCAAGGGAACCGATGAAAATGGTGGAGCAGAAGAGGCGCAAGGATGACATTGACGGCAATCGTCAGCCGTAACGCTTGGACAAAAAATGAAGAGAAGATGTACCCGAATTGCGCGGCAATGGCAAACCAGCGTGGCTTTGCTGAGTATAATGCAGCAGCTTCGCTGAATTTACGGGTGGGAAAGAGAGGGGCCAATAGACGATGTAGCGGCTGATCCAATAAAAAAATGCCAAAGCAGCTCAAAAAGCTGAGTTGGAACCCGATATTTTGCACGATGATTGGATTTTGAATGACTTCGATGAGTAGGCATGCCCCCAAAATATTGAGTCCTGAGGCGCGGCGTTCCAATAGCTGTCCGATGAGAAAGATTGACGCGGCCAGAAAACTGCGCAAGACGGGCGGAGAATTGCCGACGAATAGAAAATAGAGCGATATTGTCGTTAAGAGCATCCACGACTGTTTTTTAGCGGACATAATGAGACGAAGGGCGAAGGCGACAAATGCGGATAAAATCGCAAAATGAAAGCCGGAGATGACTAATAGATATTGCAGGCCGATCCGACTGAACTCGAACCGGAGTGTTCGGTTTTCAATATCTCCTGTAAAAAGCGCTGCCAAAAAGGCGCTTGTATGACTATCTCTCAAATGCCGGTCCAAAATTGAATGAATTCTCTCTTTGGCTTGATAGCGCAATTCTGCAAGGCTATGCGTATTCGGGATCGGTTCCCAAGATTTTGCTTTGAAAGAAAAGTCGAAAGAGCTTTTTTGTCTGAGCTGTCCTGTGAGAATGTAGTCCGAGTTCGCTTGAGGGCGCAGATTTGGATCGCCTGCATAAATAACGTAGCAGGGGAGACTCAAAGACCATTCGCCGGTTGTCGATTGAAATGCACGTAAAGTCCCTCGATAGAGCCAGCCTTTGTGGAATGGAGATGAATGGGGCTGGACGGAATGAATTGAGAAGATCGCGCGGCCGACGCCTGGAGGGGGAACTTGCGAAAACATTGAATGAGAAAATAGAAATATCGACGCAGTCAATAGAGAATGGAGTAGTCCCTTCAAAGGAAAAAGATAGACGAGGTAGCCAAGCCAAATTGCTGCAACCCAATAAGTTTGTTCAAAAAATGCCAAGGCGCCAAAAAAAGCGCTAATGCCGAGAGCAAGAGCGGGCTGCTCGAGCCAAAATTTACGGTGAGAATTCATTCTGGCCTAAAAATTACTGAAGATGATATCGAATGCATCACTTTTTTTTTGATCAAATACGGAGAGTTTTGGTGTGGCTTTTTTAAGATACAATTAAAGTAAAAATTTATTTTACTTATTTCTTCCCGGTGGCAAAATAAACATGCGTTGAGCTGTAGTACAAATATAATGATTATCAAGGTTTTTTAGGTATGTGAGTAAGGGCGTTAATTTAGAATAGTTTGCGAGTCGAATGAATACATTAGTACGCGACTTTTATCTAGCCAAAGACCGGGGAGAAGCACTCTTCCATGAGGTCATGTTTTTAACAGAGCGTTCCAGTTCCTGGGATGAAATCAACGGGATATCGAGTTCTCTGCCCCGCGGCTGGTACGAATTGACCCGTCTTGGCGTTGAAGACCGGATTGAATTTGTTCGCGATTTTTGGCTGAATCTACTTCCCTACCATCCGGTATTCCATGTTTTTTTGACCGGTTTTTTTGACCGACTCGATGATATCGAGGTTGTCCTGACACAGATGGGCGCACAGTCGCCGTTTGTTGCCGAAATGATATACAGCTTAAATGACAACAGCACTTTTTTTCGCGGGCTGCCTCCGGCCTCCGAATCGGATTTAAATGAATTAAAGCGGTCAATTACAGCTCCTCTTCCCCGTGATTATTTGGCATTTTTACACATTCATAACGGATTTGGAAAACTCTCAGATCTCGGGTTGATGCGGACAGACCTTGTTTCGGGCGCTCAGCAACACTTGATCGATCAATTTCTTTGGGGTGAGCACTCTTTGAAAATGAGGGATCATGCGATCGATCCCAGCTCTCTCATTCCATTTTATGAATCCTACGGTCTTGGTTCTTACCAATGTTTTTTCAATGAGTGGTACCCGGGAAGCGAGATGGGGAATGTATATTTATCGGGAATCGATTATACAATATCAGATTACAGGAATCGAAAAGAGTGGGCAGATCAAAGGGCTTTTCCCACTTTTTTGGATTGGTTAGCCTTCTATCTGGAAGGGAATAGCATAGATTAGGCAGCTCATGTATCTGGTGCAAGACCTTTACGAGCAGCATGGAAAGTATCTGAGCCTTGAGCTTATTGCAGGCCGGCAAGGACTTTCCCGCCGCATTCAAAAACCGGAGGTTCACCGCCCAGGGCTGAGTTTAACTGGGTTTTTCAAGAATTTCGTCCATGCGCGTCTCTTGATTTTTGGCCGAAACGAAATCGATTTTGTTCGTCAGCTTGATGAAAAGACCCGTTTCCAGCGATTGCAGCGAATATTAACATCATCCACTCCTGCCGTTATCGTTACCAATCTCCGCATCCCTAAAGAACTGATTGAAACCTGCGAAAAAAAATCGATACCTCTTTTTCGCGGAAAGGCTACGGCTACCAGCCTGCTCAGCCGTATTACGTTTTTACTGATAGAGGAATTCTCGCCCAGCGTCACTCTTCATGGCACTCTTGTCGAGCTATTCGGTGTAGGTGTTCTCATCCAGGGAGAATCATCTGTAGGTAAAAGTGAAGCCGCTCTTGGATTAATTGAGCGAGGCCATCGGCTAATTTCCGATGATGTTGTTAAGGTCAAAAAGAAGGAAGGATGTTTGATCGGATCTGGTCCAGAGCTTACTCGACACCTCATGGAGATTCGTGGCATTGGAATTATCAATGTTGCGCATCTTTATGGAGCAGTCTGTGTGCGTCCCGATAAAGAAATCGATTTAGTCATCAAACTCGAGGAGTGGGATGATCAGCATTTTTATGACCGCGTGGGCCTCGATGATAAATTTATCGATATTTTGGATGTCAGCACCCCTTATCATATTTTGCCGGTTAAACCGGGGAGAGATGTCGTGCTACTCGTTGAAACGATCGCATTGAACCACCGATTGAAGGGCATGGGTTATAATTCGGCTAAAGAATTTAATGCGAAATTACTTGAAACGATTGCGCAAAAAAGAGGAAAAAAGAAGATTGGATCCTGAAAGGTAAATAAACAATGGCCGTGAAATTGTCCTGTAAGGTAAAAGTGAAAAACGCGTTGGGATTGCATACTCGGCCGGCTGCTGTCATTGTCAAAATGTTGCAGCCATTGAAGTCGTCTGTTTATTTTACTTATAAAAACGAGACGATTAATGCGCGCAGCATCATGAGCATTCTCATGCTGGCGGCCAGAAAAAATTCACAGATTGTGATCACCACCGAGGGCGAAGATGCCGAGCTCGCAATGAAAGTAATGGTGCGGGCCTTCGATGAGCAGTTCGGGGAAAAGTAATGGAAAAAGCAGAAGAGATCATTCTGCGTGGTCTTCCAATCAGTTGCGGGATTGGCATCGGAATGCCTTTGTTTTTTTCTTCTATCGATGATGATATTCCTGAAATTTCTATCTCGCAAAATAGAATTGAATCCGAAGTTTTGCGATATCGCCAAGCACTCGATCTCAGCAGGAAAGATGTTGAGAGGTTGCAACAGCTTTCTCTTAATGACGGCCCTCCAGAGATTGTGAATATTTTGGGCGCCCATCTTGAGATGCTCCGCGATCCCATGATGACAACGGTGATCGAAGAAAGAATTCGCACGATATGCAAGAACCCTGAGTCGATTGTTTTAAAGGTGATTGACGAGTACAAAAAACGTTTTCGGAATATTAAAGACGGTTATTTTCAAGAACGCGTTCGCGACATTATCGATGTTTCTAAACGCGTATTGGGCCATTTGCGCCCGATACAGGCGATGAAATTATGCGCAGTGCCAAATAATTCCATTATTTTAGCTCACGATCTTGTGCCATCCGATACAGTTGAAGCTTCCGTGCCTCAAGTAGGCGCATTTGTGACGGCATCCGGAGGCATCACCTCTCATGCCGCGATTATCGCAAGGGCAAAGGGCATCCCCTACGTAGCGCATGTCGATATCAAGTTGTTCAAGAAGTTCGAACGAGGCAGGATCGTCGTTGATGGGACTCAGGGGATTGTTATCGTCAATCCATCGACAGAAACGCTTAAAAAATACCAATCGCTCCGAAAAGGCCAGCATCAGAATTTTCGTCTTTTGCAAAACGCTACGCATTTGAAAGGAGAAACGGTCGATGGGTACCAGGTTCGTATTTTTGCTAATCTTGAGGGACCGAATGACATCGATTATGTCATGAAGCATGGAGCGGCAGGCGTCGGACTGCTGCGCACTGAGTATCTTTTGTTTGCGCGCAAGCGGTTCCCCACTGAAATGGAACAGTCGGCAATTTATCGCAAGATGGCGAAAAAACTCCAAGGAAGGCCGCTCGTAATCCGTATTTATGATATCGGAGGAGATAAAAAATTCGAGTTTGATTCCGCCGGTACAGATGCCCATTATTTCTCTGCCATTGGGGACGAACCGAATCCTGTCCTCGGATGCCGCGCCATTCGGTTTTTGCTTCGGTATCCCCATTTGATGGATGCTCAGATCCGTGCGATCCTTCGCGCCAGCCAGTATGGCGATGTGCATCTGCTCATTCCGATGGTATCGGATATTTCCGAGCTGCGGCAAGTCCGTGCGCGTGTTACCAAACTTTCTTCGGAGATGCGTCGCAAAGGCATGAAAGTTGCCCGTTCGATTCCCATCGGTTGCATGATCGAGGTGCCGTCCAGCGCCCTGCTTTGCGACGCGATGGCTAAGGAAGCCGATTTTCTATCGGTAGGTACAAATGACCTCGTACAGTATGTGTTAGCTGCTGATCGCAATAACATTTTGACTTCGAATATTTACAGCCCGGCGCACCCCAGTATTTTACGCTTGATACGTATGATTATTGCGTCTGCGAGCCGTTTTAAAAAACCATTGCTTCTATGTGGAGAGAGTGCTGCAGATCCGGTTATGATCCCTCTGCTTCTTGGTCTCGGCATACGGGAATTTTCAGTCTCTTCCCGCAACATCCCGATCGTTAAACATATCATTCGCAAATGGCGAATTCTGGATGCCTGCCAACTGGCAGAGCAGGCTTTGGAATATTCTTGCGCTGATGATCTGAAGAGCTTTCTCGAAAGCCGCGTCTCTTCTTTTGGGTAGTTTCTGGTTCAGTTCTGCTTGGCGAAATCGCAGCCCGGTTTTCTTTTTCTTTAAAAAAAATAAAAATTTTTTTAAGATCTTTGTTCTTAATAAATTTTTTACATAAAGAACGCAAACTTGGAGAACTTCTGTGTTTTACGAAATTCATTGCTGGTATCGGTCGCCTGGTGGAGCATGGCAACACGATTATCAATCTGCGGGTACTTGCCCTCCAGCTTCTGGTAATGATGCAACACAAACTGTTGCTAATGTCGAACGGATGGGATTTTGGAGCAAAACGGCTGAACTGGCAAAGCGTTTTTTTTCCGGATCCATCGGTGCAGCAGTTCCGTTGGCTTGCTCGGCTGTATATCGATATGCGGGAAATCCTGTTGTTCCTGACAATTCTCAGCTCTATGAGCTGGGGCTTTATACGGCGGGATTGGGATTGGCATCGGCAATCGTTACTTCAACATCGAAGAGCGCCTTTAATCGAGGTGCTATGTTTAGTTCCGTAGCCGAGATCACTTCTTTGCTCGGAGGCATTGGCAAGGGAGAAAGCTGGAAATCCGCTTCGACTGCAATAAACTCTTTAATTGTTGGTGCATCGGGATTTATTGCTACATGTTCTGACCGGTGTTCAGAAACATTCACAGGTCTTTCTCAAAAACTTTCTAATATGCAGCTGCCATCAAGAGGCGCTAGCAAACCTACGTAATTCTGAGAATGCTCTGGGTATTACCAGGGCATTTGTGACGTTTGGGAGCTTTCTAATTTTTGTGCAGCATCATTGAATGCTGCAATGATCAAATCCTGCAAGCCTTCGATGTCATTAGGATTTACGCACTCTGGTTTAATACTGATTGATTTGAGCGATTTTTCGCCGTCGATTGTTATCGTTACCAAACCGTTGCCGGCGCTGCCTGTCAAAAGAGTTTTTTTGAGGTTTTCACGAATCTGGCCGAATTGATCCTGCATCATTTTGGCTTGTTTTTTCATTTTGGAAAATCCGCTTCCCATGGCAATCCTCTAATTTTTGATGGTTCCTTCGAGCTCAACGGCAGCAAACCGCAGTAGAGTCTCGTAGCGTTTCGGGTCAGTTATGGGTTCTTTTTCCAAAGCCATCGGGGTGTTGTGCTGCGGGCTCTGGTCATTTTTTTCAGGGCTGGATGTCACCGGTTTGGTAGCCTCGGCGGCTGCATTCAGCCGCGGCTTAAATGGATTAAATGGAACTGGACGAACGTCTATTTTCTGGGTGGCGGCGGCAGGTTGTAAATTGTCCGCAGTTTTTGGGCTTTTGTCGTCAGAAACAGATGTTCGTGCATTGCTGCATTCGTTTTCTGCGGGTATTTCTTCTTTTTCTGAAGGTTCGCCAGAGGCTGTGTTTACTGGTGCAGGAGTTAAATCGGCATTTGCTTTGGATTCAGTTTGTAAACAATTCGCACTCAAATCCGCGCAAACAATTGGCTCTTTGGCAATTTTTGCCGGCTCTTCGGAAATGCGATCGATAGAATTGTTGGGATCGGAAGAAAGCGGGTTGTTTTCTGAAAGCTTGTGTTCCAGTTCATTGAGGCGACGTATCAACACTTCGATCGGAATGCGGTTTTTGCTGCGTAGCAAATGAAGCAGTACAGACTCAAGGCTAGCCCGCTGCATTGGGCTTTTTTGTAATGGAGCGAAGGCATTCAACAGTATTTCGAGAATATAAAACAGTTGAGCTTGCGTATAGAGTTTCGCAGAATCGTTGACGCGGGAAGATAGGGGCTCCGGCAGGCTAAGAGACGATATTCCCATGGCTTTTGCAATGGCAAGATGCCGGTAATGGCCAATTAACTGTTCCAGGAAATGGCCAAGATCCTTACCCATTTGAAATAGCCGCTCGACAAGTTCGAAAGCAAAAGATACTCGGCCTTCATTGAAAGCGCTATCGAGCTCAAAAAACAGTTCATCGGGGACAAGGCCTAATACATTTCGCACTTGCTCGGCCTGGATCCCGCCTTCTGTGAAACAGAGAATCTGATCGAACACCGATTCTGCGTCGCGTAAAGACCCTTCTGCAAATGATGACATTAGATGAATCGCTTCCGGAGAAACATCGCGCTTCAGATCTTCGGCAATTGAAATTAACTTGTGGGCAATCTGCGCTTCTGTAAGACGGCGCATGTCAAAACGCTGGCAGCGGCTAACGATCGTCGGCAAAACTTTATGCGGTTCAGTTGTCGCAAAAAAGAATTTAGCGCGCTCTGGGGGCTCTTCGAGGGTTTTAAGGAGGGCGTTGAATGCCTCCTTTGTGAGCATGTGCACTTCGTCGATGATGTAAATTTTGTACTTGCCATGGCTGGGAGCATATCCGATTGTTTCATTCAGCTGACGGATATCGTCAATGCCGCGGTTCGAAGCGCCGTCGATTTCTATTACGTCGAGAGACTGGCCGGAAAGAATTTCCATACAAGATGGGCAGCGATTGCAAGGTTCGTTGTCGGGATCCGGCGATTGGCAATTCAAGGCTTTGGCAAAGAGTCGTGCGACGGTTGTTTTCCCAACCCCGCGAGAGCCGCAGAATAGATATGCATGCGCAACCCGATCAAATCGCAAGGCGTTTTTGAGTGTGGTGACGATCGCCTCTTGACCGATCACTTCACAAAATCTCTTAGGGCGGTATCGCCGGGCTAATACAAGGTATTTCATTAACTTTGAATGAGTTGCATTTTTGTCGCATTTTTCATTATATTCTTTGGGCATATTTGCGTATACAGGGGACTGCGCCAAGTCTTTATTCGGTTAGTATTAGAAGAATCGATGGATGAATTTCCTACAGTATCTTAAAGTAAAAAGAAAGAGTCATTATGCAGGACGCACCATCTTCCTTGAATGAGAGGTTTGCGGCATGTCGCCGATGGCTGGCAGAGAATGATCGCGGCTGGAGGCTGCTGGTCGGGGTCGTTTGCGTTTTTTGCCTCGCTTTATTTTTGCATTTTCGGGAAGTGAGACTCGAGGTTCTCGAACTCAATACGTCCGCGAATCGCTATGTTGTTGCCCAAACAGATTTCCAGTTTTCCGATTACGAAAATACTCTTTTCCTCAAACAGCAAGCCATGCAAAACGTCGGGTATATCTACCAGATGAATTCTCGGCAAATCCTCGATGAACGTTATGAACTGGAAAATACGCTGATCCATACGAAAGAATGGCGCCAAGCAGCGCCGGGCTGTTCCTTTGAGGAAATGTATAAAGCCATCGATGCCCTTGAAGCGCTTCTTCTTGAAGCGCGCTTTACCGATGCTCGGACGATCCAACTTGCAAAATCTTGTTCTCAGTCTCACGTTTCATATTATGAATTCATCCCGGAAAGTTCATCATCTTACCATTTCTTGCCGAATGATTTTTGGGAACATGCTTTAGATCAGATTGCCAAACGTGATTCTTTCCATCCAGAGGCGCTCGATTATGTTATCAATGTTTTTCGGATGCAAAGATGGGAGCTAAAGAAAGACTCCAGCGATGAACGCGCCATTCGGAATGCTGTCAGCAAGACCATCCCCGAGAAATTCACTCGCGTGCAAGCTGGCGCGCGCATTGTTGAGCCCGGCGAGAAGATCACATCGCGCCATTTGACGATGATGCAAGCAATGAAACAAGCAATTTCGGATAGCCGGAAAGTATGGGAGCCGCTTTCCATGGTTTCGAGTTTGCTGCTTTCTTTAATATTTATCGCGATCAGTTCTCTGTTTTTTCAGATGAGCAAACTGACATTTTCCCGTTCGCTTCAGCAGCTTTCTTTGTTTGTTTGCATCGTGCTGCTGACTTTGCTTTTTTCCAAGCTCACTGAATTCGCGCTTGTCAAAAGCTCGAGCATTTTTTTTGAACGGATCCGTTATCCCGTGCTCGTGCCGTTCGCGGCTAGTTTGATTTGCATCTTGCTTTCGCCGAATATTGCGATTTTCGCTTCTACGTTTCTGTCGATCATCTTATCGATCAGTTTAGCGGTTGATTACACTCATTTTATCGTTTTGAACGTGATGACGTCTTTGATTGTCATCATCTGTTCGCGCAATATCCGTAAACGCAAAGATGTTTTTACGACTTTTTTAAAAACCTGGCTGGGGTCGATTCCCATTCTTTATGCCTTTACTCTTAGCGAGGCGCATTATTGGAGTTTTTTATTCGTCAACGATCTCGCAGCTTCATTCTTTTTTTTGATGGTTTCTGCGGTTCTTGTTGTAGGGTTGCTGCCGATATTAGAGACCATCTTCCGCGTTCTGACCGATATGACGCTGATGGAATACATGAATCCCAATAATTTTCTTTTGCAAAAATTGGCAATGGATGTCCCTGGAACATACCAACATTGCTTGGTTTTGGCTAATCTCGCAGAATCTTGCGCTGCAGCAATTGGCGCGAATGGTCTGCTCTGCCGTGTGGCGACTCTCTACCACGATATTGGGAAGAGCGTTAATCCTCAGTTTTATACGGAAAATCAACAGTCATCCTTCAACATCCATCATTTACTGACGCCTCGCGAATCCGCGCAAATTATCATTTCCCATGTCACCGATGGAGTAAATTTAGCGCACAAATATCGCCTTCCTCAGCCGTTTATTGATATCATCCGCCAGCATCATGGAACTACTCTGGCTTATTATTTTTATTGCAAACAGTTGGAGTTAAAGGGCGGACGAAAAGAAGACGTCAATGAATCCCAATTTCGATATCCCGGTCCAAAGCCGCAGACGAAAGAAGCTGCCATTATTATGATTTGCGATTGCATCGAAGCGGCATCACGGTCTTGGCAGGATGTATCGGAACAAACACTTACCGAGAAGATCGGTCGCCTGATTGCAACAAAAGCTGAAGACGGCCAATTTGATGAATGCAATCTCACCTTCGAAGAATTAAGCCGGCTGAAAAGCAGGCTGGTCAAATCCCTTCTTCTGACGCACCATATCCGTATCAAATATCCGCAAAAGGCTTAGGAAACACTGAATAAATCATGTTTGAATCTCGATGCGAATTTTCTGTTCCGATCAAGTTTTCGCACTTCGTTAACTTATAAAAAGTTAGATTCGTGCTCCAAACTCAATCTCACGAAGAAAATCACTATCGATCGTCGATTATAGGGGCTTTGGCGCCGCGTAATGCTTTGATTTATTATTTGACAGCTCCTTAGGAAGCTGTTCTTTAAATGCATCGATGAGAGTGATCAGTTTTTGATCGCACCGGGCAATGCTTTCTTCTATATAGTCTGCCGGTGTTTCGCATGTTTCAGCGTAGATTTTGATTTTCGGCTCAGTACCTGAGGGACGTATGACGATTTTGCTGTCATCGGCTAGCCAATAACACATTACATCTGCAATTGGAAGAGATAGCGGGATTGATCGATGAGTTGCAGTTTCGATCGAGATTTGTTGTAAATAGTCGTCGCAGCGGATGACTTTTTGCCCGGAAATGTCAGTGATCGGGGTTTTGCGCAATTTGTCCATCGCTGATCGAATGTATTGCATTCCTTGCCGACCGTCGGCAAATTTTAAGCTTTTGAGCGATTGCCGATGAACGCCATGGATGCGATAGAGTTTATGCAATCGATCGATCAGTGTGAGATTTTGTTTTTTTGCATTTTCCGCCGCCAGACATACGAGGCATCCGGCGCTGATTGCATCTTTGTCGCGGACGGATGTGTTTGCTAAATAGCCGCATGACTCTTCCGCGCCGAATAAAAATTGCGGGCCGCCTGCTTTTTCCCATTCGCGTATTTTTTCAGCGATATATTTGAATCCTGTTAATACATCATGGCATTGAATGCTGAATTTAAGAGCGATTTTTCGGGTTAGTTCGCTCGTGACGATTGTCTTGACAAATGCCATGTTTGCTGCCGCGCCGTTCGATGCATAGCAAGATGCTAGATATTCCAGGCAAATAGCAGCAGTTTCATGGCCATTGAGTTTGATGGGAGCGCCATTATGGCGTACGACGACGCCAAGCCGATCGGCATCGGGATCGGTAGCAAGCAAGAGATCGGCTTGTTCCTTCATTAATTGTTCGCAGCCGGCTTTCATCGCTAACTCTTCTTCGGGATTAGGCGAGGGCGCATTGGAAAAATGACCATCAAAAGGGAGTTGTTTTTCCACGAAGCTGATTGATGAAAAACCTTGCCGCCGGAGGGCTTTGGGTAGCAATCGAAGGCCGGTTCCATGCAGATTAGTGTAGATCAAACGCAGCTGGCATTGATGGGCGGCTGTGGAGCATGTCTCTTCGAGATATTTTTGATCGATTTCATCACCGATCCATTGAATGAGCGGGCTGTCCAGAGCTTCGATACGGATTTGGCCGGGATTTTGGATGCGCTGCATCTCTAAAAAGATCCCAGCATCATGGGGTGCGACGATTTGCGACCCATCGCTCCAAAAGACTTTATAGCCATTATATTGCGAAGGATTATGCGAAGCGGTAATCATGATAGCGGCCGAGCATTCATAGGCGCGGCATGCGTAGGAGGCAAGAGGAGTGGGGCAGACTTCTTTTGTGATTAATACTTGAATCCCGTTGCCAGCGAACACGCGTGCGCTTTCTTCGGCAAATAATCGAGAATGCAATCGTATATCGTAGCCAATGAAAATGCGATGCGTTCCGATCCTGTGTTCCTGGATATAATTGGCTAATCCCTGAGTGGCTGTCCTCACAGTATAAATATTCATCCGATTCGTCCCGATTCCCATGATTCCGCGCAATCCGCCAGTGCCGAAAGAAAGATCTGTGTAAAAGGCGTCGGCGATTTCGGCTGGGTTTTCTTTCAATAAGAGGCGGATTTCGGCTTTTGTTGATGAATCGTATGGCCCGTCTAGCCATTTCTGAATACGATTTTGAATGTTGGCATCCATAGTTATACTCTGCACCGTCAGAAATTGTGAATTTCGGCCAGCGATGCGTTCAATAGGAGTTCTTCAATCTTGGCTGAATTTTTGTTCTGCCAGGTTGTCGAGATATTTCAGACATTCCTGAGAAATCTTTTCCCCCGAAACGATTTGAGAGTCAGTGTGATCGATGCCCTCGCAGTGAACAGCGGCAGAGTTCCAGTTTTCGGGGCTTTCGATATTATGCAGCCACCATGGGAAGGTGCGGCATTGAACAGGTCTTGCTTGATAGGCCGAACATTTATTGTTCTCGAGAAAAATGCATCGATCTGAACCGGGTGCATCGATCAAGCATATTTGGCCATCTACGATTCGGGTGTATTGTTCGATGAATTCGGTGACCGATAATTTGAACTGATCGGCGAGGATAATTAAATCTTTTGGCGACAAAAATACATATCCATCGGCGCCTGTGCAGCACTTTCCGCATCCGGTGCACTTGAACCGAAGTCCCTCATGGAACCAGGGTTTTTTCATTTTGCGCTCCAATTAAAAGAATGTTCTTTAAATACGGTCCATTCCTGCCCATTCCATTGATAGCCTTTGACAGTGCATCCTTGGTTGGTGCAGTCAATGAGGTTCCATGTGCTATGCGGCTTTTGGATTGGACATCCGGAGTCAAGGATCAAAGGTAAATTATTGGCTCGGAGATCGGCAATTGTATGGCGGTGAGTATGTCCATGTAAATAGAGCCGAACATTGGGAGCTCGCTCCAAAATCGCCCGCAGCGATTCGCCGCGGATGAGCCGATGCAAAGAGAGATCATTTTCGAAAAATGGAAAATGGTTCACAACCATGACATGGTCGTCAATTGGCAATGATTGCAGCACTTCTTCAAGATATTTTTCCAATGCTGATGAAAAAAGGCCGTTTGATGAGGTCAATGATGTGGGAAGGGCTGTATCAAGCGCAACGCACCACCAAGAGGGCATCAATGGATGCACTTCAATCCCATGTTGCGATAAGGAGAAGAATTGCAGGGGGTGTTGGATCGTCGATGGGGTGTTTTGAAAAAAGCGGTAAAAGCGCTTCTCGCGATGCGATCCATGCGTGTATTGATCGTGGTTTCCTGGAATAAATAGCTTGTGTTGAGGGATTTGATTAAAAAAATCTTTGGCTTGTTCGAATTCGCGGGGAAGGCTGGTGCTCGTTAAATCTCCGCATACGAGGATCAGATCAACATCCAAAGATTTAAGTAATGAAGGAAGAGCAAGCAGCGGCTCGTGCGAAAACCATTTTTGGCGGAATAAAAACCAGTTGACTATGCCCGCAAGTCGTTTCGAACAGAACCGCAAGGGATTCCAAGTATTGCGAGTAAAATGAAGATCGGAAATTTGCACGATTCGCATTTCTTCAGTTTAACGCATGAGTACTAAGTGATCAATCCGATATTCAGCAATTTAGGGGAGGATAATGAATCAATAAAGATTTTTTAGCCCGACAGTTACGGCGATGTTGGGACATCGCCGTCAGTCAAGCTTTGGTTCTTAGTATCGCGGAGATTTTTTTTTCGGTTTAGCGCCTACTTTCGCTTTCTGATGCGATAAACGGTCAAAAACAGGTACGCGATGTTTCATCTCGCGATTTTGTTCATCGGTAGTCGAATGGTCAGGGATATGGGCTAGAGTTTCTTTTCTCATCTCAGATTTGATCTGTTTCCGGATTTGTTCTCTAGGGCGTTCAATCTGAAGTGATTGCAGATTAATGTTTTCCTCTTCAAGATTTTCTTGTTCGTTTTCGATCAAACGTTGTTCCGAACGGATTATCCGTCGATTGAGTTTTTTCATATGATGGGGAAGATCTTTCATATATCACCTCTCTACCCGATGTTATAATTTTAAAATTATTATTGCAACTATTTATTTAATTATTAGTTTAAATCTTTTTAAAACTGAACTAGTTGAAATAAAAAAACCCCACTTATTTTTTCTAAGTCGGAGACCTTTGGGGTTGGGTATCCATTCGGGCGGGCAAATGATTTCCCCTTGATGCCAGCCAGGGCGCCAGAGGTGCATGTTCTTGGCATCCGCTCCGATAATTAGATGGGGGATCGATAGGTATGAGGCGATGTGGCCGGGGCCTGAATCATTGCCGATGAAATAGTCTGACTCATAAATTGCCGTGGCGAGTTGTTCCAGGGTGGGGGTTTCGATGGCATCGTTCGCCCATGATTGCCTTTCTGTCGAAGAGAGGATGAAAAGCGGATGAAATTGCATCCTTTCCAATAAGCGCGATAGCTCTAGAAATTTGTGTTTAGGCCAGTTTTTGTGTTCATCGGCGCTCATCGGATGGATGAGAAGCCTCCGCGGGTATTTTCGATGGATGAGTCCTGGCATGGGATATAAGCCATTAAATGCAGTGGCGCAGCCGCCAAACAGAGACTCTGCTCCCAGCCGGCAATTCTCAACCATGGTATGCGCGTGATTGAATGCGTAGTCGAACGAAGACAGCGGACCGTGTTTAGCAGCGCAGTATGTTGGGTAAAAAACAAAAACGGGGTAAGAGGCTTTTCTTAAAGAAACGATCGTTTTTGCCCGGGCGGTATTGTCATGCTGGAGGAGAATCGCATCGAATGAGGCCAAAAAATCAAGATCGTTTTTAGGCCAAGGGCTGCAATGCTCCTTTTCGAGCCAACGGCCAAAAGAAGGTAATTTGTTATGGATCGTTGTTACCAGATGGCCTTGTTTGCGTAAATGATGGGAGGCGATGAGCATAATGAGCGCATCGCCTATCCCTGTGGCGGGTACGACAGCGAATCTCATTCTTCCGGCGCGTTGGCGATCAATGCTTCGGAAAGAAGTACCACTCCCGCCATTGAAACAGCGTGTGCGAGGCTGTTTTTGACCACTTTGGCTGGATCGAGAACACCTGCCTCTAAAAGGTCTTCGACTTTTTCAGTGATGGCATTGAATCCCGCAGTCGGTTTTGCTTTGAGCACCTCTTCGAGAAGCACGCTGCTGTCATATCCCGTATTGGAGACTATTTGCCGAAAAGGCGCGCTGCAGGCTTGGCACAAAATCTGCACGCCGATTTGTTCGTCGCCGTCCAAGCTCATATTTTCTATTGCTTTGCTTGCGCGCAGAAGAGCCATTCCGCCGCCGATGACGATTCCCTCTTCCAGGGCTGCGCGGGTGGCATTTAAACTGTCTTCATAGATTTGTTTTGATTTTTTCATTTCCGATTCGGTGGGGGCTCCGATTTTGATTAGAGCGACTCCTCCCGAGAGTTTGGCTTTTCGGCTTTCCAGATGTTCGCGGTCATGCTTGTTGTCCGATTGTTTAAGTTCCGTATCGATCTGGGCGATGCGTCCTTGAATTTCCCGGACCGATCCCTTTCCTCCAATGATCGTGGTCTTTTCTTTGCCGATAATGATTTGATCTGCGCTGCCGAGGACATCCGGAGTGGCCGTTTTGAGCAAAAGCCCTTTTTCTTCAGCGACAAACGTCGATCCGGTCAAGATTGCGATATCTTCGAGCATCGCCTTTTTACGATCGCCGAAGCTCGGCGCTTTGACTGCCGCGATTTTCAATGTGCCTCTCAGCCGGTTGACAACAAGGGTTGAAAGCGCGTCGCCTTCGATATCGTCTGCGATAATCAGCAGCTCTTGGCCCGTGGCGGCAATCGATTGCAAAATGGGCAAAAGATCCTGGATCGAAGTAATTTTTTTATCGGTGACTAGAATGCGCGGCTGATTCATTTCTACTAACTGGCGTTCCATGTTTGTGCAAAAATAAGCGCTTAGATAGCCGCGGTCGAACTGCATACCCTCAACTGTTTCGATGATGGTATCCGTTCCTCTGCCTTCTTCAATGGCCACAACGCCATCTTTGCCCGCCTTTTCAAAGCAGTCGGCGATCATTTTTCCGATTTCGCGATTTCCGGAAGCCGATACAGCGGCGATATTGCATGTATCTTCTTTGCTTTTTACTGAAATGGCCATGGCATCGAGTGTTTTCAGCATGCGGTCCAGAGCTTTATCCATGCCGCGTTTCACTGATGTCGGGTTAGCTCCCGAGGCGATATTTTTCAGGCCGGCGCGAACCAATGCGCGGAACACAATGATCCCTGTCGTTGTGCCGTCGCCGGAGCGCTCCTTGATTTTAGCTGCCAGTTCCTTCCCCATTGCGGCGCCCATGTTGCTGAAGGTGTCTTTCAGCTCAACGTCTTTAGCGATCGAGTGGCCGTCGCTAGTGATTTGCGGCGATCCCCACGAAGCTTGCAGACCTACATTTCGGCCCCGGGGACCGAGGGTAATAGCGACGACATCGGCCAATTGATCGATGCCTTCGCGCAGTTTGTTTCGAGCATCTTCTTCGAATAAGATTTCTTTTGCTTTTGCACTCATGGCATTCCTCTTTTGATTTAGTTTCCGAAGAATGCAGGATTTTAAAATTTCCTACAACTGATGGATCTGGCGATATACATCGCTTTTGGGCATTTTTTTGAGTTTTGCCGCCATTTTGATGGAATCTTTTAGAGACACGGCGAGCTGTTCTTGCAAAAGTTTTACCAGCTCCTCAACTCCGATCTCTTCTTCGGGAGAAGGCCCTTCTCTGATCAAAAGAATGATTTCGCCGCGCGGTTCATGATTCTGAAAATGGGCGATCAGCTGGGCGGCGGTTCCACGCAGGCATTCTTCGAATGTTTTAGTGAGTTCGCGGGCGATAGCTAGCTCCCTGTCCGGCGCTGTTTCATGCAATGCTGACAAGGTGGCAAGAATTCTTTGCGGGCTTTCGAATGCAATGGTTGTGCCAAGATAAAAAAGTGCGCGGCGAAGGGCTTGTCGAAGCGCATTTGTTTCGCGCGGCAAAAAGCCGATGAATTGAAATTGACCGGCGTCGAATCCTGATAGAACCAGCGCTTGGATGGGACTGCATGGGCCGGGAATAGCCGTAAAGGCAATGCCGTGTTCGATACAGGCGCGCACGAGCGAGTGGCCGGGATCGGAAATAAGAGGAGTTCCTGCATCAGAAATCAATGCAATCGGCCTTCCTTGTTCGAGCTCTTGCAGCAGTTCTTCTTCTTTTTTCTTTTCATTGAATTGATGGAATGACAAGAGTTTTTTTTCGATGCCATAATGGCGCAACAGAATCAGGCTATGACGTGTATCTTCGCACAAAATTAGATCGCATGTCCGGAGGGTTTCCAATGCGCGTTGCGAGATATCCGCCAGATTGCCGATTGGCGTTGAGACGATGTATAAGGGCATCCTTGCTCCGACAAACCGGGAAGATCGAGATGAATTCTAAATAAATACTTATGAATAAAAGGTGGCACTCAGATTTGAACTGAGGATGGGGGCTTTGCAGGCCCCTGCCTTACCGCTTGGCTATGCCACCAATTTCTTGAAATATTATGAGGAAGAAGGAAAGTATTGGTCAATGCCTAAATCTTCTGAGCTATTTCAGAAGATCCATAAAAGAACATTTAGTTGAAGAATCTCCTCCTTTCCAGGAGAAGATTCTTCCGCCGCTCAAGGAATCGAAGCAGCTGTAAGCTGCTTTCGCTGAAATGATGGGATCGGTAAGCGGATTTGTGCTCTAGCCAAAGAGCGCGCTACATTCACGGCCGTTCTGCCGGCTGTTCTCAACCAATGTCCTGGCGGTTTTGGGAGATCTGAGGGGTGGTCTTCTAGTTCTTCTGCACATTCGGTGTAGTCTCCATCAGAATCCCCTTCGGAAATGTCTGGCGATGGTGTTGCAGTTACTGGGGGAGAATCTTCTGGTAGTGCGGCAGCCGCTTCTTCGGTATGGGCTTGCATTAACTGTTGGATTGTTCCAATGAATTCTTCTCGATTATGTTCGCCGGTTCCTGTGGTTGCATGCGATGGTATCAGGAATGCTATGGGACTGAAACAATTTTTGAACTCAGGGGATTGAAGCAGGGTTTGGTAAATTTGGCCGATGTTTTGATTTGCGAGAGCTTTTGCAGGTGCTGATAGAGCTTGCGGAATAGGGTGATCGCCAATTACCAGCATAGTAAAGTTGTTGGTTTTCGCATATGCCAAGATGCTGTGGATTGATCGTGTAAATTGCTCCCTATTAATCATCAAACCATCACTACTGAACTCAGGCGAAGATGCAAATGCAACGGGAAGGTCTTCCGTTTGTGCCATATCTCGATATCCTTTATCGAATGATTCACGGAAAATCGGAGTGCGTTCATAAAAATCACCTGGCGTAGTTAAGTTAGATAACTGCTTGCCTAGGCCGGATCTCATCTGTAAATCGAAAGTCGTTTCACTTTTCAAATCTGCATATGTGATTAGTATTGGTTGGGTTCCCTGTGATCTCAACTCGATCATTGCATCAATTGCATTTTCTTCAGCAGTTATCAGTTCGAATGGAGTACCTATTTGAGAAGGTTCTGTTATTTGATCAACTATTTTTGCTGGTGTAGCTATTTGCGTTAGTTTTGGTTTTAATGTTGGGTCGCTTTTCAAATCCGCTGTTTGCAGCCTGTTTCTGAAGGATGTAGCTGAATACTGAATGAATTGGCGAAGTTCTTCGGCCAAGTTCTTGCGGAATTGAATGATTTGATCGCGTTTTGGACGTTCCTGGGCTTGATTTGCTAATTGATGGGCATAGGCCAGCACGGCTCCGCATGAAACCCCGTCAGTTTGTTCTGGTGCTGGGCATATTGGAGTAATGCCGATCGTACCGTCTAAATGATTGTGACTTTTGAAGGCTTCGATAGCTTCTTGCAGCTCTGGTCTATCGGTAAGAGGTTTGCCCAGTGAATCGTAATAGGATAGCGTTGCGGTTTGAGCTCCATTTGCAGGAGTATAGTAAAGCGCAACGTAATGGCCATTTAGATAAATTGGAATAAACCATTTTGCATTTGGATCGATGGTGCATGTGCCTAATATGGGTTGATTGTCACGTGTGGCGGCAATTGCTAATGCGCATGAATGATCGTCGCAGGCTACTCGGTATCCATTCGGCGAGCTGCCAATACAAGTGAGGGCGCGTACTAAATTGTGAGATTCCAGCTCAGATGAAGTGTTATCGAGGTTTTGAGCTGTTTCTTCGCAAAGCGCTTCGGCGATATGGTCAAACTGACGTTGAACGCGAGATGGGGAAGCTTGGCTTGAGGGTTCTTCTACTCGAAATCGTACGAAATCTTGCATGAACTGAGTTGCAATCGGTATAAAATCATCGCGTAATTGATACGAATCTGTTACCGGTGTCGGATTGCCGGCAACCTTGTGTTCAGTATTTACAGAAAATCCTTGGTCGCTGCTGTCAATTGAAAATCGTTCAACCACGCCGTAATGTCTTTGTTGATCTGCTTCGCTAAGAGTTTGAAGCGCTATATCACCAATTGTTTTCCATTGATTTCGAGTGAATGCGTAAACTTTATCATCGGTTGCGCTTTGCGGCTTGATTGAAATTTTATATATCGAGCCTTTCCAAAAAATTAGATGATCTTTAAAGGTTGGCGCTCCGGGATCGTCAGAGAGCGGAAGCGGTGCTGCTGGGTTTGCAGATGGTGTAATCCCAACTCCGATTTGTGCTTGGCTTGCCATTTTATTTCAATTGGTTGCTTGTTTGTTGCATTAATTGTATCATTTTTTAATTTATTAAACAATTGTTTGTTATAATCGGTAACTAACTTTGACGGTTTTTATGTAATTGGAGTTTAAAGGCCTGCGTTCTTTGTCTGGATAGAATTTCCAAAAAGAGTTATATAGCTTGGTTTAATCTTGTACAGGAGGAGATATGAGGGGCGTTTTATTGCGCGATATCGCCCGCCATCTTGGAGTTTTTTGTGAAAGTGAGCTGCAAATATCTGGTTATCAGGCTGATAGTCGGATGATTCAGCCTGGCGAGCTGTTCTTTGCCTTGAAAGGGGAAAAGAATGACGGTCATTTGTTTTTGGCCGAAGCTGCCCAAAGGGGCGCCGTCGGCGCGGTCGTTTCAAAGGGATTTCTCGGATCCGTTGGCGGATTGATCTTGCTAGGCGTAGAAGATGTCCAAGGGGCGCTGCAGGAACTCGCTCGTAATAGCATGGCCGAGCATTCGGTTCCAATGATCGGCATTACCGGTTCTGTTGGAAAAACGACGACGAAAGAATTTTTGGCAACGCTACTAGAAGGCAAATTCCGAACCGGCAAGAGCCCGTCGAGTTTTAACTCCAAAGTGACCTATCCATTGAATCTCCTCAACCGAACTGGCGACGAGCAGGTTGTTGTGCTGGAATTGGGGATGAGCGCTCCCAGGGAAATATTGAATTTGGTGCAGATCGCTGCTCCGGATATCGCGATTTTGACGAAAGTCGCTCTTGCTCATGCTTTGCAGTTTCCTGATGGCCTTTCGGGGATCGCGCGAGCAAAGGGTGAAATTTTTTCGCAGGATAAGACCAAGACCGCCATATTCGATATGGAATTTATGGAATATCCGGAAATCGTCAGTTCGATTCGCGCTGAGAAAGTCACTTTTTCGACGCAAAATGCTTCGGCTGATTACTTTTTGTCTATGGCGGAAGGCCGCTATCGATTGGATGAGCGCGGAGTGCGCGCATTTGAATTCGATCTTCCTTTTAAAGAAGGTCATCTGCTGCAAAATTTTGCGGCTGCGATTGCCGGAGCGCGCCAGATGGGTATGCAATGGGAAGAGATTGAACGGCAGATCCCTCGTCTTCATTTGCCAAAAATGCGATTCGAACAATTCGAAAAAGCAGGAGTCTGGTTTATCAATGATGCATATAATGCCAATCCCGCTTCGATGCGGGCTGCGCTGGAAAATTTACCTGAACCGAAGGAAGGATGCAAACGCATTGCGGTTCTGGCAACGATGAAAGAGCTTGGAGCGTTTTCTGTCGAAGCTCACCAGGAAATTGGCCGGCTGGCGCAAAAACGAATCGACGTTCTTCTTTGCCTGGGCGAAGAAACGGCTCCGCTTTGCGAAGCATATCGCGAATCCATGAAACCTGCAGAACTGTTTTACGACCATTTAATGCTCGCAGAAAAATTGAATGAAATCATGCGTCCGGGCGATGTAGTTCTTTTGAAGGGATCGCGAAGCATGCAATTGGAAAAACTGCTGGAGATGATTCATGTTGCTCCTCTTTGTTGATTTTCTTCGCTCTGCATTCTCTATTCAGCTGCCGGCGGCATTTTCCTATTTTTCCACGAGGATGATTCTTGCCGCTGCGACTGCTTTGGTTTTGTGCATCTTTTTGGGGCCTCGATTCATCAAGAAGCTCTACGAATGGAAGATTGGACAATCGATCCGCAGCGTTGAAGAATGTCCGCTGCTCGCGGAGCTTCATGGAAAAAAGAAAGATACGCCCACGATGGGAGGCCTATTGATCTTGTTTTCGATGACAGTTGCGCTGTTTCTTTGGATGGATCTGACGAATGTTTTTACATGGATTTTACTTCTGACCAGCCTGGTTTTAGGATTGTTGGGAGCAACAGATGACTATTTAAAACTGCGCTATAAAAACAGCAAGGGATTGACAGCGCGCCGCAAAATGATTTTTCAGATTTTATTTTCTTCCCTGGTAGCTTTTTATCTCTTGTGTCCTCCCGTCACTGATTTTTTTTCTGGTAAAAAGATTTTTAAAGCTCCCACTGCAAAAGAACAAGTGCAAAAGATTGGCGATCGCGTCCGCACAGCGACTCTTTCCACAGAAGAATATATGGCTCGCTTTTATCTGCCGTTTTTCAAGGATCCCACTGCGCATCTCGACGGTTGGCTCAAAGTGATATCGTTTTGTCTGATTGTTCTCGTCATAACCGGATCTTCCAATGCAGTGAATCTCACCGATGGACTGGATGGCCTTGCGGCGGGGTGTTTATTGATGGCATCGCTCGTTTTCGGGGTATTTGCATTTCTTTCCAATCACATTGCTCTCGCCCGCTATTTGAATATTCTTTATATCGAGGGGAGCGGCGAGATTGCTGTTTATATGTTTGCTCTAGCCGGCGCATGTCTTGGGTTTTTATGGTTCAACGGTTATCCGGCCCAGGTATTTATGGGGGATACCGGATCTCTGGCCCTTGGAGGCGTAGTTGGAGTGTCGGCGGTTTTGTTGCGGCGCGAAGTGCTTCTCGCATTAGCGGGAGGGATTTTCGTTATCGAGGCTTTTTCGGTTATTTTGCAAGTGCTCAGCTATCGCTACCGCAATAAAAAACGGATTTTTTTATGCGCGCCGCTCCATCATCATTATGAATATAAAGGATGGCCTGAAACGAAAGTCGTCGCGCGGTTCTGGATCATTAGCCTGCTTTTCGCTATCATGAGCGTCGCATCCTTGAAATTTCAGTGAAAATGACAAAAAAAAGCATCGTATTAGGTTTTGGCGTCAGCGGCCGGTCCTGTGCAGAGCTTCTCCTCAAGCAAGGTCGCCGGGTAATCGTACTCGATTCGAAAGCAAATGAATTAAAAAATGAGCCCGCCGTTTCTCAATTTATCGCGCGTGGCGTTGATTTTATCTCAGATAATGCGGTTATGGATTGGACGGCGATTGATCAGGTTGTCATCTCGCCGGGAATTGCTTTATCTCATCCCCTTGTAGTCCAGGCAATTCATCGCAATGTGGAAGTGATTGGAGAGATTGAACTTGCTTTTCGCAACCTTTCGAATCGCTGCATTGGGGTAACCGGCACCAATGGAAAAACCACTGTCGTGATGCTGATAGGGCACGTTTTGAAAGCGGCGGGCATTGCAGCGCAAACCTTAGGTAATATTGGTACAAGTCTCAGCTCTTACGCTCTTTCGCCCAACCCGAATGACCTTCTTGTCGTCGAATTGAGCTCTTTCCAATTGGAGACGCTTCATCACAACTGTCTCGACGCGGCTTTGATTTTGAATATTACACCGAATCACCTTGACCGCCATGCTTCGATGGAGGATTACGCCAAAGCAAAATGCCGGATTGGCCAATGTTTGAAAAAAGATGGAGTTCTTTGGATTACGCGATCGATCGCTGCTGAATACAGTCATTTGCTGGGTCCGGCAAAATTTCTGGAAGATATTCAATTCGAAGATATACCCAAACAACTTGAAAAATTGATTTTTGAGCATGGGCCTGTTGCGACGATTTCGCCGATGCGCTATATCCAATTGGGTGTGCCCGAACGGCAAAATATCCGGGCTGCATATGTGTTGTGCCGTCAATTCGGCGTAACCGATGTGCAATTCTGGAGAGGATTGGAAACGTTCCGTAAGCCTAAGCATCGCATTGAATTTGTCGGAGAGTGGATGGATATTTCATTTTACGACGATAGTAAAGCGACAAATATTGACTCTGTTATGCATGCAGTGGGGCTTTTTGAGGGACCGATCATTTTGTTGGCTGGCGGCGTTCATAAAGGTTGGTCTTATCAGCCATGGATTGCGGCTTTTCGGGGAAAAGTTGCGCGGGTTGTAGCTTTTGGCCAGGCGTCATCGATGATCGAAAAAGATTTGTCTGGCAAAATTGCTGTCGAACGCGTTGAAACATTAGAACAAGCAGTTTGTTCGGCAGTGAAATGTGCTGCCCCGCAAACAACTATTTTACTTTCGCCCGGATGTTCGAGTTTTGATCAGTTTCGCAACTACGAACACCGAGGCAATGAATTTAAGCGCATCTTCGAGGAAAAAGTATGGATCGAAAGAAAACGATCTTGATCGCGGTCTTGATCAATGCGGGGCTTTTGGTCCTGCTGTTTGTTGTAGCCCTTCATCACGATGAAGGATCTTCTAAAAGCGTTGAATTGGCGCAGGCATCTGCACCTGAAACGCAGCCTTTGTTCAATGATATGCCGTTGCTTGCTGAGGCACCTCTCGCTCAATCGGTCAATGAATCGGCGCAGCCCGATGCTATCGCACCAATAGCTGCCCAACCGTTAGCAATAGCGCCTGCAGCCGGATCAATGCCGGCTAGTGAAACTCCAGCAGAAATTGTACATCAGCTGCCCCCTCTTCTGTCGCAAGAAGCTGATTCTACGCCAGTTGCGGTAATTGCTCCGCCTGCAGCTCCTTCATCATTGGAAGTTAAAGTCAAAAAAGGCGATTCTCTGGAAAAAATTGCAAAAGCGCATCATACGACAGTGGATGAAATCATCCGGCTCAATCATTTGCCCAGCAGTTTTTTGCGAATCGGCCAAGCCTTAAAACTTCCTTCCGAGCATGTGGTGCATAATTCCGTCAAACCAAAATCGATGGTTGCGGACCGTTCGGTCAACGAGGTTCATCCTGAATATTACACCGTCCGTGTAGGCGACAATCCATGGACTATTGCGATGAAGCATCATATGAAAGTCGATGAGCTTCTGAAGGTCAATAATCTCAATGAAGAGAAAGCTCGCCGCTTGAAGCCCGGCGATCGTCTTCGCATTCGATAATTTAGCGATTCCATCCCGCCTTTCAAAGGCGGGATGGGTGCTTTAGGCATAATCTTCATGAATCGTACGGCTCTTTGGCTCATTGTTTCTGTATCATTGTTATTTTCGATCGGCCTATTGATGGTATTCAACACTACATCGGCTGAGATTATTGATCGTTCGCTGGACTCAGGTACGCATACAGCTTTAATCAAACAAATTTCTTATGGTCTTGTCGGCCTGATGGTCGGCATGTGGCTCTATTCGCAAGGCTATCATGCATTACTGCGATGGAGCGCTCCTTTATTGATCGGAACGGTTGTTTTACTTGTTTTGGTCTTTATTCCATCCATTGGCCAGACAATCAACGGTGCGCGCCGCTGGATTGGTATCGGCGGTTTTACTTTTCAGCCATCCGAATGCGCAAAGATGCTGATACCAATTTGCTTTATACAGTGGGTGCTCAATCAAAACGAACCGATTGAGCTGAAACCTTTTTTGAAAATGCTCGGATTGATTTCCATTCCTATGGGACTTATTTTGTTAGAGCCTGATAATGGAACGACGGCGATCGTGTTCGCTTGTCTCATCATTTTGTTTTTGCTGACACGCATCCGTTGGGTCTATTGGGCGCTCCCGTTGATGATCCTGATGGGGGCTGGGATGATCGCCGCATCGCGGATGCCCCATGTTCATGACCGGCTCCGCGTCTATATGCATCCGGAGCTGGACATTCAGGGCAAAGGACATCAACCCTATCAGGCAAAAATTGCTGCGGGTTCCGGACAGTTTTGGGGGTTGGGGTTGGGAGAGAGTCTGCAGAAACTCAATTATCTTCCCGAAGCTCGGAGCGACTATATTGCCGCGATTTATGCCGAAGAATGCGGACTAGTGGGAGTTGTTGCACTGATTGCGCTTTATTTGATGTTTGCTTATTCGGGATTTATCATCGCCATGCGGGCTCCGGATCGAGGCGGGTTTCTTTTGGCATCAATTTTAACTTTCTTAATTGCTATTCAGGCCTTTTTAAATTTGGGAATTGTTTCGGGACTATTGCCAAGCAAAGGAATGACACTGCCCTTTTTTTCACAAGGCGGCAGCTCTCTGATTATGAATCTCTCGGCTCTTTTCATTCTCCTTGATATTTCGATCCATTCGAAAAAGACCTGGGACTGTAGGCGAGATTGAACCAGAAGGTGTAAAAATGAAAATAGTCATTGCCGCAGGAGGCACTGGCGGGCATTTGCTGCCGGCGCAGCAACTGGCTGAAGATCTACAAAAAGAAGCCGAGATTTTATTTGCGGGTCATCGCCTCGACGTTTCTCCTTTTTTTCGGCGCAATCAATTTTCATTTCGGTCGATCCCTGCAGCGCCTTTGAAACTGTCTCCAAAAGGCTTTTTCAAATTTGCTCAAACTATGATTCGCGGTCTTTTCGAAAGTTTTCGTATGATCCGATCCTTTCACCCCGATTGCATAGTGGGTTTTGGCAGTTTTCATTCTTTTCCGATTCTCATGGCGGCTTTTCTGATGCGGCGCAAGATCGTATTGTTTGAGGCGAATTGTCTTCTTGGCAAAGTGAATCGGCTCTTTGCGTTCGATGCTAAAATCATTGCTGCGCAATTTTTCTTGAAAAGTCATTCTCGTCGATTGCGATATGTGCCTTTGCTTCCATGGAAAAAACAACCGGATTTGATGCCAAAGAGCGAGGCTAAAAAAGCTCTGGGATTGGATCCTTTGCGTCCCGTATTTTTGGTGTTTGGAGGATCGCAAGGCGCAGCTTTTCTAAATGAGACGATTCCCGTTTCTTTGCCCGTCGATGCTCAAGTTGTGCATCTGGCGGGTAATGAAAGTGCTGCATTTGAGACAGCCGAGCGTTATCGCTGTGCGAAAATTGCAGCTGTTGTAAAAAGCTTCGAATCGAATATGCCGCTGCTTTATGCCGCGGCCGATTTCGCTGTCTGCCGCAGTGGAGCGGGAACAGTAGCTGAGCTGATCCGCTACGCTCTTCCGGCATTGCTGATCCCATTTCCTTTTGCTACCGAGGATCATCAGACGGTCAATGCTGAATTTTTAGTTAAAACGATTTGCGGCGCTTCGATGCTTTGCGAGTGTGCGGCACAGCCAAATTTAATTAAGCGATCAATCGAAGAATTGATTCGCGAATCGATCAATTATCGCGCTGCGCTCATTCATTTTCGCAATGAATGCGAAGGAAGGATTAGTTTGAGCCAGCAAATATTACGAATGGATAAAACTTTATGACATATCATTTTATTGGAATGGGCGGCATCGGAATGAGCGCTTTGGCCCGTATTCTTTTGCAGCGCGGCCAAAAAGTTCGGGGCAGCGATATTAAAAAAAGCTCTTTGCTCGATCAGCTCCGCGATGAAGGCGCTCAAATCCAGGTCGGACATGCTGAAACAGCCATCCATCCCGGCGATACCGTAATATTTAACACGGACATCGATCAGGACAATGTCGAATTAAAAAAAGCTAGGGAATTGAACCTCACCATTTTGCACCGCTCCGATCTGTTAAATCGAATGATGGAGAATAAAAAGCCTATTCTCGTGACGGGCACGCATGGCAAGACGACTACAACGGCATTATTAACTGCAACCCTATTGGAGGCGAAGCTTGATCCGACATTTGTGATCGGCGGCATTTTGCGCTCTTTGAATACAAATGGCAGGGCTGGCACAGGACTTTATTTTGTCGCAGAAGCTGATGAGAGCGATGGATCGTTTTTGAAGACCCCTTCTTTTGGAGCGATCGTCACGAACCTCGATAAAGAGCATTTGAGTTATTGGCAAACAGCAGAAAATTTGAAGGAAGGTTTTCGGAAGTTTTTTGAACAGTCGCAAAATCCGGAACATCTATTCTGGTGTAAAGACGATCCGGCTCTTCGATCATTGAATCCCAAGGGCGTTTCTTACGGCTTTTCTGCAGATGCCGATTGCTGCATCCACTCGTTTATGCAAACGGATCAGGGCATCCAATTCGATTTGGAAATCAATCAAAAGCATTATCGCAACATTGAGTTGTCGCTTTACGGCCGCCATAATGCATTGAACGGTGCGGCTGTATTTGCACTCGCGATTTCATTGAAGATTAACGAGGAAGCTATTCGCAGGGCGTTTATTGCTTTTGCTGGAACAGCACGGCGTCTGGAGTATGTAGGATCAATGCAGAAAATCGATGTTTACGATGACTATGGCCACCATCCAACAGAAATTATCAATACACTAAAAGCGCTGCGCGGGCGCATCCGCGAAAGACGCATGGTTGTCCTATTTCAGCCTCATCGTTATACGCGCGTGCGGGATCTGTTCGATGAATTTTTGGGGTGTTTTCACGAGGCTGATGAAATCGTGATGACGGATATCTATTCAGCGGGAGAACCTCCCATTGAAGGTATTTCGGCAGCGGCGCTGTATACCAAACTGCGGGAAAAACTGGGCGCTAAAGTGCGTTTTTTCCCTCGAGCGCATCTGGAGACAGGCATGGCTCCAATCATACGGCCTGGCGATGTCGTTTTAACGATCGGCGCTGGAGATATTAATGCCGTCGGAAAAGTCTTGCTGGAAAAAATTGCCCAATGTCCGCCCAAGCTCACCGTAGGTGTTTTATTTGGAGGAACATCTCCCGAGCACGATGTTTCCCTTTTGTCGGCACGCAATATTATTCGGGCACTCGATCCCGATCTATATCATTTCAAGATATTTGGAATTACAAAAGACGGCACATGGATCTATGGGGAAGATGCATTCAAACTCCTTGAGCAGAAGACGCGCGCCGGAGGCGGAGCGCCCAAGATCTCTGCGGTGATTCTGGAGGAACTCAACCGATGCGATGTCTGCGTTCCGGTTTTCCATGGTCCACAAGGCGAAGATGGAATGATACAAGGAATGCTCGATGCCCTCGATTTGCCTTACGTCGGCTGCGATTATCGGGCAGGTGCTGTATGCATGCATAAAGCTTGGACAAAACATGTTGCAATGATTAATGGGGTTCCGACCGCACCCTATGTGGAGGGGGATCTCGCATCGTGGCATCGCGATCCGGCGCAATTATTGGATACCGTTGAGCGCAACCTCAGCTATCCTCTTTGGGTAAAGCCTGTGCATCTGGGATCAAGCATTGGCGTAAGCCGGGTGACGAACCGGCAAGAACTTCGCATTGCTATAGAACTTGCCTTTTCATACGATGATTATTTGATTGTCGAACAGGAAATCAAAGGCCGCCAGATCGAATTCGCCGTTATCGGTAATGAATATACCCGCATTGGTGCACCTGGAGAAATTCTCAATCATGGAATGTTCTATGATTATGAAAAAAAATATGGACCGCAGGCGATGGAAACGCAAACGCCGGCCGATATCAGCCCAATGCAAGAGGCGATTGGCAAAGAGCTGGCCCAGAGGATGTACGAGGCGTGCAGCTGCCGGGGTTTGGCGCGCGTTGACTTCTTTTTGGATGACATGGGGCATTATTGGCTCAACGAGATAAATCCTTTCCCTGGATTTACGGCAACCAGCCTTTTTCCCAAGATGTGGGAAATTTCCGGACTTACACAACGCGAATTGTGCAATGAACTGATCTTTTTGGCATTGCAGCGGCATCGCCGGATTGCAGAAATGCGGGGAAAATAATGAGGAAATGGACTTATCGGCAAGCATGGGCCTGTCTGATTGGATCGACAGTGGCTACGCTTGCGTTGAGTCTTGCCGGATATTCGCTTTGGCAGCGATGGCAGCTGCATCGCCTCGCAGATCCGCAATATCGGATAACTTCTATTGTTCAAACCGGACCGGAGCGCGAAGCGCTTCGAACTGCTGTTCTGGCTGAGTTATTGCACTTATCCGCAGATGAACCGGTTTCACTCTATCGTTTTAATGCGGATTTGGCTGCAAAGACGCTGATGGCCTGCCCCTTGATTTCGCATGCATTGGTCAAAAAAGTGTTTCCCGGCACGCTTTATATTGATTACTCACTTCGAAAACCCGTTGCCTGGCTCGCCGATTATCAAAATTGCGGGCTGGATAAAGATGGGTATTTTTTTCCGGTTGCGCCATTTTATTCGCCCAAAAATCTGCCGGAAATTTATCTCGGCCTTTCGCCATTCGATCTGAGCGATCCGCAGCATGGAAGGGGAGGGGGCGTTTGGAAAATTGACTCCCACGATAAATATCTAACCATTGCCTTGGATATTTTGCAGATGCTGCACGAAGCTCCATGGCGTGAAGGAATGCGGCTGAAGCGTATCGATGTTTCCAATGCATTTGCTTCCAGCGCAGGCCAGCGCGAAATCGTTCTTTTAACAGAAGATGAATTCGTTTTTCGGGAAAATGATTTCATGGCTGTCTGCATTTTTCCAAAGATCCTCCGGCTGCCTTCCAAAGATTACGCCCAGCAGCTGAGCAATTTTCTCACCCTGCGCCGTACGATGCTCGATGATTACCGGCGCCAGATTCAAAAAAAACATTGCACCTCTTCTCCTACGCGGTTTGCTCCGCGGATCGTTGATTTGAGAATCCCTCAAATGGCATTCGTTCAAAATAATTAATTAAATTATGTTTGTTACTGGATTTAATTATTATATTACATTAGAATTGTTATTCTGATGTAATGATGCTGTGTGGTTGGTATGAGTTCAGCGTTAGTTAATTATTTGCAGCCATTTGTTTCATCTGCTGCATTTAGCTCTTCAGATAGTGTGTTTTTTTCTGTCGACGCTCGGCCGGAAGCGGGTATTCCTGCCTTTAGCGATCAAAGGCCCAGTGGATTATTATACAATAATTTTGCACGATGCTTTTTTAAAAAAAGTTGTCAAATTACTGCGATAGCTTTCTTGAGTGCAAGTGCTTATTTTCAATATCATTTCATTCATAAGAATTTCCCTGACGCTTTATCAGAACTTATAGCTTTGGTCGGTACTGCAGTAAGCTCTACAGTTTTATTTTCGTTAGCGTTGAAGTCGTATTTAGTTGGAAAAAAGATTGTACCGATATTTAATTGGTCTTCCAAGATTATTCATGTGGTTCAGGAATCTAATCAACATAAAACATGCGAAGCGCCGATCGCACTTATTTTACACACTGTTTCAGATTATAACGGCGCATTTAGTAGTAAGTGGACTGAATGTGATTTTTTTCCCGCACTAAAAAATCACTTAATTGTTTTAAAGCGAACTTTTTCAGGAAATATCCAATGCGAAATTGAGAAAATAGCGAATTTATTTCAAAAAAAAATCTCAATCTTGTTGTTGTACGGTCATGGTTCTTCTGATTCAATTATAATGAGTTCTTTTCCTGACTATCGTTTGCGAAGTTCTGATGTTAATGAATCTATGTTTAGAGAAATGACAACAGATGGAAAAATAATTGTGATTTCTTGTTTGACTGGTCAACGGCTTTGCCCGGTAATTGCTCAGACTTCCCAAAGACATACTTATGGGCCTATAAATGAGTCCAATTCGCTGCAAGAAATTGTTGTTGATTGCCCCTTGCATAGTGTGGAAATGGTTTCTAGCCGCGAGATCTTCAATAGTGGAGCGTCTTGCCCGATTAAAAACGATTTGTATCGCAAAGAAATGATACGCAGGTTAGGAATCCAAGAAAACGATTCCGAAATTTTTAGAGTGTTTGTTTCATTACCTGTTCAGATGCAGGATTATCTATTGTCTTTTGATGGGGATTGGTTTTATGAATCATTTAAAGATAGATTCGAAAAAGTTAAGGACTATTCGGTGGAGCAATTCATTGTGATGAACCAGCATAGTGATTTTGCCCGACAATTAATAAAACGAGGTATCGATTTAAGTAAATATCAGCCTGCAACGCTTTCCTTGATTTTACAAAATTCTCGATATGTTCTTTCGTACTTAAATTGCGGCTATACTTTGGATCAGAGCATTGGATGGCTTTGTCGTCCTTCTCCTCCTGCCAATACAGCAAAATATTCGTATTTATCGATTCTATTCAACCCTGTACTCAGCCTTTTGAAAAGGATCAATGCGTAACAATTTTTAGGATCCGATGGTCGCATTCAGGGATTTGGTGTGTTTTTTGCGTTATTAACAGGTGTGGTAAACAGGTGACAATCTGCTCGATTCTCGATAGGAATCCTTCAAAATCTTCTTGCGATTTCCCTGTCATTTTCAGAGGAAACTCCAGTGATTGAAGAAAGTTTTTTTGTTAATTAATAAATTTTTTAGTATTAATTAAACAGCGCTTTTATAAAAACTGGCACATTATAAAGCTTTCTGTGCAATTTAATTGCTTATTAGTTTATAATAATATAATTACTTAGCAAATTATATGGATAATTATGGGCGTAAGAGTTGAATGTCCAGATGTATTTTCTACGGCTTTTCGTTTTCTGAATCCAATAGAAACGCCGGATCCGCGCATCATCGAAGAACCGGCGCAGAATCCTAAAGATCAAATTAATCAATTGTTCCGATCGCTTTATTTCAAAATCAATGAAACCAAATCTCCGGAATCGAATGATTTTGAGTTGTTAAGTGAAATCGAAAAACGATGCCTTGAATTTCGAGGCGACTGCCTTTTTCCAGCTGTCCAAAAAAAACTGATCTCAATGAAACAGTGGATGTTGTTTTGGCGTGATTATCAGGAATTTTCTGCCGGGCACGAGGAACTGGTTTGTGATCTGAATGATGCTTGCGAACGATTGGAGGTCGAAAGAGAGCCGCCATCGCTGGAGTTATTCAAAAAAGTCTACGAGCGCGCGCAAAGAGGAATTTCATTATTTGAAAATTACCAGCAAATTGACGAGACGCTCCGAAAAGACATGGTAAAGGCCCTGGAATGCGATCTAAAAATCGCAGGGGAGGCCTGCGAGCGTTTTTGGACGGAATATAATGAAGCATATCAGGCAGAGATGGCTGAAGCGCTGCAATATCTCAATAAACCCGATCAACTGGATGTCCTGAAAAGCCATTACATTCTGAACTTTTTGAAAAAAAAGGGACCTGGCCTGCTTTCATCCATTCCACGTTTAACGACATCGGATGCGGGATTGAATGCACAGGTTCAAACGTTGAACCAGGCTTTGCATACTGCCCATTTGGAAGACATTTCTTCTCCGGTTGATTTCGAGACGGCTAAAGAACATTTGAAACAGGAACCGGCGGCATCCGATGGTGAATTATTCCAATGGGCAGCAAAACGAACGACAATTAGCGAAAAAATGTGCGATCGCGAAGTGCTGCAAGTCGAACGCCGTCTTGAAGACGAAACCATGCAAGAAGAAATGCCTGTGTGGAAAAAGAGGCTGTGGTCGCTATTTTTCGGCTTTATCCAAAGCGGTGTTTTGACGCGCGATTTAGATCGGGAAGCGGCCCAGATAAAACAACTGGCGGATCAATTACGAACGGATTTTCGCGAGATTCCCAAAGAGATCAAAAGCGAAGCCGGGTTTATTGGGTCAGCTTTGGGCAATCGGTTTGATCGCCTTCGAACAATGACGGAAGATGAATTTCTCCGGTTCACTGAGAAATATCCCGATACGCGGCAAGCCCTTCATTGTGCGCGGCAGCGAACTTCTTTATCCAATTCCGAGATCTTGCAAATCAAGGATGCATATATCCTCTCCAAACTTGCAAAAAATCCTTTTGTCCATCTCTCTATCGAGGAGTGGTGGCAGCGATTTACCGAACCGGAAAAGATCCCGCCGGAAGCCTCCCGTCCTGACGATCCTTCTTCTGCTCGAACAGAAATTTTTCCTACACCGTTGTTAGGCACCGGCAGTGAAGAATCGCCCCTTGCCCCTGCGCATTCGGCCTGCTCGCAGCTGCAGCACTTGATTGAAACGCCGCTCAACTATCCGATTGATGACAAGGGATTCCAGCACATCATGGGAGATTATTTTGGGCAGGGTACGGGACTGGAAGGCGCGAATCCTTTAGCAATGACCCGATCGGTAGTCGCTTTGATGGCGCATAAAACGGCAGTGGCAGAAGACCCTCTTCTGCTTCATATGACTGAACGGATGAATACGGCGATTGCTTTACAGCAAGCTTTAGAAGAAAGTTCCTTTGAAGATTTTTATTTCGTCTATCGTCAGGAGCTTGAAAAACTCGATGCCGGCGATACGCTGTTTTTCCAGGGCGGTTGGACGGATCGAAAAGCTATCGGCGGTGGCCATGAGATTGTTTACGAAGTCATCAAACAAGACGATGAAATGTATACACTCCGAATTTACAACCGCGGAGATGGCATTCAATACCATTCTGGGCAGCTCGTTGATGGCAAACAACGAAGTCTTCCATTTACGGAAATCGTCGATATCAGCCATGACAAGATTCGCAGCCTGATATTTTGGCAGGCAATTCATAAGATTTCCCACGCCCCTGCTCAAGGCGAGGGGTGGGGGGCAGATGACCTCTATGCAAAAATTCTTTGGACGCTGCGTGGCAAGATCAGTCATCGGACATATAGCCTGGATCAAATGCAGGAAGTGTTGGATGTGGGCCATTGTACCTATTTGTCCTGGACAGCGCTGCTTTCCCAATATTTTGGAAAAGAAGGGCGATACGAGCGGCTTGAATATGAGCTGCAATTCAAAGTCTTGCATGATTATTTCGAAAGCGCCCGCCGCCGATTTCAGGAAGAAGAAGTGAGAAAGCTGCTGCAAAAAGCAGTGTCTCATTTTGCCAGAAAAGTCGAGCGCCTCTCCCAATCCGGCGTCATTTCGCCAGAAGAGCTTCGCTATACTTCGCAAATGATCGCACAAATACAAACGGCTCTTTCGCAAGCGGAAGAAACACATCTCGAAATGGTGAGAAACTCTGTGCCCCAACTGGATTATCGCCCGTATTCAGAACACTTTTCACTCACGCTGCCGCACATCTCCGTTGGCCGGGCTTCGGCTCCCGCTTTAACTCCAGCGCCTGTCATTTTAACCCCTCCCTTTCGCGCCGAGACATTTTATTCAGATCTCATCGAGTTCCAACGGCACCTTCACATGGCGCGGGAAGGAAAACATTTTGATCTTGTTGCCCAGAGCATCTTGCGCTTTATCCAGCAAATCCCCGTTCAATGGATGGAAAAACCTCCGGCTGAATGGACGGTTTGGCAAAAAATGCCTCCGGATGAAGCGCAAAAAACCGTCGATGCATTGACAGAGCTGAGCAATCTTTTTATTTTCAGTTTATGGACGGGTGAACATCCAAAACCGCTTCACATCGATGAATATCTCTGCCAGATCGAACTTCTTACACTAGCTGACGCCATCGCAAGAACGGCTTTAGACTTCAAATTGCCATCGCTTTACCAACAGCATTTTGATTTAGCTTTAGAGGGAATTTCGAGTCACGCACAGATATTGGACCCAGTGCTGGCGCGACGGATTCAGGCATTGAAAGCCTATTGGGAAACCGTTGATCCCAAAGAAAAACGGGCAGAAAGAAGTCACCTTTCTTTTTTTGGGGTGGAAAATCACCCGGGATCGAATCAGCGCTGGGAGGGAGATTATTTTCCATTATTCGGTGGTCACGGTTGTACAGGAGTCCCTGATCGAGTGTTTATGCCAAACGATGAGGCTAAACAATGTCCGGTATTTCAAGACATTCAATGGGTCGTGCAGTATCTGCAGCAGCCTCATATAAAAGATGTGATCCGTGATCGTTTTCCTCGAGCCAGTGCGTTTGCTGCTATCGATCAGGCGATCTATTTTGCATATCCTCACAGAATTAAGCTTCCTCAACACCTGATACGCTTTCATCCAGAAGCAGCCGAAATGAAAGAAGCTGTCAGCGAATCAAGAAAAACAGAAATCATTCCTTCTCCTTTTTTTGCTTTGCGCGATCTATCCATGTTGTCCGATATACTGCTGCGGTATTGGGCTGTCTCAAATGAGCGCGACTGTTTTAAAATAAGTCTTCCCGATTGGAAACCATTTGAAGTTGCTGTTCAATATAATCCCAAAACGCCTCTTCACTCTCCATTCTGGGTTGAAATCAAAAAACCATTTGGTTCCAATGTTATGCCTGACGGTCCATTGCCCTGGATTTATTTGGATCATCACAGAAAGTTGGATGCAGCAGAAGAAATTGGTCAATTATTTTACCAACAAAAATACGACGCATGGGACGACTTCCTCTACCGATTAAGGGATGCCGATCCTTTTTCCTTTGCACAAGATCCGGCTTCGCGGGACTTGCAACAGATGGTCGACCAAATGGCTGGGTCGAGTGCAAGTTACGAAAAAGAGATGAACGACGCCGAACGGCGGCGGCTGGCCCCTCACTCGATTCCGTTCGTGGATCCTCGCCTGATTTCGCAATATAACGTGCAGGATATGCGCGATTTATTGCGGATCAGCAGCAGGCCTCATTTGCAAATCCAGGAACTATTGGGATATTTCCGGCAAAGAAGCGGACTCCTCGATGTGCCGCGATTCCAACAATTTTTTCAGAAATTGTTATTTGAAACATCGTTCCTCATGGATGAGCTGAAAAACCAGCCCCCGCGATCAGCTGCGCTTGCCAATCAGCTTGCGCAATTTTGTACCGAGCAATATCAGCAGGCGTTTCAATACGGCCAAACTTCCACCGCCCTCTTTTTCCTGGAATTGAGTGCTGTTTTGGCGCATTACGTCGCTATTGCAAAACAGGAATATCCGGAAGCGTTCCCCGTCGATTACCGTCCGCCGTTTATCAATGTTGCACAAGCGTACGATCAAATTGAATCGCTGGAATATCTCTCCGATAACGACCGGATGGCGGTTCAGATTTTCAAAGGATTGTCTCACACGGCTGACAGTGAATGGACGGCCGATCAGGTAGCCGATTTATTGGTCGGCGCCATTCAACTCAATGCCTTCCCCGGGCAATCGGCAGAATCTTCTGAAGGTTTTGTTTATCCCAGAATGGTGGCGGAACTTCCCCAAAGGCTTGCGGCGATGAAACGGCTGATGGTGCGCTTGCGGCCCAATATCCTGGCGCGTATTGATGCAGAAAAAAATCTTATTCTCAATCGGATCCTGCGTAAGATCATTCCTGATTTTCAGGATGTCCATTGGATATCCGAACCCGGACATTCCTATCGCTCAACTGACGGGATCTATCATATCGATGCGGCGAAAGGGTCTCTCTTCATTGCAGGCGGAGCATTGCGACCGCTTCCCTATGATTTAAGGCAAGATTCTCTTGTACAGGAGTTTTGCGGTCAAAAAGAAAAAATCGTGGCCGCACAGGTGGATGAAAGAACGTGGGAATTTTTTTCCAAAGGAAAACATTATCGCATTGTAGACGACGTCTCCCGCCAATTTTTTCAGAAAATCGATGGCGTGTGGCATCAGCATATTAATCCAGATTTTTTACCCGTCCATTTGGGAGAACACCTCCATTTTTGGGGATCTGAAAAAAACAATCGCGTGTTGATCGGAGATACCGACAATCAATTTCATTTTAGCGCCTCTAAAGATCGCTTTTGGATCGTCCGTCCCATTGCCGATGGAAAAGAAACCAATCTCGTCCTGGAAAATATTCTTGACGCTTCGATTGCAGATTGTCCATATCGTTCTCTCGAATGTTTTGAAGCGCTTGATCATATTTGCGTCTGGAAAAAGGCAGGCATGGCCCATTCGATCGACATGCCGCGGATGGGATTGCATTTTGACATCCGTCCGCAAGGTAAAGAACTAAAAGCATTTTCCTCGGAAATCAAGGAGTACTGGATCGCAAAACAGCAGATCGTGCCCCAGCTTGGCGATGTTTCACAATATCTGCTGTTAGAGGGTCCTGAGAAAAAACAGATTGTGTTGATTCCGAATCGATCCTTTGACTCATCCAAGGGAGTCTCTCTGAATACGCAATATCGGATGAGATTAGAAAAGACAGATCCAGCCTATTTTCGATACAGCATCTCTGATTCCGGAGAGCTGATCCCGCAAAATCGCAATGCCCGTTTGCATTTGGCCATGATCCGGCTATCTGAACACGATTATGAATCCGCCCATGCCCTGCTGGACAAATTTCATTCTCAAACGCGAGAGCTGTCCGATAGCGAAATAGGACAGCTATCTCAAATTGCCGGGTTCGAAAAAATCGATCGCGATCATGATCCCAGAGCTGTTGCCATACGAATGTTGGCGAGTTACTTTCTCGTTCGCAATGCCGTCGATCACGGTAAAAAGTTTAAGTTATCAAAAGATGATCTGGCTCTTTGTAGTGAATATCTGCAAAAGGAAGATCAGATCCCGCCTGAATTACGATTGAATCCAGCGCATCGATGGATGATGGTAGGCGATCTGACCGATCAAGATTCTTTGCAAAAATTGATTCCCATAAAGCCGTTGACAACCAGCATTTCACAAGATGCTATGCGAGCAACTGCGATTGACTTTTTGGATGGTTTAAATGATGAATGGTATTTACAGCGTTGTAACGGCAACGATCCTTTACGGTCTTCGCTTATCGCAACTTTCTTGAAGTCTTACTCTTATGCCAAATCTCTCGATCTATCAACTGCACGGATCTGGCTGAAAGAACTGACAGGGCTGTCTTTTCCGTCAGAATTGTCTTTGGAGCAGCTCAAAGAAGAAATCAAAGCGCGGTTGATGCTTAAAATTTTGAATTCAGCACATTCAAAGGAGAATGGAGATACTCAAATTTTATTGGGTGTTTTGGAAAAATCCGATCAATTTCCTGCCGTTTCTGAGATAAAAGGAACAGATTTTTCCAGAGAGATCTATAAACAATTTACAGCAGCCGCAAAGCTCGCCCGTTCATATATCCTTGAATCATCCCAACCCTCATCCCACCCCTCTGAGGCCATTGCTTGGCCAGAGCAGTCAATCCCCCAGCGCCATCCGATAACACCATCTTCTATTTGCCTGCCCATTCAACCTCCATTCGGCCATCCCAACATATTCGGCCAGTGCTTCGAGATAATTCCCCCCTCTCCCGAGGCAAAGGAACGGAAAATAGCCGCTCTTCGCGAGCTGCAGAAAATTTTTGCCGTGACGCCCCGCGACCAGCTGTCGCGCCAAAAATTTGACAGCATGCGTTTGGCCCTACAGCAATATGAGCAATCGGATCACTTTATCGCTCCTACAGTTCGGATGAAAGAGATCGACCGCGAACAGCTCAAAGCCGATTTCATGCGGGAAGCTGCCTCCCTGGATGACTCTTTGGAACAAAAATCCCAAAGCATTTTGACGTTATTGAATCGCTTGCCTCCTGCGCAAGCTAGCCGGGAACGGTCGGAGCGTCATTTGGAATATGCCAGCAGCGACCGGCGATGGCTGGAGCTCGATGATGTCATCCTCAGTTTTTATTCTTTGGATGCCAATCGCCTGCAGGATGCCAATCCGTCTCTTACGGTAAAAGATATTGGGAACATTTATCAAGAAACAGCTGAATATCTTGAGATGGCGACTTATCGCCAAAAGTTATTGAGGCTCCATTGGCTCTTACAAACGGTTCAGACAGCGGAGAGCCGCGGCAATCCCGTAGAATTGGAACTGGCTATCCAGGCCTTGGCCGCGGCCATGCAAAGCGAGCGCGCCTATGACATCCAAAAGCATCCGGCATATCTCGTATTCGAATATAAAAATGATATCCTGCTGCGTCCCGATCAGATCGAAAATCTCGAAAAATTGGTTATCAAGGGATTGGATCCTTCTTCTCAGCACGATATGGGCGCCGCCCTGGAAATGATCATGGGTTCCGGCAAAACGGCAGCTTTGCTGCCGTTACATGCGAACGAAGAAAGCGGAGTGCGGATCCCATTTTTTGTCATCCCCAAAGAACTCATGTTGAGCCAGGCGGAGCAGATCGACCAAAAATTAGGCGCTTCTTTCCATCAGCTCGAGGAAGTCATCGATATCGATCGTCAAACGAATCTGGATATTCCGGCGCTCGATCGTTTACTCCAACGGTTTCAGGAAGCGAAGCAGGAGGGAAAAACGATTGGGATGACGAGCGACAGCCTGCAGAGCTTTTTTTTGAAATTCACGGAAAAGCTGCTGGGCTCGCTTGAATATGGTTTCAATCCGCAGCTCGAATCCGAGATCGATCGATTCCGCCAGCTGATTCATGAACTCAAAAAATCGCCGTTGACGATTGATGAAATGGATTCGATTCTCGATATTCTCAAATCCCATCACTTTAGCATTGGCTCCCCGCAAAAGATCAACCAGGAAGTCATTGATACGATCAGCGCTTTCTATCAACTGATTGCTACCAACGAACGTATCCAGCGCCACCTGAATGTCGGCTTTTTGCCAGGTCAACAGGGAAAACCTCTGACGCCTGCTTATTACGAACAAACAATTCGTCCCATATTAATTGAAGAACTCCTCTCTAACCGATGGGCGGTTTTTGATCCCAATCTGGATCTGTTTTTTCAAAAACTGAGCCCTGCGGAACGAACACTTGTTGCCGCCTATCTTGACAATCAGGCGGCAAACAAAGAAGCATTTCAATTTGTCGACCGTCTGCCTTCGATGAAGATCAAAAATTGTTTGGCCGATTTAAAGGAAGAGATCAGCCAGCTCTTCTTGTTGACGATGAAGAAAAAGGTCAAAGAGCATTATGGGTTTGTTCCGCCGAATGCGACAACGGTTCGGCATAAGCGCCTCTCGATTCCCTATCACGGCACGGATAATCCGGCGTTAGGCTCGCAATTTGGAACCGATTTGGAAATCATCAACTATTCGCTCCAGCAATATCTTGCATTGGGCATCACTGAGGAGCTTCTCTCCGAAGAACTCGACCATCTGGTTGGGCAGATTACGGTAGATATCCGGGATCACCAAATTCCCCTGGAACAGAGTTTGGCGTTCATCGCCTTCCAAAGACTATGCAATGGACTGAAAATCAATCCATTCCATATCTCCCCTTCCGATAAACAACAGATGCTGGAAAGGATCAACCGTCAGCCCGTGCAAGTGATCGAGCTGGTTCGTAAATATGTATTGCCTGAGCTGGAAGCTTATCCACAGCAGCTGAATACAAATGCCCACATCCTGTCGCTGCTTTTCCGTTCCGTCAACGGATTTACGGGAACAATGTGGAATGCCGAGACATTCCCCGATGCCTTTGCCCGCATCGGGCTATCAGATACCGACATCAAGACTCTGCTGATTTTATGGGAGCGTTCGCCGCATGATGTCGCTGTCGTTGAGGGCGAGCTGAATACGAAAGTGGAAATTGACGCGGTGCTGTCGCGGCAATTTGATGGAAAAGATGTCAACAAGGGAATCGCTTTTGCCGATGCCGGCGCCCTGTTCCGCGGATGGAGCAATGAAGAGGTTGCTCGTCGTATTTTGGCGCAATACGTCCGCCGCGACCTTGCGACTCCGATCAAAGGCGTCATTTTTTATAATGAAAGAAATGAATTCGCCGTCATTGAGCAAGGCAAAGATCGCCCGGTTCTTCTTTCTGCAACGGATTTGGCATATCATCAGATGGCTGCTTATTGGGACCAAAAACATACAACGGGCTCTGATTTAAAACTGGCCCCGGAAATGCAAGCCATTGTGACCATTAGCCGTCACACCATGCTGCGAGACCTTTTGCAGACTGTTTGGCGTTTGCGTCAATTGGATAAGGGTCAAAAAGTGGCGTTTGCCCTTTCAGAAGAAGATTGCCGTGTGATCATAGCGACGCTTAATAACGAGTGGCCCGATCGGCCCGATCAACCGATCGATTTAAGAGATCTATTCCTCTATGCGCTCTTCATTCAATCGCAGCGTCAGGGCACGGATAATTTCCGCGCGCTTAAACAAAAAATGCAAAATGTTCTGATTGATCCGTTGATGCAAATTTTCACCGACCGAAGCGTTTCATTCTCCGATCTCGTCACGATTTTTGCTGCCGTCAAGGAGCTGTTTGTCTCTGCAATGCCGATGGATCACTATCTGATTTACGGACAGCCCTCGGGATTTGCCCCCAGCCGCGAAGTGGTGCAAATCGAGCTTCAGCGGCTCCTTGCATCGTCCGCATTCCAGGCCTTTTATCAAAATCCGATTCTTAAGCAGCATTTTGATGCCGCAGCAATGCGAAAAAAACTCGAAAGCATCGCCGAACGGGATATGTCTCATTTGCCAGGTCAGCTCTCCCGTAAAGAAAGATTTGAAACAGAGCTATCCGTCGAAGTTGAAGCGCATCAGGAAAAAGAGAAAGAAACCGAGAAGGAAACGGAGAAAGAAACTGAAAAAGAGACCGAAAAAGAACATGAAATATGGTCTGAGCGGCAGGGTTTTCTGCCATATCCGGTTCTCAGCTGGGACTCGGAGAATCTATTCCAGCGGCGCTATTTTTCTTTATCGACGGCTTCATCGAGGCAGGCAGGGGAGTTAAAAAACTTCTTTTTCCGCGTAAACGATGCTTTAGTCTCGAAGTCTAAGTTTGTTCCTCGGTTTCATCCGAATCTGTTATCGACGGCGAATTTTTATCCCATCTACCGCTATCGGATTTGGAGTGATGCATTATTCAAAAGGATAAAAAAAGATTCATTCATACCAGTATTCGATCCATTTGGACCCTTTCAGCAAACCAGCCCATATCTTCTGGTAATCCAGGATCAACAAACCAGTGATTTCCGAACGGTGATGATCGATCCCGATGACGCCGATACCTTTGCTCGGTTTTTGGAACGGGATTGCCAGGTACCTCAGGGGGAGGCTCGCGAGGTGAATATTTGCCTCTATCATCTGGTTAATGGCGTTTTTCGGACATCGAGCCAGGGATTTGATGCTGGCGCGCTTGAACGAAATCATGACTTCATCGTTCAAAAAGCACAGGCCAAATTCCTGAATGGAGCGATTCGTTACTCAGAAGCGGAACAAAAAGTTTTGAAAGAGTGGCTGCAGCAGGAAGGTCCGGAAAAACTCTATCAATTCTTCCAGGACAAGATTTTAGCCTGGAAACCCACGTCCCGCGCTGAATTCCCTTATTCCGATCTTGCGAGGCTTTTTGAATCGCTTGGAGTCGAGAGTATCTGATAATTAGTGTGTTAAAATGTCATTATAGGTTTGCAATTGGCTCTAAACAATGAATTTTGGATTAGGGATCGCCCAAGAATAAATTTTACGGTTATCGAGGGAAAAATCGATCCATCTATTGACGATTTTTCCTTGCTGGTATCGGAAGAGATATCAGCTGCGGAAAAATCCTCAAAATCTGAACCGTTTTTCTCCTCGATAACCGTAAAATTTATTCTTGGGCGATCCCTTAGTCGACGGTTCGGGTTTGCTTTCAATGGATTCATTCACGTATCCTCCAAATGAAGGAGGATAAATATGGAAGAATTTATAGCATATCTCGTAAAAAACATGGTAAATCAGCCTGAAAAAGTCGATGTCCGCTCCATGGATGGCCAGGGAGGAACTTTGATCGAAATCCGCGTAGCCCCTGAAGATGTGGGCAAAGTAGTTGGCCGGAAAGGCAATGTCATTCGATCATTAAGGACGTTGTCGATGATCATCGGTGCGCGATTGGGCCGCCGGTTTCATTTAGAAGTTGTTCAACCGTAAGGAAAATTTATGAGCATCAGCCTGCACATTGATTTGGAAGAAATCGGTCAAAAAGTGATTTTACGCCTGGATGGCAGGCTGGATGCCGCAACTGTTCCGATCCTGGAACGGAAAATCAATTCTCTTATCGATGAAAAGAAGCATCATTTGATTTATCTCGATTTTGTGCGCGTCGATTATCTCAGCAGCGCCGGAATGCGCCTGCTTCTAGCCGTTTCGAAAAAACTCAAGGCAAAGAAAGGCGCTCTGATACTTTTCTCTGTCAGCGAAGAAGTAATGGAAATCATCAAATTGGCTGGTTTCGAAAAAATTCTATCGATTTTCGAAACAGAACAAGATGCTCTCGAACATACTCGGTGAGCCAGGTATTGAAAAAAGAGTTGCGAGGTAGCCCGTGAAAGAAGGGCAAAGCGGATCTTCTCTTCTTTTGTCGCCTCAAAGACAGCCCCTTCCTTATTGGTGTCAAAAAAAACGCGTGATTGTTATCGCGGGGCCGACTGCGTCTGGAAAGACGAATTTATCCATTAAGCTGGCTCAAGCGATCGGAGGAGAAATCATCTCCGCAGATTCTTGCCAAGTTTACAGGGGCATGGATATCGGCACAGCAAAGGCGTCTTCTGAAGAAAGGGCTTTGATCACGCATCATCTGATCGATATTTGCGATTTGAATGAACCCTTCAATGTTGCGGAATTCTATAAAGCGGCCCAGGAGTCGATCCGGGAAATCCTTGTACGCGATAATGTCCCGATTATTGTCGGAGGATCCGGTTTTTATGTTCATTCTTTACTATACGGTCCTCCTGAAGGTCCTCCATCGATACCGGAGGTTAGAGAGCAGCTTGAAAGGCAAATGCGAGACCTCGGAGTGGAAGTTCTCTACGAACGTTTGCAGATCCTTGATCCAGAATATGCCGCCACTATTTCAGAGCACGACCGCCATAAAATCGTCCGCGCTCTGGAGATCATCGCAATCTCTGAAAAAAAAGTGAGCGATTTTTCCAAGCCGTCGGTTTCTGAAGAACAAAATTATGATTTTCGTTGTTGGTTTATCTATTATCCTCGAGAAAAACTCTATTCGCGCATTGAGATGCGCTGCGAAGAGATGATCCGCAGGGGATTCCTGGATGAGGTTAAGGCTTTGGAAAAGCTTGGACTTAGGCAAAATCAATCAGCGTCCCAAGCCATTGGCTATCGACAGGCGCTGGCCTATTTAGATAGTCCTCAGATAGCGCATGACTGGGATGTTTTTGTTTCACAATTCAAGAAGGCTTCCCGCCAGTATGCCAAACGCCAGTTCACGTGGTTCCGCAAGGAGCCGCTTTTCCGTTGGCTCAATGTAGAGGAATTCGACCCCGAGCGGCTGAAAGAGCTGATCCTGCAAGATTTCGAGCAAAATGAGTAGAGGGCATGCCGCAAATTCGCTTAAAAATCGAACAACAGATCGATTGTTAGGCCATGGAAAAAGAGATCTCCTTGTGCAGGAGCCAACGTTTGGCTTTGGGCAATCGGAGCGTCGTAATGGCGCAGCAGCATATTTTGTTTCCACCAATATTGCGCCTCATAAGACGCGCTTAAAGCATAATGCAGCGCTTTAGTTTTGCTGCAGTCGCAATTAGCCCATTGGATGCCGAAAACAAAAGCTCCCTGAGGCCGATATGTCCAGTAGTGGTTTTTTTCTCGATAAGATCCGACATAGATCTCATCGAACAATGAAGTATCGAATTCATTGCGGCCGACATGGAAGTGTGCGCCGAGCAATGCGCCTGAAAGAGAGCCAAACAAGCTCCAGTTGGGACTCATGCACCATCTGCTGCCGCATATAACTTCAGGGCCGATATTCAATGAGCGATTGTTCATGTTGATTGTCGATTTCAGGAAAGTCTCGGGAACTTCTTCGTAGCTAACTGTATTTCCATGCGAATAGATCACATCATAGCGTTGCTGTAATAGCGCCATTTTCAATCCGAAGGCCGGTTGAAAAGAAAGGGCTTTTCCGTTCCAAAGGTCGTGGCGCAGCATTAAATCGAAAAGATGGGCATGGATTTTCCATTTGGCAGCAGCATTTTGCCATCTTGCAAAAAGGTTTTCAGATAAAAACGCCCCTGGAGATGTCCAAACAGACAGAATTCCTTGACCGAAAGCGTTTATGGCATCATCGATCCTATTGCGAACGTGCTGGTAGAAGACAGAATAGGTAAAATCGATTTTCCAATTATCCTGCGGTAGATGATACCCCAATATGAAACGGAAGGCAGGATCCCATTTGAAAGAGGGCTTATGAACGGAGATGATTGAATTCGTTTGAGAGGTTTTATTTTTCAATGCGAAATCAAGCCCCTTTTCACCGCAGCCCCAATAGAGCAGGGAAAGCTGGGTATAGACATTGCTTTGGTCGGGCAAGTCCGATTGAACGCAAGGGCGGTTTGGCGGTAAAAATGAGCATGCGGGCGGCTCGGTTGATCCGCTGGCACTCGATCCAAGTATAGTTCCGATGGCTACAAATCTCGCACACCATTCACGCATAGAAAAACTCCTTACGAACTCTAAAATCCAAATTGAAACGCTGTTGTAATACCGTGGCAATGCAGATCGCCTCGCATGGAAAAAGCCGAAAATGAAACGGGCTGGGAAGCCATTTGGCGCATCATGTTCTGCTCGGGATAGTACTGCACTTCGTAAGCTCCTTTAAAATTGAAGCTGTATTGCTTTCTGCATCCATAGCAAGTACTCCAGCTAAACCCCAGCAAGCCTTCGAAATTGGGACGGAAAGCGTAAAAAGCCTCTCTGAACTTCGACTGTTCATCATAGTGCGTCAAACCATCGTCGCTTACCGAAAAGTCAAAATCTTTTCTTTTCACTTCGAAGGAGCAAAGGGTAAAAGATGCTGCTGCGTCAGCTAAAATGGACCAGCCTTTTTTCAGCCGCCATTGGGAATTCAGTCCGAATCGAGGGCCGGCTCCTAGGCAGCGGTTGCGCATCGCAGCCTTAGAAGGAAGCAAGGAGATTGTCCCATCATCGATGCCGTCGGAATAATTGACAGTGAACTGTTGCGAAACGGAAATTCCCTTGACGCCTGCATGGACGCGCAAACTCAGTTTTTTGGTCAAATATGGAAGATAGCCGACCTCTAGATCTGCTGTATTGAGATGGAGATGCCAAATCCCGCGCGCTTTGCCGAAGACGTTTGGCGATGCCTGATAGCTTTGCGGCAAAACCCAAATGGGTAAAAGGCCGCTGCCCGTATCAGCATCGAGAGAGGCGTGGTGACTGGCGGTAGATCTACTATAAAAATAGGTCCAGCGCATGTCAAAATCCCATGAATTCGAAAACGCTTGATCCAGGTTGAGTTTAAAAGCGGGCTGCCATGCAAAATTGAGTCCTCTTAAACTTCCGTTGACATCGGCGGCCACATTGTCCGCTGGAGTCAAAATAGGATTGTTTTTCAGTGCGAACTGCAAGCCATCTTCTCGGGCTTCCCAGATCAAAAAGCTCATCTCGATCGCGCCGCCATATGAGCAAGGAAAGCAGGTGTCTAAGCAAGGCCTTGCAGAGCCTAATTGGTTGAAGTTTTGATTTTTTTTACATTCGCAAGGATTCAGCTGCGGCGGGCATTGGCAATTGTTTGAGCTTCCGATGAGCTGCGTTCCAAATAGCACGCTGCATAATAGAGAGTGGATCTTCATGATTTCCTCTTGAGTACTAAAAATCCGAACGAATTGATGCGGTTAACCCTTGCATCTGCAGATCACCCCTCATATCCCACATGTTTCCTGGGGATTGAAAGGCAAAATTTCTCCGGGCATGGTTTTGCGACCACCAATACTGCATTTCATAAGCGATAGTAATTCCAAAATAGACAGGGCTGGTTTTTCCAAAACATGTTCCCCAGTCGAGGCCGATCGTGCCTTCGAAAAGAGGTATGAGCTCCCACTCATGTTCTCTCATTTTCATATCAAAGTTTTCGTTCTGGGAAATTTCCTGGTTAAATATCAGATCGTGGTAAGCCCCATTTAAATCTAAATAAGTGGCGAGGCAGGAAAATGCGCCTTCCGCAGCCAGGCTGAAGCCCCAGCCGAATTTCCATTTCGACTCCAATCCGCCGCGCGGGCCGAGTCCCCACGCCTTGCTTTCATGGGCCATGCGGCTTGTTAGATATTGAATTGCTTCTTGAGCGGGCGGTTGGATAATGGCGTTGAGAGTAGGGCTATTGCTGTAATCGACATGGTAGTACTGGCGGATCCAGCATCCCTTGGCGCCGGCATTCATGCGGAACAGAAGCGAGCTGACAGGTGTAAAGCTTCTGCCTAGATTGATGTCGAACGAATTAAGGTATAGTCTCCAATTTCCGGCTGCATTTTGGAATCGCAGCACATTGCCATCCGCGAGATCAAAGAATGGGTAATGCCAAAGGGGGACTATTCCATATCCTGGAGGTTCGATTTGGAGGTCGAGGTGTTTTTTTAAATTAGTGCAATCGCCGTGGTAAAAGGTCCAACGATTGTTGACGTCCCAACCGTCATAGGGCAGATTGAAGCCGAAGTCGATCTTGAATCCGGGACTCCAGGAAAAATCAGAGACGAAAAGCTTTTGTTTAAAAGTCTGCGTGTTTGCTCCGGGCACGGAACCAATGAGCGATTTAGAACCGAATTCAAGCCCCCATTCCTTTGCTTGCCAAATGAGAAAGCTTGTTCTCAATACAATTGGCCCTGCACGGTCTTTTGCGCAGAATGTGCATGAATGCGCAGGAGCGAGCAGTGCATGGTCGTCAATATTATTTTTCTTCGCTATATCACCCGCGGTCACAAATTGCGGATTTGGACTCGCAGCGACTTCGCCAAATCGATCTTCGCCGTCGCCCTTCCCTACTCGAGACTGGTACTCCTCCATCGAACACGGAACCTCGCTCCGTTCGATTTGGCTTTGTCTCGTCGAATCCAAATCCGCAATTTGTGGCTGCGGTTGGTGTAAAAGGGGGGCCGAAGCTGTGGCCAAGATCATTAAAGTGCGATCCATAAGATCCTCTGACATATTTTCGCAGGTTTAAACGATTTGATGAGAAAAGTCAAAAAAAATTAAAATTTTTTCTGCAAAAGCCTGTCCGAATAGCGTGAGAGTTGTTCCGGATGCAAATTTTTTGAAGCGACGGTGAAATTTTTTCGAACGAGTTGCTCCATTTTTTCTAAGACCAATATCCTATTGATTTATATAGACTTCGAAAAATGGAGCGGAAATCATAAGAGCTCTCCGATATCGTTGATGAGGCGTATCGGGAACTGTTCCTAATCTTAATGCTTCCAGAAAAAATGCGAGTCCTTTAAAATCCTACTCGTGTTTTTCATCTAACATTGTCCCATTTCATTAGGTTTTATGATGACTCCAGCTGAATCTATTTCCTCAGAATCCCAAGTTCCTGAATCTCCAGAACCGTCTCAGTCGAAATCGGCGATGAGCGAAGCGTTTCAGGAGTACCTTGCAAAACTCAATCAGCTGCCGACGCCCGAAGAGAAAATCGCGTTGGGTTTGGAGTTCATGAGAGGGACTATCTCTCAGGAGGGAACTCCCCGGTTCCGCGAATTTTGGGAAGCGCGGCGCGATCTTTTGCCGATCTTTAAGCAAAACCTCAATCCTGCGATCCGATCCAAGTTATGGAATGATTACGTCGAGCTGACCGTTGAAGCGCGAAAACTCAAGGAAATCCTTGAAGAGCAGAGCACTTTTGCGATGGAGCAGATCGATCTAGCGATTACTGCGCTTGAGCAGGATGTCGCTCATTTTGACTCGCTGTTGGAGCAAGCTCCGGCGATCGCTGTTCCGACAGACGCTCAATCCATCGGCGATAAAATGGATACCTATAATCGTATTCAGCGAGAGCTTATTCTTTTGAATAATCTGGCTACCCGTTTGAATGGCTTGCGCAAGGAAATTATAAAAACCGAGATGCGGATCCGATTCAAGACAAAGTTTTTTAAGCGCTTGTCTGAGTTAGGCAATCATATTTTCCCCAAACGAAAGCAATTGATTGAGCAGATCAGCGTCGAATTTGAACGCGACATCGAACGATTTGTCGAAAGGTATTTTAAAGATGAAGTAGTTGGAGCGCCTTATTATGTCTTACGCGATGAGATTAAGGCTCTGCAGGGAATGGCTAAACTGATTACTTTAAACACAAACGTATTTACCAAAACCCGGTTGAAACTGAGCGAGTGCTGGGACAAGATCAAGGTACTCGAAAAAGCTCATAAGCAAGAGTTTCAACAGAAAAAACAGAACTGGGCTGAAAACCGCGCTGCTTTGGAAATTAAATTTGCTGATTTGAAAAAGCAGGTGGAAGGCAAAGAACTCAAAGAGATCGATGCGGCAATCGAAGAGTTTCAAAAAGAAATGCGCGCGGTTGAATTGGGTAAGGAAGATCTTTGGTATTTCCGGCAGGAATTCAGTCAATTGCGGGCGCCTTTATTGGCTCTCCAAGAACAAAAACGTAAAGAAATCGAGCAGGCGGAACGTGAAAAATTGCAGCTGAAGAAGGAAAAGATGGCTGCTCTTAAAGAGCGTTTGACTCAACTGCAAAAAGCATCGAATATGACTGCGGAAGAACTTTCTGATGAATTCGATCAAATCCGCCGCGATATCGATGAGCTTTCATTAGGAAAGTATGATTTGCAGCAATTTGACCGCTTGATCCGGCCTGTTAAAGACCTCGTTGCTGAGCGAAAAGAGAGCGCTCTTCTCAATCTTAGCGATGATGAAAAAAATACTCTAAATCAGCTAAGAGAAGTTCTTGAACAGCGGAAATTGCGTCGCCAGGAAATCAAAGATCAGCTTGAGATTTATCGCAAGACTCTCGGCGGATCCAATCTCGATTTTGAAAAAGCGATGGCACTGCGTGAACAGATCGAGTTTGAAAAAGAAAGACTTGAAAAGGCAAACGCCAGCGTTCTTGAAGTCGAACAGAAAATTTCTGAAATCGAAGAAAAAGCCTGATCAACGCGTCAAACGTAAAAAATACATGGTCAGGCTGGCTATAAGTGCCAGCAATCCTCCAAAAGCAAAGCCTGTTTGTGGAGAAATAAAAGTCCACAATGCGCCGACGATAATACTGGATAGGAAATCTCCCATTCCATCTACGGAGCTCATGACGCCATATCCTGCACCGCGTTGATCCGAAGAAATCAATGTGGAAGCAAGAGCCGGTTGAGACGATTCTACGATGGCAGTGTAGATACCGTTGACAGCAAAAAGAAGGCCCAAAAAGCCAAGTCGGTCGTCCGCAAAGATAAACCCCAAGCAAAGCAGCCCGAACAGAAAGTATCCAATACTCAGGATGGTCTTTTTGCTATATCGATCGGCTAATATTCCGATGGGAAAGCCGACGGCGGCGTAGACCAAATTACTGAATGTATACAAGCCTACTGAAAGAGTGCCGGCAACAACTGTTCCATACGATGTAACCAGTAAGTCTTGTGCGCGTAAAATTAATAGTGTGGGAGCAAAGTTGGAAATTCCGAATAATCCCACTGGAAATAAAAATTTAATAAAATTGGGAGATAAATCTTTGATGCTTTTCCAAGCGCTTTTTTGATAAGGCTGTTTATGTTTTTCTTTAACAAAGATAATAATGGCAAAAAAAGCTAAAAGGCCTGGTATGAGGGCAACCAGAAAAATAGTGCGGATTTGCAGATGGGCCAAAAGCAGCGCGGCTGTGAGTGGACCTGCAATCGCGCCCAACGTATCCATGATGCGATGAAAGGCAAAGGCACGGCCAACAGTGGCTGGCTGCGTCGATTCAACAAGCAGTGCATCTCGTGCCGGGTAGCGAATCGACCATCCTATCCATCCGGCTGTCCTTCCTGCCAAAACCTGCCACCAATTCGTGGCAAAAGCAAAGGTGGCTTTACAAATTGCTGTGATGAAATATCCAATAGCAGCGAATCCTTTGCGCCTGCCCATTCGGTCGCTCAGCCATCCTGCCCAGACTTCAAAAATCGTTGATACTCCATCAGCAACACCCTCGATGATTCCCAAGGCGAATGCGGGTGCGCCTAAGACAGATGTCAGGAAAATAGGCAAAATGACTGACACCATTTCATAATTCCAATCGCCAAACAGGCTCGCAAGCCCCATTCCGAAAATATTTCGATTGAACCAATGAGTCTTCTGTTTTTTTGACACACTCTACCCAAGTTGAGAATGTATTGAGGTATAGAATTTCTCACATTTTTCTAACAGTCGCTATACCCAAAGAACCTGAAAAATCGGTTTTTGGCCAAGCTAAGGGTCTGTATAATCGACGATCGCAAACGGGCGCGTATTGCATTAATACGTACCCGTTTGCGAAGCCTTGCGGTCGTCGATTATACGGAGCTTTCACGCTACCCAAACCGTTCACTTTATTGTTTCACAG